>WBZV01000133.1_pt1 | contig 50759 bp, 51 predicted proteins | sample 5204221 | NCBI WGS metagenome assembly WBZV01 (sample SAMN12344360, study PRJNA552823) | activated sludge metagenome | biome: Activated sludge suspended growth; feature: Nitrification reactor; material: Wastewater; isolation source: activated sludge from nitrification reactor of wastewater... | reverse complement strand
CGAGCATTATTGGCATAGCAAAAAAAATTCTTTAAGAAAAAATATAAAATCATGCAACCAAGACTTATTTCAAGCTGCAGAATTAACTTTTCACCCCATCTGCCAAGCTTAATGAATCATGCTATAGGATGTTTTTTCATGTCTATTAAAAAAGTTTTTATGATGTTGATTTTCAGTATATCTGTGTGGCAGCAGGGTGTTTTTTGTGGTGATGCGCCTGTAGCATCACAAAGATGGCAGGTTAGTATTGCTGAATGCATCGATGCAGTGTTACCCGTTTATTTGGGGTACGCAGTAGTTGAGGAAAGGTATTTGATGTCAATGAAAGCTGAATTAACAACAGAAAAAGAGAAAAAAATAACTGTTTTTAATCATATGATTCCCTTGTCTGTAGATGTGGTAAAGTCTTTGCAAAAGCTTAATAACTCTAATAATTATCTTTTTATAAAAGATACCATTTCAACTGAGGATGACAATGAATCATATTATTTTCAGATACAAAATGTTGAGCAATTTAAGAAAAATTTAGAAGAGTGTAAAAAAGATTTGTCGTCCAAAAAATTTGAAAATTTGGTTCCTTCGACTGCTTGTCGTCGGAAGAGCGATCCTGACTTTTCTAGAAGTACAAAAGGTATTGGCGTGAAAGTTGTAAAGCCTAAGGACAATAAGAGCAAGAATGCAAGCAATAGTAATATTGATACTGGTGCAGGGGTTGGATTGTCTGAAAAGGCTAAGCCAAATACGATGACATTTTCCATTCTTCAAGAAGGAAAATCACCTGCTGATTTTCCTGTAAAAACTTTATCTCAAGAGAATAATGTTTGGAAACTTGCTAGTCAGGTTGGAAATAATACACAACATACAATTATCGATGAAGATTCATTACAACAACTGAAAGATGTAGTGACCACAACATACCCCACAGGCTTTGATGCTCCAAAAACTTTATTGTGTAAGCATACACTTACCGATAGTAATACAGAAAAATTCGCTTTGACAATTACCAAAGATAATTATAATGATTTATTTCCAACATACCAGTCCGTAACATTTAAAAAGATTGATCAGAATGATGTATTAAGGCTTGGAAGGGGAGAGTTGGTTTTTGAAAACGACCAATATTGTATTAAGTATAAAAATGGAGGCAAGGCTCTACAGTTGAATGACAAAGATATAAAAGAATTAAAAAAAGAACTTTTGACCAAGAATGGGAAAGACGTTAATGTAGAAGAAGAATGCTGTGTGTTGTGTGAAAAAAATGATAGCAGTATAGACTTAACGCTTGCAGTTTCTGTGCCCAAAGAAATGTATGAAAAGTTGATTTCTGTACAAGAACCTGACAAAAATCAGGCGGGAAATTCTGAAGAGCAAGTTGATCAAGCAAAAAAGACCAAAGCTTCAGCCTGGTTTGACTTTTCAAAATATGGTAAAGGTGCAAAAATAGCGGGTGTTGCTGTGTCGACAGTTACTTTGGTTGGTGTGTTCTTTGTTTTGCTAAAAAAATATTGTGAATACAGAAACATTTCATGGGCTTATGTGCTGGAAGCCCTTAATCTTGGCTTTTTAAAATAAAGAATATTCCATTTTTTATAAAACCCCCAATTGATGTTATAACCCAATTGGGGGTTTTATGTTAATTGCCTGATCGTTCCTGAACCCATGTTTACTACTCTCTTTTTTCCATCGGTATGATAAACGATCAAGCAAATAGTTAGTTCCTAGTCTAGTCGAATACAGATCTAAAACACAATATAGCCTACTAATTAGGTTATCCTTTTTTAATTAATAAATATTGACAAATCAACTAGATTGATTAAAAGATAAAATAAAAATTATAAAAAAATATAAAAGGAGTATTAATCATGGCTATAATAAAATGGCGTCCATTCCAGGAGCTAGAGGAATTTTTTACTGGTCGTTTTATCAATGGACAAGGGTTAGATTTGGCAGTTGATGTTTATGAAGAAGGTAATAATGTTATTGCAAAGATGAATGTTCCTGGTATTAAACCAGATGATATTGATATAAAAATTGAAAAACATCATTTGCATATTTATGGTGAACGTAAAGAAGAAAAAGAAGTAGAGAAAAAAGATTATTATCATAAAGAAATACGCAGCGGTAGTTTTGAGCGAATAGTACCATTGCCCTGTTTAGTTGATGAAAAGAGCACGACAGCAAAAATTGACAACGGTGTTTTAATTATTACTATGCCAAAGACAAAAAACGAAGAAATAGAAAATAAGCGAATTAAAGTTACCCAAAAGTAAATAAATAAAAGGTAAAATATGTACAAAAGAATTCTATTCACTTTTTTTTTAGCTAGTTACTCTTCGTCAGTTTATTCATCGTGGTTTGGGGATCTTTTTAAAGATGTTACAGTAGAAACAAAAATGCCTGAAATTACGCAAAATGATAATAACGTAATTGTTACAATGAATGTTTCTGATGACATTGATTCTGACGATATTCATGTTGAAATTAAGGATAAAACATTATATGTCTCTGGAATGCGTAAATCAAAACAAGAGGTGCATGAAAAAGATTACTATCATAAAGAAATAAGCAGGAGTAGTTTTAATCGTGTTGTTTCTTTACCATGTTTGGTGGATGAATTAGGTACAACTGCCGAAATGACTGATGGAGTTTTAGTCATTACTATGCCTAAAATAAGAGAAGAAGAGACAGCTGCTAAGAAAATTAAAGTTATTAAGGCAAAAAAATAGATTTTTTCTATTCTTGCTATATCTTTCATTTTTCAAATAGAATAATATTGTGTGTGGTATAATTTCTATTAAAAAATGAAAGACTTGTATTATGTTTTTTGTTAAAAAAACATGTTGTACATATAAATGGGCAAGACGGTTCTTTATTCTTGCGCTGTGTGCACTTGGTTTTTTTAGTGCTGTGTATGATCGTTTGTTGGAAGGTCTTGCGGTAAAAAAATCAGCAGGACCTTTTTCAGGTAAGCAGGCGCAGATAGTTCGTAATTTTTCTTTAGATAAAGAGCGACAGGATCAAGAAAAACGTGATGAACAGTCAACTCATGGGGAAAAAGTACATTCAATAGTTTCTGCTACCTCTGATAAATATACCCAAACAGAAGCATTTTTATCTTTGCCAGACATGCAAAAATTGATAGCAAAGCATTATAATATAAAGCCTTATCAAAAATTAATTGATGCAATTGTCACCAATGAGCGGCGCTATAAAGACAATTTTTACGTGTTTTATCATGGAACAGATAATTCTTGGCGTTTACCACAGGATCTTTATACGCAGCTGTACGCCTATTTTAATCCTTTTGAGTTGCCAGCTACATCGCAGGAATTTACGTTTCTTCGTTTTGAAGATATCTCTAGTCAACCAAAGGCAAAAGATTTTTTGGTTAATGAATTAAAAAATAATGGCCTTGTCAATGATCATGGTAAGATGGGGGCTATTTTGTTATCAGTTAATTTATCTCTTTTTGGTAATGTAGGGGATCCAAGTGAATGTACGTGGGAATATTTTATAAAAACACGTGGTCATTTAGCTCCAGATCGTAAGATTTTTGAAAAAATCATGGATAAATTTCATGTAACGCACAAATATATTGATGAATTGATGGCATTAACAAAGTTATATGAAACAAAAGAAGAGACAATTATTCAAATTTTTGTTCCCAAAAACAAAATAGATGAAATTGGATATTTGGCGTGGGTAAAAGGACTTCCTGCTGATGAAGAGACTATCGCATGGATAGAATCGCATGTAAAAAATAAAGCGTTTACCAAGCGAAGTTTTGCTATTGTTGATCTAACGGATCAATTTAAGCAAGAACAAGAAAAAAATCCCCTTTTTAAAAATCTTATAGCTCGCGCAGAAAAGGGTGATTTTAGTCTTGATTCATTTTTGAATGTCTATCGCAACCGTCCACAGGATATTAAAAATATCAACACAGTATCTGCCCGTCTTATTTTCACTCCTGATGTTCTCTTAAACCCCGCATCTGGCGTAAAGTTTTTCCGCTATTCAACAGCAACACCCGAACAACTCAAGCGTTATCATGAACGCTTAAATGAAGTTGTTAATAAAATTATTGCTGAAAAAAGCTCTTTTTAACAAAATCTTGCAAGCACAGTAAGAATTCAAATAGAATTAAATTGAGTTGGGGTTTTGTGATATAAAGGTTAAAAAAAAGGGGGTAATGTGATGAATTATTTGGGAAAAAAATATGTACATATAAGTTTTATGTCATTGGTAGTGCTATTAATCGTGATGGGACAGGTTCTTAATGGTTTAGCTCCAAGAAAGGCATTATCCTCTGAACTGCAAGTAAAGTTGCAAGAAGAACAGCAAAAAATGCAAGAAAAAACACCGCAGAAAAAGTCAGCAGGTGAAGATCGTTATACTCAAACAGAAGCTCATTTACAGTTAAAAGATGTTCAAAAAAAGGTTGCGAATTTTCTTCAACATGCAGAAGGTTTTGTGCCTACAAAAGGTGAAATATTGCCTAAGCCAAAAAAACCGAATGAAATGGTAACTCCTTATTTAAATATTGTTATTCAAGCTATAGATAAAGAGGTTGAATTTAAAAAGACACATTATGTTTTTTATCATGGCATGTCGAATGTGTGGCGTGTAGTGCAAGATGTGTATAAACAATTGTACGCTTATTTTAATCCACTTAACCCAGTTAAAGACTTTACTTTTATACGCTTTACCGATATGCCGAGTATAAAAGCACAAGATTATTTATCTGAGTCTATTACTAAATACGCGGGGGTTAATGATACTGAAGCGGAATCCCGTAATCTTTTGCTTCCGGTCAATTTAGCATTATTTGGTAATGTTGGTTTTCCAGGAGAATGTACGTGGAATTACTTTTTAGCCCCAAAGAGCCATGCGTTACCCGATCCACAGAAAAATCTTCAGTCAATATTAGATGCATTTACCTTGAAATATGATGTAGATGTTTTGGCAAAAGAGATTAATGAGCTTACAGAAATGCTTGCAAAAGCATCAGAAGAACAAACATTATTACAAATTTTTGTTCCTATAGAAAAGGTAGATGATATTGCTTACTTAGCGTGGATTCTTGGTTTTCCTGCTCATCCTAAATCAATGGAATTGATAGAAGGCGTTATTGAGGGTAAACCAAAAGTAGGCAAGGTCACCTTTAACGCAGTAACAAAAATGATGAAAAGATATAAAAAAGAGGGCACTGATAATCCGTTCTATAAAGAACTCGTGAGTGCAGTAGAAAATGGAGATTTTGGGGTTAATGCATTCTTGGAAGTATATCGAAACAATCCATATGACTTGCAAAATGCTAATGATACTCAAGCTCGGTTAATTATCACTAACGATGTGTTGTTAAATCCGCAATCTGGTGTCAAGTTTTTTAGTTATTTTACTACACCGCGTACCACTCAGGACCAATACATAAAAAAATTAAATGCATTAGTTAAAAAAATCATTCAATCAAATAAAAAGAAATAAAGTAAGGAAGGGTTAGGGATGCGTACATTGAACTACTATTATAAAAAAATATTGATATCAATAATGGTTTTTTGTTGTAGTACATTATTTGTTTCATCACTATTTTCATTAGCTCCGAGAAAAGTTGCTGCTTCTGAGGCCTCTCAAGCGGAAAAAGCTCCAGCTACTGGTGAAACACGTATGGATTTAGTACGAATAAAATCTTTAGAACGTGAACAAACAATACAAGAAAAAAAAGCAGGGATAGATAACCGCACACTTCAGGACATAGCAGCACAAACTACGCCAAATACATACACGCAAACAGAGGGATATTTTCAGATTCCTGCAATGAGAGAATTAGTAATGAATACATTTGATGATGGTTCTTATAAGCCTATATATCATATGGATGTTATTTCTCGTGTTATAGCTAAGGAAGCAGCTTTAAATGATACACATTGGGTATTTTACCATGCGCACGTAAATGATTGGATATTACCGCAAGAGGTATTTAAAGAATTGAATAATCATTTTAAGCCTAATAATAAAGCAGGTAATGATTTTATTTTTTTACGGTTTACCGATCAAGAGTTACCGCGCGCAAAAGAATTTTTAGAAGAACATGTGAAAGAAAGCGGTCTTATTGATGACAACGGTACAGAAAAGGGTATGATTTTGTCAGCAAACTTGTCTCTTTTTGGCAATTCTGGTTTTAAAGGAGAATGTACATGGTACTACTTTATGACGCCAGTTGCACATGAAAAGTTTAACCGTGCCATTTTGGAAGGTATGATGACTAAGTTTGGAGTGACTCATAAATATATTGATGAGTTATTGGAATTGATTGACGATATAAGAACAAAAACACAAACATTGGTTCAAATTTTTATTCCAAAAAATATGGTTGATGATATTGGATATTTATCATTTATGACCGGTATTCCTGCTCATGAAGATACCATTGAGTGGGTTCGTAAAAATGTAAAAAATAAAAAATACAAAGCTAAACTTAAAGAAGAAAAATCTGCCATGATGGTTGCTTTAGAGGATTTGCAGCAGAAATTTCAAAAACAACGTGAAAAAAATCCATTATATAAAGATATTATAAATAGTGTTGATCAGGGTGATTATAGTGTGGATGCAGCTCTTAGAATTTACTGTAACAAACCGTGGGAATTGCCTAATTTGAACTATCTACAGGCTCGTTTGGTTCTTTCAAGTGAATTGTTACTTAATCCTCATGCGGGTATTAAATTATTTAGACACACAAAAATAAAGCGGCATAAAATGGAGGCATTTAAAAAACGCGTACGTGAAATAGTACAAAAAATCATTTCAGAGCCGCAGTAAAAATATTTTAACACTTACCGCACGAATGTTTTTTGGGGGCGACATACGTCCCCATTTCTTTTGCTTTTTTATCTTGTATGGCTTGAAAGAACTTTTTAAGGTAAAAAAGATGGTTATAAAACTGTGACATGTCAGTTTCAAAATCAACAAAACCATTAAGTACTAAAACAGGCACTGATTGTAAGTGTTCAGGCATACTTATTTTATCAATAAAAAAATTATTTAATTTAATAAAATTACGTTTGATTTCGTCAAAAGTAATAGCATTATTGATTTTATTAATACATTTGAAACTTACCTCAGGTAATACTTTTATGTAAACAAAGCCTTGTGGTACTACATGCGGTTGCCACAGAGAAAAATTTTGTACTTCAAAATCGCACGTGCTTTCACGTAGTAGTGCAATAAATTTTTGTATGTTAACGTTAGGTGACCCTGCAATAATAAGCATTGTTAAAACAGTTCGTTGACCAACTGGTCAATCTTTTGTGAAGTAATTGTGTCCCCCATATCGCGATAAAATTGTTCATCATATTCACGAGTTTGCACAACAACGGGCATGGTGATGGCATGGCCAAGAATAAGAGCCTGTTTTTTTGTATCCAGTGAAGCTAAGATGGATTTTAGTGTTTGCGCACCATTAACGCCAGTGAGCACTGCTTGAATGTCTTTTTCATCATTTAATTGTGCAACAATTTTAGTGCCAATTTGTGAGATTATTTCTTGATCAATGCCCGACGGTCGTTGGTCAACAACAAGAAGAGAAACGTAATATTTGCGCATTTCGCGCGCGATGATACCAAAAATGGTCTGACGCGCTGCTTGAGGATTTAAGAATTTGTGTGCTTCTTCGATGGTGATGAGTAATTTTTTTGGTTCATCTTCTTTTTTTTGAGAGCCTAAAAATTTTTCTGTCTTTGCAACATATTCAGTATGTATGCGGCGAGAAATAATATTTGCGATAAGCAAGTAGACAAAGGTGGAGGTGTAATTGCCAAATTCAACAATAATGTTAATTCCTTTGTCTATGTATTCCATCATCTGATCAATCACTTCTGTGTGTGCAGCATGTTGCATGGGCTTAAAAAATGGTAAACGTTCGATGCGTTTTAATTTTCTGTATAAGGCGGCGATAGATTCTGGGTGTGCGCCTAGTGATTGCGCAAAATCTTTTAGGTTTTCGCCTTGATTAAGAAGTACAAATAACCAATCTTGTTTATATTTTGCAGAAATTAAGTATGCTGCTTCAACTGCTGTTGAGTGTAGGTTAAGCTCGTCTTGCAGAGATAGTAAATCCTCTACCTGAATAGATTGATATGAAAGCACAATATCAATATCAGGTTGACTACCGCGTCTGCGGGTAGAATCTGGATCTAGGGAAAAAATAGCAATACGATCAGGGAAAAGTGTTTTAAGTCCCTTAACAAATGATTGAGTTTCAGACTCTTTGCGCGCTTGCAGGCCATATTCACTGTGCATATCAAAAATAAGATTAATTGCTTTATTATTTTTAATGAGACCTGCAAGAATAAGGCGTGTTAAAAAAGTTTTTCCCGTTCCTGTTTTCCCAAAAATACCATTACTGCGTTCAGTTAATCTTTCCAAATTAATGCACACTGGTGTGTTCATATCCAGAGGACAGCCGATGCTAAAATATTTTTTTGATGGGTCGTCTTGATCACCGAAAATAAAATTAACATCACGTTTATTTGCTTCATGTACTTCTGAAAAATGGGGAGGGATTGTTTTGACAGGCGAAGGAGTATTGTCTTTGGTGAGCATGAGCATAGGGCGTAGCGTTGCTGTTGCGTAAATATCTTTTTGTTTAAGTAAAGATGAGAGGAGCGTTTCTTGCGGTGTTGGCGGAAACAATAAAATATCAGGATGGGTGACTGCTAAGATAAGATCAGTAACTAAAGAAAAAAAAGTATAATTATTTCCGCTGATAGAGACAAATTTGCCTGTTTTAATCTCTTCTAGTGGTGTATCAGGGTGAATGCGAACAACAAAACCTTCTGTGAGAGACCCTGAGACAATATGCCCAATTATTTTTTTCATGATGTATCAATTAATAATTGCCGTAACCACAGTTCTGTTAATCTCTAAAAATCCTGGTCTTTCTAAAAATATAGTTTTTAACTCGCCAGTTTTTAACAAAAATACGATATTTTTGCTAAAAATAAGGGATGTAATCATGGGCGCGTGACCTGCTTTAATAATCATGCTGCCATGTGGTGTATATACTTCAACCCACTCCACGATATGGGACTCTTGCTGTTCTGGATTGATGATCAATAATTTCACCTGTGTTTCATCCTATGATTGTTGCAATTTTTCTGCTTTTTGAATGACTTCTTCAAGTGTACCTACCATGTAAAATGCATCTTCTGGTAAGTGGTCATACGTACCATCTAAAATTCTTTCAAAATCTTCGATGGCTTTTTCTCGTGGCACATACCGACCTGGCATGCCCGTTGCAAATTCAGCAGTGAATAGTGGTTGCGTGAGGAATTTTTGTACGCGCTTTGCGCGACGCACAATAATTTTGTCATCTTCTGCAAGTTCTTCTAATCCTAAAATCGCAATAATATCTTGTAATTCTTTGTAGCGTTGTAATATTTTTTGTATCCTCCGTGCAACTTTGTAGTGACGTTGTCCGATAGTTGAAGATTGTAAGCCTTTTGAATTAGAGACAAGCGGATCAACAGCAGGATACAAACCAAGTTCTACGAGTTTACGTGAAAGTACCGTGCTCGCATCAAGATGGATAAATGTTGTTGCAGGAGCGGGATCAGTGATGTCGTCAGCAGGAACATAGACTGCTTGAATAGAAGTGATAGAACCGTTGACGGTGCTTGTGATGCGTTCTTGAAAGGCACCCATTTCAGAGGCAAGAGTTGGTTGGTAACCAACAGCTGAGGGCATTCTGCCAAGAAGTGCAGATACTTCAGAACCTGCTTGAACAAACCTGAAAATATTATCAATAAAAAGAAGAACATCTTTTTTTTCTTCATCTCTAAAATATTCTGCCATGGTTAACCCCGTTAGTCCGACACGCAAGCGTGCCCCTGGCATTTCTCCCATTTGACCAAAAACAAGTGCGGTTTTGTTTAATACGCCCGTTCTTTCCATTTCTAACCACAGTTCATTTCCTTCTCTTGTGCGCTCTCCAATTCCGGTAAATACAGAAACGCCACCATGCTCTGTTGCGATATTTCTAATGAGTTCTTGAACCAAAACGGTTTTTCCGACACCTGCGCCACCAAAAAGGCCAATTTTTGAACCTTTAATATAGGGACACATGACGTCGATCACCTTGATTCCTGTTTCTTGTATTTCATTTTTAACTTTTAGCTCAATAAAAGCTGGTGCTTCTTTAAAAATAGACCACCGCTCTTGCGCAGTGAAAGCTTCTTTGCCATCGATAGGGTTGCCCAGTACATTAAAAACTCTTCCTAAAACGTTTTTTCCAACAGGAACGCAAATAGGCGCACCGGTATTAATAACGGTGAGTCCGCGGGTAATGTTATAAATGTTTTCTATGGCAATACATCGCACCACACCATCACCCAGTTGTTGCGCTACTTCGATACTAGCTTTTTTAGGGGAATTTTCTGTGTGCTCGGGGAAAATAATATGAAGTTCATTGAGGATGTCTGGGGTTGCTTCATGCGGAAATTGCACATCAAGAATAGTTCCCGTGACGCTCAGGACATACCCTGTTGCATGATTTTTGTGGGAAGTAGATGGTTGTATATTTTCAAATTCACTCATATAAATGCACCCTGCAGGACAAATAATTAGTACTATTGATTATTATTTAGGCTAATCCATGTCAGTTTTTTTGTAAAGAAAGGCTTTTTCCCTATTATTCCGTCATGAGTTTTTTTATGAGTTCATATAAGCGAATCTGTTCTTTTTCTTCATTTCGTATGGTACGTTGTCTTTGATTTTCTGTGTGATCAAGCGCCATATTTACATAGTCAATGGCTGTTTTTTTGTGATCATCATGTAAATAAGGGTTTGCGCCAGCATTTTTTAAAAGGATTATTCCATCAATAAAAGATTCAACATTGTCAAAAACATTAGGTCTGTCAAGGCGTGAAGCTATTCCAATAAGAGGAGTTTGACCACGCCAATTTTGTGAGTTTACATGCGCTTTATTTGCAATAAGTGTCGTCATTAAATTAGTATATCCTTTAATTGCTGCAACATACAAAGGGCTACTGTAATGATGATTTTTGACCTCAATATATTTAGACAGACCATGCAGCAGTGCTATTTGCAACAATTCGTTGTCGTTTGCATCGATAATATTATGCAATAAATGTTCTTCTAGTTGAGTTGGAGCAATGATTCTCTTTGCTATTTGCAGGGCGTCTATTTCTTTGCATGATAAATTTGGATCGCATGATAATCGAATATTAAGGGCGTTGTGTTTATCTGCATTTACATTCTTTGGATCTTTTATAAAATCTAATGTGTCTTGAATATAAGGAAGAGAGCGGGATGCAACAAAATTCGCTCCTGCTCGTGGCATTGCGGTATTTATAAGAGATCTGACAAGCATACTATAAATTGGTGATGAAATAATAAGAGTAAACAATAAGTAATATTTTTTCATTTTCGTTCCCTTTTTATAAAAATTTTAATGTTGTTCTTTTTTAACATATTTGTGGCATATTAGGATATATTTTTGATAGATAAGATTAAAGTAAAATATGATAAGGGTCGTCTTGACAACAAATAAAAAACATATGATTTGCCTTGGTTTCTTGTTGACGTCAATATTTTTTCAAAAAAATATGTATGGATATTCGTGTACAGCGCTTAATTCAGTGAGAGATTCTATACGTGAGAATTATATAAAAAAAACAACGGCTGAAATTGTAAGACACTTAGAAAGAGAGAATAAGGTTTTTCCGCAGTATTTGCATGAAGATCCAATGCTATTAAAAGTTAAACAAATCGAAAAAGATGGCACATCTACGAATTTCTTGGAAGTTATTGAATTTGCAAAAGACATAAAAAAAGACTTTGAACACAAAGAAGATGAATTAAATAGTGAATTAAAATGGGCAGCGCGTAAGGAAGTTTTTGCGATGTTGGGAGTGCTTGTGGGGATAGGAAAATTTCTTAGTACTGCGGGTCTTGATGATTCTAAAAAACGATCTTATACAGGTATGACTATCGGAGGTGGAATAGCGGTAGGTTTGGGTTATTGGGCATATTGTAAACATAAAAAAGCAGAAGATCTTCCGGTGCATATTAAAATTATAACTACCAGAGAAGCACAGTGGGATCATGAATGGGACACCGAATTAAAGCAACAAAAAATTGAAATATTTTAATTAAAAAAGGAGAAGTATTATGACGTTTACGCGTAATTTTTCAGTGTTTATACTTGTTGCAGATTTTTCATATCTTTTGGGTATGGAAAAACAAGACGAGAAATATTTGCAATTTACTGTAAGTAAAAAAATTAGTAATCTTGAGTGCTGTGGCGTGTCATATGCAATTTGCTGTACCACACCAAGATTTTTTGAATAAAAATATTTTGAGTGTTCTTCCCTTAAGTGATAATGATAAAGCAAATATTACTGCTGGCTTTGACATGGCTGCTGTTAAGAAAACTGACCAAAATGTGTCCTATGCATTGGGTGGAAAACAATATTCTGCATGCATCTCTCCAGACTTTGTTGAAAGAAAATGTGCTACAGAGATTGGTGGAGAAAGGGCAGAAAAATTAAAAAATTATTCTGTTAATGTAACTGAAAAGCCCTAAATTATAAAAAACAAAGAAAAGTTCTTCGTGAAATTTGATTCTAAAAAAACATTATTTCTAATTGATGGTTCTTCATTTTTGTACCGTGCATATTATGGTCTTAAGCCGCTTCATACATCAACGGGAATTCCTGTTCAGGCGGTGTACAGTTTTTGTCGTATGATCAAAAAAATGATTGATATGTACGCACCTGAATACATGGTACTTGTGTGGGACAGCAAAGGTAAAACAACGCGGCATGAAATATTTCCCGCATATAAAGCAACAAGACAGGCTCCTCCGAGTGATTTATTTGATCAAAAAGAATATATTGTTACCTTTGCAGATCTTGTTCACTTACACCAAGTCGAAAAAGTTGGCATTGAAGCCGATGATCTGATGTACTCTCTTGCTCTTGAATGGATGGGAAAGAGTTCCGAAAATGAGGTTGTTTTTGTGACGCTTGATAAAGATATGGGTCAAGCGTTAACGCTTGGTGAACATATTTATTTGCTTGATGCATTTAAAGAGGAATTTTTTGATCGTGCGGCACTAGAAAAAAAAATAGGCTTTCCCATTGAACAGATTCCATTTTATTTTGCACTCCTTGGCGATTCTTCTGATAATATTCCCGGTGTGAAGGGAATAGGAAAAAAAACTGCTGAAGATTTAGTAAAGCAGTTTGCGTCACTGCAAGATATGTATGACAACATAGACAATGTAAAAAAACCAGGTACAAAAACTGCTCTTTTAACGCACAAAGATGATGCATTTTTAAGTCAGGAACTTTTTTTGCTTCAGTATCATGAATTACAAAGCACCACACAAGAACTATTATTTGACGGTTCTGCATGGAACAACGCGCGTTTATTATTTGAAGAACTCAATTTTAAATCTTTGCTAACAACAGTAGGACAGACAAAACAAGAACGTACGCAGGGCGTGCAGGATAAAATTGATTTTTGGAGCACTAAACATTTGATAGCGGTGCGTACGCAAGAAGAACTTGAAAAATTATGTACATATATGCAAAAGCAAGGAGCTTTTGCTCTTGACACAGAGACAACAGGTACACGCGCACTTGAGGTTGATTTGATCGGCATTTCAGTGTGTGCCGATGCGGAAAAATCCTACTACATTCCCTGTGGCCACCGCGTTGAAGGTGCACAATTATCACAAGAAGTGGTGCTAACACGTTTAAAGCCTATCTTAGAAGATGCTACATACAAAAAGTATCTACATAATGCAAAATACGATCAACTGGTTTTTTCAGCGCATGGTATTGAATTACAGGGTATTGAACTCGACACATTTGTTGCGGCAACATTACTCGTGAAAGAATGGCAAAGTGCAGGATTAAAGAATCTTTCACTTTCATTTTTTAATGAAGAGATGCTCTCCTATGATGACGTAGTCAAAGCAAATAAATATAAAAATTTTTCTTATGTTCCCATAGAATTGGCGACATTATATGCGGGTGCAGATGCATTACAAACGTATCGTTTAGCTGAAATTTTACAAAAAGAGTTTGAAAAAGAATCAACTTTAAAAAAATTATATCATACGATTGAGCATCCATTGTTGCACGTACTTTATGAGATGGAAAAAAAGGGAATTTATTTAGATGTTTCCAGTTTAGAGTCGCTGGATAAAAAAGTTGTTGCTCAGCTGATAACAATAGAAAAAGAGATTGGTGAATTAGTAGAAGAAAAAACAATTAATTTAAGTTCACCAAGGCAGGTAGAAAATCTGTTGTTCTATGTTTTAAAATTACCGCCGCAGAAAAAAAGTCCAAAAGGTGCATATTCAACAAATTATGAGGTGCTTAAGGTGTTAGCTGGTCTGCACCCAATACCAGCATTAATTATTACGCATCGTGAATTAACAAAATTAAAAAATACCTATATTGATGCATTGCCAACGTATATTAATAAAAAAACAGGAAGGGTTCACACAACCTTTAGTCAAACAGCTGCAGCCACTGGTCGTCTTGCAAGTTTTCATCCTAATTTACAAAATATTCCTGCAGATATTTCAGGGTATGGAATAGAAGTACGTGCTGCATTTCAAGCTGAACAGGGCAATGTTTTTGTTTCCGTCGATTATTCACAAATTGAGTTGCGCGTGCTTGCTTATTTATCACAAGATAAAAATTTAATTAATGCATTTTTATGCGGACGCGATATTCACACAGAAACTGCAGCACGTCTGTTTGATGTCCCACTTGATGCTGTAACACATGAACAGCGGCAGCTTGGAAAACGCATTAATTTTAGTATTTTATATGGATTGACTCCATATGGTCTTTCTAAAGATTTAAATATTTCTTTTAAAGATGCAAAAAAATATATTGATAAATATTTTGAGCAGTACGCACAGGTGTCGAGTTGGATGAAGTCTGTCATTGAATCAACAGAAAAAAATGGTTATGTAGAAACGCATTGGGGGCGTCGACGTTATATCCCTGCGATTTATGAAAAAAATAAATCCTTGTATGAAGAAGCGTGTCGTGTGGCAATTAATACAGTAGCACAAGGCACAGCAGCAGAAATTATGAAATTAGGAATGATCAAGGTACATGATGAGCTACAAGCTCGTTATCAAAATGCCGCTCTTTTGTTGCAAATACATGATGAGCTGCTTGTATCTGCACCACAAGAGCAAGCTAAGGAAATTGAACAAATGCTCAAACATACGTTAGAGTCTGTTGTTGATTGGAATGTGCCGCTGGTTGTGGAAACGGGAAGTGGCAAGGACTGGAAAGAAATAACATAAATATTTTTAATGATTTAAGATATTTGTGCTTGTTTTGAGGTTGGCTGCTGAGTTGAAGTGACAGATTCACCTGTTGCGGTGGATATTCCTGCTACAGCTTCCTGCGTCGCTGTAGTAGGAGTTTGTTGCTGTTGTTGATCAATACTGCTTAGTTTGCTGAGTAATAATTCATAATAAGCTATGTTTGCCATTAATGAATATACCCAGGAAAGAAACTTGTTTGCATTAGGAAGATTAGGAAAATTAGGAGAATCTTGAGATAATGTTTTTCCTTGTGCAATGTGTTGCGCTTCTTGCGTGGCTATTTTTTCAATAGCTTCTTGAAATTGAGGAGACGATATAATTTTTTGTAATTTGGACTCGATTATTGTAAGGCCACCTGAAAGCGTTTTGTTTTTTCTGATAGTTTCTATTTCCGATGTATTCTTTTTAATTTCTTTTTTGACCTTTTTTATTTCGACCATTTGCGCATCATTTTTTTTAGTGGTACTGATCTTAGGGGTATCGGTATCAGCGCCAAATGATAGAGTTGACACAAATATTATAGCCACAAAAAGAAAATAATTATTTTTACGCATTGTCGAAATCCTTATAAAATGTTCATTATTAATCACTTTTTATAGTAACAAAAAATATCAAAATTGTCAAGTTTTCAAGCGATTGTTTATGGGTAAGGCATAAAAAAGGGCCTTTTTACGGCCGTTTTTTATTATTTTGCGTGTCTATTGTTTTATTAACTTATTATATTGTTATTGCTTGATTGTAATTTTTTTAGTCGTTTTTCTACTTTTGTTAACTTATCAAGCAGCATTCTGCAACCATGACTATTTACAAGGGTAACGTAGAAAATATTAAAGAAAGTGGCTGTTTGCTCGTCAATATCAGGGAAAGCTATTTCCAATTCTAGATCTATTTTGCGCATAAGGGGCTCATCATACTCGTAAGATATGTCTTTAAATGTAATACCCTCGTCGCAGATACAGTGAACCTGGTAGTTTGTAACTTTATCAATAGCGGTCAGAAATTCTTCTGAATGGGTAATATAATCAATAACATTTTCTACAGCAACCTTGAGAGCGATATAAGCGCCGCCAAGAGCATTTTTTGCAGCAAATTTTGCTTTTCTTCTTATAATTAGAGTATCTCGCAGTTCAAGAAGAATGGCCTGTTTTGCGTTTTTTATGTTACGTTCTATCTTGGGGGCAGTTTGGCTAAAAACCATTACTGAACTTGTTATTACGCATGCAAATAAGAGTTTTTTCATCTTGTTCCGATCTTCCTGTTTGATTATAATATTTCCTTATTAAGGATGGTATAGGTTTCGCGGATTGTCAAAAGGTTTTTTTTGGTAAATTTACTGTTCTGGCTAGGTTGACTTTTTGCTAAATATAAGCCATTATTTTTAATAGTTATACATAATAATTTTTGAAGGATATGTCCCATGGCAACCAGTAAATCTGGCGGAAGTACCCAGAATAATAGAGAAAGTCATAGTAAGCGGCTAGGCTGTAAAATATTTGACGGTCACAAAGTGTTTGGCGGAGAGATTATTGTTCGTCAACGCGGAACACACATTCATCCAGGCAAACAAGTACGTCGTGGTGGTGATGATACGTTGTTTGTAACTGCTCCTGGTGTTATAAAATTCCATTTTGGCCCTAAAGGTCGTAAATACGTCTCCGTGATTAGTCCAAAACTATAATGGGTGTTATTTGAGAGGCTGTGAAGCTAACCAGCAAAAAAACTTGTAAAAAACGAGAATACTGGTTATAAAAACAACAAAAAAAAAGAAATTGGATATCCGATGGTTAATTTTTTAAAATATACTAAAATAACAGTTTTGATATCAACAGCTCTTATTGTAGCGTTTGGTATCATGGCTGTTTATAGATATCAAACCCGTGGAACAGTTTTTACTTACAGCGTAGATTTTACCGGTGGAACACAGGTTTTATTTAAGTTTGATACTTTTGTAGACAATGCTATGGTTCGGCAAATTGTTGCAGATAAGGGTTGGTTAAATCCAAGCGCGCGCCCATTTGGTGAAAATGAGGTGTTGGTACGCGTAAAAGAGTACGAAAGTGACGCGCGAGGTCTTGGGCAGCGCATGCAAGTTGCACTACAAGAAGCAATGCCAGAGAATAAGGTAACGATGATCCAGACTGAAAGCGTTGGTTCTGGTATCGGGGCTGGTCTGCGTGGCAAGTCCGTGCGTGCAATTATTTTAGTACTACTGTTAATGCTGTTGTACATAGGATTGCGTTTCTGGTCTTTTGCATTTGCGACAGGGGCTGTGGTAGCTCTTATTCATGATGGTATTATTGTTCTTGCTATATTTTTATTCTTGGACAGAGAGATATCAAACAATTTTGTTGCGGCGATATTGACTGTTTTGGGGTATTCGATTAATGATACTATTATTATTTTCTCGCAGATGCGGGAATTTTTGAGAAAACGTACAACAGAAACGCTTGATGACATTGTTAATAGAAGTTTGAATTATACGTTACGAAGAACATTGTTGACAAGCTTTGCAACAGGATTACCTGTAACTGTTATGTTGATATTTGGTGGAGAGGCGTTACGCGACTTTTCATTGGCATTGTTGATAGGAATTTTCTTTGGTACAACATCTTCTATTTACGTAGCAAGTCCAATTATGATGTTGTTATATCCAAAAAAATAGGTACTATATTTTTTTCTTATGTTATTTTGAAATATATATTGATTATTAGAATGTGTGTTACATAAAAATGTGTGACACACATTGCTTTTTTGAAATCTGTTAAGCATGCTACATAATAATAACTAATCAGAGTATTAAACATATCTTATAGGTCTTTTTTATCTTATTTTTTACATAAATTCAAGGAGCTATGCATGACGACACAACGTCAGAGCATCTATTACAGGAGGTCTGGATGAAGAATCGTGATATAAAAACATCTGATACTGAAGTTTCAACATACGAAAATAAAGAAACTTCCACATCTCAGGCACCTCGCGAACGTTCGCCACGAACACCTCGAGCGCATTCTGCAGATCGTACTAAAAGTGTTGCAACATCGCCTACTACAGAAACATTAGAAAAAGAAACGGTGCAGGTATCAAGAGAGGCGCAGCAACCAGTTACTCATACGCAACAGTACCCGCAGCAACCATCGTATGGTAATGAACAATCGAGACAGTATGGTTACACAAAAAGACCATTAGAAGATCTTTCTCTCTCTGAATTGATTCAGTATGCACGTCGTTTTGGGATTATGGGTGCTGCAATCACTAAAAAAGATGAGTTAATAAAAAAAGTTCGTTATGCAGAAGAACATCCAGATCTTGAGATGGCGGTCGAAGGAGTTCTTGAAAAATTACCTGATGGTTTTGGTTTTTTGCGTTCTGCATTATATGATTATGTTTCTGGACCAGATGATATTTATGTTTCTCCATCTCAGATTAGACGTTTTGGATTACGTACGGGCGACACTATTAAGGGTGAAATAAGAAAGCCAAAAGAGGGCGAAAAATATTTTGCACTGCTGAAGGTTTCTTCAGTTAACGGTGCAGATCCAATGTCCATGGTTGATCGCTCACATTTTGATAGTTTAAGTCCTCAACATCCTTCTGTTAAACTTAATCTTGAATTTGATCCTAATGCACTTTCAACGCGTATCCTTGATCTTTTTACACCCATTGGTAAGGGTCAGCGTGGATTAATTGTTGCCCCTCCTAAGGTTGGTAAAACGCTTCTTTTAAAAGAAATTGCACGTGCCATTATTACCAATCATCCTGAAGTACACTTAATGGTTTTATGTGTCGATGAACGTCCGGAAGAAGTTGCAGATATGCGACGCACTGTTAAAGGTGCTTCTGCAGAGGTTATCAGTTCAACTTTTGATGAACCAGCAGACCGTCATGTTGCCGTTGCAGAAATTGTGCTTGAAAAAGCAAAGCGTTTAGTTGAATGTAACAAAGATGTTGTCATTTTACTTGATTCTATTACGCGTCTTGCACGTGCGTATAACACCATTGCCCCAGCATCTGGTAAGGTGCTGACTGGTGGTGTTGATGCTCATGCATTACAAAGACCAAAGCGCTTTTTTGGTGCAGCTCGCGCAACAGAAGAAGCTGGTACATTAACTATTTTGGCATCTGCGCTTGTTGAAACTGGTTCACGGATGGATGAAGTTATTTTTGAAGAGTTTAAAGGTACGGGTAATATGGAGATGAATATGACGCGTAAGTTGTCACATCGTCGTATATTTCCTGCTTTTGATCTCTTGGTGTCTGGCACTCGTCGCGACGATCTTCTTGTTTCAGAAGAAGAATTGAATAAGGTTTGGATTTTACAGAAACTTCTTTCTAGTATGAATACCATAGAAGGTATGGAATTCTTGATTGATAAGATGAGGAAAACCAAAACGAATGAAGAATTTCTCGAATCTATCAATAAACGCTCAGCTGCAGCAGCAGAAGTTTAAAATAAAAAAGAAGCATCTATTTTATGGGTGCTTCTTTTTATCTAATATCCAAAGTAAAATCAGAAAAAATATTTTGTTGTGCTTTATAATTACCAACAAAAGCGATCATAGCACCGTTATCGGTACAATATTGTCGCGAAGGAGTAAAAAAAGGCAAACCATTTTTTTGCGCAAAATTCTTCAATCTGGTTGAGATATATGTATTGCAGGCAACGCCACCGACAAAAGTTATTGCTTTTACATGGGGGTTAAGAGACAAGACATATGCTAGTTTTTGTTCAAAAATATCAGCAATGCAGACTAAAAAAGAGCTTGCAACTTTTTTTTGTAGCTCAGTATTATGAGGTGCAAGAAATGTTTTGGTACCTAAATCGTAAGCACCTTTTTTAATAAGATCATACAAAACAGCTGTTTTGAGCCCTGAAAAACTAAACATGAGTGAATGTGGTTTGCCGCGTGGATACGCATAGTAATCGGTAAATTGTGCCTCATCTGCAAGTTTTTCTATAACCGGGCCTCCTGGATAGGGTAAATTCATGAGTTTTGCGATTTTATCGAATGCTTCTCCTGCTGCATCGTCTTGTGTTTCCCCCAATAATTCATAAGAGCCGTAATTTTTGACTATATAAAGAGATGTGTGACCGCCAGACGCAGTCAGACAAAGATGATCAAAAGGAACATTGTTTTCTATGCATGCCGAAAAAATATGACCTTCAAGATGATTAACGCCGACTAGTTTTTTATGTTTTGACCACGCAAGTGCTTTTGCAAAACAAGTTCCAACCAACAAAGATCCAGGAAGTCCTGGTGTATGGGTAACAGCGATAGTATCTATTTCATCAAGGGTAACATGCGCTCTGCCAAGAGCTTCTTCTATGATAGGCGCGATCTTTTCAAGTTGAGAACGCGATGCAAGCTCTGGAACAACGCCACCAAATTTTTTATGGAGATTTATTTGGGAAAATAGTGCGTTGGACAAAATGCCTTCTGTACTGTGATAGACGGCAGCGCCTGTTTCATCGCATGATGTTTCTATGCCAAGAGTTAGCATTTTATGTGCCTTACGTTATTGTGTCCATGATCAGAACACGACAGCTGTCCGTTTGTATTTTTTGTTTGGTAGGAACGTGAAGTGCTTTTAAATCAAGAGATGTAAGCTGAAGTCGAATTGTTGCATCTTCAAAGCTTTCTTCAGATCCGAAAATATCAATATCTGAGTTATCAATATAAATAGTTGGAAGTTCAAGATTATTACCACCCTTAATTGCCTTTATAAAATGGGGAAAGTAAGTAATAATGATAGTAGAATCAGGGATTTGCTTATTTTCAGGCAACGTGCTTTCGGTTATATTCCAATGATAGGTTGCTGGTTGTGAGACAGCTGTTTTTTCATCTTCAACAAGCTCAATAGTGTAAAAAAGATATGCTTCTTTGTCGTTTGCCTTGAGATGTGCAATGGTGTTCTGTTGCTCTTGGTCAGGAAATTGTTTGAGTTCGTAGCGTGGGGCTGTCGGACTGATAAGGATATAAAAAATAGTTTGATCGTTATATTTTGGTATTTCATAGGTAATTTTGGGGATGCCAGTTGTATGTTTTTGCGTTTCAATAGTTTTTCCGCAGTGGCAGACACTCACATTAACAAGGCTCAAATCTGTGTTTTTTGCAAATTGAAATAATCCCCCAAGGAGTGATTGTGCGCATATATCAGCGTCAGTTGAAAGAATAACAAAAATAAGCGATAATAGAATAGATGATGTTATTTTTAACTTTTTCATGGTATGTTTGTCCATTTAGAAATTGTCTTACGTATTAAAATAATGATACCCCAAACATGTGTTAATTTCAAATGTGGTATTCTTTAAGTTAGGTTATTACGAGGTTGATGTATGGTTATGAAACGAGTGCGATCATTGTTAGAAAGGTTTGTCCGTCAAGAACACTCACCTAAAAAATTAGCTCTCACCATCTGCTTAGGGATGTATATAGGATTGTCACCATTCATAGGTTTTAGAACAATATTAACTTTTTTATGTGGATGGCTTTTTACCTTAGATTTAGCGATACTGTTTGCCGCTTCTTTTTTTGTTCATAATCCGTGGACAATTTTACCTCTTTATGTGTTAGATCATTCTGTGGGGCAGTGGTTTTTTGGTATTTTTAATATTGATGGCGTGCAACTTGATCCATCATGGCTTGAAATATGTAGTTCATTTTTAACAAAACATACGGGTATTTCAGGTCTTTCTCTTTCTGCATTTTTGGTGGGGGGTAATTTGATTGGTGTGTGCATCAGTGTCATGATGTATCCTGTAGTAAGACGAATAATTGCAGTGTATACAATAAAAAAAAATAGTTCATATATAACACAAGAATAAACAGATAAGTTACTTATGAAAATAATTGCGCAGAACAAAAAAGCGTATCATGATTATGATATTTCAGAAAAAATAGAGGCCGGCATTGTGCTTACTGGTGATGAGGTAAAATCATTACGTGCTGGTCAAGTTTCATTGGTTGGTTCTTTTGCATTAATTCGTAATGGTGAAATGATGCTTGTTAATTGTCGCATATCCCCCTATGAAAAGGCATATCAAAAAAATGAAGAAGCTGCTACGCGTAGCAGAAAGTTATTGCTTCATAAGCGTCAAATTTTGAAACTACTGGGTGAAGTTGCGCAGAAAAATATTACCATAGTGCCGCTATCAATTTATTTTTCTAAAAAGAGCAAAATAAAAATTGAATTGGGTGTTGCAAAGCATAAAAAGGCGCCAAGTAAAAAACAAGAGCTCAAAGCTCGTGACATTGACCGCGAAGCTGCACGGGCAATGAAAGATTATAAGTAAAAAAGCCTTGAAAACCAAGGCTTTTTTACTTAGCATTCACGAAATAGATTCATATATGTTTTATTTCTGACTATCGTAATACTTCTCCGCCTGAAAACCATTTATAAATGCCGTTTTTCCATCAGAGGAAAAAGTTATTCCCTGTTTTGCTAATTCAATTCTTTCATGATCATCCTCAACCATTCTTTGCAAACACTTTGAAGTTGGCTTTCTTAGAACTTCTTCCGCAAAATAATCATTAAACCATGTCCATGTTTTTTGTACATCTTGTGTTTCTGCATACTTGTTTGAAAAAACTTCGTCTAATCTTCCATTTTGTTCTTTAGCGAAATGTGAAAGGTAAAATGAAGCTGGGACATATTGTAAGTCGGTTCTCTCATCAGTTGAGGGTTCTTGCAATAACCAATTGATAATATCAGAGGGCTTGAGTGTAGGATCATTCATTTCGCCAATTCCTTGGAATACGCCTTGACAGTAGTATTTCAATTTGAAAACATCTGTTTTTATTGTTGTCAGGTCTTTATAACATTGTTCAGAAATAGTAGTTGTTTCTTGGTTGTCCAATAGTGGTGAAGTTGTTGCAGCGCTGCATAGTAACGTAATGAAAAATAATAATGATTTTTTCATTATAGGGCTCCTTTAAATTAAGTATATAGAATTAGGTTCGCTATTTTACTCTACTTTTAGAACATCATAACAATTCAAATAGTCAATCACATTTATTTTGATCGATTTGATCGTGTTTTCTTACTTAATAAGATCAGGTAATTCCCTTAATGCCTCTTTCAATGGCAACGCTGTAATATTACCATAATATTCTTTTTGTTTGCCAAGAAAGAGAATGTACAGTTTTGCTTCCGGGTAATCATCACCAAACTTTTTTAGCCCACTTAAAGCTTTGCCTGTAAGTGTTGCGGCACGTTTGATTTCAAAAGCATGAAATCCGCGAGGGCCATAAATGATAAAATCAACTTCATCTCCTGCTACTGTACGCCAAAAATGAATTTTATACTGTAGTTGATAATAATCATTAATTGCGCTTAAGGATTGGAAAAAGAGCGTTTCTAATGCAGCGCCATCTAATTCTTCTCGTGAATCAAGTGGGCCGACCGGCCTCAGGGTGTTATAAACACCAGCATCAAAGAAATAAAATTTTTGATGAGCAATAATTTTTCTTTTTGCTCGTTGTGAGAATGTTGAAATTCTTATACCAAGCAGCAGATCATCAAGAATATCAAAGTAGTTAGCAATGGTAAGTCTGTTTATGCCAAGCTCTCTGCCAATTTCCGTTGTATTGAGCACCTGTCCTTGGGAAAAACTTGCCGCTTCTAAAAAACGAGAAAAATTACCAATGTTGCGTGTTAAACCTTCTTGAAGTACCTCTTCTCGGATATATGTTTGAACATAGCTTTCTAAGTATTTTTTGGGATTAGGATGTTCAATTACTGATGGCAAAAGGCCATATTCTAAAACTTTTTTTAAATCGAATTCTTTATCAAGTTCTTGAATTACCAGGGGGTGCATTGTGTATTTGAGTGCTCTTCCTGCAAGAAGATTGACGCCACTCCGTCTTAAACTGCGAGCGCTAGAACCAGTGAGAATAAATTTATATTTTTTATGTTCAATTAAGCGATGAACTTCATTGAGTAACTCTGGTATGCGTTGTACCTCATCAATGATAATCCAATTGTTATATCCGGGGGGTATAAGATTATCAAGGCGATTGGGGTTGGTAAAAAGTGATTGATAGAGGGAAAAATCGAGTAAATCAAAATAAAGAACGTCTGTAAGGTATGTTTTAAGCCAGGATGTTTTACCTGTTCCGCGGGGTCCAAAAAGAAAGATGCTATTATTCTGATCGAGGGGAAGCCTGAGGAGTCTTTTAAACATAATATCGTTTTTTCAGTAAAAATGTTAACTTAATTATCATTTTTACCAAATTTTTGATAACTTCGCTATCATTTTTTTACTTATGAGCGTTATTTACTTTAAAAATTATTTACAGCTGCATTATGATCTATTTATAATAAAGCGGTAAATTATAAATAATTAAATGGGGAGATGGGGATGAAAAAGTTATTAAAAGAAATATATAGTGTAATTGTTGTTATAAGTATCATTTCCCCTTATTTTTATGCAGGTGAACTCAATACAGAAATAACAACAGAAAATGAACATCTTACAACTATTTTTGATAATTCTCTTATTCTTGTGCGACAAATAAAAAATAAAACATATGATGAAAAGCAGCGAACTATCTCAATAAAAAATATTGATAAAGCATATAAAAAGTTATCTGTTGCAGACAGGATGGCATTAGAAGAAGATATTGCCATTATTAAAGAAGAATCGCAGGAATTTTCTAGTTTGCGTAAACAACCACAAAAATATAGTAGCGCGCAAGCAGAAAAAGCGCTGCAACATATGGGAGTTGCTATTCAAAATCTTGTAGAAAGGACCTCAGAAGAGATGATTTCTCAAGCTCAGCAACAATTGAGCCATGCAATTAATAAAACAGAAAAGATCACAAAAGAAGCTCAAAAGATTATTCAAAAAGCACAAGAAGATCTTATGGTCAATAGAATAACCTCAGTAGATGCAGCAAGAATTATTGGTGAACAAAATTATATTATTGGTGCTGCGCAACGAGCACTTAAAAAAGAAATGGAGCAAGCAACAGATACTGTTGTGCATAATGATGAACAGACTTCATATTTTAATCAGTTTGTTGGAGGTGTTTATAGTCTAACAAGTCGCGCGTTGGCTCCTTTTAAGTCTGGTTATGGATACACCTCTGAAGAGCAAGAAAAGGCGAGAGCGATTATTATGCAATTAGAACAGCAGCTTGCAACTATTTTCGATACTTATGGCAAGGCGATTGAACAGGCCCAAACACCTCAAGAACGTGTAGAGTTTATACGGGCACTTGAATTTATGGCACAAGAAATAATAGAAGAAATTAATCAACAAAAGGTTATTACTGGTGAGGTGATGAGTACTAAAAGAAAATTGTTCTGGGGTACTGTCGCTGTTGCAGGAGCTGTTACTGCAGGACTGTTAGGATATAGGTATTTTATGACGCCGACAGAAGAAACGCCTAATGTTTTGGCGCAACAACCTGCGGTTGTTCCGACAAAACAGGAAACTGTAAGTACAACGGCTGTAACACAAGAAAAAATTACTGAAGAGCCAAAAGCTATGCAATTGGTTGAGCAGAAAAGCGCAGAACAAGAACAAAAAGTAACAACAGCGGTAAGACAAGAAGAACAAAACATTGTTGCTGCAATGGCTGAGCAAGAGCCTCAAAAAGAAGAAGTCGCTGATAAAGAAGAACCGGAATATTTAGAAGAAAAAGAGAATGGAAAAGAAGAAGAAGAAAAAATTGCTGCTAAGAGAGAGGCAGAAGAAGCAAGTTTTGAGGTGGCAGAGCTACTTGAGAACGAACAGAAAGATGCTGCCAAAAGATTGATGGAAGAAGAGGTTGCAAGACGGGCAGAAGAGGAAAGAATTGCTGGCGAGCAGGCAAAAATTGCTGCTGAGCAAGCGGTAGTGCAAGCGAAAATTGAAGCTGCAATGGCTGAACAGGAATCAATTATAAAAAAACAAGAAGAGGCAGCGGAAAAGCAGGCAAAAATTGCTGCTGAGCAAGCGGCAGAAGATGCGAAAATTGAAGCTGAAATTGATGAGCAGATACGAATTATAAAAGAACAACAACAAAAAGAAGCTGACAAAAAAGCAGAAGAAGAAAGAATTGCTGATGATCTTGAACGCGAGCGATTGGAACAAGAATCTGCAGATCGAGTAAGGCTTGAAGCTGAAGAATTAGCTGTGCGGGAACAATTGCAACAACGAGAGCAAGAAGAAGCTGCTGTTGCAGAAGCAGCAAGACAAGCAGCAGAAGTGCAAGCAAAAAGGGCTGCTGAGGAAGAGGCAGCGGAGAAAGCTACGCAGGGGGAAAGTGCTCAAGAAGAACAAAAACTGGCTGCTGATGCAGCTAAAAAAAAAGCCCGTGGCTAAAATTGCCTGAACCAACAGAGTTTGAGAAAAAAAATGTGATTAGCTATGGCTGGCGAAAATGGATTATAAATCCGTTACGAAATGTGTTTGGTTATGAATCATTACCAACGTCTTACGAGGAATATAAAGAAAAAGAGCGTGCTGAGGGACATTGACAGTTCTTGTTTGTCATGTTACAATTTGAATAATAAAAAAGTTCCTGTTTTCTTTGAAAATTTTGGGGGCGTACTGGCTTCGACGTGTTGTTGGTCGCTTTGAGAGCATGCCGAGCGTTGACTGAGTGCTCGTTAAACAATTGGTTAAAATAATAAATGCAAACCAATCCGGTTTCGCTGCAGCTACTGCCTAGTCTTTAGCTGTCTTATGAATTTGTCGTGCCTATCAGATGAATTCATTCGTATAATAAAAAGATAGAACTGTTTGATGAGATTGAATGGTTTAGTAGTCAAAACAGTATCACAAGTCATCTTATGCGGCAAACTGTGTCTTTGAGGGGTTGCATAAAGTAAAGTCAAAGAATAAGCATGTAGCGCTTGGGGTTCCTTGCAGTGCGGACATGGGTTCGATTCCCATCGCCTCCACCAGCCTTCGCATAAAGCTTCGGCTGGCAGGCTAGCTTTTTTAGAAGCTGTTACTCAAAAAATAGAATCAGCGCGAGAATTGTGTAAACAAAGAGCGCAGAATCAGCAAAATAAATTATTTCTCCATAAGTAATCAGTGCCACCACAGCACATAACGATCTATAAACTTTACCATCCGATGAATCATAATTATCACTGGTCCCTGGAATCAGCTTGGAATATATTTTCATAATCAACGTATCATCTATGATTAGATATAATTTTTTTCTTTTCCATACTGTTCTAATAATCTTGGTGAGATCTTCAAATGTTGCTGCTTTGTGTTCAACTAATCGTGATATGGTATCTCCACTCATGTCTATAGCTTTTCCTAAAGATTCAAATGTTTTTCTGCATGGTATGGGCAAAAGTAAGGCAATGGGATATGTTAATTTTTGTTCAGTTTTACTGTTCACTATGAGCTCCTTTTTGTTGTACTACAACTATAAAAAGAGCTCGTTTTTTTTGAATTGTCAAATCTGGAGAGAACTTTCAGCTATTTGCGGAAGTCCTGAGTATATTGATTCACTTGAGGGCCTTTGAGGTTATCGCATTAATTATTTTTCCAGATCTTGTTGTATGATCATGTTTGTGTATATGTTTATCTTTTTTCATGGATAGCATAAATTATTGGAATACATACGCAAAGAAAAATTAGTTTTAGTAGACATATATTCTTTTGAAAGAAATAAGAAACAGAATTGCTATATTTTTTAAAAATGCTGTCTTGTGGGAGATTATTAATTTTTATAGGTTTTTTTTCGTTTGATTGCATAGTGTGCGGCGCAGTATTTTCATGTAATGGCTGCGCTGATTTATAATTGATAATGTTTTCATCTACTGTAACTAACCATAACTTCTGAAGAGCTACAAAAAGTTTTTTTCCTTCAGTGTCATTAGGTGTAAAGGTAAGACGATCAGTCATATCATACTCATTGCCCGAATATGGGTCTTTTTTCATAAGCTTGGTAGATAACAATGTACCCTTTTCTATATCATAAAAATGTATACCTTTTTCGCTCAGTATAATTATAATTTTACCATTCGGATGGAAAAGTGCAGACAATATAATTTCAACTTCACCGCCATACTTTTCAGGCTCTAAAAGCCATCGCGGATGGTAATAGTACAATTTATTCCATTTTTGGGTTTTTTTATTAAAAATATCAACATAATTTTTAGAAATAACAGCAATGAAATGTCCGTCAGGGCTGTATTTAATATACTCAGCAGTTTCTAAGGCAGGTGCACGTGCAAAGTCTCCAAGTCCTTCTTTCCAATTTTCATCATGAATAATTCTAAAATTGCTGTATCTAACATAAAAATTACCGATGATATTTTTTATTTCTGTAGGTAGACAATCAAATAATGTATTTGTATCTTGAAAAAGAATGAAATGAAGGAGGGTGTTTTTCTCAGATAAATCGCATATAGCAAGCGTATTTTTATCAGTTCTATATATCATTTCTTTGCCGTCCGGGCTAATTGCCATGAGAGGTCTCATTTTATAATGCGTTTCATTGTTATATACTTTAGTTCTGTATATAGAATTCATGATAGCATCTATTTTACATGGAATTTTTTGGTGTGTTAATGATGTAAGATTATGAATTTGGAGAAATTGTGGTGTGTGTATAAAAAGGCGTTCAGCATTTTTTGGATCAAACATCATAGTAACTTCTGGTTCACGTATCGTTGTTATGTGAGTACCCAGTTTTTTTTTAATATTATTATCAAAAAAAATAATGTGGTAATTACCAGGACCAGAATAAGAATTATAACAGAGTGCAGTTCGTTGACTGTCTGCAGATAATGCCATGGCACAAAAGCTATTAGGGTTACGATCATATTTGCTTATCCAAGGTATTTCTACAATAGGAAGATCTTCTTCTATCTTATAACGCATATTTTTATGTTTTGGATGACAAATAACATAAAGCCATTTACCTGAAGTTTTATCTATCTGACCAAAGCAATGTGGCGATAGTACAATAATATTCGAATGTGTTGCTCCTATAGAACTATTGTGCGGAATGTAGTTATAAGAAGCTTGGATGATATCTTGTCGTTGATCCATCCCATGGATGTGACAACTTACCATCAAAAACGTAATTTTGAGTATAATGTGATGAGTAATTTTCATTTGGTTTTTATTTTAATCTATTTCCAAAAAACTTTATAGGTCTTGTTTTTGCATAAAATTTGCCTAAATGAATTAATATGGGTATAATAATGAGTATTAACATTATAATGAAAAGTTAAATATGAATACACACAGAAAAGCACGCGTGATATTGGTGATCATTTTTGGACTATTTACTGTCAATGGTAATGCAATGGAGCAGTCTTATCCATTAAGCAATAAAGTTGGAATATTTATAGTCGGATGTGTTGTTGGCGCGTGTTGTGTGGGGGCATATTATTATCATACAATGGACAAGCGCTTAGAACAACTTGAAAAGAAGAATAAACAATTGGAAAAACGTATGGATGAAATGGAAAGAAATCGAGGGCAGGTGCACATGCAAAGTCTCCAAGTTCTTCTCCCCAGTTTTTATCATGAATAATTCTAAAATTGCTGTATCTAACATAAAAATTACCGATGATATTTTTTATTTCAAAAAACTTTATAGGTCTTGTTTTTGCATAAAATTTGCCTAAATGAATTAATATGGGTATAATAATGAGTATTAACATTATAATGAAAGGTTAAATATGAATACACAGAGAAAAGCACACGTGATATTGGTGATCATTTTTGGACTATTTACTGTCAATGGTAATGCAATGGAGCAGTCTTATCCATTAAGCAATAAAGTTGGAATATTTACAGTCGGATGTGTTGTTGGCGCGTGTTGTGTGGGGGCATATTATTATCATACAATGGACAAGCGCTTAGAAAAACTTGAAAAGTGGAATAAACAATTGGAAACAAGTATGGATAAAATGGAAAAAAATCGAGCTAATCAAGCTGTTTCTATAAGACTGCAAAGCACAAGAATTAACGAGAGTGAACAAAATATTGGCAAGATACAAGATGATATTGCCGCAGTAAAAGATTGGACTAATTTTCAAGAATTTCATACATGTCCTTCTTCTTCTTCTTCTTCTTCTGGGGCAGAAAAAGATTTTTGATATGTCAGTCATAAAAGAAGTGACTTCATGCGTCATGGTCAGGAACGAAACGTCTGGTATACAGCACGATAACTTTGAGCCAACTAACTTTTGTTACTTTTAAAAATCTATGGAAAACACAGTACCTATGGTTGGTACCAGTGCAACATTTTTACCGTTAAATGGACTACGAACATATAATGACCACTCTGGTCTGACTTTGTGACATGCGCGATGCATGCCAAAATCGTAGGTAAACTTGGCAATTATGTGATGCATAGTAAATTCTTCAAGTTGTCGAGAGGTATTTGCAATCGCGCTAGAAAATTCTTGCGAAGTTAAAGAAATTTCCGCTTCTCCTTCTTTTAAAAACTGATATCCAAGAGTAAAAGAAAGACCTTTGCAGAATCTGTATAATTCTATGTAGAGGTTAAACCGTTGAACAAGTCCATAGTCTTTGTAGGCATGCGCTTTTTGGAGTAATAATAATTCTGTCTGATCTTCTTGCGTTTTTATGCGCCAGGTCCGTTTGTTGCCAAAAATTTGTGTTAATTGTACATCTATGCCGGTTTTAAAATGTGAACCGAGTGTTAAATCAAGCCCCAGACCAAATGGCATTGCAAATGCACCATCATAGCCAAAAGGAACAGCAAAAATAAGATCTTGATTTGACTTAAGTCCGGTAGGAAATATAATGCCCCAGCGCCAGTTCACGCGGACGTATTTTAAAAATGGCTTGTATTGTTTAAAGTCACGAAACCAATCAATAAGAATGGTTAAATCACCAAGTCCATGACGTGACCATCCACTGATATCCAAACCACCAAGTTCTTTAACATTGGCAGCAAGATTATTCGTGAGTAACTCTCTGACAAGCTTGTCGTCATTATCTAGATTTGGTGTCAGATCCTGGAATATAACATTTTTCAATTGCATTTTATACATGGGGAGATAAATACCAAGGGACCAATCACTTGCAAAAAACAGCCGTGTTGCAAAAGAAAAATTGAAATCAAGCTGTAAATCACCATCAACATTAAAATGACCACGAATTCCATTGTTGCTGTCAAGAAGTGCAGAGCGCAATTGACCTTTGTCAGAATCAAATGAAAAACCTTCAAGCATACTTAATGCATTTTGTTGAGAATTCCAAATGCGCAATGGATTGACATGATCACCATTGTCATTAAAGCCGTGAGCATTATGATACCCAGTTTCTGCGTACGCTGCAAATTGCCAGCGATATTTGTTGGTAAATGAGGGGCGAATAAGAGGAGTATCATATGGCCACAAAAGATTAACTATATTCATTGCATTAAGAATTCCGCTTAAGCAACAGAGAACGAGTGTGAGTATTATTCTATTTCTGCACGTCATTGCAGCATCCTACTTATATCTAAAAATGTACTATTTTTTTTATTCAAGCACCTGCATGCCAAAATCTCCTGCAACAATCCAACTGCCTGAAGCTTGACTGCGTTGCAATGCATTGATTTCTGTTCCATCTGCAAGATTTATTGCAACCGTTGAACTTCGTTCACCAACATTACGCGTGCCAACACGTGGCGCAGGTTCTCCTGGTGTAAGTACAACACGTGGTGCTCCTGCGCCGTTTTTACAACGGCTTGCAAAATAGAGGCCACCATCGGTTGCAAAAATGCTATTAAAATTACCAAAATTAAGAAAAAAAGAGGGAATATTTTTTACAAAAAGATCATCAAATTGTTGTACCGTCGTTGCTTGCATTGATTCATTCGCGGCAAGCGGGCTGACGCTAAATCTGTTGATGCGAGACTGATTGTAGCCCTCATTGCTTGTCAAAACATACAAATGACCGCCTGTTGAACGCGTCAAGTCATGAGGTTGATTTGTGGATGTTGCAGCAAGTAGTTGTGTTGGGGCGCCGCCGGTTTCAGGTATGCTGATTGGCGTCCAATCTGCATCGTCTGCGGAAGTAATTAATCTAATATCTTTGTTGTCACCAATGCGTACAAGCCCCCCAGTTGTAGCAATAAGTGCGCATGCTTGTGAAACAACACCATCAAGCACTGCTCCATGTGAACGGACAACTACAAGAGATTCTTTAGTCGCTACCGTGGTGACATCAAGACTGTTAGTGGCAAAATTGGATGTTGTAAGATTAATTCTGTCCATGCCATTATTAGAGATGACAAATAAAAAATTGTCTTCATAAAGAATTTTTTTTACAAATTGGTAAGTACCGATACTTTTAAAACTCATTCCTGGCAAGAATCCATCAAATTGGTCTCCTAATTCTTCTTGTGCAATGCTCCATCCCGATCCATCAGGATTAGTTAATACCGCAAGACCATGAGAGCCGCCAACAAACAACCATCCAAAAGAGTCATTACGAGCAAATCCTGTTGCAGTAATAGGGCCGATTTCATCGAGTGCGCCACCAGTAATAGTAATTATTTTTGAGCTAGGAAAATCAGTTATGGTGCCATTTTCGTACGTAGTAGTTTTTTCAAATTCTTGTGCAGATGTTGGAATAATAACTTCATTTTCTAACATACCCGTTTGCACAAGGGTTATGTTTCCGATTCCCCCTGCAGTCATAACACTAATGTTACTCAGTCCTGGAGTTGAAGGTAAAAATGTTTGTAAACTTTGTATGCCGCCATTAGCAACGCTAAAAAGAAAATCAAAATAGGTGGTAATGGGTAATAATCCTTGTTTATTGCCATCTGACCAGATCGTTTGAAATACGGTATTTACCGATGTATTATCTTTTCCTGTTGCATAGATAAGAGTTCCATCAAACGTGTTAAGTGCTCCATCAAATACAAAATCAGTCGTTCCACCAGCACGTTGCCACTGAGTCCATCCTTTTATCTTTCCTGATGCATCAAACAGTGCCTGTGATGAGTAAATACCAGAAGTTCTTGTTGTTGAGATGTTGTTTCCGACATATGCATACACCGTGTCATCACGGAGAATAAAATTGGTAATATTGCCTGCGATCAATGCTCCACCACCTATTTGTGCTGCAGAATCAGTTGATTGTGTCATTTCGCTTTGCATAGTTGCAGGGTGAGTGAAATTACGCGCAATTAATTTTTGCACATCAGCGTCTTGGTAGACATTTTCTGGCATATCATTTTTATTTGCAAGCGTTCCTGTTTTGTTACCAGAGCTTACCAGTGGTAGTGCAAAAAGTGTTTGTGATGATGTGCCGTTGCCACCAAGAATGATAAGATATGTTAGTCCTGTGCTTGTGTACATCGTAGAAATGTCATGGATGGTGATTGTTTTATCAGCGCCGACTACACCAACAATGTTTTGCGTGTTGCCGTTTGCAAATGCTGAATCAGGAGCGATGGGAAATAATTCTAGTCCACCATTTTCAATAAGTTTTCCGACAACAACTGCGCGAGTACCATCATTGATGCCAGCACTTGACGTCGTCTGTAGTCCAATAAAAAGTCGTTGCAAAACAGGATCCCACTTCATTGCGACAGTATTGTGCATTGCAGCAAGTTCGGTGCTATTTATGTTGACAAGTGATGATGTTTTATCAAGTGGCAATGCTTTTGGCATTGGTACAATGCCACCCGTGTGCGCATCAACTTCTCCAAATACTGTTTCATTTTTTACATCACCACGTGCAAGAAGAGCTATGCCGCTATTTTTATCACCAAAATCACCAACGGCAGGTTTAACGGCAGCAAATACGTACGCAAGTATGTTTGTTGTAAGATTAACAACACCAGATGATTGAGCACCAACTGCATCATGTAATGGGTGTGTTGCCACTAAAATCATATTTTTTATATTAAATGTATTTTGAACAAGATAGACAATGGCAGGGTTTGCATCCGTTGTGGTCACTAAAAGATCATTGCCACCTGATGGGCGTAATAATGCAAGAGTATTTATTTTTTGTCCATACAAGGGGTTTGGTTGATCAACCTTGCCATTGAGTGTTACTGTTTCTGGAGTGATTGCTTCAAACCCAGTTGTTCCGCGGTTCAAACGAGAAATAGTAAATTCTTTACCGGTGACTACATCTTCATTTGCTGCTACATACCATGCACCAAAAGGATTTATCACATTATTTTTTATACTGAAAGAGAATGTTGCGCTTTCAGAAGCATCTTTATCTCCTTTAATTAACACTGCGCAAAAAAGCTTCAGTGAAAAAAATAGGGTACACACAGGAATAATGAATTTTTTGTTAATCATACGCTCTCCATATTTCTACTTAGCTGCTCATCGATATTGATTAGTTTACGAATATTTTGAAAAACTACCACTTTAAATTGAATGAATTACATTCTTATGATATATATTAAAAATATTATCATAATTATATTTTACTGTTTTTTACATATAAGAAATTTTTATGCATGCAAAAATATTTTCCGCAACAACTATAGGCATAGATGCACATCTTGTTGAAGTGGAAGTGGATGTTTCGTTTGGGCTCGTTAATTTTTATATTGTTGGTCTTCCTGATACTGCCATTAAAGAAAGCAGCAAGCGTATTTTAACGTCGCTTAAAAATGCAGGATTTCGCTTGCCTGCAAAAAAAGTCACCGTTAATTTGGCACCCGCTGATCTAAAAAAAGAGGGTACACTTTTTGATCTACCCATAGCCATTGGTATTTTGCTAGCAAATGAATCGCTTGAAGTTTCACGTAGCTTTTTGGAAGAAACATTATTTTTAGGTGAATTATCTCTTGATGGGAGCATCCGTTTTATTAAGGGTGCGCTGGCCATTGCGTATGACGCTCAAAAATTAAAAAAAAGTCGTATTATTTTACCCAAAGATAATGCGCATGAGGCATCACTTATCAATGATATTGAAGTAATTGGTGTTGATCATGTAACTGAGCTTATTGGCTATTTACGTGGTGAAATAGCTATTGAACCAACGCGCAACAGCTTTAAAGATCATGTTGCGCTCAATAAAAATATATCGCTCGATTTTGCACAAGTAAAAGGTCAACAACAAGCAAAACGTGCGCTGCAAATTGCAGCAGCAGGTAGACACAATGTTCTGTTTATTGGTTCTCCTGGTTCGGGAAAAACTATGCTTGCAAAACGTCTGCAGACAATTATGCCATCTATGACATTTCATGAAGTTCTTGAGACCAGTAAAATTTATTCCATAACGGGTAAATTAACAAAAGAATCATTAATTACTCAGCGTGCATTTCGTAGTCCACATCACACTATTTCTCAAGCAGGTCTTGTTGGTGGAGGGACATATCCACAGCCAGGTGAAATTAGTCTTGCGCATAATGGTATTCTTTTTTTAGATGAATTGACAGAATTCAGGCGTGACACATTAGAAGCATTACGTCAGCCACTTGAATGCAAAACGGTCTCAATCTCTCGTGTTGCACAAAGCGTGACATTTCCCGCTTCATTTTTATTAATTGCTGCACTAAATCCCTGTCCGTGTGGTTTTTTTGGCGATAAAAAACGACAATGTTTTTGTTCCCGTCAACAGATAGCAAAATATATTGGTAAACTCTCTGGTCCCCTGCTTGATCGTGTTGACATTCAAGTTAACGTGCAATCAATAGAATATGACACCATTAAAACATCGGTCGAAGCACAAAGTAGTGCGCAATTGTATGAAAAAGTATGTGCCGCGCGGCACATACAGCACCAGCGGTTTGATGATACGCACATCTATAATAATTTTATGTCTGCTGAGATGGTAGAAAAATATTGTATATTAACGCCAGCAGCTGAAGCAATTATAAAAAAAGCATTTGATAAATTGAATCTTAGTATGCGTGGATATCATAAAATTTTAAAAGTTGCACGGACCATTGCCGATTTAGCCGAATCGGTAGAAATTGACGCTGTTCATATTCAGGAGGCGATTATGTACCGCTCTCTTGATCAATATCTTGAGAATACACAATGATAGTTGGTATTGGCGTTGATTCAGTAGAAATACATCGTTTTTCTGAGTGGTATACCTATTCACAGAAAAAATTATTGAGAATTTTTTCTGAAGAAGAAATAACATATTGCTTAAGCAATCATCACAAAAGTACCGAACGATTTGCGGTACGCTTTGCCATCAAAGAAGCATTTTTTAAAGCATTTTCTGTTGCATTTCCACATAAATATATTCCTTTTTTGATGCTGTGTAGATATGTGTCGGTACAAAAAGATGGTGGGCGACCGGTGCTGAAGGTTGATTGGAATAACCTGGGGGTTGCCACTAGCCAATGTTTTTCATGTCATCTTTCTTTAACGCATACACAAACAATTGCTACAGCATTTGTTGTGGTAGAGGTATAAAAAAATATTTTTTTTAAAAATTTACTGCCGCAGAAAATTTTTTTGTTACCCATTTATTAAACATACGCACAACGGATGGATTATTAGAAGGTAAAGAGCTTCTGTTTTTTGTTATCCATAGCAAGTCATGCGATTCATCACTGATAATACTATTTTCATGGCCTGCTTGCAGCAAAAAACGTATATCATGATGATAGTGAGCCTTCTCTTTTTTGTTTTCTGGAATAAGGTGCACGTCTATATCAAAAATGTTACAGAAAAATGGCTGTATATCAGTAATGCCAGATTCTTCTTGTGCCTCTTTGAGCGCAACAGCTAAAACATCTGCATTGCCGTCGCAGTGGCCACCCAACTGTATCCACATATTGAGTTTTTTGTGATGAGTAAGCAATGCTTTTGTGTTGTCCTGATTAACAAGCCAGCATGATGCAGTAATATGACCAACTTCAAGGCTTCTTTCAAAACAATCGGGATATTGCTGAATAAAAGTAATTGTTTTTTCTTTGCTTTCGTTTTCATGAACGTCTATTGGATAGTAATTGTTGAGCAGAGATAACAGGTTAGTTCTGTGCATAATTTTTTAATAGTAAAGAAGTTAATACTACAATCTGTGCTTATTATAATCAAAAGTATTATTTTTTGTCGAAGGTTTTTGTGAAAGTACATGATTGGTTTTTATTAATTTTTTCAGCATTTTTATACGCAGCAGCTTTTTTGTGGAGTAACTATTGTTGGTTTTTGGTTTTTATATTTCCCATTTTGTTTTTGCACGTTGCTGCGCACAATAGACTGACTTTTTGGCACGGTTTTGTTTGGAGTTTTATTACTCTTTTTTTACATATGATCGGAGGCATTTGTGTTGTTGTGCACATGGCACACAATTCATGGGCGGCGGGATGTGCGCTTGCGTTAAGCGTGATTATTGTGCAGGCGCTGTGTGGTGGCATGTTGTTTTTTGATAACATACGCACAGGCATTGTCACCTTATTGTTATTTATTTTTTGGGTTGATAGATGGTGTTTGTGGATGTTTGATGTAATTGAAGGATATCCCCTTATGCATCCACTGATAGTTCTTATTCATAAAACTCAATTGTTGTGGCTACTGCCAATTATCGGAAAAAATGTTTTAACGCTTTTGTTTTTAGTGAGTGCTGCAAGTGTTGTAGTATTTATGCAGTACAAAAATGCACATTCACTGCTGTTGTGTGTGATTTCTTTTTTGCCGTGGGTGGCAGGATTATGGTTTGAAAACGAACATGAAAAGCCTGTGTGGTTACAATTAATTAAACCCGTACCTTACATGATGATCAATTATAATGAGTATTCAGAAGTTGGTATGCGCGTAGCATTGCAAGACATTTTTACCTTTCTTGATCAAGCTGATGATTGTTCCATAGGTATAGTGCCAGAGTCAAGTTTGCAAATGTGCGATGAGACAATTTTCATGAAACACAATAAGCATCTATTATGCGGTGTGTCGCGCATATGCGATAATAAGTGCTACAATTCGCTTGTGTGGCTGCATCAAGGTAATATAATGCATTGCTACGATAAGCAGCACGCCATGCTCTTGTCTGAGCGATTGCCAAGTTGTTTAAATAATACATTTTTGCGTACTATTTATTTTGGAAAGAACTGCTATTTAATTGCAAAATCATCAAAGAAACGTGAAAAAATAACGTTAGGTGGTGGTTTAGAATTTGTTCCTTATATTTGTTCGGAATTATTTTTTTCTGAGTATCCTGATGATGACTACGCAAATATTCCCATTCTCGTTATTGTGAATGATTCAGTGTTTCTACAGCACAGATGCTCGCAGTACGTGTGTAAATTATTACAATTACTTGCGCAATTTAAGGCAATGCAGTGGCAGCGAGAGATAGTGTATGTTTCTTATGCAAACTCTTTTTATGTTAATCAAAATGGCGGAGTTTTTTATTTATTTAATTCATTTACGTAGTCAAAAATTGATTTTTGACTACGTTCATAAAGATCATTGCAAGAATCAATGATGCGATCTGCATAATAACCGTTAAAAAGTCTTTTATCGGCAAAGCCTTTTTGTTGGCAATTGGCGATGATGCGTTTTGCGTTATCATAGCTTACTTGATTTCTTGTGTCTCGCGTTGCTTGCGTAACAGCGATACCTTTAAAATTGTTAAAAATAACGAGTTTCCTTGGCAGGCTATTAAATTTTTGTGACTCTTCTCGCTGATTACATAAAAGATTTTCATCCGTTGTACTATATTGGTTTTCTATGCAGTGGGGAAACTCTGACCACGTATATTGAGTGTTTTTTCCAAATTGAGTGAAAATAATAAGTCTTTTATTGTTTGTTCTCATCCATCCTAATGTTGGCCATTGTGGATCGGTTTTTTCATCTGCTTGTCTCCAATCGTTTGGTTTAAAAATAGGATCATAATTGGCAGCTTTTATGACATAACCTATTTCTTTTACTATTTGTTGTATATCAGCGTAATTTTCTAAAACGACTGTGATAACAGCTTTTGGCGCACACTTCATAAATTCAATAAGTCGTCGTAGCTCATATTGAAGAGATTGGTAAGAATTATGTCCTTTTTGAGTGAATGCTATGACTCCTGGTTTGCCATGAGAAAGACAAACTTTTGCGTCTTTTGGTCCTCTGATGGATGCAGGTGACGATAGGGTAAAATCGTACGCATCCCACATGAGCCCGCGAATGCCGTATGATAATAGTCCAAGTAGCTGCTGATCTTGTTGACGAACAGTTTGAAAAAAACGATGGTATACATGAGCATTGTGCGCTCCAACATAGCGGTAATCGGCATAATTGATAGTATCTGACGGTTCGTTACAATGGTTTATATTATTGTTGGCTTCCACAGCGTCTTCTTTCCAGAATGGATCATCTGGCAATTCAATAGTTAATGGGAGTATGATTTTTGGTGCAGCAAGAGTTTGTAATGGACAGAAGGCTACAAAGGCCATGAATGTAAACAAGTATTTTTTCATATGAATTTCCTTTTTTGCTTTTTTCATTGTATTATATATTCAATTAGAGAATCAATCGTTGGTCTTTTTGTCAAAAAAGATCCCTAATATAGGCTGATCTGATGCAATAATATCTTCTTTTAGTTTGACAAATGATAAAATCAGTCCTATATTGATAATAATCTTAGCTTGTTTTTTGACACTATTTTTGTAATATGCCGCGGGGTAGAGCAGTCTGGTAGCTCGTTGGGCTCATAACCCAAAGGTCGCTGGTTCGAATCCAGCCCCCGCAACCAGTCTTCGCTGCTAGCGCAGCTTCGTCTGGCTAACGCCATATTTTGCGTAACACTTCAGTTGACAGGCCGATTTTTTACAAATCTATGAGCTTTTTTCAAAACATTTTTTGCATTATCATATGTTAATTTTCCTAGCGCTTCTTTGTACGGTAGCCATAGGTAAGCAGTATGTTCGTGTGAAAGAACAACATCACAAGTAGTTGCTTTGCCAACAAAAAAATAGACCGTTTTTTGAGCGAGCTGTTTATCATAGTCGTGAAAAATATAAGAAAATGTTTTTTCAAAATCTGATTCTAGATGAGCAGAAAGTCCTGTTTCTTCATGCAGTTTGCGTAGTGCTGCTTCTTCTTTTGTTTCACCTTGTTCTATTTTGCCTTTTGCAAAATCCCAATGACCAGCACCATATTGCAAAAGTAAATACTCTACTTGATCATGCTCAATGCGATAAACAATAATTCCTGCTGAAAAAAGATGTTTCATAATATATTTTTGTTGCCTGCGTAATTTTTGATTAATAAGATCATTTAAGCTAAGGACTTGTTTTGTTGCCTCTATAGCGAGATGGGCATGTAACGATGGATTCATTCTGATATGCAATTTTTCAGAGTATGTTTTCTTTATTTTCATGGTACCATTTGTTGGTATTTTATGTCAAATCGTTGTGGGCGCCTAAATTTGTAACAAGATTGTTACAAATTTGTATACAGTTTTTGAATGGTTATGGTATTCTGAGATAAATACTATTAATAAGGAGTCATATGTCTAAATTAGTTCGTGTAAGTGATGAGGCTTATTCAAGACTTAATTCTATCGCTCGGGTTGCGGGCATTTCTAAGCAAGAGGTGCTAGATTCAGCATTAGAAAAGTGGGAAAAGGACATGCTTTTAAAGCAAGCTAATGTGGCATATGATGCCATGAGAAAAAATAAACAAGAATGGGAAGAAGAACAAGAAGAGCTGCAATTGTGGGATACAGCATTAGATGATGGACTACAAGATGAATAATAAAAAACCATCTCGAGGAGAGGTTTGGTTTGTTAGCTTGGATCCTACGATGGAACATGAACAAGCCAAAACCCGACCTTGTTTAGTTGTTTCAAATGATACATTTAATCATGGGTCAGCTTTTTTGCATATCATACTACCCTTAACATCAAAAAATAAAAATCATCCATTACGAGTACCTGTTCAGTGGGAAAAGGGTGGATCGCAAGAAGAATCATTTATTTTGTGTGATCAAATTCGTACAGTTTCTCGACAACGTTTTAGGGGCAATGTTTTTGGTATAGTTGACGAAGATACTCTTGGTGCTGTGCATTATTTATTGTCGATATTATTGGATATATAACATCTATTGTGTTACTGTGTTGTGATGAATTTGTGTGCCTTTTTCAAAACATTTTTTGCATTATCATACGTTAATTTTCCTAGCGCTTCTTTGTGTGGTAGCCATACATAATCAGTGTGTTCGTGTGAAAGAACAACATCATACGTAGTTGCTTTACCGACAAAAAAGTAGACAGTTTTTTGTGTTAATTCTTTGTCGTAATCACGAAAAATATAGGAAAATGTTTTTTCAAAATGTGGTTCTATGTGAGCAGAAAGTCCTGTCTCTTCATGCAGTTCGCGTAACGCCGCTTCTTCTTTTGTTTCATTCTTTTCTATTTTACCCTTTGCAAAATCCCAGTGACCTGCGCCATAGCGCAAAAGTAAATACTCTACTTGATCATGCTCAATGCGATAAACAATTATTCCTGCTGAAAAAAAATGCTTCATAATTATATTGTTTGTTGTCTACGTAATAACTTTATGGATAGAATGTAGTGCTTTTCTTGTTTGTTTCATTGGTGGGATATGGTTTATAGAATGGTATCATTTATTGGTATTTAATGTCAATTTTTATAAAAAATGATAAGTTTAAAATCATTAAAACAGTGAGAAAAGAGGATAATAGTTTGAAAAAGTTCTCTGTATTGAATATTTTTTGTTGTCTTTTGGTTTACTGTAAGCAGAAGGGTTTGGTGCTGGTACGGTAGTAGCAACTCAATGGGGACTACTACCAATAGAAAAAATCGTTATAGGCACAATCCTTTGCAATGAGCACTTTGTTCGCAATGTATTGATTATTGACGTTGAGTCTTATGCAAAAATAACAGGAAAAGATTTTTCTTTTGATGTTGCGTTAGATCAAAAGCTGTATGAAAAAGAGCGAGGGTGGGTTGAGGTCCAACATTTATTGTCATCAGATAAGCTGTTATGTTTTGATGGGCGTTTTGTTGATGTTTCTGTGGTAGAAATTATCAAATCTAACAGTCAATTGTATGTTTTTTTTGTTGAAATAAATCATTTGTTTTTTGTTACACATCATGGAATTGTCGCACATAATGTAGAAATAATTGCGAGTACGGCTGTATTGACAACGCTGTCTTTTACGTGTCCCCCTGCTGCAATTGGTTTTGCGATAGTTCAAGCAATAACGGCGGGAATTGTTACGACCGGGGCATACTTTTTACATAAAAAGCATAAGAAGCAGAAAAAAGCAAAAAAGGATTGTGGAGAACGAGGTTGTATTGTGAGCTCTGGTGGTGGAGGTAAAGATCCTAAAGACAATAAAGAAGGTTGTAATGCAAAACGTCCTCATGGGCTTTATGAAGACGCATTATATCATACAAAAAATGGTAGTGGTAGAAAAAGCCCGTGTCCAAAAGAGGGTCAAAAATGTTTAGATAGATCATTGTCCATTGAAGGTAGCCCGCATCGAGTTGGGATAGAAGGAGATGCGTTTGTTGTTTTTAAACAAACATCGACTGGGAATTATCATGGTTATGTGGTAACGTGGCGAGATATAATTTCCGGAGGTAATTCTCATATGGAGGCAATTAGAAAGACATTGGTCAAGAATAATGTGGTTACTCGCGCCGGAAAAATTATTAAATTACTTAGATAGCAAGGAAAAGTAGTAAGATGTATCCATATGATATTATTTTTGCGTTAAATGATAAAGAATCCATTGTGGTAGAGTTACGTATCCCTTTTGAAGATGTGCCTTGTTATTGTCTTGAGCATATTTTTTTTGTTCAAGAGAAACAAAAGTATTGTGTAGCGTATTGGGAATTAGGCGACAATATAAAACGATTTCACGAATTGCTTACTCATGCGCTTGAAAACAAATTACAGTTACATGAATCTATTACTAAAGATATTGGATATCTAGAAAATATTGAAAAAAAATATTGTCAGAAGAACCCAAATACTTATGACCATACATGGAAACGCTCGCCTGACTTAACTTATGAAAACCAAGAAAATTATTTTAGTTGGGTTGGGTACAAATATCAGCTATGGGGATATGATAATGTAGCAACATGGATATATAATAACAAAGATGGCGCTATAATTTTTGAGATCACTAAACGTTATCCATATTTGTTTACAGAAAATAAAAAAAATATAAAAATAGCATTTCGTAAGTGGATGAAATCATATAATCGACTTTTTGTTTGCATTATTCCTTATGAAGTTGCGCAGGAATGGTCGAAAAAGATGAGTGATATTATAGATTACATGGATAATCGGTGGGTTAATGCTGATAACAATCAGCAATAATACTATGTAAAAAGCATCGGATGAGCCTTAATGTTGGTTATTTATATATCTGAGCATTTTTCTACTCTAAAAAATGAATATGGATGCCAAAAGATCTCCGTACATACCATATCAAAATGAAAAAAATGCTTGCAAGTGGTGCTATCCAAAACCAAAGGCCAACTTTTGTAAGAAAAAATGCTGCGCATGCTGGTGTCATATACCATAGCATCATATGTCTTATTGCATAATAAGAGACTAAAAACAATCCACTAAAAATAGTCAGTTGAGACACATAATTTTTCACGAATGTAAAAAATGTGTATAGATATATGCGAAACGTATATTTTTTATACAAGATTATTAAAAATAGGGCTGTTTGAAGGGCGTTTGCAGCAACAATAGCGCATGCCAATCCCATTGTTTGAAAGGGTCCTACAAGAAGCATATTTAAAAGAACATTTACCGTCGTTGTTATCAAGGCACTAAGTGCCGGTACCCATGTTGCGTGCATAGAATAAAAAATATTTAATATGATTTTGTTTAATGAAAAGAAAAAGAGTCCTGCTAAAAATATGATGAGGAGATTGCCTGTTTCATATGCTTGTGCGATGGTAAATTTTTGTGAAACAAAAATAGTCAAAAAAATATCATGAGCAAAAAATGACATCAGGAGAGCAACGGGAGTTGTTATCCAAAAAATAAATTTAGCAGATTCGAGTAAATAGAAATGAAGGCGGCGTGGGGAATATGTGTGTATGCGTGAAAAATGGGGAAGTAAAATAGTTGAAAATGCAACGGCAAATACGCCCAGTGGTATGCAAAAGAATCTATTTGCATATGAAAAAAGAGAAATTGATCCAGGTGCTAAGCGAGAAGCAAAACGGTTGTTGATTAAAAGAGCAATTTCCATGAGGCTAACGCTTGGAAGACAGAGAATAAATTTGCCAAGTACGTGTGCAAAAATAATAAAATCGTGCTTTGTTGGCATGGTTAGACCAAATTGTAAGCGCCTGTATTGTATGATATGCGCAATAAAATGAGCTATTCCTGCAGCAAGAATAAACCAGCATAGTACTGTTACCTGCAAAGAAAAGTAAAGGCAGACAAGTATGCCGATAATAAAAATAAAATTCATCATAATGGGAGAAAATGCAGGTACAAAGAAATGGTTAATAGCATGAAGAGCCCCTGCAAGTAAGGCGCTGCTGGAAATGAAAAAGATCATTGGCATTAAAATGTGTACCATCGGAATGGCAAGAAGTAATTGTTCATGAGTGAAACCTGGCGCAATAAAATGTATTACATTGTGTGCGTAGAACATAATCAACCCACAAAGTATGAGTACTGTTCCCTCAAAAATAATAAATCCAATGCTCATGATACCAGAAATAGTGCGTTGTTGTTCTTGTTTTATGATGGTGACAATGGTGGGGATAAATGCAGCAGAAAGAGCTCCTTCTGCAAATACTTTACGTAGGGAATTGGGTAATCTATATGCAGTTAAAAATACATCAGACAATCCACTTGCGCCTAAATATCTTACCATAAGTATTTCGCGAAATACGCCAAAAAACCTGCTTAGTAATGTAGGAACTCCTACTTGTATTGTTCGTGTGAGAATTTTTTTTGTTGAAAGCATGCGAGTGCACCAGTGGGTTGTTGTATGAGGGTGCTGCGCGTTAACTCAAGCACCACATTCATTTTTTGTACTATAGTATGATCATGACTGCTGATAATAAGTCCCATTTTCCACTCATGATGATAATGTAAAATTAGATCTATAATAACACTACTTGTTTCAGCATCCAAATTTCCCGTTGGTTCATCTGCAATTAAAAATAGTGGTTTATTAATAAGTGCTCGCGCTAAAGCTGCGCGTTGTTGCTGTCCGCCAGACAATTCTCCCGGAGGGCTTTCTATCTTATTAGCAAGTCCAACTTTTTCAAGAAGTAGGCACGCTATTTTTTTTAGATCTTTTTTATTTCCAATTAAACCAGGAAGCATAACATTTTCTACCACAGACAGCTCTTTGATCATGTGTGTTGATTGAAATACGCATCCTATTTTTGTATTTAAAAAAGAAGAGAGTGCATGAGCAGATTGTGTATATATATTTATGTCGTTAAAAAAAAGAGATCCGCTTGTTGGTGCGTCAAGTCCTGCAATGATATGAAGTAGTGTTGATTTACCAACACCAGAAGCTCCCGTGATAGCGTATGACATACCTTGAGTAAAAGTGATATGTATATCATTAAGAATAGATGTTTTTGTGTTGTTGTGGGTAAATGTTTTGGAAATGGAGGTAAGTTGGAGGCGTGCGTTGTTCATGAAATTTAGTATAGACAAAAAAAATAATTTGCATAGCAAGCATGTCTATTTGTCTTCTTTTTTATTTTTTTAAATACTAACAAATGGCCATTTTCTCTGTAGCGCTGTTGAGCATATTTATTTTTTATGGATATTTTTAACTAAAATGTCATGTGACTGGTCTTTTTTGTGTTTCATCTTGCAATTATATTGAGTTGTTTGATCTGTTTTTCCTACACTGAATTTTGAGATGCTGCAGAATAAATCAAAACTAGGGGGGGAGATGAAGACTGTTGTAAATCAAAAAAAAGTAGATCTTACTGTGGAAATATTGTCGGTGATTCCGACAATGGATGTTGTTGTTTTTCCGCAAATTATTGTGCCTTTATTAGTGTTAGATGAAAAAATTATTAATGGTATCAATAAAGCGATAGAAGAAAAAAAGATGGTATTTCTTCTTGCTGCAAAAAATGGTGTTGATCCGCAGGGGTCAATTAGCACCTCAGATTTGCATACATTTGGAACAATTGCAACAGTGATGCGGCTTATTAAATTACCCGAAGGAGGTATCAAAATTCTTGTTCAGGGTGTTAGCAAGGGGCAAACGATAGATATTCTTACCAATGATAATATATTGCAGGCAAAAGTATGCAGGATAAGTCAAGAAGAAAGTGATTCTGCAGAGCTATCAGCATGTGTTCAAAAAATTAGAAAAATTGCAGAGCAAATGGCAACATCAGGATATACATTTAGTCCAGATTTTCATGTTATTCTTTCTAAAATGCAAGATCCAGGAAAAATTGGTGATTTTGTTCTCTCTCATCTTAATTTGAAAGTTGATGACGCGCAACGGCTTTTAGAAACCGAGACGCAAAAAGATTTTCTTCTGTTACTTTCCGATTACTTAAGCAAAGAAGTACAAGTTGCAGAAATGCAGGAAAAAATAAGAAATAATGCTCGTGAAGCAATGAACCGTTCTCAAAAAGAGTTTTATTTGCGAGAGCAACTCAAAGCTATTAAACAAGAGCTTGGTGAAGATGATATTGAAGAAATAGAAGAGATGCGGGACAAGCTTGTTGCCTTGGATGTTTCCGATGATGTTAAAAAAGAGATTAGTAGGCAGATCAATCGTCTAGAAAGAACCGCACCGGATTCTCTTGAAGCAACAGTAACGCGTAATCATTTGGAATGGATTTTTGCGTTACCATGGAATGGTTTAACGCAAGACAATCTTGATATCGGTAATGCAAAACGGGTACTTGATGAAGATCATTTTGGTCTCAAAGAGATTAAAGATCGTATTTTAGATTTTATTTCCGTTCGGAATCTTAAAAAAGGTGGGTATTCTCCCATCTTATGTTTTGTGGGTGCGCCAGGAACAGGAAAAACTTCGCTTGGACAGTCAATTGCGCGGAGTTTGGGTAGAGAATATGCCCGCATTTCTTTGGGTGGTGTAAAAGATGAGGCAGAAATTCGTGGACATAGGCGAACATATGTTGGTGCTATGCCAGGACGTTTTATTCAAGCAATTCGCAAGGCAGGTTCAAAAAATCCGCTTATTATTATTGATGAGCTTGATAAAATAGGATCTGATTTTAGAGGTGATCCGTCAGCAGCGATGTTGGAGGTACTCGATCCGCAACAAAACAAAGCGTTTTATGACAATTATATTGGTCTTCCTTTTGATCTGTCGGATGTTATGTTTGTAGCAACGGCAAATAATATAGATGTTGTCTCTGAGCCATTGCGTGATCGTATGGAAATCATTGAATTGAGTGGATACACTTTGGAAGAAAAAATATGTATTGCGCAAAAGCATCTTATTCAAAAAGCTATTGTTAATTCTGGTCTTGAAAAATATGATTTAGTTCTTACCGACCATATTCTTGAACGCGTAATTAATGATTATACGCGTGAATCAGGAGTGCGACAGTTGGAGCGCTTGGTGCATAAGTTGTGTTCAAAAACAGCACGAAATCTTGTAGAACACAATGCTTTTCCTTCATTTGATGTTAGTATACTGGAGCAGTTTCTTGGGCCTGCGCGTTTTATCGACGATGGTGCAAACAAGGAGCACCAAGTGGGTATTTCAAATGGTTTAGCCTGGACGGTGTATGGCGGTGAGATTCTTCAGATTGAAGCAATGTTAATGCCAGGGACGGGAAAATTACTGTTAACCGGACAACTTGGCGATGTTATGAAAGAGTCTGCGCAAGCTGCACGGAGTTATGCATGCGCTAATGCGCATAGTTTTGGTATCGATCCAAAATTATTTACTGAGTATGACATGCATATTCATTTGCCAGCAGGAGCGGTGCCAAAAGATGGTCCATCTGCAGGACTTGCTATGTTGACGGCAATGCTTTCTACGTTAACAGGGCGAGCAATTAGCGCTGATTATGCAATGACGGGAGAGCTGAATTTGCGTGGTGAAGTGATGCCGATAGGTGGTGTAAAAGAAAAGGTGTTGGCGGCAAAGCGTAATAATATTCCTTATGTTATACTGCCGCGCAAAAATAAACATAATCTTGCAGAGCTTGATACCTTGCTCGAGGGTATTGATATTATCCTTGTTGATCATGCAGATGATGTAATGGAACGGGTACTCATGCCGAGGGATGAAGTGAAAATTGCGTAAAAAATAAACAATAAGCAGGACTTACCATTTTTGTAGTAGGACCTGCTTATTTTTAGTTAATTTTTTTATTATTGCCAAAAAGCATCATAATCGTACGGATCATTAAGTGGCATAAAAAAAAGATATTTTTCTTTCTTTTTTCTTGTTTTTTTTACTTCTGTTGTTGGTGTTTGCGCATTTTGTTTGCTATTTGTTGCTTGTTGCTCGGCGCCTGAGGTAATTTGTTGTTCTTCTTTTTGTTCTGTTTGACAGGGAGAGTCTACAGTGATGCGAGAAGTATCATCTTGAATTATTGTGTCATCTTTAATTTCATTAGCACCCTCTTGACAGGGAGAGTCTACAGTGACGCGAGAAGTATCATCTTGAATTATTGTGTCATCTTTAATTTCATTAGCACCCTCAACAGCCTTTACTGCGCATAAAAATGACGGAAGAGCAATAATATTATATTTAAGACCAAGTTTGTACAGGGTAGCGCAAGTTATTGTTGCAACGCCAAATTTTACCCATTTGTTTTGCCACGCAGTTTTTGCAGTTTTAGTGATTTGTTCGATGCTATAGCGAGGTGAGGATTGATCTTCATTGGTAGGTTCGGCTGTCGCATTAATAAGAAGCGATGTGTTTAACAGCAAAAGAAAAAGCGCAAATAATAATTTTTTCATAAAAGACCTTTAAAAAAAGATATTATAAATCAGTATTTATATTTTATTATACAAAAAAAACATTTTTTGTATAATAAAATGTTTATAAAGTTTATAAAAATGATGGTATTTGACTAGATACAAGCTTACTCTTCATGACGTCTGTTTCATCTAAGAAACCATTTTCTTGATCTATATCATTGCCGCAAGGCAATGGTGCTGTTTGGTTATTTTCAAATACTACAATATCTTCGACATCTTGCTGGTTTTCAAACGCTATGACATCTGGACAATTTTCTTTGTTTTCAAAGGCAATAATATCTTGGTTATCTTGAGCCGAGCTTGTTGTTACAGCTTCTACAAGTTCTTCCGCGCCGCAAGGCAATGGTGCTGTTTGGTTATTTTCAAATGCTACAATATCTTCGACGTCTTGCTGGTTTTCAAACGCTATGACATCTGGACAATTTTCTTTGTTTTCAAAGGCAATAATATCTTGGTTATCTTGAGCCGAGCTTGTTGTTACATCTTCTACAAGTTCTTCCGCCATGTCAAAATCAAAAAAATCATCGTCAAAATTAATTTCCTGAGAAGGGGTTCCTCCTGTGCTAACGTAATCAAGATCACTGTCTTGTGAATTCAAATATGCATAGGCACATGCAACGGTTGAAAGGGCGCCTATGGCGCTCAGTAGTTGCCAAAGAAATTTCTTATTAAGAACATATTTTGTCATCGCAGTTGCCTCAACAGATGTGCCAACATGCGTTGCTAATGAGCATGCAGGAATAAATAATTTATTACCAAGTGCGTATAAAAGGGCACATGCAGCTGTTGCCGTTCCTGCTTTTACCCAATTACTTCTTCCCCATGCTTTTTTGAGCTTATTGACAATGGTTTTTGTGTGCGTTTGCTGAATGGTATAGCTGTAATTAGGGGTTGTTAGGAACACAATAAGAAGTGTGAATATGAGTCCATTATATGATGTTTTCATCTATATCCTTTTAACTTTGGATTGTCGTAGTATGATTTTCAGTATACGTAATTTATTATTTTTATAAAAATGCTTTTCTATGCTGCTGCCGCTGCGCTAGGGGGCGGGCTTTTATGTCTTTCTTTTAGCATAGGAGGTATAGCTTGCTGTTTTTGCAGTAGTTTATTGTTTTTTGTTACTACTATCGGATCGCGCATAATTGGTTTTGTTGCAGAAATACTTGGTTCGCGGAGCGCAACAATAGGGCTTTGTTCTTTATACGTGGGTTTTTCTGGTTTTTTATCATGCAATACGACGTGTACCACTTCTTGTTTTTTTGGAAAAACTTCAACTGCCGCTGATCTTCTATTGTGTTGATTCACTTGCACAAGAGGTTTTTTTTGCAGAGGAATGTGGTATAAGCGCGGGCTTACTGAATTTTTTGTTTTATTTACTTTCCTGATTACTCCCCCCACAGGTAGTACTTCCTTCTGCTTGTTATCTACGCTTTGCTGCGTGGATTTATTTTGCGATTCTTCTGTGGGGAGCTCTGTGGGTGTTTGTATAATAGGTTCGGTAGGCGATGTAATTTCCTGTAGTTCTGTTTGTTCTAATGAGGGAACTTGTTGTGGTGGC
>WBZV01000132.1_pt1 | contig 50771 bp, 49 predicted proteins | sample 5204221 | NCBI WGS metagenome assembly WBZV01 (sample SAMN12344360, study PRJNA552823) | activated sludge metagenome | biome: Activated sludge suspended growth; feature: Nitrification reactor; material: Wastewater; isolation source: activated sludge from nitrification reactor of wastewater... | reverse complement strand
GCCTGTATCGCCGACTGGCTGCCGTTTTTCCCGTGCTGCGGGTCAGCCTGATCCATGTCCCCCTATACGGTGGCCCCTGGCTTCTGGCCTCCTGTGCCGGGGATGATTTCCCTGAGCCGGATGAGGCCACTCTTGTTGAGCGTATGGCTGCAAGGGGTATTCGCGGTTTGCGCTACTACAATCCGGCGCTCCACCTGGCCAGCCGCGCCCTGCCCAATTACATCCGCGACTTGCTCGCTTGAGATCCATGCCCAGCCGCCCGCCCCGTTCCACCTCCCCTGCCGCGTCCGTCCTCGCCGAGGACAGCCTCGCTTACGCTCTTGCCACAACCGCCGACCTGATTGCCGACGTGGTGGCCGGGGGAAACCTCACCGAAGCGCTCGCCGCCCTGTGGAGCGCCCGACCGGCGACACCTCCCGGCGTCCGTGGCGCCATTCTCGATCTCACCTATGGAACCCTGCGTGACTATGGTCGACAGGATTTCATCCTCGCCCGGTTGCTCCAGAAGCCCTTGCCCGAGCCTGTACAGTCCCTGTTGCGGGTGGCGTTGTACCGTCTCGACAGCCGAGCCGACACCGCTCATACGATTGTCGATCAGGCAGTCACTGCCGCGTCAACGCTGCTTGCGGGCAGGTTCAAGGGGGTGGTGAATGGCGTGCTGCGCAATGCCCTGCGCCAGTCTGCGGAGCTGAAGCGTGCTGCCGACGCGGACATGGTGGCGGAGTTTCGCCATCCGCCCTGGTGGATCCGCCGCCTGCGCAACCAGTACCCGGACACCTGGCGCGCCATCCTGGCAGCGGGCAACACCCATCCGCCGATGGCCTTGCGCGTCAATCGCCGGCGGGCCGAGGTGCGTGAGGTGTTGTCGGCCTTCGCCGCCGCTGATCTGCCCGTCCGCGAGCTGAGCAACGGCGCGCTTCTGCTTGATCGCCCGGTTCCCGTGGCCCGGGTGCCGGGCTTCGCCGAAGGCCGGGTCAGCGTCCAGGATGCCGGGGCGCAATACGCCGCCGGCTACCTTGATCTGGCCGACGGTCAGCGGGTTCTCGACGCCTGCGCTGCGCCGGGCGGCAAGACATCACATATCCTCGAGCGCGCCCAGGTGGATCTGCTTGCCCTGGATGCCGATGCTGTTCGCGCCCGTCGGGTCAGTGAAAATCTGGATCGTCTTGGTCTGTCGGCCGAGGTCAGGGCTGCGGATTGCCGTGACCTGTCGCGGTGGTGGGACGGGCGACCCTTCCAGCGCATTCTGGCCGACGTGCCCTGCTCCGCGTCCGGCGTGGTCCGGCGCAACCCCGATATCAAATGGCTGCGTCGTTCCGATGACGTGGCCCGCTTCGCTGCCCAACAGGCAGAGATACTCGACGCCCTGTGGCAGGTCCTCGCGCCGGGTGGCAAAATGCTTTATGTCACTTGCTCGGTGTTTGCCGAAGAGAACCGGGATCAGATCGCCGCATTCACGGCGCGCCATCCCGACAGCTGTCTCGTGCCGATTGCCGGACAGCCCGATTGCCAGTATCTGCCTTGCGCCGAACATGACGGATTTTTCTACGCCCTGCTCGAGAAAGCTGCCTGAACGCCGTCGCTTCCTGCGAACGCTTGCCGCCCTGATGGTGGGCGGCCTGCTCAATGCAAGCGCCCCTGCATACGCTGCCGAGGCGGAGATTCGGGCTGCATCCATCGACGTCAGCGAAGATCAATACGTACTGAATGCGGATATCTCGGCCGAGCTGACCCCTCTGCTGGCCGACGTGGTTGGCCGCGGGGTTTCCCTGTTCTTCGTTACCGAGTTCGAACTTCGCTCGCCGCGCTGGTACTGGTTTGACGAAGAGGTTGTCAGCAAGACGGTGACCTACCGCCTCTCCTACCAATCTCTGACCCGCCAGTACCGCCTCACCACCGGCACCCTGCACCAGAACTTCTCCACGGTGGAAGAGGCCATGCGCACCATGCTGCGCATCCGAAACTGGGGGGTGTCCGAGCGCAGCGGCCTACGACCCGGACGCAGCTACAACGCCGCGTTGCGCTTCCGCCTGGACGTGGCCGAGCTGCCCAAGCCGCTACAGGTGAGCGCTTTCGGTCGAAAGGACTGGAACCTCGGCACGGACTGGTATCGTTGGACTTTCGTCGCTGGCCGCGAATCCAAATGAGACCGACTGCCCTTGTCGTCGTCGCTGCCATCGCCGGCATTCTGCTTTTCCTGCTGGCAACGGCCAGTGCCAACACCCCCCTTTTCGCCCGCAATTACACCCTGCTGCTCGTCCTCAACGGGATCATCGCGGTCGGCCTGGCCAGCCTGGTTTTCGTACAGTTGCGCAGTCTGTGGCGGGAGTATCGGGCGCGCCGTTTCGGGTCGCGCCTGAAGCTCCGTCTGATGTCCATCTTTGCCGCCATGGCCGTGGTCCCGGGGGTTCTGGTGTATGCCGTGTCGCTCCAGTTTGCCGTCAAGAGCATCGACTCCTGGTTCAATGTGCGTGTGGATGCGGCCCTCGAAAGCGGGCTTCAGCTGGGGCGAAGCTCCCTGGAAATGCTGCTGGGCCAGCTTGCCGACAAGGCCGATCGCATGGTGGAAGAGCTGGAGCTGGCGCCCCAGGTGCGGTCCACCCTGCTCAATCACTTGCGGGAGCGCGGCAATGTGGAGTCGGCCACGGTGTTCGCCTCCAACGGCCGGATCGTCGCCACCGCCGATGCCGAGATTGAAAGTCTGGTGCCCGAGCGGCCCAGCGTTGCCCAGTTGCGGCAGGCCCGCCAGACCCAGGGCTATCGGGCGGTGGAAGGACAGGCGCCGGATGGTCTGATCCTGCGCGTCATCGTGCCCATTCCTTCGCGCCATCTGGCCGACCCCCTGCTCCTTCAGCTCACCCAGTCGGTCCCGAGTTCCTTCGCCTCCCATGCCGAGAGCGTTGAAACTGTGCACCGGGACTACCAGGAGTTGTCCCTCGCCCGTGGCGGCCTCAAGCGCATCTACACCCTCACGCTCACGCTCACCCTGCTCCTTGCCCTGTTTGCCGCCGTTGCGGTGGCCTTCGTGCTGACCCGTCGTCTGGCGGCTCCGCTGTTCATCCTGGCCGAGGGTACCCAGGCCGTTGCGGCCGGTGACTTCAGTCCGCGCCAGGCGCTGCCGGCCCGGGATGAACTGGGTGTGCTCACCCAGTCCTTCAATCAGATGACCCGTCAGCTTGAAGACGCCCGCGCCCAGGCCGAGAACAACCGGGCGGCGGTGGAGCGTAACCGCGCTTACCTGGAAGGGGTGCTCGCCAACCTGTCGGCAGGGGTGCTGGCCTTCTCGCCAGACGGCCACCTGCGCGCCGCCAACCATGGCGCCATGACCATCCTCAACGACCCCCTGGATGGCTACGAGCGGATCCGCCTGGAAGACTGGGCGGATCACGGGCATCTTCGCAATGCCTTGCTGGAGGGCCTGCACGGCCCTGACGCCAACTGGAACCGCCAGATCGAGTTCTCCAACCCGGACGGCAGCACCCAGACCCTGCTCCTCCACGGTACGCGCCTTCCCGACGACACGGGCGGTGGCTGGGTGGTGGTATTCGATGACATCACTCACCTCATCGCGGCCCAGCGCACGGCGGCCTGGGCGGAGGTGGCGCGGCGTCTGGCCCACGAGATCAAGAACCCCCTCACCCCTATCCAGCTCTCGGCCGAGCGTCTGCAATTTAAGCTGGCGGATCGTCTGGACACCGAGGGGCGCGAGATGCTCCAGCGCTCCACCACCACCATCGTCAATCAGGTGGAGGCGATGAAGAATCTGGTTAACGCCTTCCGGGACTATGCGAGGCTTCCGACCCCGGTGATGGCACGGGTCGATCTCAACGCCCTGGTGCGGGAAGTGCTGGTGTTGTACGAAGGTTCGCGGGTGATGATCCACGCCGAACTGGGTACGGATCTGCCCTGGGTGCTCGGCGACGCGACCCAGATCCGGCAGGTCATCCACAATCTATTGCAGAACGCCGAAGACGCTCTCATGGATGTGGACCACCCGGAGATACGCCTGTTGACCCGATCCGATTCCCGCCGGGTAGACTTGATTCTGCGCGACAACGGCCCGGGTTTTCCGCCCGAAAGTCTGTCCCGGGCCTTCGAGCCTTACGTGACAACCAAGGCGCGTGGCACCGGCCTAGGCCTGGCCATCGTCAAGAAGATCATCGATGAACACGAAGGCGAGATCCGTCTCGCCAATCGCGAAGCAGGTGGCGCGGAGGTCCGTATCCGCCTGTGCATCGCTCCTCACCCAGAGTCCAGCACCCATGGCCAAGATCCTCATCGTTGACGACGAAGTCGGCATTCGAGAACTCCTCTCCGAGATCCTGCGCGACGAGGGGCACGACATCATCCTCGCCGAGAACGCGGGTGCGGCCCGGGCTGCCCGCAACGCGGCGCGGCCGGATCTCGTGCTGCTCGACATCTGGATGCCCGATACCGACGGGGTGAGCTTGCTCAAGGAGTGGTCTGCCAATGGTCAGCTGACCATGCCGGTGGTGATGATGTCCGGTCACGGCACCATCGATACTGCCGTCGAGGCCACCCGTATCGGCGCCATGGAGTTTCTCGAGAAGCCCATCGCGCTGCAAAAATTGCTTGGCGCGGTCAAGCGCGGACTGGCCCGTATCAAACCGACCCACGCGCCCAGCCCCCTGGGTCTGGCGGCCTTTGCCCGTTCGGCGCCCCTGCGCGATCTGCGCAAGCGTCTGGAGCAGATGGCGGAAAAGTCCCGCATCATCCTGCTGCGGGTGGGGCCAGGCAGCCTGGCCGAACTATGTGCGCGCAGCCTCCAGCGCGTTGGCACGCCGTGGCTGGATCTGTCCCTGTCTTCCATGCCCATCGAACTCAACGTACTGGAGGGCGCGCGTAACGGCCTGCTCTACGTACCCGAACTGATCTACCTGTCGCGCCCCCAGCAGAAGAACCTGGTCTTTGCCATGGATCGCCTGGAGCGCCATGGGCAGACCCTGGTGGTGGCGTCCGAACACCGTCCCGAGGAGCTGGCCGAACATGGCTGGGAAGAGCGTGTGCTGGCCCGCCTGTTCGAAGTCTCGCTCGCACCGCCGGCGCTGGGTGAGATCCGCGACGAGATTCCCGAGATCGCCAGCCAGATCCTGCTGCACTTCGTGGAGGCAGGCGAGGTGCCACCCCGTCGCCTCTCCTCTGCCGCGCTCAATGCGCTGCGCAACCAGGCTTGGCCGGGGGGCTACGGCGAGCTCAAGGCGGCGGTCAAATCCCTGGCGCTGGGTACGCTGGAAGAGGAGATCGGCATGGAGGAGGTGTCCCACCTGTTGGTGAAGGCACCGCCGGCCGCGCTCGGGCTGCCCCTTGATCTGCCCCTGCGGGAGGCACGGGAGATCTTCGAGCGTTTGTATTTCGAGCACCACTTGCAGCTCGATGGCGGAAACATGACCCGTCTGGCGGAGAAGACCGGACTGGAGCGCACCCACTTGTATCGCAAGCTCAAGCAGCTCGGGATCAGTGTTGGGCGGCGCCACGAAGAAAGCAGTTCCTGAAGGCTGCGTCCGAACAGCCCGGACAATGCCTCGCTGTCTGGCAGCGGGGGGAGGGAGAAGAACAAGATGAAAATCATCATTCTGGGTGCGGGCCAGGTGGGTACCTCGGTGGCCGAGAGCCTTGTGTCCGAAGCGAACGACATCACCATGGTCGACAGCGATGTCGAACATCTCAATGCTCTCCAGGAGCGGCTCGATCTGCGTGTCGTGACAGGCAATGCCGCGGCGCCCTCGGTGCTCGAAGCGGCAGGCGCGCCTGATGCGGATCTTCTCATCGCCGTCACCCAGTCGGACCAGACCAACCTGTGCGCCTGCCGGGTGGCCAAGTCCTTGTTCAACATCCCGACGCGCATTGCGCGCCTGCGCTCAGCCGATTACGCCGAGCATCCGCAGTTGCTTGACGACAAGAACTTCGCGGTCGATCACTCCATCTGCCCCGAACAGATCGTCACCGACTACATCCGCAAGCTCATCGAGTTTCCCGAAGCGCTCCAGGTGCTGGAGTTCGCCGAAGGCATGGTGACGATGATCGCCGTGAAGGCCTTCGAGGGCGGTATGCTGGTTGGCAAGCCCCTCAAGACCATTCCCCTGCGCCTGCCCAATATTGACGCCCGGGTTGCCGCCATCTACCGCCGCGACCAGTCCATCATCCCGACCGGCGAAACCCTCATCGAAATTGGTGACGAAGTCTTCATCATTGCGGCCACGTCCCATATCCGCAAGGTGATGACGGAGCTGCGGCGCATGGACAAGCCCATCAAGCGGGTGATCATTGCCGGTGGCGGCAACATCGGCTTCCGGCTTGCCCGCGCCATCGAGAAGAACTTCAACGTCAAGCTCATCGAGCGTGACCGACGCCGCGCCGAGATGCTTGCCAGCAAACTGACGCGGGCACTGGTGCTGCGTGGTGATGGCACTGACGAGGCCCTTCTCGACTCCGAGAGCATCGAAGAAACCGACATGTTCCTGGCCCTCACCAATGATGAGGAAGACAACATCATGTCGGCATCCCTCGCCAAGCAGATGGGGGCGCGACGCACTCTGGCGCTGATCAACCGCAAGTCTTATGTGGACCTGGTGCAGGGCGGGCGCATCGACATCGCCATCTCCCCGGCCCAGACCTCCATCGGTCAGCTGCTGGCCCGGGTGCGCCGTGGAGACGTGGCCGCCGTACACAGCCTTCGCCGCGGTGCAGCCGAGGCCCTGGAAGTGGTCGCCCACGGGGACGCCAAGCATTGCAAGGTGATCGGTCGCCGCGTTGAGGAAATCGACCTTCCCGAAGGGGCCACCATCGCCGCCATTGTGCGCAATACCGGGCAGAGCCGCACCGAGTACAAGGAGCTGGTGGCCTACGAGGTACCCATCCACGAAGTCATCATGGCTCACCATGACACGGTGATCCGTGCCGAGGATCATGTGATCGTCTTTTGCACCAGCAAGAAGCTGGTCGGCCAGGTGGAAAAGCTCTTCCAGGTAGGCTGGGGGTTCTTCTGATGGACGCGATGCTTCCGGTTGCCAACGTTCTGGGCAGACTGTTGTCGATCTTCAGCCTGGCTTACCTGATGCCCATCGTTGCGGCGATCCACTACGACGACGGCACTACTGCGGATTTCGTCGCCGCCATGGTCATCTCCCTGGGTGGCGGGCTCACGCTCTATGGGGTGACCCGATCAAACTACCGCGAGCTCAAGCCCAGGGATGGTTTCCTGCTGGTTTCCACCGTGTGGGCGCTAATGGCGGCCATCGCCACGATCCCGTTGCTCCTGGTCTACGACACCATGAGCTTCACCGACGCCTTTTTCGAAACCATGTCCGGCCTCACCACCACGGGGTCGACCATCATGACCGATCTGGACCATGCGCCGCCCGCCATCAACGTATGGCGGCATGAGCTGAACTGGCTGGGCGGCATGGGGATCATTGTGCTCGCGGTGGCCGTATTGCCCCTGCTGGGGGTTGGCGGCATGCAGCTCTACAAAGCCGAAACGCCCGGCCCGATGAAGGATTCCAAGCTCACCGCACGTATCGCCGACACGGCGAAGGCCCTGTGGCTGGTGTACTTCGGCATCACCGTGCTGTGCATCGTGCTGCTCAATCAGGCCGGCCTGTCGTGGCTCGATTCCATCTGCCATGCCTTCGCCGCCTTGGGGTTGGGGGGGTTTTCGACCCGCGATGCCAGCGTCGGCGCCTTTGACAATCCCATGGTCGAGTTCGTGTTGATCGTCTTCATGGTGATCGCCGCAATGAACTTTGCCACCCACTTTCTCGCCGTGCGGGGGCGTGACCTGCGGGTGTATTGGCAGGACGTGGAGGCCCGTGGTGTGGTCGGCCTGATCGTCACGTCGTGCTTCGGCGTGGCCCTGTATGTGTGGCTTGAAGGCACCTACGAGGATTACCCCACTGCCCTGCGCCACGTCAGCTTCAACCTCGTTTCCATGGCCACAGACTGCGGCTTCGCCAGCCAGGACTTCGACAAATGGCCGGTCTTCGCGCCCTTGTGGATGCTCTTCCTGTCGTGCATCACGGCAAGTTCCGGCTCCACCGGGGGCGGCATCAAGATGATCCGGACCCTTATCCTGGCCAAGCAGGCCAACCGCGAACTCACCCGCCTCATCCACCCTTCCGTCGTCAATCCGGTCAAGGTCGGGGGCAGCGCCATTCCCAACAACGTGGTGATTGCCGTGCTCGGCTTCATCTTTCTGTACTTCATGAGCGTTGTCATGCTGACCTTCGTGATGATCCTGTCGGGCCTGGATTTCATGACCTCCCTCGGCGCGGTGGTGGCCAGCATCAACAACGCCGGGCCGGGCCTCAACAAGGTCGGCCCGGCCACCAACTATGCCGTGCTGACGGATTTCCAGACCTGGGTGTGCAGCTTCACCATGCTCCTCGGGCGTCTGGAGGTGCTCTCCCTGGCAGTGGTGTTCACCCCCCAGTTCTGGCGCAAGTAAACGCTTCTTGATCTGCCCGATCCACGCCGCGGCGGCAAATGGCGGATAATCCCGCCTTTGCCGCCGTGAGCGGCCCTGCCTGCCGAGGATTTCCCGTGAGCCGTCCGAAGAACGATACCTTCCTGCGTGCCCTGCTGCGCCAGCCCACCGACTACACCCCCCTGTGGCTGATGCGTCAGGCCGGTCGCTACCTGCCCGAGTACCGCGAGACACGCAAGCGTGCCGGCAGCTTCCTCGATCTGTGCAAGAACCCCGGCCTCGCCTGTGAAGTCACCCTTCAGCCCCTGGCCCGCTACGACCTCGACGCCGCCATTCTCTTCTCCGACATCCTCACCGTGCCCGACGCCATGGGCCTGGGCCTCTACTTTGCCGAAGGCGAAGGCCCCAAGTTCGAGCGCCCCCTGAAGGAAGAATGGGAGATCCGCAACCTCGCGGTGCCCGATCCCAACCTTGAGCTGGGCTATGTGATGGATGCCGTCGCGGAGATACGCCGCGCCCTGGACAACTCCGTGCCCCTCATCGGTTTCTCCGGCAGCCCCTGGACCCTCGCCTGCTACATGGTCGAAGGCGGCGGCTCCGATGACTACCGCAAGGTCAAGGCCCTGCTCTACAGCCGACCGGATCTGATGCATCACATCCTCGACGTCACCGCCCGTGCCGTAATCGCCTACCTCAATGCCCAGATCGAAGCGGGTGCCCAGGCTGTGATGATCTTCGATTCCTGGGGTGGCGTGCTGGCCCATGGTGCCTACAAGGAGTTCTCCCTGGCCTACATCCGCCAGATTGTCGCCGGCCTGACCCGGGAGAAGGACGGCGAGAAGATCCCTTGCATCGTCTTCACCAAAGGCGGTGGCCTGTGGCTGGCCGACATTGCCGACAGCGGCGCCGACGCGGTGGGCCTCGACTGGACGGTGGATATCGGAGCCGCCCGCCGTCAAGTGGGCGACAAGGTTGCCCTGCAAGGCAACCTTGATCCCGCAGTGCTGTTTGGCTCCCCGGAGGCAGTCGCAGCCGAGGCAAAGAAGGTTCTCGACGCTTACGGCCCCCATGCCGGCCATGTCTTCAATCTGGGCCATGGCATCTCCCAGTACACCCCGCCCGAAAACGTCACCGTGTTGGTCAACACCGTTCACGAGCACAGTCGCGCGATGCGCGGCAGCATGGCCTGAACGCGCCACCGACCAGGCACCGGGGGCCGGCTCATGCCGGCCCCAGTTGTTTTCGCACAGGGCCGTTCGCCCTTCGCATTTCCGTCAGATGCCCCATCCGGGCAGCCCCGAAAGATCCCCGTCAAGCACTAAATTTGAACCCGAGGGCTTGACTTGTGCACAGCACCAAGTTTCGTGTCAGATTCATGACGTCACGTAGAAACAAAAATACACACATCAACATATTGTTGTTTTTAAAGGGAATATTATTTGATCAGGAATGAGGCAGTGTAGGAAGAACACAGTCTGGAGGCGGGTTTTGCGGCACTTGCCCCCGGTTTCCCACAAAGTTATCCACAGATTTTGTGGACAAGGGAAAATACCCACGTCGACCCAATGGCTTCAGACCTGTTTCCCAAGCGATGCCTTACAAAAACCACATAAAACGCTGATTTTTATACTTTTTTATAAAATCCCCCGCTATCCCGGTCATGAGTTTCCCCATCGTTCGTGTCGCCCTTCCTGTGCCCTTGCCACAGGTCTTTGATTACACGGCGGAAAATGTTTCCGCAGGTGATCTGGGTCGCTGTGTGCGGGTACCCTTCGGGCGAGGAGAGAAAACCGGGCTCATCGTCGCCCTGCCCGACGTGGCCGATCTTCCGGTGGAACGGCTCAAGCCGGTGATCGCCATCCAGCGGGATGCGCCGGCCCTCCCTGCCGACTGGCTGGCCATGGTCGAATTTGTGGCCCGCTACTATCAGCACCCCCTCGGCGAAGTCGTTGCCATGGCCCTGCCGCCCCGCCTGCGTAAGGCCGATGCCGTGGCCGGAGCCGAAGCTGACCCCCTGCTTGAGCTGACCGAGGCAGGGCACCAGGCCATCGCCATCGGCAAACGGGAGAGTCGCGCCCTGGCCCTGCTTCGTGAGTTGGCGGCCGACGGCCCACGACGCCGTAGTGTCTTGCGCATGCGCGAGGATGGCACCTCCGCCGTGGCCGATGCCCTCAAGCGTGGCTGGATTGCCCCGGGCGTGGCCGCCGACCCGGCCGCCATGGCCGGCGCCCCTGTGCTTACCGCTGAGCAGGAGTCCGCCCTGGCGATCCTCTCCGGGGGGGCAGGCCGCTTCCAGCCCTTTCTGTTGGCTGGCGTCACCGGCAGCGGCAAGACCGAGGTGTATCTGCGCCTTGTGCAGCAGACCATCGCGCGGGGTGGGCAGGCCCTGATCCTGGTGCCCGAAATCGCCCTCACCCCGCAGCTAGAAGGGCGCGTGGCGGGGCGCTTCCCTGCCGCCCGGGTGGTCAGTCTGCACTCGGCCCTGGCCGAAGGGGCGCGCTCCCAGGGTTTCGTGCAGGCCATGGAGGGGCGTGCCGACATCGTGCTCGGCACCCGCCTGTCGGTGTTCACTCCCCTTCCCCGCCTCGGCCTGATTGTCGTGGATGAAGAGCATGACGCCAGCTACAAACAGCACGAAGGGGTGCGTTACAACGCCCGGGATCTGGCCATCTGGCGCGCCCGTCAGCGTAGCGTGCCCATCGTCCTGGGCTCGGCCACCCCGTCCCTGGAAAGCTGGCATGCCGCCGACACCGGCCGCTATCAGCGCGTGGAACTGGCCAGCCGTGCGGTGGCCGCCACCCTGCCCAAGGTTCGGCCGGTGGATATCCGCCGGGAGAAGTTGCAGAACGGGGTGTCGGAGCACCTGCTGCGGGCCATTGCGGCGCGCCTTGAACGGGGCGAGCAGAGTCTGGTCTTCCTCAATCGCCGGGGCTATGCGCCGGTGCTCTCCTGCCCCTCCTGCGGCTGGGTGAGCCGCTGCCCCCACTGCACCGCCAATATGGTGCTGCACCTGGCGGACAAGCGCCTGCGTTGCCACCATTGCAGCTACGAGGCGAGCATTCCCCTGGCCTGCCCCGACTGTGGCGACCAGGACATCCAGCCCTTCGGCCGTGGCACCCAGCGCCTGGAGGAAACCCTTGGGCAGCGTTTCCCGGAAGCCCGCGTGCTGCGCGTGGACCGGGATGCGGCGCGGACCCGCGCCCAGTGGGACGCCCTCCTGGATCAGATCGGCAGGGGCGATGCCGACATCCTCGTCGGCACCCAGATGATGGCCAAGGGCCACGACTTTCCCCGGCTTACCTTCGTTGGCGTGCTCAACGCGGATTCATCGCTCTTCGCGGCGGATTTCCGTGCCCCCGAGCGTCTGTTCCAGCAGCTCATGCAGGTTGGCGGCCGGGCGGGGCGGGGCGAACTGCCCGGAGAGGTCATGATCCAGACCCAATACCCGGATCACCCCCTGTACACCTGCCTGCAAGCCCACGACTTCGCCCGCTATGCTTCGTTGCAGCTGGGCGAACGCAAGCAGGCGCGCTTTCCGCCCTACGCTGCCAACGCACTGCTGTTTGCAACCGCGCCGGAGGTGGCCAGCGCCATAGAATGGCTCAAGGCGGCCCGTGCCCTGGCCGAACCCCTGGCCCAGGCCTTCGGTGTACAGGTGTTTGACCCGGTACCCATGCGCATGCTCCGCCTGGCGCGCCGCGAGCGCGCCCAGCTTCTCGTTGAAGCCCCTGCCCGCCCTGCCCTGCAAGCCTTCCTCACCGACTGGAGCCGGCAGCTGTGGGCGCTTCGTCCACCCCGCGAACTGCGCTGGCACCTGGACGTGGACCCGGCGGAGGTGTGAGGGGGAGAGCGCCCCTTCCGTTCAGCGTCGGCGCCACCCCAGCAGGCCACCCAGCCCCAGCCCGAGCAGGGTGAGGGCGCTTGGTTCGGGGAGTGTGCGGGTGAGGAAGCCGCGGATCTCGCCCCCTGGGAACAGGTTGCTGTGGATGTTGAGATAGGCCAGTTCGTCGTCCAGCCCATCCAGCAGCGCCGCCTCGGCTCCGGCGGTGGTGCCGCCCTTGGCCGTGATGAAGGCTGCGTTCCAGCTGCTCGCCAGGGTGAGGTCGAAGCTGGCGTTGTAGCTGCCGGAGCTGACGCCGGTCGGAAAACCCGGGAAGTTCGGTACCGCGGTGGCCACGCCGGCCGTACCGGTGTTCGCGGCCGCCGTGCAGCAGTGAATATGGGCCGCGGTGGTCAGCCCCATGAGGGCATCGAACATGACGTCGATGAGCATGGTGTGGCTGACGGTGTTGATGGTGACGGTTGCCGAACCCACACCCGGCGAGGCGTTGGGCGTCGCTTCGGCAGCGCCGCTGAGGGAGGCGGTATAGATCAGCAGGTCTGCCTGGGCCGCTGTGGTCGCCACCACCAGCAAACCGCCCGACATCCAGCGCAGGTATTTTTTCTTGTCCATGGGGCTCTCCTTTGGGTGGTTGCCGTGCGACGGGCGACACCGGCGTGATGCAGCCCGGTTCGACAACCATTCCTTGGTTCTAGCACACGACAGGGCGCCTCCCAAGCAGAGGATCGTTCCCCGGCCCTGTTACAAACGCACATGCCCTTACATCTGCGTTGCCAACCCCGATCAGACGGGGCGCGTTGATCGCTGCAAGGGCTGGCAATCACGCCGGTCCGGTTGATAAACACACAGTCCAGGAGAACACCATGCTGAACAAGATCATCGCCCTTGCCATCGCCACCGGCTTCGCTTCCGCTTCCTTCGCCCAGGCGCCGGCAGCCGCCCCCGCAGCGACCCCGGCAGCCGCTGCTGTTGAGAAAAAGGTGGAAGCAGCCAAGCCTGCGGAGCCCGTGAAGGCCGAAATGGCCAAGGTCGAGAAGGGCGCCGCTGCCAAGGCCGACAAGGCAAAGGCGCATGCCATGGCACATGCGAAGGCACACGCAAAGCCCGCCGCCGCGCCCGCTGCCGCCGCGCCCGCTGCTGCTGCGGTCGCTGCGCCGGTGGCTGCACCCGCCGCCAAGTAATAAGCGCTTTTCAGCTTTTCCGAGAGGGCGCGTTCCGGAGATCCGGGGCGCGCCCTCCGGTCGTTTACAACACTGCTCCGAATTTCCGATCACGATCCGGCTAGCGGAACGGTGTTGAATCAGTCGGCGCTTCAGACTCATTCTCGGCCGTACAGTCCGCAAGAGGTCCGGTTTCTGCGCTTTGACATCCGTTCTTTGTGGCGGATGAAACAGGGAGCTCAGTGAGCTTACCCATGCCACTGGCGTCGTCGGCGGCAGCGTGACGTCCCTGCTCGATCTGCCAAGCTTCGTCCGGCCTGCCCAGAGGGCTTTCCGCTTACATATCGATAATAATTCTCGTTTACAAAATGAATCCATGGAGCTAAATTGAGAACCGTTCTCATCACCTAGATCGGATGACTCCATGGATCCTGTCAGCGGACTGACTTCCGCCCTCATCCCTGTTCCGGCCAGCTTGTGGGCCGGCGCTCTCAGCGAACTCCTCAATCACGGTGAAACCGGCTGTCGCCAGTCGGCGCGCCGGGCCGTTGACCTCCTGACCCGCCTCGCCGAAAGCCCGGCCGTCGATCGGGACGTCCGCGATCTGTGCGAACGGGCGTGCGAACGGCTCACTCAACCTGAACAGGAGCATCGCCGTGTGTCTGGCCTCTGACCCCAAGGGCGGTGATCTGCAATCCCTGCTCCGTGCCGAATATGCCAATGCTCTCGTGACCATCGACCTGCCCAGGCCGGGTGCCCAGTCGGCGGTCCGGCGCGCCCGCCTGTGGGATCTGGATGAGAAACTGCACTGTCCCATCATTGGCACCTGCATCTCCATTGACGAGCTCCAGCGCTTTGCGCGGCGCTTCCAGTTCGCAGGTCCGTCTGATGATGACTTCACAGTGCACGTGGCGGCCGTCAATCTGGCGCGCAGTCGTAATCCGGTGTCCGAAGCCCTCCAGCGTCATCTGGAACGAAAGTTCCATCTGGCGGTGGAGCGCTTCGGCAAGCTCAAGAGCGACGCCGAACTCCTTCGGCATTGGATTGAATGCTGCAACCGGGGAGAGGTGGCCGGCCCCCTGTGGGCGGTATGCACCCACCGGGGCGTATCCGCTGAAACCCGTCAGCGCGCGTATACCGACATCCACATGCTCTCCCACCAGGTGGGGGCCGGGCAGGCTGCCGACGCCCGGCGCCTGACCCATCTTGCAGCCGAGAATGCGGAACTCAAACGCAGCCACACACGGGAAGTGGCCGTGCTGCGTCGGCAGCTTGCCGAGGCGACAGCCGGGCTTGCCGAGCGGGACGAGGCTGTCGAGCAGGCAGCGTTGTACCAGAAGCGTTTGCAGTGCTTCGAATCCGGCCAGGCCTACGTGGAGATGGGCCAGCGCCTGCTTACCCTGCAAGCGTCCCACGAGGCGCTGCTCGACAGCACCCGGCAGGTGCAGGAGCTGGAGCGGCAGCTCAAGGAAAGCCGCGAGGCGTCGCGAAGGCTGCTGGCGGAGCGCGATACGGCCGTGGCCGAACGGGGGGCCCTCGAACAGTTGTTGAATGCCCTGGATTCACCCGTCTGCAACACGGCCGGGAGCGATGACTGTGCCGGTTGCAGCGCAGCCCTGACAACGCGTTGTGTGCTCTACGTGGGTGGCCGCGCCTCCCTGCTGGCCCAGTACCGCCAGCTCGCCGAGCGTCTGGGCATCACCCTGATCCACCACGACGGTGGACAGGAGGAGTCCCTGTCGCGTCTGCCTGAGCTGATCCGCGGTGCCGATGCGGTGGTGTGCCCCACCGACCGCATCAGCCACAACGCCTACTACGATGTGAAGGCCCACTGCAAGCGGGTCGGCAAGCCCTGCCTGTTCTACCGCGGCGGCGGCGTTTCGGGCTTTGCCGTGGCCATGGCCCGGGTCAGCCGGGGGGAGTTCAGCGTGGCCGGGGCCGAGGCGGGCTGAACAGCTCAGTGGGGCTTGAAGCGGCCGGCCCGGGCCAGCGGCACGAAGCTCAATATCTGCGCCCCAAGCAGAATCAGGAAGGCCACCCGCAGTGCGTCCACGCTCCCCATGCCCCCTGCCCGCAAGCCGTCCAGAAGCCCGCCCAGGCCCCACTGCACCACGAAGGCGCCGATGAAGGCCATGAGGTTGATGCTGGTGGTTACCCGACCGGTGAGGTGCAGGGGAAACAGGCCTGCGACGACCCCGTACATCTGGGCGCCGGTCGCCGACACGATGCCCAGCACGCACCACAACACCAGGGTGGAACCCGCCTCGGCGATGATCAGGCCTTCAACCACCATGGTCAGGAACAACCCCACCTGCATCAGGCGCAGGGGTGTGATCCCCCGGGCCGCCAGCCGCATGGCCCAGGTTCCGATGGAGAGTTGGCCGGCCAGCATGCCGATGTTGAGCCAGAACAGGTGATCAGCGGCCACAGCGCGGCTATAGCCGTTGACCTCCATCAGCCAGGGGACAGCCCACAAACCCTGAAGGGCCATGAAACCGCCGGTGAAAAATGCCGACTGGCCCGAAAAGCTCCAGAAGCGTCCCGCGGTCATGACTTCGCCGACGCCGCGCAGGGCGCTTTGCAGGTCACCACCATGGCTGGTTTCGTCCTTCTCGGGCATGGCGAAAAAGATCAGCGCAGCAATACCCGTGGCCAGCGCGGCGACCCCCCAGAAGGCACCGCGCCACCCGAGGAAGGGCAGGGCCGCCTCCAGGGGGGCCGATGCGGTGACCGCGCCCAGGGCGCCACAGGACATGATGTAACCGGTCATCGAGGCCAGCCGCTCTCTGGGAAACCACAAGGTGAAGCCCTTCAGTCCGGCCATCAGGCAGGCCGCCACACCCAGTCCGATCAGCCCGCGGGCACTGGCCAGGGTGGGAAGGCTGTCGCCGGTGGCAAACAGAACGCCGCCCATTGCCGTGATCAGCAGCAGGGCCGCCTCCACCCGTCGCGGGCCATAGCGATCCAGGGCGATGCCCACCGGAATCTGGGCCAGACCGAAAGCAAAGAAGTAGGTGCTGGTCAGCAGGCCCAGATGGGCAGCGGTGAGGCCCAGTTCCCGGGTCAGGTCCGGCGAGATCACCGCATTGACCGTGCGCAACAGGTAGGAAAGGTAGTAACCCAGGGCGAAGGGCAGAAAAATCCGGCTGGTGAGGAAGAGCGAGGACGGGGCGAAGCGGGCGGGCATGGGGCAGGGAATCGATTGGGCGAGCCAAGAGCTTACCGGTCGGGGCCGGCTTCGTGTCGGAAGATCAGGGAAAGCCCCAAGTGCTTTCGGCAGGGTTGCTCGGGCAGGGTTGTACTGGCGCGGAATGGCGTGGGCATCACGTCCTTGTGCGCTGATCTGCCATGCCTAAATTGACTAAAGTTTGCAAAATCCGCGTCGTTACCGGCTCACGACCTTACCGGAACCCATCCATGTCTCATCCCGCCACGATTCTGCTCGTTGATGACAGCCGCGCCTCGCGCATGTTGTGCGCAGCGGTGATGCGCGGCCAGCGTCCCGGGATTCAACTCCTTGAAGCGGGAGACGGGGCCGCAGCCATTGCCCTGCTTGAAGACGTCCATCCCGATCTGGCCGTGCTGGATATGAACATGCCTGGCATTTCCGGCATGGAGCTTGCCGAACGGCTCCGCCTCAGCCACCCGGAGATGAAGCTGGCCCTTCTCACGGCCAACCTCCAGGAAGCCGTTCAGATCAGGGCAGCCGCCCTGGGCGTGCACTTCTTTCGGAAACCCATTGGCGAGGCGGTCATTGCAGACATCCTCGCCTTGCTGGAGTAGACCGTGAGGACATTTTCGGAACTCGAGATGGATGCCCTGACCGAGGCCTTCAACCTGTCCCTGGGGGAAGCGGCGAGTACCTTTTCGGCCATTGTCCGCGAAGAGATAGAACTGTCGGTGCCCACCATCGAGCTGGTCTCGCGGGAGGAGCTGACCCACCGTCTCGAAAGCGCACAGCCTGCGGGTACCACCGAACGCCTGTGTCGCATCAATCAGCGTTTCGCCGCTGCGGTCGGCTTCCAGACGGATGCGCTGCTGCTCTTTCCGGAGCATGGCAGCCTGGAAATCGTGCGTCGTATGCTCGGCGATGATGCCGCCATCGAGCACATCACCGAGCTGGAACAGGACGCGCTTGCCGAGATCGGCAACATCATCATCAACAGTTGCATGAGCAGCCTCGCCAATCTCTTCGGCACCGAGATGTATGGTTCTCTGCCCCGGGTCCAGTCACGCACGGCCCGAACCCTCCTCGATGACAAGCCGGCGACCGATGTGATCCTGGTGGCGCGCATCGGCATGACCATGGCGGCCCACAACCTCCATGGCTTTGTGCTGTTCATCATGGATGTGCCGTCCATCGAACACTTCATGGATCGGGTGAGCAGTTACTTCAAGCTACCGCAGCAAGACTCAGGCGAATTTGTCTGATGGACTGCTGCCACCTCCTTCCCGACAGCGTGGACATGGGCCTGATCGTGGTCGATGGGGAGGGGCGTATTCGCCTTTGGAACCGCTGGATTGAAGAGCGTGCCGGGATACTGGCAAGCCAGGTCTGCGGAGTGACGCTCGGGGAGGCCTTCGGACCCCATGTGGATCCCCGGGTTGCTCTGGTTGTGCGGGAAGCCCTCGATTTCGGCTGGTCCGCCCGCCTCTCCCATGCCCTTCATCCCATGCCGCTGCCCCTCTATCCGCCCGGCGCCGGACGGGGAGAGCGCATGAAGCAGTCCCTCGACATCACCCCCGTGCCGGGCGACGGCGGCCCCCGCTGTCTTATCCAGGTGCGAGACGTAACGGAAACCGTGCGCCGTGAAGCCCTGCTCAAGCAGCAGTCACGCCAGCTCCGTCTCGATCTGCAACGCCTCTCCCGGGCGCAGGTGGAACTTCAGCGCAGCGAAATGCGTTTTCGGGAGTTGGCCCGCCAGGCACCGGCAGGTCTCTTTGAGGCGGATGCCAATGCCTGCTGCACCTTTCTCAACGCGCGCTGCGAGCAGATTCTCGGGCATAGCCTCGAAAATGCGGCCGGAACCCCCTGGATCAATCTTCTTCCGGCGGGCGAACAGGCCCGGGTGAGAGCCATCTGGTGTCTGGCGGTGGAGTCGGCAACGCGCTTTGCCGAAGAATTCCGCTACGTCAGCCCCGACGGTGAAAACCGTTGGATCCGGGCCGAAGCAGGGCCCCTGCGCGATGAACGCGATCGCATCAGCGGTTTCATCGGCACACTGCTCGATGTCACGGAATTTCACGAGCGGGCAACCCGCAATGAATTCCGGGCCAACCACGACGGTCTCACGTCGCTCCTCAACCGGGATCGCTTCGAGCGCCACCTGCGTGCCGCCATTTCCGGCGCCCGCGAGGTGGCCGACAGGATGGCCCTGCTCTTCATCGACCTGGACGACTTCAAGGGCATCAACGACACCCACGGCCATCATGCGGGCGATACCGTGCTCAAGACGGTTGCCACGCGGGTGCGTCGGGTGCTGCGCAGCGAGGATACGGTGGCCCGCTACGGTGGCGACGAGTTTGCCGTGTTGCTGAACGGAACCGGTGATCCGGAAACCCTCGACGGCATCCTCTTCAAGCTTCACCAGGCCGTCGGGCTGCCCATCAATCTCGGGCATTGCCATGTGCGCGTCGCGTGCTCCATCGGTGTTTCCATCTATCCCGACCACGGCAGCGACCCGCTCACCCTCCTGACCCACGCCGACAAGGCAATGTACGCGGCCAAGCGCGCCAACTGCGCCCGGAGCGAACAGGGCCATCACACCCCCAGCCAGGTCTGACGCCCCGGCACCTGCCCGGGCGGATTCAGCAAACGGCCGGGCTGGAGGGCAGGGCGCACGCGGCGCGGTATTCGGCGGCGAGGCGCGCGCATAGCTCGTCCACCGACGGAATATCGTGGATGTTGGCCACCCCGTGGCCGGCGCTCCACACATCACGCCAGGCCTTGGCTTCATCCGCCAGGGCCTTGAGCTTCCCCTTGCCGACCCCCTGGACCAGCTCTTCACGGCGATGACCGAGCCGCTCCAGGCTGGGCCACAGGAAGTTGGCATTGGTGCCCGAAACGGCATCGGTATAGACGATGTCCGCGGCACCGGCGTCCACCAGCATCTGCTTGTAAGCGTCCTGGGCGTTGGATTCCCGGGTGGCAATGAAGCGAGTACCCATGTAAGCCAGATCAGCGCCCAACACTTCGGCGGCGCGCACGGCATGGCCATCGGAGATGGCGCCCCCGAGCACCAGTGCGCCCTCCCAGAACTCGCGGATCTCGCGGATCAGACTGAAGGCACTCTGGGTTCCCGCATGGCCGCCCGCTCCCCCCGCCACCGCGATGATTCCGTCGACGCCCGCGGCTGCGGCCTTGCGGGCGTGGTAGGCATGGACGACATCCGAGAAAACCAGCCCGCCATACCCGTGCACGGCCTTCACCACGTCGCCGGGATGGCCCAGGCTGGTAATGACAAAAGGCACCTTGTGCCGGCAGACGAACTCCAGGTCGGGTTCCACGCGGGGGTTCGACGCATGCAGGATGAGATTGACGCCGTAGGGCGCGATGGGTGCGGAAGGGTCCGCCGAGCGGGCGGCGGCGAGCACCCCGTTGATCCTGCCCAGCCAGTCGTCGAGCTGAGCGGAGCTGCGGGCGTTGAGAGCGGGAAAGGTGCCGGCCACACCGGCCTTGCAGGTTTCGGTGACCAGCTCGGGGCCGGATACCAGGAACATTGGGGCGGCGATCGCGGGAACGCGCATCGTGCCGCGAAACGCGGTGGGAAGGCTCATGCTGCTGTCTCCTGGATTGTCTTGATTATGGGTGCCGCGATGGGGAATCTAGCACGCCGCAGGCAATACAGAAGCGAGGGTCTTACTCCGGGGCGGCGTCTTCCGCAGGTTTGTCCGCCGCGGGTGTGGCCTTTCTGACGGCCCGGCCTATAGCCTGGATCACGGGCTTGGGATTCACTCGGGGCAGGCTGCGGGCCACCCCCTGGCCGGCATTGACCATGGCAGCCAGGGGCGCGTTCCTCGGCTCCAGGTGCCAGTCCGGCGCCCCAAACGGCCCCTTGACCCGAATTGGCAGGGCTACACCCCGCAGGCTTGCCAACGGGCCGCTGTCCGGCAAAACGGGCACCACCACGAACATTACCTTGGTCAGGTAATCGATCTGGCGCCGGGCCAGATCGACGTCGCCTGTTCCGCTGACCCGCAGCATGTGGCTGTCGGCCTTGAGGTCGGCGCTGCGGGCCACACCGTTTTCAATTCGGAAGCTGGCGGTGAGCTCGCCCACCGCTGTCGCTTCCCGATCCCGATGGGGACGCCGGGCTCCCTGACGCGACCCCAATGCTGACCGCCATTCGGCTATTGCCTGGTTGATGTCGATGCCGGGCACGCTGCTGTTGCGTATCCTCAGTCGGGCCAGCCCTTGCATGTCGCGGAGCAGGCTGCTGCGGCTTTCCGCGGAGCTGCTCACTTCGACGAAGAAGTTGGTGGTGCCGCCGACTTTCTGGCGGACCCCGGCATCCTTGAGCAGGCCGCCCAGGTCGGCATTTTGGAGGTAGCCCCGATAGCTTGCCCTGCCGTCGCCCGCGGCGACGCTGAGGCTACCGTCCAGCGTGCCGCCGTAAAGCGACAGGCTGTGGCCGGCGGATACCAGGCGTCCCCCATGCACGCTGACCGGCAGCTTGACCTGCTCCAGCTTGAGACCGCCGGCCGTCAGGTGGCCAATGCGGATCGTGCCGTCCACATCCAGCCCGCGCAGCGCAGACAGATCGATGCGGTCTTCAGTCTTGTCGGCCGTCGGGTTGTTTGCCGGCCGGCTTGCCAGCAGGGTGTCCGCATCCAGTCGATTCACGTCGATATCGAAGCCGATGGCGGTGGAGTCGATCCGTGGCAAGGTCCAACTGCCCTTGACCTGCTGCGCTTCCGAGCGCAGCGCGAAGCGGCCGGCTGCGCTGCTGCGCTGAAGGTCGACACGGGTATCGGCTTCTGTTGCGAATTTGAGCGGCCGTGCGCCGGAGCGGGTAAAGCTGATGTCGCCCGCCAGGCCGGGCAGTTCGAGCTGGCGGCTTGAGGCCTGCCACCGGAGCGGGCCGGCCAGGGCGCCGACGAGACGGCCGCTGGCGAGGCGCAGATCGAGCTCGCTGGTCAGCTTGCTCCCTCTCAGGCCGCTGTCGGCAGGCACCAGGCCGTTCAGGCGCAGGCGGACACTGCCGCCTCGCAACTTTCCGTCCAGGCGCAGGCTGGCCTCGATGTTCTCCGCCTCCGGCCCTGCCGCAGTCAGGGTCAGGCGTGGCGCGTTGGCGCGGAGTTCGAAGGCATCGCCCGCAGCCTTGCCACGAACCTGAAAGCTGGCGCCCTGGAGGGTAGACGGCCCCGTATCCGCCCATTCCAGCTCGTTCAGTGCTGCTTCTCCATCGAGGGCCTGCCAGCCGGCAAAATCGCCCTGGGCGGCCACCCGCATCTGGCGCAGGCGCAGCCGGCCGTCGGGATCACCAAGGCGATAGGCAATATCCACATCCACATGCAAGTCGGTGGCCGGTTCGGCCCGGGTCAGGCGCGCACTGGCACGGACTCGGCCATCGGCGGCGGGGCCGAGCCGTCCGGTCTCAACGCTCAGGCCGGACAGCGCAAGTTGTCGTCCCTCTCTCTCGTCCATCCAGGTAACGGCGCCGCGTTCGATCCGCAGGCTGCCCACGTCCAGGTCGAAGGGCTCGTTGCCCGAGGAGGAAGGGGTGTCGCCATCCTGGCCGAGAAGATCGGCGGCGTTGAGCTTGCCGGCCTTGTCGCGCAGCAGCGCCATCCGAAGCCCCTCGATCTCCACCTCTTCGACCACCACGCGCCGGGTGAGCAGGGGCAGCAGACGGACGCTGATGCTGGCCTGCTCGAAACCGATGAACTCGCCGCTTCCGCTGCGTCCTGACAGGGTGCTGGCAGGCAGCCCCAGCCTGAGCCGGGGAAACATGGACAATTCGACCGGCCCTTCCATGCGCAGGGTGCGCTGGTAGCGTTGCTTGGCGAAGTGGGTCAATTCGGCCGACAGGCGAGATCCGTCGAAGGTGGCGTATAGATACAAGGCCCCGGCGGCAACCACCGTGCTCAGCCCACCCAAGGCGAAGGCCAGGTACTTGAGGTATTTGAATCGCATGTCAGGCAATTCCATGACCGATCCGCCGATCTTACCCCAGGGGGATTACAAGCCGTCCGGCTGCGAGGCCTGGCCTCGCAAGGGCAGGCGCAGCTCGAAAGTGCTTCCAACCCCCACCTGGCTCTCCACCGTCACGCTGCCGCCGTGACGTTCGGCGACCGTCTTGACGATGATCAGGCCGAGCCCGACACCCGATGGTTTGTCGCGTCCCTCGTCCACGATCCGGCTGAAACGCTTGAACAAGCGCGGCAGGGCGTCGGCTGGAATGCCCTCTCCCTGGTCACGCACCTGGATGATCCAGTCCGTGCCCTCTCCCTTCAGGCACACCGAAACGCGGCTGCCGGCATGGCCGTACTTGACCGCATTGGTCAACAGATTGATGACCGCCCGCCGCAACAGGGAGAAGTCGCCGCGGATGATGGCCTCCTCCTGCTCGGCACCGTGGGTGTCCACCTCGATGCGGATACCGCGGGCGTTGGCCTGGGGCCAGACTTCGTCGGCAGCGGAATCGACGAGGCCGGCCAGATCGAGTTCAACGAAATCCTTCGGGTCCGAGCCTTCGGCCCTCACCAGTCGGAAAAGGCCGTCCGCCAGGTCGAGCGCGGAGCGGGCGTAGCGGGCGATACGGGGAATCTGTTCCGCCTGAAGGGTGGAGCTGTCGCGATAGCCGTCGATCAGGGTCAGGATGGAGGCCAGCGGTGCGCGCAGATCGTGGGACAGGAAATGCATGGTGTCCTCGCGGCTGCGCTGGGCCTCGTGCATCGTGGTGACGTCCGCCAGACCGATGACCCGCCCGGGCCGGTCACTGGATTCCGAAAACAGGTCGGCCACCGACACCAGCAGATAGCGCTTTTTGTCGGGGGTGAGTTCGAACTGGCGAATGCCGGAATAGCCGCTGACGTCGGGCAGCCCGTCCCGCATCGGCAGATAGGCGGGCCACGGCAGGGCGCGCAGTGCGTTCAGCAGGGCATCACTGCGAAAGGCCCGGAGCAGGTGGCGGGCACGCTCGTTGTGGAGGATGACCCGATCGAGTTGATCGATCACGACCACGCCGATGGGCAGGTGTTCGAGGGTGTCGGCAATGAAGCGGCGCACATCGCGTTGGTGCTGAGCGGCCCTGCGCACGATGCGGATGCGCTGTTCAAGGGGGTCGGCGGCCGTCTGCCCGGCTTCGTCGATGGGCAGGCCCAGGGGTGTGCCCTCCCGCTCCAGGGCAACCAGTTCGGCGTCGAGGTAGCGCTGGGCTGATTCCAGACGCCGCCAGCTCCACAGGGGATAGGCCAGCATGCAGCCGAGGATGGCTGGGGCAGGCCCGAACCACCAGCCACCCAGGTGAAGTCCGAGCCCGGCCAGCAACACCGCCGAGGCTCCCAGCATGAAGGAGGCCATCAGGCCGGTGCGGGCTTCGGCATACAGCAGGGTCAGCATCAACACCGCCACCATCACCATCGCCACGGCGGCCGACACCCAGGGCGACAGCGGCATGACTGCCGCGCCTCGGCGCAGGGCGTCAAATACGTTGGCCTGCACCTCGACCCCGGGCATGGGCCGGGACAGGCCCGACGTCGGGGTGGGAACCGCATCCCCCATCCCCGCTGCCGTGGTACCCACCATCAGTATCTTGTTGCGCAGGTACTCCGGCGGTACCTCGCCGGCGAGCACGGCCCGGTAGGAGTAGTGGGTGTAGGTTCCGGGGGGGCCGGAGAAGGGCATGCGCAGCCAGTTGGCGCGCTGCCACTGCTGATGGTCCAGCTCCGCACCCGGAGGCGGGGGAGGAAAGCGGCCGGCGGGTTCCGGTTCGAGCAGTCGCAGCAGGGCAAGGGCGAGCTGGGGATGGCGGGCCTCACCAAAGCCTTCCCAAAGGTAGACGCTGCGGGCGATACCGTCGGGGTCGAACTCCACCTGACTGTGGCCGATGGCCGCCGCCGCGTCGGCGAAGACATCAAGGGGCCGGACTTCGCCGGAGAGGATGGCTCCCGTGGTGGCCTGAGTCATGGGCAGCACCACCCGGCCCTGATCACGTATGGCTCGGGCCAGGGCCACGTCGGCACCAGGATCATCCGGGCTGGGGCCGTCGAGGATCAGGTCCAGAAGGACCGCCCGGGCACCGGCCTCCCGGGCCAAGTCAATGAGGGCCGCGTGCACGCGCCGGGACCAGGGCCAGCGCCCGAGGCTGGTCAGGCTGGCGTCGTCGATGGAGATGATCACCACATCGTCGCTGGCGGGTTGGGTCCACGCGGACAGCACCCCGTCATAGAGCGTCTGGTCAATACGCCACAACCAGCCCTCGACTGCCGAGATCAGCGTCAGCAGGGCACAGAAGAGCGTAACGGCGAACCATTCAACAGTCGGCCGACGCAGGCTGGAAGCGGCTGCTCTCACGGAGTCCCTGGCGCTGGGGCGGAAAGGCTCCATACAGGCAGCAAGATGAGGGACTGCAGGCGCTGTGTCCCCGACCAGGGACTGATGCCGCCGTCCGGGTCGATGGCGCGGATGCGCAGCCGGTAACGACCTGGGCTGGGGGTGGCAATGGTCAGCGCGGCCTCGCCGATGCGCTGATCCACGAGAATCTCCTGGAAGGATTCATCGCGGGCCAGTTGAACCTCGTAGATCTGGCCGGGCCGACCGCCCCATGAGAAACGCAGCTTCTGGTTGTAGACGTCGACCGTCGCCGGGCCGGGGGTGGGACGGATGTCCAGCGTCCGCGCCTCGCTCCACGGCCCGTGGCTACCATCATTGCGCAGGCTTGCGATCCGCCAGGCGTGGCGGCCCGGCGTGAGCGCCGGCGCAAACTGGAGCCCGTTCGTCGTGTCGTCCACGCCGGGTGAATCAAAACCGAGGTCCCCGGCGATCTGCACGCGGTAGCCGGCCGCTTCCGGCTGCGCCGACCAGGCGATGCCGCCGGGCTGGGCATCGGCCGCTTCCGGAGGTACTGGCCGGGCGCGCAGCGCAAAGCCACGGGTCGCATCCTGGCCCTCCAGGCCCTCGGCATCAATGGCCCGCACGCGGAGCAGGTAGCTTCCGTCGGGCAGGTTGGTGAAGCGTGCGCGCGGCGTTGTGAAGACTGCCGTTGCAATCACGTCATTGAATTGTTCATCGCGCGCAACCTGGGCCCGATAGGCCACGGCCTTGTCCACCGGAGGGAAAGGAAGGTCCAGTGCAACCCGCTCGAAAACCGGCGGAAGCTCATCCAGGGAGGGCGCCGGCAGCAGGGCGCGCGGGGCGGGAATCTGCGCCCCCGCCTTCGCCACCACTCCGAAACCGGCGGGAAGGGCCGTGGCGCCAGCGGCCGCGTCATTGCGCATGCCGACCTTCCCTTCGGTGACTTCCGCCTGGGCAGAGTCTGCCTGTGCTCCCGCGCGGAAGGCGGTGCCACGTACACCCAGGGAGGCGGACGGGGTGCGGATCTGGTAGCGGGCCGCAGGGCCGCGCTGGGGTGACACGGTGGATTCGATCCGCCCGTGCTCAAGGAAGATCTGGGTATTCTGACCCGACAGGCCGTGGAAGCTCTGCACCTTGTCCAGGCGGGCCTGGCTGCCGGGTTGAACAGTCAGGCGGGACTCGTCGGGCATCGCCAGGGTTACAAAGCCCCCGTCGCCCGTGCGCAGAACAGCCCCGGCGGACACCCGGGTGTCCGGGGCCAGGGGCTTCCCGTCCATGGTGACGTCACCACTGACCGCCACGACCCGCGCGGTGTGCGGCTGAGCCCGCAGCCAGTTTTCGGGAATGCGCAGGGGGGTGCCAACCGGCATGCGCATCGGGTTGCTGATGCGGTTCAAGGCCTTGACGCCCTTCCAGCCGAAGGGCGCGGACAGGTATTGGCGCTCCAGGCCGATCAAGGTGTCACCGGCACGGGTGGTGTAGATGATCTCCAGATCCGCTGCGTGGATACCGGGGCAGGCAATCGCCAAGCCCAGGGCGGCAGCCAGGAGACGAACGGATTGAGATGCCAAGAGACAGGTCTTTCTGAGGGTTTGGGGGACTATATTAGTTCCCGGTCTGGCGCAGGGTGCAAAACTTCGCAAAATGGGCATGAAGTACACGCCCCATGTGAGAATTACTTACCGCCGCAGGCACGGTAGGGTTCTATCATGCGGCCAGACAAGTCGGCACCCCCCCGCTGGCTTGTTTCCTGATGTCATTACCCTTCAATCTGTTCAAAAGGAAAACCCATGAGCTTCATTCAAGAATTCAAGGAATTTGCAATGAAGGGCAACGTCGTCGATCTTGCGGTCGGCGTCATCATCGGCGGTGCGTTTCAGAAGATCGTCGATTCCCTCGTCAAGGACATGCTGATGCCCGTGCTGGGCAAGCTTCTCGGTGGTGTCGATTTCAAGCACTTGTACATCAATCTTGGTGACAAGTCGTTTGAAACCATGGAAGCCGCCGAAAAGGCCGGCGCGCCGCTGTTCAAGTATGGCGTTTTCGTGAATTCCATCATTGATTTCACGATTGTTGCCCTGGCCATCTTCGTGGCCATCAAGGCCATGAACAAGCTCAAGCGCGACGAACCGGCACCGGCGCCGGAAGCGCCCCCGGCCGAGCCGGAAGATGTGAAGCTGCTGCGGGAAATCCGCGATGCGCTGAAGAAGTAAGCGCCTTAATCCCGGGGGGCCCTGACGGCCCCTTCGGGATGCATCAGGCTGGTGACATGGCAACTTCGCCCAGGGTCGACGATTCCGAAGGATCGATCTTCTCGAGGCGGTAGCCGAAGTTGTAGGTCGGCGTCAGGCGGAAACCGTTTTCCGGCCACAGGTTGAGCTTACTGCGCACGCGGCTGATGTGGGTATCCACCGTGCGTGTCGCCAGATCGGGGTTCCGACCCCACACCGCCTCCAGCAGATGGCCCCGCGACAGCAGGCGCCCCAGGTTGCGGAACAGGAAGGCGGCCAGCTCGAATTCCTTGTCGGTCATCTCTACCGCCACGCCCTCGATGGTCAGCACCTTCTTGACCAGATCGAAATGGTAGGGCGCTACCGTCAGCGTCTGGTGGGTGTTGCGCGGCTGGGCCCGTCGCAACACGGCTTCGATCCGCGACAGCAGTTCAATGCGACGGGGCGGCTTGATGAGGTAATCGTCCGCGCCGGCACTGAAGGCGTTGGCAATATCCTCTTCCGCATCCCGGGAGGTGATGAAGATCGCCGGGGTGTCATTGCCCCGTTCGACCCGCAGCCAGCGCAGCACTTGTTCGCCGGTCAGATCGGGAAGCACCCAATCCACCAGGAAGAGGTCGAAACTCTCACGGCTGGCCACCCGCATGAATTCGCGGGCCAGTCCAAAGCCATGAACGTCGTGCCCGGCGTCCCTCAGCCAGCCGGTCAGTACTTCCATCTGGGCCGGGTCGTCTTCGAGAATAGCTAATCGCACGCTGGTTCACCTTTATCGAGAAATTGAAGCACGCCACGCGGTATTGAGTCGCCAAGGCCGGCGCAATATCGCAATGGCTCATTTACGCGTAATCACCTACATACGGATTGCTTTCCCGCTCTTCGCCGAAATCCGACATCGGCCCGTGACCGGGAATGAAACTCACATCGTTGCCCAGGGGCCACAATTTCTGCCGGATCGAATTGATCAGATCCTTGTGGTTGCCCCGCGGAAAATCGGTTCGACCGATAGACCCGGCAAATAACACATCGCCCACCACCGCCAGCCGTGCGGAATCACTGAAGAACACCACGTGACCAGGGGTGTGGCCGGGGCAATGAATGACCGACAGGCTTTCCGCACCCACGCGAACCGTGTCACCGTCCGATAGCCAGCGATCCGGTGTGAACGCTTCGACATGTGGAAAGCCGAACATCTTGCTCTGCTTGGGCAGATCGTCAATCCAGAACGCGTCGCCCCGCTCCGGCCCCTCGACGGGAACGCCAAGCTGCCGGGCAAGGCCCGCCGTACCGCCCGCATGATCGATGTGACCGTGGGTCAGCAGGATCAGGCTGATCTGCACGCCAAGGGAATCCGCCGCCTTGAGGATCCGTTCCGGGTTGCCACCCGGGTCGACCACAGCGGCCTTCCGGGTCTGGTCGCACCACAGGATCGAACAGTTTTGTTCAAAGGGGGTGACGGGAACAATCTGGTATCTGAGCATGATTCAAAATTGCCTGCCAACGGGGCAGGGATCATTAAAGAGACTACTTACGCCTCGGCCGCCGATTTTTCAAGGCCGCCGTGAAGTCTCCGCATTCCGTAAAGTTTATCACGCTCAAATTGGGGAGCCATTAACCCTGTCGCCCCCCTCAGGCCCGAATGGGCTTGCCGACACGCTTGTTTTCACACTGCATTTCATTGCGCTTATCCAAATGTCAAAAAAGAATGCCAATAAGATTGGCTGACTTTTCGACCCATTTGGGAAATGTCGTGTCTTGCCGTGCCATGCGACCGCCCCCGCCAGGAGAGCGAATGTCACCGCAGCGCAACGGGGGATGGCACATCGGGCGCTAACGCGGGAATGGGCGGGGTTCGGTGAGGGCGATGTAGCGGCTGCGATCCTGCTCGAAGCGATTGCGGATGGCCTCGATATCGCGTCGCTTGGCTTCCATGATCGAGTTCTGGGCCGCGAGCTCGCTATCGGATTCGCGCAGGGATGCCGCCAGGGCGGGCGGCATGGCGCGCTTCTGGAAGAACTCGGCTTCACGCAGCAGCCCGCTGCGTTTCTTGATCAGCTGGGCATGGCGGGCTTCGGCCTGGCGAAGCTCCAACTCGACGCTCTCGATGGCGCGGTCGCGCCGGCTGTCGATGTCGGCCACGCTGGAATAGGTTTCGAGCAGGGACTGGTTGCGCCGCATCTCGGCGCGCTGGCGGGTCATCTCGGCGCGCCGGGCACGTTCCTCGGCTTCACGCCTGGCCAATTGCTCAGGGGTCAGGGGCGCCTCGACTGTGCGTCGCACCGTGCCCTGGGGGCTCATCTCCCGGTAACTCTTGCCGAAGCACTGGGGCGGCAGAACGTCTCCGCACACCTGGTGCCCGTTGTCGGTGCAGCAATACACCGTCCCCTTGGAAGCCGACTGGGCATGGGCGAGGGGTACGGCAAGCAGGAGGGAGACAAACGCCAGGCGTCGCATGGGGCTATGCGTCTCCGCTCACACCATAGGTTTCACGGTAACGCTGGACGGCATCAAGGTTTGCCTTGAGGGCGGGGCTGTCGGCCAGATAGCCGATCAGATCCTTCAGGCTCGCCACGGCCAGTACGGGAATGCCGTAGGCGTCGCGCACCTCCTGAACGGCGGAGAGGCTGCCCGTACCCCGTTCCATGCGGTCGAGGGCGATGACGACGGCCGACGGCGTGGCACCATGGGCGCGAATGATCTCGACGGACTCGCGCACTGACGTTCCGGCGGAAATCACATCATCGAGGATGGCCACGCGACCCTGAAGCGGCGCACCGACCAGGGTGCCGCCCTCGCCGTGGTCCTTGGCTTCCTTGCGGTTGAAGCAGAAAGGCAGGTTGTGCCCGTGCTCGGCGAGGCGCATGGCCGTGCCGGCCACCAGGGGAATCCCCTTGTAGGCGGGACCGAACAACATGTCGCAGGGCAGGCTCGCTGACAGCAAGGTGCGGGCATAGAAATCACAGAGCGCACCAAAGGACGCGCCGTCGTTGAAGAGGCCCGCATTGAAGAAGTAAGGGGACAGGCGACCTGCCTTGGTCACGAACTCCCCAAACCTCAAAACCCCCTTTTCGCACGAGAGGGCAATGAAATCACGGCTAAAATCCACGATGCTCCCAGCCAAAAAATCGGACCATATCTTTTAAAATGTTACGCGTCGTTTCCGCCAACCTCAACGGCATCCGTTCCGCAAACGTGAAGGGCTTCCTCAACTGGCTCAACAAGCAGGATGCCGATGTAGTGTGCGTCCAGGAGTTGAAGGCCCAGATCGATGATCTTTCACCGGAGATGCGTAAGCCCGGTGTATACACCGGATACTTCCATTGTGCGGTGAAGAAGGGCTACAGCGGGGTAGGAATTTACTGCCGTCGCCCCCCCGATCGCGTCATCGAAGGCTTGGGAAACGAGGAGTTCGACGTCGAAGGCCGTTATCTTCAGCTCGATTTCGGGTCTCTGTCGGTCGTATCGCTCTACCTCCCTTCCGGTTCCAGCTCGGACGAACGCCAGGCTGCAAAGTTTCGCTTCATGGATCTCTTTCTGCCGCACATGGCCGCGCTACGCGAGAGCGGCCGTGAGGTGATCGTCTGCGGTGACTGGAATATCGCCCATCAGGCCATTGACCTCAAGAACTGGCGTTCGAATCAGAAGAACTCCGGTTTCCTGCCCGAAGAGCGGGCCTGGTTTGGCCGCCTGCTGGCCGAACAGGGCTGGGTGGACACCTACCGCAGCCTGCACCCGGATGCGACCGATGCCTGTTACACGTGGTGGTCAAACCGCGGTCAGGCCTGGGCCAAGAACGTGGGCTGGCGCCTCGACTATCAGCTCGCCACGCCCGGTGTGGGCGCCCTGGCCCACACCGCCACGGTGTACAAGGACGAGCGTTTCAGCGATCACGCGCCCCTCACCGTCGACTACGCCCACCCTTTTGGCGCCTGACACCCCTGTGATGCACGATGCAAGTGCCGCCATCGGCCATGGGCAACCCCTGTGGCGCCGCGGGTTGATCGCCTCACGCCCAGTTCACCCGAGCCCCATCCCGTCCATGCCTGCTCACACGCGTCTTGCACGAATTGCGTTTCTCGCCGGGGTTCTCGGCGCATCGATCAGTCCGGTGCGGGCCGACAGTCCGTCTGTGCTTGATGGCCAGTTCCGCCTTGGCATCGAGTACGAATACGAGAAGGCCGCCGATGGCCGCCAACGCACCGATGCCGTAACGCTGATCCCCGGCGTCCGCTGGCGTTCGGGCTGGCTCACCATGACCGAACTGCTCATTGAAACCGAACAGGAGCGCGAAAGTGGGCGCGTGACCGAACGGACCGGCAAGCTGGGTATCCGCCTGCGCAAGGATTTCGCCCTGGGCGAGCACGCCCGCCTTGTGCTGCGCGGGCTGCTGGGCCGGGCCTGCTGCGGGGGCGAGGCGTATTCCTATGCCTACCTGGAGCCCAGCCTCAAGTACACCTTTGAGGATGTGGAGATGATGGTGGGTTTTCGGGCCGTGCGTGCGATCGACGGCACCCAGGGCCATGACTTCAACAAGTTCCGCATCGGCCCCAGCTTTGACCTGGGCGGGGCATCGGAGATCGAGTTCCGCTTTGTGCGTAGCTGGGAGGCAGCCACGGGCCGCCACGACAGTGACGCCTACATCGTGGAGGTCGTGCACAAGTTCTGAGGCACCCCGCAGAGGCATCACAGCGGCAGGGCTGACGATGACTTGACCTCCCGCAGGGACACGCTGGACTGGATCGCGGCCACGCCGGGCAGGGTGCGCAACTGCTTGCGTACAAAGGCCCCGTAGGCATCCAGATCCGCCGCGATGATCTGCAACAGGTAATCACAACTGCCCGTCACATTGTGGCAGGACAGGATCTCCGGCAGGTTTGCCACCTGCTCCTCAAAGCGCAGGGGCGTCTCTCCGGCATGGTTGCCAAGGGTGACCTGGGCAAAGGCCACCACGCCAAAGCCAAGCTTGCGGCGGTTGAGGCGCGCCTGATAGCCATCGATAAAGCCCTCGGCCTCCAGCCGTTTCAGGCGGCGCCAGCAGGGCGTTTCGCTGAGGGCCAGCTTCTCGGCCAGCCGGGCGTTGGACACGCGCCCGTCTGCCTGCAACTCGGCCAAAATGCGGCGGTCGGTCTCGTCCAGGGTGTGAATGGGGGGTGTCATGCGCGAATCCCTATTTATTGGTAAGAATCCACTCGATTTTAGCCATTCACGGACAGAAAAAAGCAATAAGCCCGCGGCCTCGCCGGGAGATGATGTTTTCCCTCTGCGTATCCGGGGCGCGATCTGCCATGTTCCATGTGTCCGACCTCTCCGTCTTCGTGGCGGCCCTGGTGGCCGTCTATCTTGTTCCCGGCCCCGACATGGCCCTGGTGGTAAGCACATCGGCCCTGCGCGGCCTGCGAGGCGGCCTGATGGTGGCAGCCGGCCTCGCCGCTGCCCGGGCCCTGCATGTCACCCTGGCGGCCCTTGGCCTCGCCGCCCTGTTCCATACCCACCCCCTGTTGTTTGACGGCGTGCGCTGGCTGGGGGCGGCCTACCTGTTGTGGCTCGCCTGGAAGGTGCTGGGTGTTGGCAGGCCGGGCGGCGGTGGCGACGTGGATGCCGCCCTGGGGGGCCTGGCGGCTCTGAGACGGGGCTTTCTGACCAACCTGCTCAATCCCAAGGCGCTGATGTTCTGCGCCCTGCTTCTGCCGCAATTCGTGTCGCCCGGGCAAGGCATGGCCGGGCAATATCTTGTGTTGGGCAGCCTCCTGGTCGGGATCGGTGCCCTGTTCGACGGGGCCTACGCGCTGGCCGCGTCCAGCCTCAAGCGGCGTTTCTCGACCACGGGCGCAACCCGCAGGCTGTCGAGAATCGTGCTCTCAAGCCTGTTCGGGATGGCGGCCGTGCGCCTGGTTTTGAACGAGCGCTGACCCGGGCCTGCCCGAGCGTGACGGACCGCGCCGCCCGAGCTACGCTTCCTCCCATGATCCCCTCCGCCACCACCCAGCTATTGCTGTGCCTCTCGCCCGACTGGAGTGCCCCGTCCGGGCACCTGCAACGTTTTGAACGGGCTACCTTCGACGCCTGGCAGCCCGTTGGCGATGAAATACCCGTTGCCCTGGGGCGCAATGGCATGGCCTGGGGGCGCGGCCTGCATTCCCTCACCCCCGGGCTTGAAAAACGCGAGGGCGACGGCCGGGCGCCGGCGGGCGTGTTCGCCATCACTGCCCTGTTTGGCTACGCCGACGCAAGCGCGCTGCCGACGTCGCCGCGCCTGCCCTACCACCGCGCCCGGCCGGACTTGAAGTGTGTGGATGACCCGGCCTCGGCCCACTACAACTGCCTCGTCGATGGCTCGGCGCAGCCCCGCGACTGGGCCTCGTGTGAAGACATGCTGCGCCAGGACGGGCGCTACGCACTGGGCGCCGTCGTCGCCCACAACCGCACGCCGCCGGTGCCGGGCGCCGGCTCGTGCATCTTCCTGCACGTGTGGGAATCGCCCGCCACGCCCACCGCTGGCTGCACCGCCATGGCCCTTGAGCACATGCGCGACATCGCCCTGTGGCTCGATGGCGCCCGGGCGCCGCTGCTGGTGCAGTTGCCCGAGGCCGAGTTCGCCCGCCGCCAAGCCAGATGGGGCCTGCCCCGGCGGTGACACCCGCCGGCCGCGCCGATAGACTTCCAGCCTTTCCATCCTTTCCGGTCGGCCCCCACGGCGGCTGACCCCACCCGCATCGTGCTCAACCGGATCTGGGTCGCCCTTGTTCTCGTCGGCTTTTCCGCCGCCCTGGTCCAGACCCTCCAGGGCGACCTGCAGATCTTCTCGCGCCTGCTCACCGGCCTCTTCGACACCGCCAAGACGGGCTTCGACATCGCCATCGGCCTGGTCGGGGTGATGAGCCTGTGGCTGGGCATCATGAAGATCGGCGAGCGGGGCGGGCTGATCCAGCTCTTCGGGCGGCTGGTGGCACCTTTCTTCCGGCGTGTCTTCCCCGACATTCCCCCCGGCCATCCTGCCAGCGGCAGCATCGTCATGAACGTCAGCGCCAACATGCTCGGGCTGGACAACGCCGCCACCCCGCTGGGCCTCAAGGCCATGCGCGAACTGCAGGAGATCAACCCCGCCAAGGACACCGCCAGCAACCCGATGATCATGTTCCTGGTGCTCAACACCGCGGGCATCACCCTGATCCCCACCTCGGTCATCGCCATCCGCCAGAGCATGGCCCTCCAGCAAGGGCTCACCGGCTTCAACGCCGCCGACATCTTTCTGCCCACCCTGCTGAGCACCTTCATCTCCTTCTGCGCCGGGCTCATCGCCGTGGCCACCTGGCAGCGCATCAACCTGCTGTCTGCCCCGGTGCTGGGCTTTATGGGCGGCTTCGGCCTGCTCATGGGCGGGCTGTACGCCTGGCTCGCCCCGCTGCCGCCGGCCGACATGGCACAGATGATCGGCCTGCTCGGCAGCGGCATCATCGTCTCGCTGATCGCCCTCTTCGTCGGCGTCGCCGCCTGGCGCGGCGTGGATGTCTACGAGAGCTTCGTGGACGGCGCCAAGGAAGGCTTCGGCGTTGCCGTGCAGATCATCCCCTATCTGATCGCCATGCTCGCCGCCATCTCCCTCTTCCGCAGCAGCGGCTGCATGGACTACCTGGTGGGCGGCATCGGCAGCCTTGTCGTGGCCCTGGGCATGAACGCCGACTTCGTCCCGGCCCTGCCCGTAGGGCTGATGAAGACCCTCAGCGGCAGCGGCGCCCGCGGCCTGATGGTGGACGTCATGAGCACCTACGGCGTCGACTCCTTCCAGGGCCGCCTCGCCGCCATCATCCAGGGCTCCACCGAGACGACCTTCTACGTGCTGGCGGTGTACTTCGGCAGCGTCAACATCACCAAAACGCGCTACGCCGTAGCCTGCGGCCTGATCGCCGATGCGGTGGGGCTGGTGGGGGCGATAGGGGTGGGCTACTTGTTCTATTACCGGGGGTGAGAGGGCGTCGGACAGCCCTGCGCGGGCTGCTCTACGAATTTGGCGTGACCCCGCCCCAAGGTCGGCACTCAGGCCTGCGGCAACTGGCCAGCAACGCGCCCGAGATCAACGACGCCGTGCCGGCGGTCATGGTGCGGCTGGTGGACGATCAACTGCTCGCCCTTGCGGACATCGAACGGCACGTCCAAGCGATGGAAGAGGAGATCAGCCTGATGCTCAAGAGCCAGGAAAGCGCCCGTCGTCTGCGTGACACCCCGGGGATTGGCCTGCTCAGGGGGATGGGACTTTCGGTGGTGTGGTTGGTGAATGTGCGGCGAGCGTGCCTAAACGCGCCAAGGCAATGCCCAGCGCCCGGTCGTCAAACAAGCGGTTCTTGCGCTCGGCTGCATTGGGGCCACCGCGCCAGCGGTGTAAGCCCTCGCGCAGGGCGGGCACCGTGGGGGGTACGCCTTCGCGGGCCAATAGCCAATCGACGGTGGCCAACAGTTCCATACCAAAGGGTGACTCAAAGCCGTCTATCAGCGCGGTGGTGAACTCAAGGGCCTCCGCGTATGCCTTGCCCTCACTCTTCAGATAAGCCTGTACGAAGGTCTTGCGCGCATCATCGAACCAGATCACGTCCATCGGGTCGGCGTCGCTGATGCGCTTGTCGCAATGCAGGTAGCTGCCATCGAGATTGTTCAACAGGTGATCCAGGCGGTTTGCATAGGGCCCGTACTTGTGGGCCACGAACTGCAAGTCCAGCGGGTTGTCGCCAGGATTGAAGTGCTCGATGGCGCGCTCAAGAAACCACGCCAGCTTCTGGATCTCCAGCAGGCTGCACTCCATGCCCAGCACCCAGTAACGGCGCACCAGTTCCGCGATCAGCGCGCGCGCAGGGGTCAGCGCCTCCACGCCGGCATGCTTGGCCACGTTTTGGTACTGGGTGCTTGGTTCGAACACCAGGATATCGGTGTCCAGATCGCCCAGCGCCCGCTCGATCTCCTTGCGCACGTTGGTCCATTCGAGGCCGCCATTACCCGCACCCACCGGCGGGATGGCAACCGACGCGACCTGATGCTCAATCAGAAATTGCCGCAAGCTCTGCAAACCCTCGACCACCCACTCCATGCGCGAAGGCGCGCGCCAGTGCTGCTTGGTGGGGAAGTTGACGATCCATCGCGGCCCATCGAGCTCATGCACCGACGTGACGAACATCCTCCCGGTCTGCACTTCCTTTGCCTTGCAGGCGGCGGCATACAGGCGGAAGTTGTCGGCAAAGCGTTCCTTGAACATCAGCGCAATGCCCTTGCCCATCACCCCGACGGTGTTGACAGTATTGACCAGCGCTTCGGCACGGGCCTCGAGCAGATTGCCTTGTGTGAATGTGATCATGAGAAATACCACTCTGTACGTGCATGAACCGGTAGTGTCAGATGGCGGGCCGCAATCTCCCTTTCAATTCCATGTTTCACTGCTTCGGTGTAGCACACCAGGCCCAGAAGGCCTTGCACCGGCACATGCTGGTGAATCAGCGCCTCGGCCTGATAGCGCTCAAACTTGGCCAGATCTTCCGGGTCGCGCTTGAAGTCCCGATGCTGCAACAGCGGCCAGTCGATCTTGTCGAGATCTGCCAACTCTGAATAGAAGCGTGCCCACTGGTAGTAGGCGTGGCTGTCGGTGAACAAGAACGGCAAGCCAAGTGCGGCGATATGAGGCAAGCTGGAAACAAGGATCACGATCTCCTCGTTCGACCGTTTCTGAATCCCACCCCACGCGGTGTGGATGTTGCGCAGCATCGGCGAGAAAGGGGTGAAGTAGAACGGCACATAGTCGTTCAGCCAGCCCCCCGGAGGTAGTGGCACCGGATGCCTGGCGCGTTTGTCGATCAATTCCGGATTACCGATGCTGATCCAATCCGGAGCCTTCACCACGCTGTTGCCGCAGTACAGGCCGTTGTCGAGAATCCAGGGCAGATTGTCACGATGGACGATACGCCAGATCAGCGCCTTTTCCGGATTGAGCTTGGTGTAGAGCATCAGATGAACATCCTGTCGTTATCGCCAACCTCCTGATCAAGGACTGATCTTCGATCAGGCTTCTGATGTATTCACCCCATCCAGATCGCGCGGAGTATAACTTGAAGGGCTGGCCTGCTGCTTCCGGGCGCAGGCAGTAAGCACCCCGCAAGCCTTGATCGCCACCGTAGCCGCATCGCGCCACTCAGCCACGCGGTGTCACCATCACCGCCCCAGCTTCGCATAGCACCCCTCGCGAAACGCCTGCGCAGCGGACTGCCGATCACACTCCGCCCGGCTCGCCGCGCCGGACTCCAGCGCCCAGTTCTCCCCGGCCACCCGGTCGCCGTTGAGTGCCCCGCCGGGCGCCAACATCTCGTCGCGATGCCCCAGGAACAGATGCGCGGCCCACGCCACAAGCACAAGGGCCAGGACCCCGTAGCGCACCGCAGCGTGCCGCAGCATGCAGAGCAGCGTCGCCGCCGCCGCCACCATGTTGAGCCCCGCCGCAACCGGCGCCAGCCCGAACAAGCCCAGCATCGCCCCCAGCGCCCCATAGGCCGTCGACTCACCGTGGGGCCCGGCCATCGCCTGGAAAAGCTGGTAACAGACGACATCCGCAGCCACCGCCAGGGGTACGAAGATCAGCATGTCCGACACCCGAAGCGGCGCCCCCGAAAACGGAAATACGCCGCCACCGCGCCGATGATGCTGATCAGCAGGAGGATGATTTCGATGACTTCGTGGAGGGCTTCCATGGGGGGTTGGGGGATTGTTGGCAGGTGGGGTGAGTAGCCGGAGGGTGTGCTTTGGGGGCGGTTGTTCGGCCTTATGTGGAGCTCCACATAAGGCCGATTATGTAGATGCCTCGATTATGTTGAGCCGCCATGGGCGTCGTGCGTCAACCGCCCGGCTGGGGCGGCAGGCGCAGATTTTGATCTCCACATAATCAGAGCGTTCGCAGGAAGTCGATCAGCGAGTCGGGTGCCCTGTAGCGCCTGAGCTTGGCTTCCGGCTCGTGAAGCCGGGCCAGCGCCCGCTCCTTCATCGCCAGATCAGCTTCGACGTACTGGTGCGTCGTTGCCGGGCTCTCATGGCCGAGCCAAAGCGCAATGACGCTGATGTCGACGCCTGCCTGCAGCAGGTGCATTGCCGTCGTGTGGCGAATCATGTGAGGCGAGATGTGACGTGTCGCCAAGTCGGGACACGATTTCGCGGCCACCTGGACGGCGCGCTCCAGTCGCTGCATCACGTTCCATCGCGACATCGCTTGGCCATCGCGATTGGGTAGTAACGGCGAGCTCGAATCGAACTGCGGATTGCGCCGAAGCCAAGCCCTGATCGCCCTGATGGTTGAGCGCCACAGCGGCACGCTGCGCTGCTTGCGCCCCTTGCCATGCAGATGAACACAGGCGGCGGCATCGTCGAGTACGACATCGCCGACCTTCACGCCGACGATCTCTGAAACCCGCGCACCGGTGTTGTAGAGCATCAGCAGCAACACATGATCCCGTTGGCTGAACCACGTCCCATCTGGCGCTCCGATCACCGCCAGCATCTCTTCCCGGGACAGATAGCCAAGCATCGGGCGTTCGAAGCGTTTTGCCGGAACACCGAGCGCATGTTCAATCACCTGCAGCGATGACACGTCGCGGTGCGCCGCAAACTTCAGGAACGAACGCAGCGCCGCGAGACGGGCATTGCGGCTACGCACGCTGTTGTGCCGATCGCGTTCCAGATGATCGAGGAAGGCCATGATCAGATCGGGCGTGATGTCGGGCAACGTGAGCTGCGCCGGCGACCGGCCAAGGCGCGCCTCGGCAAAGCCCAGGAAGAGCATGAAGGCATCCCGGTAAGCGGCCACAGTGCGCGGGCTGAGGGCGCGTTGTTGTGTCAGGTGCTCGACGAAGAAGGCTTGTACGAGCGCGGGAAACGATGGCGGTGGTTTGGCTTGCCTACGCATCATCGTCCCCCGCGAGGTCGGCGAATTGCTCGAACCGCCCGGCTGTGATCGCCATCAACTCCGGAACGCCGGTGAGGTACCAGTACGTGTAGAAGATCTCGGCATGGCCCATGTAGGTCGACAGGGCCAGCATCTTCTGGTCGATCTCGGCACCATCGGCGTACCAGCGCATCAACCGTCTGACGGCAAAGGTGTGCCTCAAGTCATGCAGGCGCGGGGCCTCGTGTCCGCCACGATTGATCCAGCCGAGGCTGTCGCGCAGGCCGGTAAAGATGCGGTGCGCCTGTCGCTCGCCGAGCGGAAACCCCAGTCGGCGGCCGCGACTGCTGATCAGGAACGGCATGCCGGCCGTCGTCGGAAGATGCCTCTCGCGCTGTTTTCGGTAGCAAGCCAGCGCCTTGACCGTGCTCGGATGGATCGGGACTTGCCGGGACTTGGCGAACTTGGTCTGCCGGATCGTCAGCATCCCACGCTTGAGGTCGACATCCGCATCGCGCAGGTGAATGGCTTCGGAAACACGCAGTCCGGTTGAAGCCATCAGACCGAACAGGGTTTCGTAGGTGAAGGGCCGAATGCTGCCAGTGGGGCCGAGTGTGCGTGCTGCTGCGAGCAACTCGACGATCTCGTCGTCATGGTAGATGTGGGGTGCAACGCGGCCGGGTTCCGGACCGAAGAGCGATGCCTCGGGCACCTCGGTATCCGGCTCGAACTGCTGCAGGTAACAGATGAAGTGCCGCAGTCGTCCCCAGCTGCGCGCCCAGGTGCCTGCATCGCCATTGCCATCCTTGGCGGTACGCACCCATTCGGCCATGAGTTCGGCCGTCAGCGGACCACGATGGCGTTTGGCCGCCACGAAGCGGGCAAACCTGGAGAGGAAGGCGTCACCGGAGCGCAGACGGAAACCCTGACGACGGCGTTCGGCCAGATAGTCGTCGATTCTGGCCTGCAGGCTTCGGCGTCGGCTCATGATTCACTCCCCGGCCAGGGCAGCGCAATGTCGGCGAGATTTGGCGTGTCGAGCTTCGCGTAGATCCGGGAGGTTTCCAGAGACCGGTGCCGCAAGACATCAGCAACTTCCTTGAGTGAGCCGCCGTTCTCGACGAGGCGACACGCCAGCGTATGCCGCAGGACGTGCGATCCTGTACCAGGCAAGCCGGCCCGTTGGCACGCCCGGCGGATCACGTTCTGAATCGCATAGGTTGTGACCGGAACGTCACGCGAGTCGCGGCGGCAAAGGAAGATTGCCCGGCTTGGGGTTGCCGGGCGCTCATGCTGCAAATAGTCCGCCAAGGCTTGCCCGGTGGTCATCGGCAGCGGCAGGACGTCTCGCCGTCGCGACTTCGTCCCCTTCAGCGTGACCATGCCTTCTCGCCAGTTGATGTCGTCGATCGACAGGTTCGCGATCTCGCCAGCGCGCAGCCCCATGTCCAGTGCGCAGCGGACGATGGCATAACCTCGCCGGGGCTTGCGTCCATAAGGGAGTGCGGCGAGCAGCCGTTGAACTTCGTCCGGCTTGAGGGCACGGGGCAGCACTGCAAGGTTCCACCGCACCGGTGAGGAGATGACTGCGCTCAGACCGGCAACCGAGTCGCCGCAGATCGTCCGATAGCGGAGGTAACTTCGCAAGGCGGTTGCGACTTGCGCAGCGGCAGAATGCGAGGGGCTGTCTCCCAGTTGCCGAGCGATGAAGCGCCGAACATCGGCTGCGTGCAGCCTGGCCATGTCGATGACGCCGCCGGCAAACTTCTTCTGCAACAACAGACCAACGATGCGGCAATGGTTGCGGCGTGTGCTTGCCGCAAGGCCACGGACGTCATGCAGGTGGTCGTCGTACCGCCGCAGTTCGTCGGCGATGGCATCGGAGAGGGCTGCGCTTGGGCACGCAGGTTGCGTGCGCCGGGATTGGGCGGATGGGGTCATGAGCGTCTCCTGGAGTAGAAACTCCACTTCAGGAGAGCGCTGAAATTATGTCGAGCTCAAACTCCTATCCCGGCAAGCAAAAGCTCGAGCACACTGGGATCTACGGCTTGCTACCCCGGACGCTCAACATAATCGAGGCATCTACATAATCGGCCATAGCGGCCAGTTACGGCGTGGCCATATCTCGTCAGCAAAAGCGCGGAAACCGGCTAGTCAGCCGCAGTGTGAGGCGGCGGCGTTATGTCCATTCTTGGAGCACATCACTTTGACCAATTGAGACCCTGAGCCCGGTCCATCAAGAAATTATAACTGTCGTGCTCCGGCTCTTCGTCGTGTTCCATTAGCCCAGCGATTGGAAAACGAATCAAGAAGATGGCCATATCGAATTGGTCGGACACGATTGCTGATTCTTCGGCTTCCATTGTCGAATGCCAAACGCCCGGACCGACACGACGGCATTCGTTTCTTGAGTGCTGAGCAGCGCCACCCAGGCGATCAATAGCGGACCGTGGTACCGGGGTTCCGGGCGGCAGGTAGGCCGCTTTGCGCGAGGCGAGCTTGCTTGGGTAAGACCAACACACGAAATCGTCGCGCGCCACAATCAATATCGCAGCCTCGGCGGTGATTTCCAGCCATTTGAGAGCGGTGGCAGTGAAGGAAGTGCCGTATCGCTCGGCACAGTGTCCAAGCAAATCAATGCTGATGACTTGCCTCTCGATTTGCTTCCGAAAGTCGTTCGCTGGCATCAACAAAAAGGAAGCGAATCTGTTGGCTTCTGACTCCATCTTCATGGAGGCCACACTGTTGTAATCGAGCAGGTCCGACTGGCCGCAGCGAAACTCCTTGCGGGTTTGGCGGTGAACCAAGTAATGGCCAAATTCGTGCCCCAGGGTGAAGTTGATGCGCCCCGGAACCGTCACGGTTTCGTCGTAGGAAATACACCAATCGCCCTTGGTCTTTCGCTTCGACAACATGCCGTCGATGCCGGGAATGCCGTGTGGCGTGACGATCCCAATGGGATCGGGAAAGCGGGTCTTGGTTACCTCAAGAGCCAGTTGTTTTACGTCCACCGGAAACGGTTGGCCGGTCGCCATCCATAACTTCGACAGTTGAATGCCCCAAGCCGACGGGGTGGTCGGGTCAGTCATCGTCGATTGCCTTCAGGAATTTCTCGAGCTGGGCTCTCTTGGCGGGATCTAGTTGGCCAATCCTACGGAAGAACACTTCGTCGGCATCGGATTTTGTCGGGGTCTGCCTGCCGTCGTCCAGGAGATACTCGACCGTCACTTCAAGAACCTCCGCGATTTTCGAAATCTTCTCGGCGGACGGCCTCACGACAGGCCGATTTTCTAGCTCCCAGATGTAGCTCTTGCTGGAATCCGTCTTCTCGGCAAGTTTGTCCAGTGTTAGCTTCAAGCGCTTTCTTTCCGCGCGGATCTTGTCGCCTAACGGTGTTGGCAATCTGATTTCTCCTTCATGGCAGGGTTGGGGGGCAGCACATTGAAGCTACGACGCGGCAAGGCAGCCGAGGTTGACTACCTAGCAATCATCTCCGCGATCCGAAGCGGGCCGGTGGACGCTCGCTCCCTCCCTCCCTCCCATGTTTGGGAGGGAATCGCAAGGTTACGAAGTTCAGAGTAGACGCATTTTTTTTGCTTGACAAGAGAGTTCTTTGTGTAAATACTAAAAGTGCGCCTACACCGAACTTGTGCGCCGGCGCATCCCCTTAACTTTGTGGAGTACGACCATGGGCACAGTAACTTTCAAGTGCGTTGCAAAACGGATGAGTGGCGGGCAGGGGCATGAACACATTACGAATTTGTGGTGGATCAAGTGCGTCGATGGAAAAGATACAACCGAAAGCGCTAATTCGACACGCGAGCAGATGGTCGAGTTTATCGAGAAGAACGGGAATACAAAGGTTTGGTGCCCGGACAAGAATCCTAAGCTCAACGGGGCATGGGTTCATGTTCACAACAATGGGCGAATCAAATACGTTCAGACCGTTGCAGACGGTCGCAAAAGCGACAACCTGCTCTCGCTGCCGGACAGATAGTCAGTGGATCGGAACATTGCCGAAGAAAGGGAATTGCCATGACAGATAAAATGTTTGTTGAGCAGCGTGCCGAAGGCGGCTATGCGGTGCGCAAACCCAGGAATCCTCATGCGGCCCATTGCCGCGTCGTTTGATAAAGGAGACTTTCATGTCAGAACATCCAAAGAAATTCGTCACCATCATCGTCGAGGCCACTGCCCATGAATGGCCGAAGGACGAAATCACGTACGCCGAGGTCGTCACACTGGAGGACCCGGAGTTCCCGCAGCATCCGGAACGCGTCTATTCGGTAACCTACGAGCGGGCGCACGGCAACAAGAGCGGCGTGCTGTCCCCAGGCGGTTCAGTCAAAGTCAAGGACGGGATGGTGTTCTATGCTAAAGACACTGGCGAGTCATAATCCGGACATACAGCGGCTTCTCGAAAAGGGCTATGCTCTGGCGATCGACAGCGATTACTTAATCGTACGGGACATTCCCTATCTCGATTCAACTGGACAATTGCAGTGGTCAGCCTTTGTTGGGAAGCTGGTCTTCGAGGATCAGACCAAGGTTTGCCCCGAGGATCACCAGATCCATTTTGCCGCGCCGCGCCCGTTTGGACTCGATGGTCAGGTTGTTCGCGGCTTGGGTGGAGGGGAGGCGCAGCTCAACCTGAGCGAACATTGTCGGGATGTTGTCGTCAACCAGCGCTTCTCGCACAAGCTAAAGGAGGGCGGCCAGCCTCGCCCCTACGTCGATCATTTTGAAAAGATCGAAAGCTACGTCGCGATGGTATGCGGTCCCGCGATGGCTCGGTTCGAAGTCACCCCATATACGTTCCGTGATTGCGAAGGGGGAACAACAAATTCGGTTTTCAAACTGCGTGACACGTTAACCAGCCGGGCGGAGATCTCGGATCTGGCCAGGCTGTTTGAAAACGACGTGATAGCCATCATCGGCTTGGGCGGCACCGGCGGTTACTTGCTTGATTTCATGGTGAAGACGCCCGTTCGTGAAATTCGAGGGTTCGATCCGGACAGCTTCTTTGTGCATAACGCCTTTCGCTCACCAGGGCGGCTGGATATGGAAGATGGCGCCGAACTGCGGCAATCCAAGGCCGATGTTTACCGCAAGCGCTACGAAAATTTTCGCCATGGGCTCATTATCAAGCCGCTGTTTATTGACGAGTTGTCGGCTTCGGAGCTCGACGGCGTCACCTTCGCATTCGTATCTGTCGACAAAGGAAGTTCGCGTAAGAGCATTATTGATTTGTTGATCGCGAAGAACATTCCGTTCATCGACGTAGGGATGGGCCTGAAGCGACATGGCGAATCGATTAGCGGAACTGTGCGAACGACGTACTTTCCCCACGACACCGGTAACTCCGTACGGAACAAAGGCTATGTGCCGGAAACAGATCCGCCCGACGACGTTTACAGGAGCAATATCCAGATCGCCGAGCTCAACGGCCTGAATGCGGCGTTGGCCATACTCCGCTTCAAGCAGATTCGCGGGTTCTATGCAGGGCCAGTCCCTTTGAATCAGTTACTCTTGACGCTGGATAACGTTTCGCTATTGGGCGCCAATGAAGATTGATCGCTTGCGGCTAGAACTTGTCGAGTTCATGCCCTCAACACTGGAGCCGGGAGTGCTTTACGTCTCGCAAAAATATCAGACGGCAGCACATCTGTGCGCATGCGGTTGCGGCGAGAAAATACGCACCCAGTTGGGTCCATTGGGTTGGAAATTCTCCAATGGGCGCTCTGGCCCCAGCCTCAATCCATCGATCGGCAATTGGCAAAAGCCTTGTCGTTCGCACTACTTCATTAAGAGTGGCATTGTGGTTTGGGCACATGCTCTAACGGAAGGCGAAGTGCTAGATGGGCGTCACGAGGAAGTACGGCGTCGAGATGCATATTTCCGCGAGCGACATCCTGGCTGGTTGGCACAACTGAAGCGTTGGTGGAATGGGGGGCGGTAAATTGGCCGATACCTGCCGCTCATCGGACTTAATACCGACGGCCGCAAAGGCCGACAACGCGACATTCACACCCCCAAGAATAACCTCGACACGTCCCTGCCGACCTTCCACTCCCCCAACCCATCCACCGGCTCCGGCAGGTTTTCCCCATCCCACAGTAGGCCCGACTCCTGCAGCGTGTGGTCGGCGGTCTTCTGCAAACCGGAGTGCGCAATCTCGCGCTCCGAATCGCCCTGCCGCAAACGCATCAGAACCTGACGGTACGCGTAGATCTCGATACGCCTGCGGGCCACCGGTTTCCTCCTGCCAAACCGGTGAGGGTCGCGGCGGACCGCTCAAGGTCGAGACTTCCGTCAGAGAGAAACGGGTGCCATTGTGGGCGCAGGTTAGCTGGCGGTAATAGCCGACAAAGCGCCGTAGAAAGTGGTGACGGGATTCCGATGGGCGTCCGTGTATCGACGAGCGCAAAGATCTGGCTTGAGGCGGTCTGGTTTGCCATTGCGGTTGCCTCCGGTTACTGTGGGTCAAAGCTATGCCGACTATGACAAAGGAGACTGGAAATGAGCATTGTCGACATCCTCGCCCCCTGGACTGCGGTGAATGACGCGCTGGGCTTGGCTACCCCGATCCGTGACGCGGCGCACCATGCCGAGTTGCTTGCCTTTGTGGATGAAGCCTTCGAGCGCTTTGGGGGTGACGATGCCCACCCGATCTTCGGGCTGGTATCGATTGTGGCTGACCGTATCCGCGAGTATGAGGCGAGGGTGCATCCGTGGCCCGAGCTTCCGCCACATGAACTGCTGCGCGCACTGATGGTGGAACACGACATCAAGCAGAGTGAGTTGCCGGAGGTGGGGCCGCAGTCGGTGGTGTCGGATGTGCTCTCTGGCAAGCGAGCGTTGAACCTTCGGCAGGTCGCCGCGCTGGCGGCACGCTTTCATGTTCCGATGGAGGTTTTCACGGTGTAATGACCGCAGGGTGGGCGCAGACCACCTCAGCGCTCACCTGTCCGGACGTTTTTGGTGGGTTACCCCCGCAGCCCTTTGTCAGCACCCTGCAAGCCACCCAGGATGCCTCCGTTACCAGACCGGACCGTCGGGAGAGCCTGGCGCCGATGCGGGTTGCGGGTCGGCGCCGGGTTTGCTCAGGACGAGCTCCACGCCCAGGATCCTGAGCAATTTCAGGAGCCGCCCGGCGCTGACCTTTTCAGCATTGCGTTCCAGAGCCGAGTAGGTCTGTTGCGTAACCCCCAGGCGCAGTGCCACTTCGCTTTGGGTCAGGCCGGCATTCTTGCGGAAGGCCTGCAGGAGCATGGGCAGTTGCGCCGCGGTGCGTACCGTAAAGTGTTCCATACAGGCCTTAAACTGTATTTTCTATATACGCATCGTAGGCTGTATTTTGGGGGGCTGGGGCATTCTCACCCCAGGAACATCCGGTACGCCGGGTTGCCCGTCTCGTCCACATATTCATACCCCAGCCGCGCCAGGAAGCCCTGGAAGGCGTCCCGGTCCTGCGGGGGCACCTGCATGCCCACCAGCACCCGGCCGAAGTCGGCGCCGTGGTTGCGGTAGTGGAACAGGCTGATGTTCCAGTCGGAGCGCAGGGTGTCGAGGAAGTTGAGCAGGGCGCCCGGGCGCTCGGGGAAGACGAAGCGGTAGAGCACCTCGTTCTCGGCCTGGGGGGCGTGGCCGCCGACCATGTAGCGGATATGGCTCTTGGCCATCTCGTCGTCGGTGAGGTCCAGGCAGGGCAGGTCGTGGCGTTGCAGCAGCTCGGTGATGCGCACGCCTTCGGCCCGGTTATGCACGCCCACGCCCACGAAGATGTGGGCCTTGGCCGCATCGGCGTAGCGGTAGTTGAACTCGGTGATGTTGCGGTTGCCCAGCAGGTCGCAGAACTTCTTGAAGGAGCCGGGCTTCTCGGGGATGGTCACGGCCAGCACGGCTTCGCGCTGTTCGCCCACCTCGGCGCGCTCGGCCACGAAGCGCAGGCGGTCGAAGTTCATGTTGGCGCCGGAGGCCACGGCCACCAGGGTCTTGTCCTTGAGGTTGTGGCGTTTGGCGTATTCCTTGGCGCCGGCCACGGCCAGGGCGCCGGCGGGCTCGAGGATGGAGCGGGTGTCTTCAAACACGTCCTTGATGGCGGCGCAGATGGCGTCGTTGTCCACCAGGATCATCTCATCCACGTATTCCTGGCACAGGCGGAAGGTCTCCTCGCCCACCAGCTTCACCGCGGCGCCGTCGGCAAACAGGCCCACCGTGGGCAGCTCGATGCGCTTGCCGGCGGCCAGGGACTGGGTCATGGCGTCGGCGTCGATGGTTTCCACGCCGATCACCTTGATCTCCGGGCGCACCCGCTTGATGTAGGCCGCCACGCCGGCCAGCAGGCCGCCGCCGCCCACGCAGCAGAACACCGCGTGGATGGGCTTGGGGTGCTGGCGCAGGATCTCCATGCCGATGGTGCCCTGGCCGGCGATCACCTCCACGTCGTCGTAGGGGTGGACGAAGGTGAGCTTCTCGGTCTTTTCCAGTTCCTTGGCGTGGCCGTAGGCGTCGGAATAGCTTTCGCCGGCCAGCACCACCTCGCCGCCATGGCGCTTCACGGCGTCGATCTTGATGGCCGGGGTGGTGGTGGGCATGACGATGACGGCGCGGGCGCCGAGCTTCTTGGCCGACAGGGCCACGCCCTGGGCGTGGTTGCCGGCGGAGGCGCAGATCACCCCGCGCTTGAGGGCCGCCGGGCTGAGGCTGGCCATCTTGTTGTAGGCACCGCGCAGCTTGAAGCTGAACACCGGCTGCATGTCCTCGCGCTTGAAGTAAATTTTGTTGTGGATGCGCGCCGACAGGTTCGGAGCCAGGTCGAGGGGCGTTTCGATCGCCGCGTCATAGACCTGGGCAGTGAGGATCTTCTGGAGGTAGTCGGGGTGCTGCGCGCTCATGGCTGAACCTGCGTGTCGGCTGGGGGAAGCACTGGAGGGTAGCAGCCGGAGCGCCCGCGCTGCAACATGATGCCCTTTTGCCCCAGGGAGATGACAATGGCCGACATCCTGCGAGGCGGGACGACCCCGCGGTATTCCGATTTCACAGTTCATGGTGGCGTGGTGTATTGCGTCGAGGTGCCCCCTTCGCCGGCCGCCGACATTACCGCCCAGACAGCGGCGATGCTCGCCAGCCTTGAGGTGCTCCTCGGACAGGCGGGGAGTGGCAAGGATCTTTTGCTGATGGTGACTCTTTATCTTGTGGACATGGCTGACTACGATGCAGTCAATGCGGTATGGGATGCGTGGGTGCCGCCGGGTACAGCACCGTCCAGGGCCTGTGTGCAGGTCAAGGCCCTGGCTCAGCCGGGCTGGCGGGTAGAGATTGCCGTGCAGGCAGCGGTCCGATCCAAATGAAAACGGGAGGGGATGAGCATGGGTATCAGGGAGCATGTAGGCCGCTGGGCCGCCGCGTTGTGTCTGGTAGCGGCTGCCCAAGGTGCTGTGGCCGGGCCGTATTCCAACCTGTATGTGTTCGGCGACAGCCTGTCGGACACCGGCAATGATCTGCTGGTGACCGGCGGTGCCGTGCCATCGCCGGCCTACTACACCGACGGGACCACCGTGGGGCGCTTTACCAATGGCCGCAACTACGTGGATTTCCTGGCCGATGGGCTGGGCCTCAGCGTAAGCCCGTCGCAGCTGGGTGGAACCAACTACGCCTACGGTGGCGCCCGCGTGAATGGCCAGGCGGCGGGCCTGCCCCCCACCGCCCTCAGCTTCAATCAGCAGGTGGCCAGCTATATGGCCACCCACGCCGCGGGCACCGATCCGAACGCTCTCTATGTGGTCTGGATCGGTGCTAACGACGTATCCGACGCCATTGCAGCGGCGGTCCAGGCCGCGGCGATGGCGGTCAATCCGGCCGACGTGCCCGGGATCATCAATGGTGTGTTGGGTGCGGCCATCGGCTCGGTGATGAGCAGCCTCGGTAATGCCCTCGGCGGTCTGGCCGCCCTGGGTGCCAGCCATTTCCTGGTGCCCAACCTGCCGGACCTGTCCCTGACCCCCGAGGTCCGCGCTATCGGCAACCCATTCGTCAGTGGCGTTGCCAAGGCTGCCAGCGTCGGTTTCAATCAGGTGCTGAGCGGGTTCCTGGGCAGCTTTGCGGTGCTCGACATTGCGACCATCGACGTGTTCTCGGCCCAGACCCACATGACTCTAGACCCGGCAGCCTTTGGCCTGGTCAATGTCTCCGACGCCTGCTTCGACGGGGATCTGGCGGGCTCCGGCACGCCGACCGTTTGCGCCAATCCGGACGCTTTCCTGTACTGGGACTACGAGCACCCCACGTCTGCCCTGCACGCCGAAATTGGACGACTGGCCCTGATGGCGGTGCCCGAGCCCGCTGGCTGGAGCCTGCTCCTCATCGGCCTGGGTGGTATCGGCCTGATGGGCCGTCGGCGCCGTCACTGACTTGCTCAAGCTGGCCTGCCTGGAAAGGGCCGGCCGGTTTCTGGTCGGGCCGGACGCTGTCCGGCCCGATGCGTTTCAGGGGCCCGATGCCGATCCTTGCTGCCGGAACCACCCCTATCCCCACGTGTCGAACAGCCCTGCCCGGCAGCCAGTGCCAGTGCCCCTGCTCGCCGTAAGGCTTTGTTTTTCGACAGAAGGCGGGGCGGTCCGCTAAAATGCTCCGTTCTCCGCTGCACAGACCCAGGTATCCCGATGACCCAGCGCCTGCGTGAAATTCCCTACAACTACACCTCGTTCTCCGACCGGGAGATCGTGATCCGCCTGCTCGGCCACGAGGCGTGGGCGATCCTCGATGCCCTGCGTACCGAGCGTGTCACCGGCCGCTCCGCACGGATGCTCTACGAGGTGCTGGGGGATGTATGGGTGGTTCAGCGCAACCCCTATCTTCAGGATGACCTGCTGGGCAACAGGGATCGCCTCGGTGCCCTCATCGGTGCCCTGCGCCATCGCCTGCATGAAGTCGAGAAGCGCCGCGAGGAATCCAGCGCCGAAGACCCCGAGCGCAGCGCCAAGGTGGCCAGCCTGGTGGTGGCGGCCCACGGCGCCGTCGATCGCTTTGCCCAGCTCTTCGAAGACACCGCCGAGCTGCGCAAGCGCGTGCAGCGCGAGCTGGTGCGCCACACCCGCAAGGACAACATCTGTTTTGACGGGCACGCCCGGGTGTCCCACGTCACCGACGCCACCGACTGGCGCGTCGAGTACCCCTTCGTGGTCCTCTACCCCGACACCGAGGAAGAGATGGCCCCGCTGGTGAAGAGCTGCATCGAGCTCGGCCTGACCATCATCCCCCGGGGCGGTGGCACCGGCTACACCGGCGGTGCCGTGCCGCTGGACGCCAAGTCCGTGGTCATCAACACCGAAAAGCTCATCAGCCTCGGCCCCGTCGAGGAAGTGGTGATGCCGGGCCTCAACGGCCCCATGGGCACCGCCTACGCCACCATCCGCACCGGTGCCGGCGTGGTCACCGAGCGCGTGTCCGAAGCCGCCTCGGCCGCGGGCCGCGTGTTTGCCGTGGACCCGACCTCTGCCAGCGCCTCGTGCATCGGCGGCAACATCGCCATGAACGCCGGCGGCAAGAAGGCCGTGCTGTGGGGCACCGCGCTCGACAACCTGGCCTGGTGGAAGATGGTCACGCCGGACGGCAACTGGCTGGAGGTGGAACGCCTCGACCACAACTTTGGCAAGATCCACGAGCAGGAAACCG
>WBZV01000131.1_pt1 | contig 51089 bp, 40 predicted proteins | sample 5204221 | NCBI WGS metagenome assembly WBZV01 (sample SAMN12344360, study PRJNA552823) | activated sludge metagenome | biome: Activated sludge suspended growth; feature: Nitrification reactor; material: Wastewater; isolation source: activated sludge from nitrification reactor of wastewater... | reverse complement strand
GATGAAGTCGTTGAGCAGCGGGGGGACGACGCGGCGGACGGCCTGGGGGAGGATGACCAGGCGCAGGGCCTGGGCCCGGCTGAGCCCCAGGGACAGGGCCGCGGCCTGCTGGCCCGGGTCCACCGACTCGATGCCTGCCCGGTAGACCTCCGAGACATAGGCGCCGTAGATCAGGGTCAGGGCGGCCACGGCGTAGACAAAGGGATCCACCGGCAGGCCGCGCAGGCCCAGGGCGGGGATGCCCAGGCCCAGGATGTAGATGACCAGGACGCCGGGGACGGCGCGGAACATATCGACGTAGGCCGTGGCCAGGAGGCGCAGGGGGAAGAAAGCCGGCCCGGGCAGGCCGCGCAGGAGGGCCACGGCCAGTCCCAGGGCCAGGATCAGGACCTCGGCGACCAGGAAGAGCCGGACGTTGACGCCGAAGGCATGCAGGATGTCCGGCAGGGCCGCGCGCAGCACCTCGACGTCGAAGAAGGCGGCCCGGACCGCCGGCCAGCCGGGGGACCGGCCGACCAGCCAGGCCAGGACCCCGAAGCAGAGGATGGAGCTGACCAGGGCGACGGTCCAGGAGCGCCAGGCGCCGCCGTCGCCTCGTCCCGACCGGGGGGCGGGGCGCCCGCGGCCGCGGCCGCGAGCCCCCCGGCGATGGCTGTCGACAGGCCCCATCTCAGGGCTGGAAGACCGGGGCCTGGGCCTTGTCGGCCAGCCATTCCTGGGTGAGGGCGGCCAGGCTGCCGTCCGCCTTCATCGCCGCCAGGGCCGCATCGACGCAGGGCGTGAGCGGGCTGTCCTTGGCCAGCACCACGCTAAAGTGCTCGGGCTCGGCCGCCCCCGCCTCCGCGGCGAACTGGCCCACGATCACGCCGTCCTCCATCTGGGCCGCCGTGATGTAGAAGGCCGTGGGCAGGTCGACCACCAGGCCGTCGATCTGGCCGTTGGCGAGGGCCTGGATGGCCGCGTCGTTGCTGTCGTAGACCCGCGTCTCCAGCTCGGGGGCGATGCTTCCCTCGATCAGGGCGTAGCTGGTGGTGCCGGCCTGGGCGCCGAAGCGGTGGGGCTTCAGCTCCGCCAGGGTCCTGGCGGCGGCCAGGGGCGATGTCGCCCGGGCCACCACCGCCTGGTTGACGGTGTAGTATCCCGCGGACAGGTCGACGGCCCGGGCCCGCTCGGGGGTGAAGGAGACCTGCGCCAGGTAGAGGTCGAAGGGCTTGGGGCCGGGCGCGTAGCTGTTGTCGAACTTCACGGCCACCCAGTCGAGGACCTCCGGCCCGTAGCCCAGGCGCCCTGCCAGGGCATGGGCGACCGCGCCCTCGAAGCCCTGGCCGCTGCTGGGGTCGCCGGAGAACTCGGTGTCCCAGGGCGGCCGGTTCCCGTCCTCACGCGGCAGCCAGTAGGGCGCGTAGGCGGGGTTGTCGGTGCCCATGGTCAGGCGTCCGGCCGTCAGCGTCGGCAGCTGTCCGGCGGCGCAGGCGGCGGCATCGGCGGGGGCGGCCGATCCCCCGGCAGCGGCGGTTCCCGCATCCCCGGCCTGCCCAGCGCCATCGGCAGGAGCCGCGGCATCCTCACCGGCGGCGGGGTCCGATGGGGCGGGGTCCGCTGCGCCCTGGCAGGCCGCGGTGACGCCTGGGAGCAGGAGCAGGGCGCCGAGCGCGGCGGCGAGCAGGACGGAGCGGCGGGGGCGGAGGGCTTGCGGGGCGTGGGTCATGGCTGGAGGCTCCTTGGCGGGGAGGTCGAGAGATGGGCGGACCGGGCGGCGGCCGAGGGCCGGAACGATACTGCCGCGGCCCGTCGCTGTCGAGCGCGGCGGCGCGGCCTGCTCCGGCGACGGAACGTCGATCCCGTGCTATCCTGGCGCCCGGCGGGCGGGCGTCGATGGGGCGTCAGCCTCGTTCGATAGAAACGACCGATCGAGGCGGAGCATGCATGATGGCAGTCCCCGATCAGATCCAGCAGGTCGTACAGACGCTGCCCCCCCTTGCAGGCGGAGGTGTTGGACTTCGTCAGGTTCCTGGCAAGCAAGCGGACCCTGCGTCCGGTGCGGACGTCTCGCGGTCGTGGCGCAAGATGTCCTGCTGGGGGCTATCGGCGAGATCGGTCCCGACCGCTTGGGGCGCCTCAGGTTGGACCTGAGGCGCTGGTTGACGTGACAGAGCATCCTCAGAAAGGTGACGACATGGCAAAGATCCTAGGCGTGGGCGGCATCTTCTTCAAGGCGCGGGACCAGCAGGCCCTGCTGCAGTGGTACCGCGAGGTCCTGGGCCTCGACATCGAGGACTGGGGTGGCACGGTCTTCCTGCCGCAGGCGATGGCCGACCATCCCGGCTCGGGCACGGTGTTCAGCCCCTTCGCGGCCGACACCGACTACATGGAGCCGTCGACGAAGGACTTCATGATCAACCTGGCGGTCGACGACCTCGACGGCGTCCTGGCGCGCTGCGCCGAGCACGGGGTCCTGCCCCTGAAGCAGTTCCCTGACGACTACAACGGCCGCTTCGCCCACATCATGGACCCGGAGGGCACGAAGATCGAGCTGTGGCAGCCGCGGCCGGTCGATCAGGCGGTGACGGAGGGCTAGCTCGAAGCGCCGCCTGCCGGCGTGGGCGGCGTCGCCCCGCCACCCTTCGCCCCACCCCCGTCGCCGGAAGCCTTGCCCGCCCCCGCCGCAGGACTCGCGGGAGCGGCGGCGCCCGCCGCGGCCGGGCCGGCGGGCGGGGGCGCGGCGGCCGCCGCGCCCTTGTCCCCCGCATCGCCAGGCGCGGCCGGCGCGGACTCGGCGGCCGGGGCCTCGGCGGGCGCGGCGTCGCTCGCCGCGTTGCCGGTGGAACCCTCCTTGCCCGCCGGGCGGCTGTCCGTGATGTAGTAGCCGCCGCCCTTGAAGACCAGCCCCACCTGGTTGATCACCCGGCGGATGGAGCCGTGGCACTTGGGGCATTCGGTCAGCGGATCCTCCTGGTAGGACTGGCGGATCTCGAAGCTGTTGCCGCAGTCGCGGCAGGCGTAGTCGTAGAGGGGCATCGTGGTTTCCGTGGGTCGAGGGACGAAGGTCGAGGATCGAGGATCAATGGTCGAAGGTCGAAGGTCGAAGCGTGGTCGCCGATCGTCGCCGGCCGACGATCTGAAGGAGCGGAACGCAGACCTCGGGCAGCGTGCCCTCAGTAGGCGCCGGTGCCGAAGAGCACCGTGGGCACCGTGCGCAGGAGGATTTTGAGGTCCAGGCCGAGGGACCAGTTCTCGGCATAGAAGAGATCCAGCATCACCATCTCGTCGAAGTTGAGGTCCGAGCGGCCGCTCACCTGCCAGAGGCCGGTGAGGCCGGGCGCCACCTCCAGGCGGCGGCGATGCCAGGGCGCATAGCGCGCCACCTCGTCGGGGATGGGCGGGCGGGGGCCCACAAGGCTCATGTCGCCGCGCAGAACGTTCCAGAGCTGGGGCAGCTCGTCCAGGCTGTAGCGGCGCAGCCAGCGGCCCACCCGGGTGACCCGTGGATCCTTGCGCATCTTGAAGAGCGGCCCCGTGGCCTCGTTGTCCTCGCGCAGGGACTCCAGCCGCCCGTGTGCCCCCTGCTCCATGCTGCGGAACTTGAAGAAGCGGAAGAGCCGCCCGCCGGCCCCCACACGGGGCTGGATGTAGAGCACCGGGCCGCGGGAATCGAGCTTGATGACCAGGGCGATCAGGGCGAGGAGCGGGCTGAGGAGGGCGAGCAACAGGGCGGCGACCGTCACGTCGAGGGCCCGCTTGACCCATCCCGTCCAGCCCTGGATCACCGGCGCGCGCACCGCGATCAGGGGCAGCCCGCCCAAGGTGGCCATGTCCACCCGGTTCAGGCTCATCTGGAAGAGGTCGGGCACGATGTGCACGGCCACGCCGGCCCGCTCGGCCAGCTCGGCGAGCTGGACGATGCGCTCGCGCGCCTGCCAGGGCAGGGCGATGATCAGGGCATCGATGGCCCGGCTGCCGCCGCCCGGCAGGGGCGCGCCCATAGGGTCGCAGAGGGGCACGCCCTGCTGCAGGAGGCGCCCGAGGGCGTCGATGGGGCCCAAGGGCGGGAAGCGGCCCAGGGGCTGGTCACGCTTGACGGGATCGTCGTCCAGGAAGCCGAGGATGCGGTAGCCCAGGTCACCGTCGGCCATGATGGCGCCCATCACCCGCCGCCCGGCCTCGCCCGCCCCCACCACCACGGTATGCGTGACCCCGATGCCCTGGCGCAGGCGCCGCCGCCGGAGCAGGAGGTTGAACCAGCGGGTCACGCTGACGCCCAGGATGATCAGGCCGGCGGCATAGGGCAGCATCAGGCGGGACTGGGCCCCCGGGCGCAGGCCGTAGAGCAGGATGGTGAGCAGGGCGACGCCCACCAGGGTGCCGGTCACCACGGCATAGACCATCTCCGCCCCGGTCTGCCGCCGCCGCCGGGCGTAGAGGCCTTCCAGCCGGTAGATGGGGACCAGGAGCAGGGTCAGGACCAGGCCCCAGGGCGCGTAGGCGCGGTAGGGGATGTCCAGGGCCACCGGCCCGCCCAGGCCCAGGCCGTAGCGCAGCCAGTGCGCGCCCAGGAAGGCCAGGTTGATGACCAGGACGTCCACCAGGATCAGGCTGGCCAGACGCAGGCCGCGATGATCGCTTTGGGGCATTTCTGTCCACCCTCCCGCGCCGCCTTCCGGCGCGCGACCCTTCCACCGCCGGGACCCTTCGGCCCGGCCCACCGCCGCGGCGGTCGCCGCGCAGGCCCCCCAAACGGGCGAGCCCGGAGCGGCCGGGGATGATAGCGCAAACGGGGGGTGCGGCAAGGGGGCGGGCATGCCGCTAGACTTGTCGTCCCCATGCCGCCCCTGTGATCCACCCAGGGGCCGCCTCGCATGGGTTCCCCCCTGGAGGTCCGATGAGCGGCGATCTCGAGTTCGGCCTGGACACCTTCGGCGACGTGACGCTAGGCCCTGACGGACACCCGCTGAGCCATGCGCAGGTGATCCGCAACCTCGTGGCCGAAGGGAAGCTGGCCGACGAGCTGGGCCTGGACTTCATCGGCATCGGCGAGCATCACCGGGCGGACTTCGCGGTCTCGGCGCCCGAGGCGGTCCTGGCCGGCCTGGCCACCGTGACCAGGCGCATCCGCTTGGGCTCGGCGGTGACGGTGCTCAGCTCCGACGATCCGGTGCGGGTCTTCCAGCGCTTCGCCACGGTGGACGCCTTGTCGGGGGGGAGGGCCGAAGTCATCCTGGGCCGCGGCTCCTTCACCGAGTCCTTCCCGCTCTTCGGCTACCAGCTCGAAGACTACCAGGCCCTGTTCGAGGAGAAGCTGGACCTCTTCGTCAGGCTGCTGGACGAGGGGCCGGTGACCTGGCAGGGCCGCCTGAGGCCGGGGCTACGGGGACAGACGGTCTATCCGCACACCGAGGGCGGGCGCCTGCGCACCTGGATCGGGGTGGGGGGCAGCCCGGAGTCGGTGGTCCGCGCGGCGCGCCACGGCCTGCCCCTGGTCCTGGCGATCATCGGCGGGGCGCCGGCCCGCTTCGCGCCCTTCGTCGGCCTCTACCGCCGCAGCCTGGCCGAGTTCGGGCACCTTGACCTGCCGGTGGCCGTCCACTCGCCGGGCTATGTGGCCGATACCGACGAGGAGGCCGCCGAGCAGTTCTGGCCCCATTACCGGGTGATGCGGGACCGCATCGGCGCCGAGCGGGGCTGGCCACCCGGCAGCCCCGCCGAGTTCCAGCGCGAGGTGCGCGAAGGCGCGCTCTTCCTCGGCTCGCCGGAGACGGTGGCCCGCAAGCTGGCCGCCACCATCCGCACCCTGGGCATCCAACGCTTCGACCTCAAGTACAGCGCCGGCACGCTGCCCCACGAGCGCCTGCTGCGCTGCATCGAGCTCTATGCCACCAAGGTGGTGCCGATGGTGCGGGAGATGCTGAGGGAGACGCCCCAGCCATGAGCAAGCTGCGCCAGGCCGTCGGCTGCCTGAGCTTCTTGCTGGGGGGCGGCGTGGGCCTGGTCATCGGGTCGGGCGCCTCTTATGCCATCGCGGGGCTCATCACCGACTCGCGCGAGACGCAGGCCTACCTGGCGGTGCTGATCGTGCCCGCCATCGCCCTGGTGGGCGCCATCACCGTGGCCGCTTCGATCGGGGCCATGGCGCAGAGCAGCGCCCCGCGCCTCCTCGCCACGGTTCCCGGCTGGCTGGTCCTGATCGCCGCCGTGCTCCTGGCCGTGCAGTGGTCGCGGCCGGCCCGGCCGGCCACGGTCCTGGTGCGCAACGACACCAGGACGCCCATCCAGAACCTCTACCTGGGCTCGGATTTCCGCCGCAACAGCCGCATCGGGGACCTCGCCGCGGGCGCGACCAGCCCGCCGATCCCGGTCGACCTGGCCAACCGGGTCACCTTCAATGCCCTGGAAGGGCGCGCCGCAGGGGACTACGTTCGCCATCGCCTGAGCCCCGACCAGACGGCGGACCTGGCCGATGGGACCTACCTGTGGACCGTAGGCGGCGAGCCGGGGGCCTTGACCTATCGCTTTGAAGCCATCGGCAACACTCATCAGGCGCCATGATGCCCAACGGGAAAAGGGCATCCTGCGTACGGGCGACCGGCGGTCGCCCCGCCCCCGCCCCACCCCCTCAACCTCGCCAATCCCCCCGCCGCCCCATCATCATGAATACCCAACGGGAAAAGGGCATCCTGCGTACGGGCGACCGGCGGTCGCCCCGCCCCACCCCCTCAACCTCGCCACCCCCCCGCCGCCCCATCATCATGAATACCCAACGGGGAAGGGGGATCGGGCGTGGGGCGACCGCCGGTCGCCCGTACCATGGCGCAGCGCATCGTGTTCATCGCGCGCGCCCCGCCGCCGCCCGGTACACGCCCATCGTCGCCTCCGCCGCGCGCTCCCACCGGTAGGGCGCCGCCTGGCGCGGGCCGCGTTCGCGAAGCAGCTGGCGCAGGCCGGCGTCCTCGAGCAGGCGACGCAGGCCGGCCGCCCAGGCCGCCGGTTGGTCGGGGGGGGCCGAGAGGGCCCCGTCGCCGGCCACCTCGGTCAGGCTGGAGCCCTCGGCCACCAGGGCCGGGCAGGCGCAGGCCAGGGCCTCGGCCAGCGGGAGGCCGAAGCCCTCGTAGCGCGAGGGCAGGGCGAGGGCGGTGGCGGCGTTGTAGAGGTAGGGCAGGTCTTCCTGGGGCACGAAGCCGGGGAAGCGCACCGCGTCCACGATGCCCAGGCGGCGGGCCTGGGCGCCCAGGTCCGTGTCGCCCCAGCCCGGCGCGCCGGCGATGACCAGGGCCGGCGGGTCGGCCAGCTCCGCCCTGAGCCGAGGCCAGGCCTCCAGGAGCACCCCCAGGTTCTTGCGCGGCTGGAGGGTGCCCACGGCCAAGACGAAGCGCTCCGGCAGGCCGCGCGCCGCGCGCCAGGCCGTCACCGCCTCGGGCGGCAGAGGGCGGAAGAGGGGGTCGATGCCGTTGGGCACGACGGCGATCCGTTCGGCCGGCAGGCCGTAGACGGCCATCAGCTCCCGCCGCGTGAACTCGGAGACGGCGATCAGGCGCCGCGCCCGCCTGGCCGCCAGGCGCATCGCCGCGCGCAGGTACCAGGCCTGGGCGCGGGGGAAGGTCCAGGGCAGGCGGACGAAGCTCAGGTCGTGCACGGTCACCACCGCCGGCACGGGGCAGAGGAGGGGCATCGCATGAGCGGGGCCGTGGAAGACGGCCGGCCGCTCTCGGGCGACGGCCGCCGGCAGGCCCGTCTGTTCCCAGCGGATGCGCCGCCCCGCCCCGCCCCCCGCCGGCGCCACCCGCCAGGCGATGCGCTCCGCCCCCGCCACCACGCCCGCTGCCGGCGCCCCGCCCGGCGCCCAGGCCGTCAGCGCGACGTCCTCCCGCGCCGCCAGGGCGCCCAGGAGGCCGCTGAGGTAGCGGTGGAGGCCGGCGGCGCGGTAGTCACCGCTGGGCGAGAGGAGGGCGGCGTTGATGCCCACCCTGAGGGGCGGCTGCCCCTTCATCGCCTCGCTCGCCAGAGCGGCAGACGCGCTCAAGGCTGTTCTTCGCGATCGCTGAAGTCCCGCGCCGGGGCGCCGAAGTCGCCGGCGCAGGTGTCGGCCGCCCAGAGCCCCCGCCCGGCCTCCTCGGCCTCGCGGGCGGCGCGGCGGAAACGGTCGCGCAGCAGGTAGGCGTCGTCGTAGGTGTACTGGTTGGCGTAGCCGCCCTCGATCATGGCCAGGTTGACCAGGCGGCCGTCCTCCAGCCAGAGGTAGGCCAGCAAGCGGCCGTTCCGGTCCTGGTGCTCCTGCTCGGGGTCGAAGGCGAAGTAGAGGTTCTCGCCCTCCACCAGCTGCTTCATCGCCCTGGACGCCTCGCGCCCGAAGCATTGCACCGGGCGGCGCGGGTCCACGCTCTCCGGGCTGTTGATGCCCATCAGGCGCACCGTCACGTCCCGGCCCTGCCGGCGCAGCTTCAGGGTGTCGCCGTCCACCACCCGCGTGACCGGGTAAGGCTCGGGCTCCGGGGTCAGCTCCGGGGGCGATCCCAGGCCCTCGAACACCGGGGGAGCCGCCTCATCGCCCGAGTCGCCGCCGATCACGGCCGCGCGCAGGCAGCCCCCCGAGACCAACGTCAACAGGCCCACCGCGAGCCACAAGGATCCGGCCCGACGCGCAGCCGCCCCCGTCACGGCCCACCCGCCACCCGGAACCCATCGAAGGCCACGGCCCGGTCCGCCACCGCCCAGAGCCCCACCCGACCCTCGGGGGCTTCCGGCAGCTCGACCTCGAGCGGCGGGAGGTCATCGGCCTGCCCGCGGATGCGCCGGCCGCTGACCTGCAGGCGCAAGGTGTGCCAGGCGCCGGCCGGCAGGTCCTGCTCCGCCTGCTTGGCCATCAGGTTGCGCCGACCCGCCTTGACCTCCAGCAGCACCAGGTTGCGCTCCGGCCCGTTGGCGCGCAGCACGAGGTAGTCGCCGTCGGCCCCCAGCCCGAAGACGATGCCCGCGGCCTGGTCGCCGCTGCCGTCGGGCCGGAAGCGCACCGCCACCTCGCCCGAGGCCAGGCGATGCGGGGCGCGGAGGGCGCTGAGGGCGTAGAGCGGCGCGGCGCGGATGCCGGCCGTGAACAGGTCGGCCTGGCCGCCGAAGAGGGTCTGGGCCAGGGTGGGCAGGTCGGCGGCTGCTGCGGGCGCCTGGCCGGCCGGCAGACCCTGGAAGACCCAGCCCTGCCCATCCTCCCCAGGCCCCGCAGCCCAGAGCCCCAGGAGGCCCGCGAAGGCCGTGGCGCCTTCCTCACCCTCGAAGTCCACTACGATGCTCCGGCCGTCGGCGAGGGCGGGCAGGTCCTCGGCCGCCGCGCCCGCCGCGCCATCCGACGGAGCGCCGCCGGCACCGCCCGCCGCGGGCGCAGCGCCGGCACCGCCGTCCGCCGCTGCCTCGCCGGCACCGTGTGCGGAGCCGAGGTCGGCGGGCGCCGCATCGCGCGTGGCCGCGCCCTGGCGGCAGGCCGCCAGGAATAGGAGCAAGGAGGCCGCGAGGGTCAGGGACATCCGCGGCTGACGGTGGCATACGCGAAACGTCGCCGCAAATCGAACGGAAGCCAGGCGGTAGGTCTTCATCATCTTGGGAGCCTTCCACATCTCCAACGACTTGTTAGCTCAAGGCCACTTCCTTGAGTTGGCTGGGGCCTTGAGGGCGCCGGTGCGCCCAGCCACAGGGCTATAGCATTAGGACGGCCAGAAAGGCTCCGGGACTGAGGATGGCGATACCCTGATAGCTGCCTAATGCCAGGAGGTCCTCGTCCGCGCTCACGATGTAGTTGGCTCCACCGCCAACAGCCGCCGCAAGAAACTGGTCATCCTTGGGGTCGTGACAGACCGGGTGAATGGTTGCCGGCGCTATCTGGGCCGCTACGAAGGGCTGGAGGATCTCTTCGATCTGAGCATGGGTGAGCCCTGATCGTTGCCGCACCTTGTCGTAACCGAGTGCCGCACGGTACTCGTCTGTGATGCTCTGGCTGGTCATCACGTCAAATGCACCCGCTCCCCACGCTTCAAGTATGCGAGCCGCACGTCCTTTGGGAGAAAGGACGAAGCTGACCGGGATGTTGGAGTCCAAGACAACCCTCATGTCTCCTTGCCTTGGGTGCGGGCCCAGGCCACCGCCTCCTTCGCCAAGGCATCGGCCGCCGCGTCATCCATCCCTGCACTGTCAGCGGCCTTGTTCAGCAGGTCCAAGGCTAGCTCCCGCTGGCTCAACCAACGGTTGTACAACTCCATCGGCACGAGAGCCGCTGCCGGTTGGTTATGCCATTCGATGATGATGCTGTCCTTGCCGATCATCACCTGCTGCAAGAGTCGCCCGAACTGACGCCTCGCGTCAAATGCCGCCACAGTCCTGTTCATGGGGTTGCCTATCGTTGTGCTGGTCTGAATTGCTGATGATAGCGCTATTATCACACCTCATGTGGGTCGGGTCAAATCAGGTCGCAGCAGCCTTTCTCCCTCAATCCCCATCGTTTGCGTTGAAGGTCAGGTTCACCCCCAAGGCCCCCACCAGCTGCGTGGCCAGGGTCCGCTGCAGGGCCTTGAGCGTCTGGAAGGTGGCCTCCACCTGCGCCGGGTTCTCCGCCAGAAGATCCTCCACCGGCTCGGGCAGGGCTTCCACCGCTGCCGCCGCCTCGGCCAGGGCCTTGCCGACGCCCGCCGCCGCCTCCGGGCTGCGGGCGGCCGTCAGGCTGGCCAGGCTGCCCGGGGCGGGCGGGCCCTCCGCCGGCGCCGCGTCGGCGCAGGGCGCGGCGCGCCGGCCCTCCCAGACCGTCCGGATGCCGCAGAGGCCGTCCAGGAGGCCGCGCACCGTGCCCTGGCTCAGCCTGCCCGGCAGCTCGTCGGGGCGGATCTGGCCGCCCGAGCGCTTGCCCAGGGCCTTGCCCAGGGTGCCGTCCAGCTCCTGGGACACGAAGACCAGGCGGTTCACCAGGGCGTTGAGGGCCGCCTGCTGGTCAGGGAACTCGGCGAGGGGCGTCGCCGGCGATCCCCAGACCTCGTCGGCCAGGCGCCAGGCCTCGGCCATCGCCCCGCCCGCCGCCGCCAGGTAGGCGCAGCGGCGCGGCTGGGCCTGGAGTTCGGCCAAGAGGGCCGTGTCGTCACCGGCGGTAGGCCAGAGGAGGGTCTCCACGGCGTAGAGCCCTTTGACCGTCGAGCCCTGGCGGAGCAGGAAGGCCGCGTCCAAGGCCTGCGGCCCCGCGATCAGGGCATGGACCCGCTCTCCGTTCACCGGCCACCAGGCCAGCTGAGCCTTCAGGTGCTGGCGGGTCATGCCGCCCATCTCGTAGAGCTGGGCCTCCAGCCAGGCGCGGCGCGCCTCCTGCCAGGCCGCGCGGCCCGCTGCCAGGGAGGCAGGGCCCGGGGCCCGGCAGAGCTGGTCGAGCGCGCCGGCCAGGTCCGTGGTCCGGGCGCCCAGCTCGCGCCATTGGCCGTCGAGCAGGCCCGCCAGGACCTGCCCGGTGCTCGGCGGCGTCGCCGTCGCGCCACCCCGGCAGGCCGCCAGGCCCAGGGCCAGGCCCGTCGCCAGCAGCATCGCTCCCCCGCGCCCGACCCGCCGGGCGCCCTGCCGTTCCCCCATCGTCCGCCTCCTCTCGCTCGTCCGCCCAGCGGCGGTCCTTTGGATCCGGCATCGACTGCCGGACGGTTCGGTTCCTACCCTGTCACAGCCCCGCCAAAAAGGCCAGCAGGGCCGCCCGTTCGTCTGCGCCGAGGCGTCGGAATCCCTCGCGGGCCGCCGCCGCTTCGCCGCCGTGCCAGAGGATGGCCTCGGCCACGCCGCGCGCCCGCCCGTCGTGCAGCAGGCGCTCGTGGCCCGACACCTCCCGCGTCAATCCCAGGCCCCAGAGCGGTGCCGTGCGCCACTCCGCCCCCGCCGCCGCCCCCTCCGGCAGGCCGTCCGCCAGGTCTGGGCCCAGGTCGTGCAGCAGCAGGTCCGTGTAGGGCCGGATGGTCTGGCCCCGCAGGGCAGCCACCGGATGGCCGCTCCCGGTCGGCAAGGTCGGCCGGTGACAGGCCGCGCAGCCCAGCGCATCGAAGAGCCGGCCACCGCGCGGATCGGCCGGCGGGCGGGCGGCGGGCACCGCCAGGGTCTGCAGGTAGAAGGTCACCTGGCCCAGCTTGGCCTCGTCCAGCTCCGGCCGGCCGCCGTCCGGCGCCGCCCGGCAGGCCGCCTGCTCCGGCGGACAGTTCGGCTCGGCGAGGACGGGCGAGGTGATGCCGATGTCCTCCAAGAAGGCCGTCGCCGTCTGCTGCCGAAGGGAGGGCTGGCCCGCCTTCCAGCCGAAGCGCCCCAGCCGGAACGCCGCCGCTTCCTGGTCCCAGACCCGGTTCGGCCGGCCGCTGATCCCGTCGCCGTCGCGGTCCTCCGGGTCCGCCAGGGCCAGGAGCGCCGCCTCGTCCACCGCCTCCAGCAGGCCCAGTCCGACCAGGGGCGGGGCCAGGCGGGGGCTCAGGGCGGCCGAAGCCGGCAGGGGTCCGAAGGCCGGGTCGACCACCCCGTGGCGAGGATGGGCCAGGCTGAACGCTCCGCCGTCCGCGTAGGCACCCGGACGCTCGTCCAGGTCGATGGCGATGCGCCCTTCCGCCGCCACGCCCAGGATGGCCCGGTCCTGCAACTGGCCGCCGTAGCCCGGCAAGGGCAGGGGCCGGCCGCAGGCATCCAGGCCCGGCAGGCCCAGGCGCAGGACGAGCCCCGGGCGCAGCGGCGCCGCGGCATCCGGCAGGCCGCCGCGGCCGTCCCGCGGGTGGCAGGAGGCGCAGGCCTGGGCGTTGAAGGTGGGGCCCAAGCCGTCGCGTCCCGCCGTGGAGGCCGGCGCCGTCACCCAGTTGTCGTTGAAGAAGCTCTTGCCCAGGGTGAAGCGGGGCTTGTCCTCGGGCAGCAGGTTGGCCGCCGGCTGCCCGAAGGCATCGCGCCCGGCCGCCGCGATGCTGGTCAGGCCCCCCAGGCGCCGCTCGGGGGCCAGGGTGGGCGGCGGGGCGCCGGCCGTCGCCGCCAGGCGGGTGGCCTGGGCGACGGCGGCCTGGGGATGGGCCGGCGGCTGGGTCGGCAAGGCCAGCGCGGCCGAGTCGCTCGGGTTCGCGGGCCGGCCGCCGTCTCCGGCCGGCCCGCCCGCACGGCAGGCCGCCAGGCTCGCCAGGAGCCCGAGGCCCAGGGCCAGGCGCCCGTAGCCACCCGTCCCCTGCGACCCGCCGGGGCGCATCCGCGCCACCACCACCCCACCCCACCTCATTCAGCCGCCTGGACCTCCACGCCCAGGGCCACCGCCGCCTGGCCCAAGAGCTCGGTCTGCCGCTCCAACGCGGCCAGGGCCGCCTCGATCGCCGCCGGCCCCTTGGCCCCCGGGATGCCCAGGATGGCCTGGTCGAAGGGCGTCGGGATCGCCCCTACCGCCTCGGTCGCCGCGGCGATGGCCTGCTCCAGGTCCCCGCTCAGCGCCTCGTGGCCTTCTGCGGTCAGCAGCTGCGACAGGCTGTGCTCGCCCTCGGCCTCCTGGGCCCCCCACCAGGCTTCGGCGATGCCCTCCTGGTCGCCCAGGAGGGCTTCCACCGTGCTGTCAGAGAAGCAGTTGATCTCCTCCTCCTGGTCCTGGGTGGAGAAGGGCACGGTCAGGCGCTCGCCCATCAGCTCGGCCCCGGAGAGCGAGCCCATGCCGGTCAGCACCTTGCCCAGGGCCTCGTCCGCAGGCAGGGCCAGGAAGGCGGCGCGGTAGTTCGCCGCTTGGTCGGGCGCCCAGGCGTCCACGAGGCTCGCCAGGTCGGCCTCGAGCTGGGCCGCCAGCAGGCGCAGGGCCTCGCGGCGGCGGTCGGCCTGGCGGGGGCCTCCCGGCGCCAGGTCCTCCAGCGGGCGGTCGCCGGGCCCGTCGGCGGCCTGGTCCTGGCCCCAGAGCAGGAACTCGATGGCGTGCCAGCCCGTCGAGACGTTGGCCTCGCCGCCCTGCTCGTTGAGCGACAGGAGGAGGTCGGCGCTGAGTTCGGGATGCGTCGCCACCGCCTGGATGATGCCGGCGTCCTCCCGGCCCTCCACGTAGTCCAGGTAAGCCTCGTCAAGCGGCCAGGCGTTGATCCGCCCCTCGGGCCCGTTCTCCGGGTGGTCGATGGGCCCGCCGTAGAAGCGCAGCACCTCGGTGCGGGAGTAGATGCGGTTGCCCGCCACCCAGGCGCGCCTGGCCGCGGCCAGCCTGCCGTCGGTGGGGTCTTCCAGCAGGGCCTCGATGGCCGCCGTCAGTTCCTCGGCGGCCGCCAGGCTGTCGGCGTATCCCTGGTGCGCCAGGTCCGCGTAGGCGGCCAGGTAGGCGGCGCGGGCGGCCTCGTCCGGCCCGCTGTCGGCGGCAGCATCGCCGCCACCCTGCGCGACGTCGGCCGCTTCCTGCTCACCGGGGCCGGCCGCGGGCGTGTCGGCCACCGGCTGGTCACAGGCGGCGAGGCTCAGGCTGAGGCCGACCAACAGGCCGGCCAGGATCCGATCGATGTTCATGGGTTGGCTCCTCCTCTGATGCCGGGGGAGAGCTTAGGGGTCCGCGCCGGCCACTTCCAGGCCCCCGGTTGCTCGCCCCGCGTCCCGAACGTTGCAGGCAGCAAGCAACCAGGTTGCACACCTGCTCGACCTTCTGCCTGCAACGGCGAAGCTTCAGGACCCATCCCGCAGGATCCAGGGCGCCGGCTGCAAGGTCCAGGGCTGGCGGGCCAAGTCCACCGCGGGATCGACGAGGCGGCGGGGGCTGCGGCCGTTCAGGGATACCCAGGCGTCCGCAAAGACCTGGGAATCCGGATGGCCTGCCTTCGCCTCGCTTGCAGCCAGCCAGTGGGCGGCCTCGAGAATCATGTCGGGCTGGGTCGCCGCCTGCTGCGCTTGCAGCTCGGTCAGGATGGCCCTTGCCTCCAGGCTCCGCTCACTGCCGTCGAGCCGGCGAATCCGGTAGCCGAGCTGGCCGGAGCGCTCGACCAGCATCACCCGCCAGCTGAAGCGGAAGCCCTCCTCGGTCCAGAGCAGGTCGCCGGGGTAGAGCAGGTGCCGGAGCGGCAGGAGGAGCTGGAGGGCCAGGTAGAGGCCGAAGGCCAGGCGGCCCGAGCGGCTCCCGGGCAGGCCCCGCCGCAGGCCCAGGCCCTGCCCGCCCCAGAGCGCCGCCCAGGCCCGGCCGCGGGCGGGGTAGGAACGCCGCAGGAGCCGCCCCAGGCTGCGGGGCCAGGAAGGGGCCAGGAAGAGGAGGGTGCCGGCGAGCATCAGCCAGGGGAAGAGGCCGATCTTCGGGAAGAGCAGGCCCGTGGCGCCGTGAAAGGTCCAGAGGAGGAGCAGCATCCAGGGCCTGCCGCCCCGCCGCCAGAGGCCGGCGGCAGCCGACAGGTCCACGAAGGCCCCCGCCCAGCTCGCAAGGAGCGCCGTGGCCGGCAGGGCCAACAGAGGGCCGACCCAGGGCAGGTCCGCCCGGGTGGGCAGCCACAGGCGCAGCGGCAGGCCGCGGAGCAGCCAGTCCCCCTGCAGCTTGGCCAGGCCGGCAAAGGTCCAGACCGACAGGAGCTGGAGGCGGAGGACCGTGTGCAGCCAGGGCGGCAGGCCGGGAGGGTGGACGGAGCGCGGCTCCCGCCAGGCGGCCACCCACATCAGTCCCAGCAGCAGGCTGAGCAGGTAGTAGTGGTTGAGGTAGGTGGCCTTGTCCCAGGCCTCCAGCCCCACGAAGAGCCCGAGGCAGAGTCCCCAGCTGAGGCGCGGCCGCAGGCCCAGCCCCGCTGCCAGGCCGGCCGCCGCCAGGGCCAGGACATGGGCCCGGAGCATCCACAGCTCGGGCCAGGGGCGGATCCAGCCCAGGCCCAGGTAGCTGAAGCGCAGGGCCGGCTGCAGGTAGAGGCCCTCCAGCCAGCCCCGCCACAGGAAGCGCAGGGCCAAGCCCCCCACGAAGAGGCCGAGAAGCAGGCGGAAGGCCCTGAGGCCCGCTGTGCGTGCCGGCCACGCCGCCGGCGGCAAGGCCGCTGCCGCCCGGCGGATGGCCATCCCCCGGTCCGCCTCAGCCCTCGTCCACCAGGTCCAGCAGGCGACCGACGATGTCCAGGGCCGCGGCCGGCCGTGCGACGGCGCGGGCGCGGGCCTGGCGGGCGGCCAGGGCGGCGGGCCCTTCGGCCAGCCAGGCCTGGACCAAGGCCGCCGCCGCTGCGGGCTCGGGGCGCAGGTAGCCCACGCCGCGCTCCTCCAGCCAGGCCACGTTGCCCCGCTCCTGTCCCGGCAGGAAGCCGTGCAGGACCATCGGCCGACCAGCCGCCAGGGTCTCCATCACCGTGCTGGGGCCGGCCTTGCTCAGCACCAGGTCGGCCGCGTGGAGGTAGGCCGGCATCTCGCGCGTGAAGCCCAGGATGCGCAGGCGCGGCTCCTGGGCCCAGCGTGCGGCCAGGCGCCGTCGCAGGGCCTCGTTGCGGCCGCAGGCCACCACCACCTGGGGGCGCCCCGGCAGGTCGGCCAGCCGCTGGGTCAGGGCCTCCAAGGGCCCCACCCCGTCGCCCCCGGCGCTGAGGAGGAGGAGGGGAAGCTCCGGATCCAGGCCCAGGCGGCGGCGCCCTTCGGCCGGAGTCGGTGGACGATCGAGGTAGGCCAGGGCGATGGGCTGGCCCAGGGCGTGGAGGCGGGCCGGGTCGGCGCCCAGGGCCAGGGCGCGCGCCGCCGCCGCCCGCGTGGGCACCACCAGGGCGTCCGGCCGGCCGCGGTACCAGAGGGCATGGCCGTCGACCAGGTCGGTGACCACGGTGGCGAAGGGCGTCCCAGGATGGAGGCGCCGCAGCGCCCGGATGGCCGGTTGGGTCAGGAAGGGATGCACCGAGACCACCAGGTCGGGCGCCGTCTCCCGCAGCAGGCGCCGCAGGCTGCGGCGGAGGGCCCAGGCAACCGGCTGCTCGCAGCCCGCCGCGCGGCGGCGCCCATTGCTCAGGCGGAAGCCCAGGCCCCAGAGCCTCGGCAGGCGCCTGGCGATGAAGGCATACTGGCGCGGGAAGCCCGACACCGGCCAGAGAGCGCCGCGCAGGGCGTCGACGAGGCGCAGGTCCCAGGCGCCGGGTTGGAGCTGATCGAAGGCCTGCGCCAGGGCCTCGGCCGCCGCCCGATGGCCGCCACCGGTGTCCGACAACAGGATCAGGCACCGGCGCAGGCGATCCGGCCCCTCGGGATGCTCGGGCAGGCGCATCGTCCCGGGACCTCAGTTCCCCCCGCCACCGGGCCGCAGGAAGATGCCCAGGTCGTAGAGGGCATGGGCCCAGGCGACGATGCCGAAGCCGCGCGCCAGGTACACGACGGTGAAGGCCAGGCCGGCCAGGAATCGGAACACGAAGCTGTGCAGGGTGAACGGGTCCGCGTAGGGGCCCACGTAATGCATCAGGCTGAACGACACGGCCGAGAGCAGGGCCGCCAGGAGCGTGCTGCGCAGCGGGCCGTCCAGGCCCAGCCACAGGAAGAACTCGCCGATGGGCGCCAGGCGCTGCAACCAGAGGAGGAGCGCAGCCAGGCCGCTGACGAGGATGACCCGGAAGAGCAGCTCCTCGAAGAGCCCGGCGCCCAGCGACAGGACCAGGTTCTCGGGGCGCGACAGGGCGGCCGGGCCCAGGCTGAGGGCGGAACGGGCCTGCCCGAGGGCCAGGGTCAGCCGCGCGGTCAGCCAGCCCACGCCGCTGCCCAGGAGGTAGGCCCAGACGCCGCTCTCGAGCAGCATGAGGCCGAAGATCCGCGGCTCGGGCGGCCAGAGCTCCGGCAGTCGGCGCAGATCCTGGCGGATCAGCCAGACCGCCACGCCGATCAGCAGCAGCAGCAGGCTGGCCGCGCCCCCTGCCCCGATCAGCCCGAGCAGCCGCCGCAGGACGGCCTCGGCCGCGTTGCTGACCGCCTGGCCGTCGGGCCGCAGGTGGTTGACCAGGAGCAGCAGCACCTCGTAGGCCAGGAGCAGCGGCAGGGCCAGGAGCAGGCTGTAGCAGTGGCTGCGCGACAGCTCCCAGTAACCCCGCAGGCCCAGGCCGGGCAGGCTACGCTCCATGACCGGCTATGGTACCCGGATCGGCGGCGGGGCGCCAGCATCGCGCCCTCGCTCCAATCGTTGACCGCCGCCCCCTCCCATGATATCCTCACCCGCCGCGCCTCGCTTGAGGCCAACTTGTCATGCGCGCCGTCGAGCCGAGGGGTCGGGGGCGCGCCCAGGGAGATCCAGCGACCATGACCAGCCAGACCGATTCCCCCAGCATCCCCGCCGCCACCGACGCCGAAGCCTCCGCCCGCCGCGGACGGCCGCGCACGCCGGTCGCCGAGGTCCCCTTGGGCGCCCGCTTCACCGGCAAGGTGGTGGGCCTGTCCAAGTTCGGGGCCTTTGTGGACATCGGGGCCATGACCGATGGTCTGGTGCACGTCACCGAGCTGCCCGGCAAGCGGGTGCAGAACGTCGAAGAGGTGCTCAAGAGCGGCCAGGAAGTGGAGGTCTGGGTCAAGGAGGTGGATGCCGCCAAGAACCGCATCTCCCTCACCATGCGCACCCGTCCCAACCACCCCCTCGAGAGCCTGGCCGTGGGCCAGGTGCTCAACGGCAAGGTGACCTCCGTGGCCGCCTACGGCGCCTTCGTCGACATCGACTCGGACACCGAGGGCCTGGTCCACGTTTCCGAGATGTCCAGCGGTTTCGTGCAGAAGCCCTTCGACGTGGTCAAGCCCGGCGATGCCGTGGAGGTCCGCATCAAGGAGGTGGATGCCGGCCGCCGGCGGGTCAGCCTGAGCATGGTCGGCCTGGCCAGCGATCCCGGCAAGGAAGAGGCCGAGGCCCGGGCCGCCGAGCAGGCCGAGGTCGCCGCCCGCCGCCAGCAAGAGCGCGCCGCCCGGGCCGCCGACCAGGCCGAGACGGCCACGGCCGGACAGCCTGAGGAGCGCATGCCCACCGCCATGGAGCTGGCCATGCGCCGGGCCATGGGTCAGGACGATGGCGCCGCGGACCGTGGGGGCCGCGGGGCCAAGAAGGGCAAGAGCGCCAAGCCCGGTCTGAGCGACCTCTACTCGCGCATGCTGGCCGAGTACCGGGAGACCAAGGAAGGCGCCTAGCCTTCGGCGGCCTCTGACAGGGCAGGAAGCCGCGGCGTCGCCACGCCCCTGTCAAGGACCCAGAGCCTCATGCCCCAGAGCCACAGCACGCCCTCCGTCCCATCCGGTACCGCCGCCCTCGCCGACAGCCTGCTGGTGCCCACCTACGCCCGCGGCCCCTTGGTGCTGGAGCACGGGCAGGGCGTTTGGCTCTTCGACGAGCATGGCCGGCGCTACCTGGATTTCGGCGCCGGGATCGCCGTCATGGCCCTGGGCCACGGGGACCCGGAATGGCTGGCCACCGTGCGCGAGCAGGCCGGCCGCCTGGTGCACGTCTCCAACCTCTACCACACCCAGCCCCAGGCCGACCTGGCCGCCCGCCTGGTCAGCCATTCCTTCGCCAACCGGGTCTTCTTCACCAACTCGGGCACCGAGGCCACCGAGGCCGCCTTCAAGCTGGCCAGGCGCTGGGCCCGGGCCGTGCACGGCCCGCCCAAGCACCGCATCCTGGCCTTCAGCGGCGGCTTCCACGGGCGCACCATGGGCGCCGTCTCGGCCACCTGGAAGCCCGCCTACCGCGAGCCCTTCGAGCCCCTGTTGCCGGGCGTGGACTTCGCGGCCTTCAACGACGTCGACGCGGCCCGGGCCGCCATCGGGCCCGAGACCTGCGCCGTCATCGTCGAGCCGGTGCAGGGCGAGGGCGGCATCCTGCCGGCAACCCCTGCCTTCCTGAGGACCCTGCGCGAAGCCTGTGACCAGCAGGGCGCCCTCCTGATCTTCGACGAGGTGCAATGCGGCCTGGGCCGGCTGGGTCGGCTCTGGGCCCACGAGGGCACGGGCGTCCACCCGGACATCATGACCCTGGCCAAGCCCCTGGCCGGCGGCCTCCCCATCGGCGCGGCGCTGACCACGGACCGGGTCGCCGCCGCCATCAGCCCCGGCGAGCACGGCAGCACCTTCGCCGGCGGCCCCTTGGTCACGGCCGCCGCCTGCACCGTCTTCGACCGCATCCGCGATCCCGGCTTCCTGGCCCAGGTGCGCGAGGTGGGCCAGCGGCTGCAGGAAGGCCTGCTGGCCCTGGACAACCCCCATGTGACCGAGGTCCGCGGCGAAGGGCTCTTCCTGGGCCTGGAGCTGGACCAGCCCGTGCGCCCGCTGATCGCGGCGGCGCAGGAAAAGGGCCTGCTGCTGATCGCGGCCGGCGAGCGGGTGGTCCGCCTCTGCCCGCCCCTGGTACTGACCTTGGAGCAGGCCGCCGAAGGCCTCTCCATCCTGGCCGCCTGCCTGCGGGAGCTGGATTGAGCGCCGGGTCCATCCGGCCCGCCGCCCCTGACGATGTCCCAGCCCTGGCGGCGCTGATCGCCCGTCACGTGGCCAGCGGGGACGTGCTGCCACGCTCCGCCGAGAGCATCCGCGCCACCCTGGGAGACTGGATGGTCGGCGAGGACGGGGAGGGCCGGGTCATGGCCTGCGGTTCGCTCTGGCTCTACTCGCCGCTCCTGGCCGAGGTGCGCTCCCTGGTGGTGGAGCCCGGCCGGCGGGGGGGCGGCTGGGGGGGCCGGCTGCTCGAAGCCCTGGCGGCCGAGGCGCGGCGCCGGGGCATCGCCACCCTCTTCACCCTGACCCGTGCGGTGCCCTTCTTCGAACGCCACGGCTTCGTCGTCACCGACAAGACCGTCTTCCCGGAGAAGGTGCTCAAGGACTGCCAGGCCTGCCCCCTGATCGACGCCTGCGACGAGACCGCGCTCTGGATGGACCTCACCGGCGGCGGACTGGAGGAGGAGCTGCGGCGCCAGCGCCTGGCGGCTGCCCTCGCAGCTCGCCGCCTCAGCGGGCCCGGAGCCGTCCTCACCACCCTCGGCCCAGGAAGGTAGGCAGGCGATGACCCTCTGGGGAGGACGCTTCACCGAGGCGCCGGCCGAGGCCCTCTGGCGCTTCACGGTGGACCCGGCCGACCGCCGGCTCTTGCCCGACGACCTCCGCGGCTCAGTGGCCCATGCCCGCATGTTGGGCCGGCAGGGCATCCTGCCCGCCGAGGACGTCGCTCGCCTGATCCAAGGGCTGGAGGCCATCCTGGCCGAGGCCGGGGAGGGGGACTTCCGCTTCCTGGACCAGGACGAGGACGTCCACTCGGCGGTGGAACGCCGCCTGGGCGAGCTGGTCGGCCCGGCGACGGCCGGGCGCCTGCACACGGGCCGTTCGCGCAACGACCAGGTCTGCCTGGACCTTCGCCTCTACCTGCGGCGGGCCGGGGCTGAGCGCATCGCCCAGATCGAGGCCTTCATCGCTGTGCTCGTGGCCCAGGCGGAGGCGGCCGGCGACCGGCTCTCCTCCTGCTACACCCACCTGCAGGAGGCCCAGGCCATTCCCTTCGCCCAGCACCTCCTGGCCTATGCATGGATGCTGCTGCGCGACGCCGACCGCTTCCAGGACGCCCTTCGGCGCCTGGACGTCTCTCCGCTGGGAGCGGGCGCAGCGGCGGGGAGTTCCCTGCCCCTGGACCCGGCGGGCGTCGCCCGAGAGCTGGGCTTCGCCGCCGCCTTCCGCAATTCCCTGGACGCGGTGGCGGACCGCGACTTCGCCGCCGAGTACGCCTTCTGCTGCGCCCAGGCCATGGCCCACCTCAGCCGCCTGGCCGAAGAGCTGGTCCTCTGGGCCACGCGGGAGTTCGGCTGGGCGAGCTATGCCGACGCCTACTGCACCGGCTCCTCTGCCCTGCCGCAGAAGAAGAACCCGGACATCGCGGAGCTGGCCCGGGGGCGGGCGGCCCGGGCGGCCGCCGACCTGCAGACCCTCCTGGGCATCCAGAAGGGCCTGCCCCTGGCCTACAACCGGGACCTGCAGGAGGACAAGGCGGCCCTCTTCCGGGCCGACGACACCCTGGCCGGCGCCCTCGAGGCCCTGGGGGGCATGCTGGCCACCGCCGATCTCCACCCGCCCCCACCCTCGCCCTGGACGGTGGCCCTGGACCTGGCGGAGGTCCTGGTGTCGCGCGGCCTGCCCTTCCGCGAGGCGCACGGGGTGATCGGCGGCCTGGTGCGCGGCCTGCAAGCCGCGGGGCGCCGTCCGGACCACCTGACGGAAGCCGAGCTGATGGCGGCCCACCCCTTGTTCGAGGCCGCCGACGCGGCCCGCCTCAGCCCGGAGGCCTCTGTGGCCGCGCGCCTGGTGCCGGGCGGGGCGGGGCCGGCGATGGTCCGGGAGCAGATCGCGGCACTCAGGGTCCGTCTATCCCCATTGGAGCAGAGATCATGAACCCATCCGGCAGCAAGATCCGCCGCGTGGTCCTGGCCTACAGCGGCGGCCTGGACACCTCGATCATCGTCCCCTGGCTGCGCGAGCAGTACGGGGCCGAGGTGATCTGCTTCTGCGCCGACCTGGGCCAGGGCGAAGAACTCAGCGGCCTGCGCCCGCGGGCCCTGGCCAGCGGCGCGGCGGACTGCGTCATCGAGGACCTGCGCGAGGCCTTCGCCCGCGACTTCCTCTTCCCCATGCTCCAGGCGGGCGCGGTCTACGAGCACGACTACCTCCTGGGCACGGCCATCGCCCGCCCGCTGATCGCCGCCCGCCAGGTGGCACTGGCCGAGGCGGTGGGCGCGGACGCCCTGGCCCACGGCTGCACGGGCAAGGGCAACGACCAGGTGCGCTTCGAGCTGACCTACCAGGCCCTGGCGCCGCGGCTGAAGGTGATCGCCCCCTGGCGCGAGTGGTCCATCCGCAGCCGCGAGGATGCCCTGGCCTACGCCGAAGGGGCCGGCCTGGAGATCGTCTGGCAGCGCGAGTCCCTCTACAGCCGGGATCGCAACCTCTGGCACCTCTCGCACGAGGGCGGCACGCTCGAGGATCCGGACCAGGAGCCGCCGCCCGAGATGTTCCAGTGGACCGTGGATCCCCGCCAGGCGCCGGAGGAGGGCGACGAGGTCACCGTGGACTTCGCCGGCGGGCGGCCGGTGGCCCTGGACGGCCAGGCCCTGAGCCCCGCGGCGCTGATCGCGGCCCTCAACGCCCGCGCGGCGCGCCAGGGGGTGGGCCGGGTGGACCTGGTGGAGAACCGCCTGGTGGGCATCAAGAGCCGCGGCGTCTACGAGACCCCCGGCGGCACGGTGCTGATCGCGGCGCACCGGGCCCTGGAGTCGCTCTGCCTGGACCGCGACACGGCCCATTACAAGGCCCAGGTGGCCCTGCGCTATGCCGAGCTGGTCTACTACGGCCAGTGGTTCCACCCGCTGCGCGAAGCCCTGCAGGCTTTCGTCTCGGCCAGCCAGACCCGGGTCTCGGGGCGGGTCCGCCTGCGCTTGCACAAGGGCCTGGTCTCGGTCCTGGGCCGCAGCAGCCTGGAAAGCCTCTACCGCGAGGACCTGGCCACCTTCGGCGCCGACGACGTCTACGACCAGCAGGACGCCGCCGGCTTCATCCGCCTCTTCGGCCTGCCCATGAAGGTCCAGGCCCTCCTGCGCGGCGCCTCCGAAGAGGCGGAGGCGCTCCGGGCGCCGGACTACGGGCGCTTCAAGCGGGATTGACGGGTAGAGAGAGGCGGTGGACACCATGGACGAGCGACGATCCCAAGAGGCGAGCGGGGCGGGCGGCGCGGCGGGCGGCGCGGCGACGGATCCGCGGGCAGCGGAGGCAGCCCCGCCCTCCGGCCCTTCGACCTTCCGCTGGATCGACGGTGGCGGCGTCTGCGCGCCCCTGGGCCTGCGCGCGGGGGCCACGGCCTGCGGCCTGAAGGCCTCGGGCAAGGACGACCTGGCCCTCCTGGCCCTGGACGTTCCGGCGGCGGCGGCGGGCCTCTTCACCCAGAGCGCCTTGCCGGCGGCGCCGGTGCTCCTGGACCGCGCTCTCCTGGCCGGCCCGGCGGCGGCGGCGGGGGGCGTGCTTGGGGTGGTCGTCAACGCCGGCGTGGCCAACGCCTGCACGGGCGAGCCAGGCTTGGACGACGCCCGCGCCATGGGCCGGGCGGCGGCCGCCGCCCTGGGCTGCCGGCCGGAGCAGGTGCTGGTGCTCTCGACGGGGGTGATCGGGCGGCGCCTGGACATGGCCAAGGTGCAGGCGGGCGTCCAGGGCGCGGCGGCGCGGCTGCGGCGGGAAGGCGGCGCGGAGCTGGCGCGGGCGATCATGACCACGGACACGAAGCCCAAGGAGGCGGCGGTGGCCGTCGCGCTGTCCGGCGGAACGGTGCGGATCGGCGGGGCGGCAAAGGGGGCGGGCATGATCCACCCGGACATGGCCACCCTGCTGGCGCTGGTCACGACGGATGCGGCCATCGCGACCGAGGCCCTCCGGCCCCTGCTGGCGGAGGCGGCGGCGCAGAGCTTCAACCGCATCTCGGTGGACGGGGACACCAGCACCAACGACAGCCTGCTGCTCCTGGCCAACGGCGCCGGCGGCATCGGCCTGGCGGGGGAGGCGGACCGGGCGGCCTTCGGCGCGGCCCTGACGGCCCTCTGCCGCCGCCTGGCCCTGGCGGTGGTCCGCGACGGCGAGGGCGCGCGGCGCCTGGCGGCGGTCACGGTGGAGGGAGCCGTGACGGAGGCGGAGGCCCTGGCGGCGGCCCGCTGCATCGCCACATCGCCCTTGGTGAAGACGGCCCTGGCGGGCGGCGACCCGAACTGGGGGCGCATCCTGGCCGCGGCGGCCCGCTCCGGCGCCCGGCTCTCCGGCGCGGACCTGCGCCTCCGCCTCGCGCGCGGCGACGGGGAGGGCGAGGCGACGGGGCCCTGGCTGTCCCTGGTGGAAGGCGGCGTGGCCACGGCCTTCGCCGAAGCCGACGCGGCCGCCCTCCTGGCGGGCTCGGACGTCTGCTTCAGGCTCCACCTGGGGGCGGGAGACGCTCAGGCCACGGTGTGGACCTGCGACCTGACGGCAGAGTACGTGGCGATCAACGCGGACTACACGACCTGAGGGTGGAAGGTCGCCGGCAGCGCGTGCCGGCCGGGTGGCTGAGACGAGGCTGTGCCAGCCAACCCGCCCAACAGGTCGTGAGGGAGGAGGCGGTGGCCTGGCAGTGGCGGTGGCGCGAAGGGAGCCGACGCAGGCCTGCGCACAGCGAACGGAGTGGGGCGACGCCAGCGCCGAGCTTGGCCAACTCCAGGAGCCCCGTCCTCGCCGGGCGACGGGTTAACCGTGCCTTCACAGCACGGAAACGCCCGCTTCAACCGCCCCCGCGATGCTTGCCGCGGCCTCAGTCGACCCCCCACCGAGCCCTCTCTCGCGCAGCAGCCCTTCCGGGAGGCAGCATGCCGGCACTCCAGCACCTGACCCTGGTCCTCCCCACCCGCAACGAGGCGGCGAACATCGGCCCCTTCCTGGCCGCCTTGCCCCCGGCGGGGCGTCCTTGAACAGGTCCGGGTGGAGGGTGGGAACGAACTGGCGATCGAATGAGATGGCAGTCCCGTCGAAGACGAGCCACAAGGTCCCTTGAGAGTCGATCTCCATGGCCCTGAGCAGTCCGTCGCCACGGGAAGCTTCCAGCATGGGATCGATGAACTCCCAAGGGAGGTCCAACCTTGACCAGACCCCCGCCGTATCGCGGACCGACAAGGTCAACCGGGACCGAGTCATCCCGGTAGGCGCTGATCGAGTCGGCTGAGGAGTTGACGGTCCTGGGGCCTGGAGGGCGAACAGGCGTCCATCACGGTCCAGCGCGAGCCGCAAGATCCGGCGCCCCAGCATGGAAACCGGCAAGGGCTCCCTCGGCTGAACCTCGCCTTCCGCACTCACCCGCCGCAACCATGGGATCTGCAGCGCCCGACCCCGCTCCGGACCACCCGACAGCCAGAGCCCGCCACGGCCATCCCTTGAGATGGCATCCAAGCTGTTCACCGAGCGCCAGGACTCACCGGTCCAGAGCGGGGTCCAGGTACCCTCTTTCTCCCTGCGCATCAGCCCGCCGGGCTGGTCACCACGGGCAAGCCAAGCACCGACAAGGCGGCCCCGGTCGTCAGGCTGAAGCCCGATCAGGAAACCGGATGGTATGCCGTCCTCACTGTAGAAGCGCTGGTGGCTCCCATTCAGCATCCGACGGTCCAAGGGCTCGGGCTCCCTGACGCCGGCACTTCCAGCCATGACGTAGCCGCCATACCAATCGACATCGGAGCACGCTCCTTCCTGGCGCTCGATGAACTGCCTACAAGATCGGCCCACAGACCTCATTCCTTATCACGGCTGGGAAGCTTCCGCGTCACGAGACGCTTGCGATGCCACCGGTCGTCAGGGCCGAAGCCTGTCTACGCTGCCTCCTTCATTGAGTAGCCACAGCTCCCCCTCCAGCCCCTCCCCCGCCTGCACCAGGTCCTCCGAGTACAGGCCGTCGTCCTCCGTGTACAGCCGCCAGCCCCCGTCCGCCAGCCGTTCCGCCGCCCCGCCTTCGCCCACCGCCCAGAGCCGCCCGCCCTGCCAGGCAAGGTCTCGGATGGAACGCCCGGCGACCGCTGGATCGGCGACCCAGACGGGCGCCGCGGCGGGCTCGCGGGGGTCGAGCGAGGCCAGGCCGCGGTCGGTGGCGATCCAGAGGCGGCGGCCGTCGGGGGACCAGAGAAGGTCGGTGGGAGCGGCGTCGGCGAGGGGCTGGTGATCTGGGCGAAGCGTGGTGCCGGGCGCCTGTTCGATCAACACGGCTGCCCCCGGCCCGCCGGCCGCTCCCGCGAGGTCGATCAGAGCCGCCCAGCGGCCGGTGGTCGACCAGGCCATCTCCCGCACAGCTTCACCCGGCCGCAGGCCCATGACCGCGGACATCGGCGTCAGGCCGGTGGCGGGATGCCAGCGCTCCACACGGTCTGACCGGACGCCCGCCTGGTCCTGCAGCAGCCAGATGGCGCCGTCCGGCGCGCAGCGCGGCCGGCGCTCGCGGTCCAGGGGGGGCAGGCCATCGGCCGAGCGAAGATGGCGCCAGCCTTCGCCAGGGCGGTAGGCGCTCAGGCCCCGCCGATGCTGCAACCAGTAGCGGCCCTCCAGGTCTGAGCAGCCCGCCGCAGCGACCTCCGCCCCTTCGCTGAGACGGTCCTGGGGCTCCCAGGTGCCGGTACCACCGGGGCCATCCACCAGCAGCCGGTCCGCGCCGCCCAGCACCAGGTCACCGGCCGGGCTGAGCGCCAGAGCCCAGAGATCGTCGATCGTCGGCTGACCTTGCAGGAAGGGCTGGGTGTTGTATCGCTCCCAGTGGCCCGCCCCGTCGAAGCGGAGGATGGCCCTCGTCGTCCCCAGGAGCCAGAGGTCGTCACTCCGAGGGTCGAGGGCGAGGTCCTGCACTTGGAAGGTGCCTGAGGCCATGGGTGGTAGGTCGAAGGGCTCGATCACACCGGACTCTGGGTCCAGTCTGCCCAGCCGCCGGCTCTCATAGTGGCCCCAGACCTGGCCGGCCCCATCGACCCGCATGACGGTGCCGCGCGCGAAGTCGGTGGGACCCTGCCGCCAAGGTCCCTCGATGCGCCCGTGGATCAGGCCGAAGATGCTGGTCGTGAACACCGAGCCGCCAGGGGTCCAGACCACGTGAGACTGGCCTACCCGCATCGCGCTGTCCGGCTCGAAGCCGGCCAGCTCCGCGGTGCTCCAATGCCGGCTGCGCCCCGCGGCGTCGACGTGGACCACCCCCCCCATGCCCGGCGACCCCTGTCGCAGGCCCATCCCGAGGGCCACCCACATGCCCCCGCCGGCTCCCACGGCCAGCTCGGCCACGTTGGGGCTGAGGGTGGTGGGCAGGGCCACCGTCGACCACGCGCCATCGGCGTCGCGATGGACCAGACCCTGCTCCGTGCCCACCCAGAGGTCGCCCTGGGGTCGCGGGACGATGGCGTTGACCAGGCCGCCCGGCAAGCCTTCGCCCGGCCGCAGGGTCTCGATCCGGCTCCGGTCCGGCCCGGCGTGGATCACCTGGTCCCCATCGGCGATCCAGTGATGGCCGTCGGCCCCGATCACCAGTCGGCGCAGGGTCTGCGGGCCGCTGCGGCGGCGGCCGTCGATGCCCTGCCAGCCGTTCTCGGACACAGCGCGGAACCACAACCGCCGCAGGCCGTCGTCATCGCCCACCGCGACGAGGCCTCCTGGGCCCTCGCTCAGCGACCAAACGCGGCCCGGCAGGGCTCCGGGTACGCCGACCCAGGCGGCAGTTCGGTCCCCCGGCCGGATCGTCGCGATGCCCCTGACGGCCCTGGCGCCCAGTACCACCCCGCCCGCCGGCAGCGCGGCCATCACGGGATGGGCCAGCAGGAGGTCCCCCAGGGCCTGCGCGGCCGGACTGCTCGGTCTGTCGGGCAGCGCATTCGGGTAGAGGTCTTGGGATCCGTCGCGGCCCATGGACAGCAGCGCGCCGTTGAAGAGCAGCCAGAGGTTGCCCGCATCGTCGACCACAAGGTCGTGAGGGCCGCTCAGCCGAGGCGCTTCGTTCATCCGAGCGGCCGACACCTCCGCCAGGGGGAGGTCGAGCTGGGTCCAGTCGCCTGCCGCCGAGCGCACTGCCAGCAGGTAGCGGTTCAAGGCAGGATCCTCGGCGGACGGCCCCACAGGAGGGAAGGCCACCAGGATGGCGTAGAGGCGCCCCCCCGGCCCGAGCACGAGGCGGGTGGCACCGAATTCGCCGAAGGGCGGGGGCAAGGCTTCGGCCGCCAGAGTCCGACCGCCTGCATCCACCCGGCGCAGCCAGGCGTCGATGACCGCCGCACCGCGCAGCCGCCCCCCGGCCAGCCAGAGGCCGCCGGCGCCGTCCGGGCAGATGGCCCAGGGGGTCAAGGCGGCGACGGCCGGATCGGCGGGCCAGCCGCGCCAGCCCGCGCCCTCTTCCCAGCGTGCCAGCCCGCCCGGCATCGCCTCGCCCAGCGGTCCCCAGACGCCGTAGACGCGGCCGGCGGCATCCACCGCCAACTCGCGCAGCCAGCCGCGCGGCAGTCCGTCCGCCGCGGTGAAGCGCTGGACACGGCCGTCAGGCAGGCGGCGCTGCAGGGGGTCGGCCTCCCCTGACGGATCGAGGCCCAGGGCCGTCTGGGCGCCCCCGAACCAGACAGAGCCCGTGGCATCCACCGCCACCTCGCTGATGGGATCGTGGCTGTGGACGCGGGGCTCGCCGCCATCGGCCGGCCATTCGACAAGGCCCCCGAGGGTGGCCGCCCAGAGGTTCCCCTCGCGGTCATGGGCCAGGTCCAGGGCCCGGTCGTAGGCCGCCAGGTGCTGCCACGGACCGGACACGGAGCCCGGCTCGGCGACCGTGAGCCGGGCGCGGGAGGCCAGCAGGGGGAGGTAGGCGCGGCAGGGGGAGGGGGAGCAGGCGGCGGAACCCTGGGCCGTCACGACCGGGCCCGCCTGAGCCAACGCCAGAAGCCCTAGCACCATCGCCGTAGCCAAACGCAAGGTCATGCGGCACATCATCGGACGGCCCTCCCGAACACAACGCGGTTCCGCCCCGGCAGAGGCGGCCCGGCGGACGTCGTCCGGAGCATACCGCCCCGCCGGCGCCGGCGCAAGCACCGCCCCCCGCCAGCCCCGCGATTCCCCATCCCTGCCGCGTTAACCCTGCCTTCACAGCCCCGCAACGCCCGCTTCAATCGCCGGCACGACGCTTGCCGGTGCCATCCGGCACCCCCGAATCCGCCGCGACGCGGCCCTACTGCGAGGCAGCATGCCGGCACTCCAGCACCTGACCCTGGTCCTCCCCACCCGCAACGAGGCGGCGAACATCGGCCCCTTCCTGGCCGCCTTGCCCCCGTCCCTGCGCCTGATCGTCGTCGATGCCAGCGACGACGCGACGCCCGAGCTGGTCCGCCGCCTCAGGCCGCGGGCCACGCAGGTCATCCGCAGCCGCGCCGGGATCGCCGAAGCCCGCCAGATCGGCGCCGAGGCCGCCGTCACGCCCTGGCTGCTCTTCAGCGATGCCGATGTCAGCTTCGGCCCCGGCTACTTCAAGCGACTGTCCAGGCTCCCCGACCTCGGCGATGCCCTCTACGGCCCCAAGCGCTCGCAGGGGCGCTGGCAGCGCTACTGGTGGGCCTTCTCGCAAGGCCAGCGGCTGGCCCAGGCCATCGGCATCCCCGCCGTGTCGGGCTCCAACCTCCTGGTCCGGCGCCAGGCCCTCTTCGCGGTGGGCGGCTTCGACCGCCACCTTCCCTGCAACGAGGACTCCGAGCTCGGCTGGCGCCTGGCGCGGGCCGGCTTCGACGTCCGCTTCGAAGCCGGCCTCGTGGTCCACGAGCGCGACCACCGCCGCCTCGATCGCGGCGCCCTGCGCAAGACCGCGCACAACCTGCTGCGCTGCGCCCTCCTGTACACCGACCTCCTGCCCCAGCGGCTGCGGGCCAGCGACTGGGGTTACTGGTCGGTCAGGTAGCGGGCATCGGCGCGACCTCCGCTCGTTGAGCCTTGCCCCTCAGGGACTCTGAACCCCCAGTGTCCCCTCGCTCAGCGCCTCAGCCGGTCCACCGAACCCTCCGCGTTCAGCAGCCAGAGGTCGCCGCTCGGGCCGACGGCGGCTTGGACCAGGTCCTCTGAGACCAGGCCATCGGCCTTGGTGTGCAGCCACCAACTGCCGTCCCTCAAGCGCAGGGCCGCCCCGCCTTCGCCCACCGCCCAGAGGCTCCCACCCTGCCAGGCGAGGTCGCGGATGGCGCGGCCTGAGACCGCTGGATCGGCGACCCAGCCCGGCTCGGCGGCGGCAACGCTCGGGTCCAGCAGGGCCAGGCCGCGGTCGGTGGCGATCCAGAGGCGGTCGTCGGGCCCCCAGGAGAGGTCGGTGGCCATGGCCAGGGCCAATGGGCCGGCTCCCAGGCGCAGGTAGGCGCCGTCGGCCTGCGTGACGAGGAGGGCTCGGACCTGGCCGTCATCCCGCCCGCCCGCCGAGAGCAGGGCGGCCGCTCGGCCCTTCGCCGACCAGGCCAGCAGCTGCACACCCTCGCCGGCGCCCACCGCGGCGACCAGCCCGGCATCCACCGCCGCGGGCCGGTCTTCCGATGCCTGCCAGGCCAGAAGCTTCGCCGAAGCCCCGTCCGAGGCCGGCTGGGTCACGAAGACGCGGCCATCGGGATCGCAGAAGGCCCGGCCGCGCTCCCAAAGCGGGGGCAGGCCGTCGATCGAGCGGACATGGCGCCAGTCCGCCCGGCTGTTGAAGCTGCTCAGCCCGTCGCGGTAGGGGAGCCACAGGGCCTGCGCGGGATCGGCGCAGGCGGCGCCGGCCGGATCGCCGCCCAGGGTCAGGCGCCCTTGCAGCTCCCACGCGCCGCTCGCGTCCGGGCCGTAGACCAGCAGACGGTCAGCCGTGCTGGTGACGAAGATCCTGCCGTCTGGCGCCAGGGCCAGGCCCAGGGGCAGGTCCCGCGCCATCTGGCCGCCTTGGACCGCGGACCAGGGAATGCGCCGCCAGCTGCCGTCCACGCTGCGCTGGAGCAGGTAGGCCGCGTCGTCGGCCAGATCGACCGCCGTCGCCCAGAGGGTATCGCCGTCCGGCTCAAAGGCCAGATCGGTGAATATCAAAGTATCCATGCCGGGGCCTGAGGCGGCGACGGCCTTGAAGCCATCACCCTCAGGCTCAAACCGCACGAGGCCGCTGAAGCCGGAGAAGGCCCAGAGCCGGCCCTCCCCGTCGAGGGCCATCGGACCGCCTTCGGGCGTGAAGTCCAGCCGGCGCCAGGGTCCCTTGCCGTCGCCATGGAAGAGCGCCAGGTCACCCTGGACGAAGACCTGGCCACCGGCGGTCAGCAGCACCCGATCCATCCCACCGCCCCCCTCGTCGCCCATCTGGCTGCTGCTCCACTGCCGGGACTGGCTGTCGGCCCCCCGGTAGAGCAGACCCCCCTCGACGAACTGTCCATCGACCTCGGACGCGGCCAGGGCCAGCCAGACGCCGCCATCAGGGGCCGGGGCGATGTCGGCGACGTGTTCGCTGGCCGTCACCGGCATGGGCCAGCGCGACCAGGCTCCCCCGGCGGAGCGGCGGCTGAGCCCCTTCTCAGTGCCCACCCAGAGCGCGCCGTCCGTGCCCATGGCCAGGCTGCGCACCGCTCCCCCCGCCAGGCCCGTGTCGGGGCCGGCATGGCTGATCCGCCGGCGGTCCGGCCCCACCTGCATCAGCCACTCGCCATCTGCGATCCAAAGCTCGCCGCTCGGCCCCCTGGCGATGGCCCCGTATCCCAGCTGCGTGGACGCATCCCGACCGTCGATGGGCTCCCAGTCCTGAGCGCCGGCCTTCCGCAGCCAGAGGCGATCCGCCTCCAGGTCATGGCCGGCGGCGACCATGCCCCCGGCCGCGCTCGTCAAGCGCGCGATGCGGCCGGGCAGGGCATCGGGCAGGCTCAGCCAGGCCTGGGCCGCCTCGCCCGCGCTGTCGAGGAGCGCCGCGCCTGGCTGGCCGGGCGCCGCGACCGCGAGGCCCCCGCCCGGACGCAAGGCCAGGGCCACCGGGTCGAGCAGGAGACGATGGAGGCGCTTGACGGCGGCGGAAGGCGGCCGGCCGATGGGCGTGCGCGCCTTGGGGAGCACGGCCGTCCGCCCGTCGGGCGACAGGACCAGGACCGCGCCGTACAGGACCAGCCAGACGGTTCCATCCTCATCGACGGCCAGGTCCTGGATGCCGGGGCTGGAGCCCTGCAGCTGGGTCAGTGCATCCTCCACCAGGCCTTGAGGGAGGTCGATCTGGTCCCAGTCGCCGTTCGCCGCGCGGGTGACGAAGACGGTGAGGTCGTTCGAAAAGGGCGGGCCGCTCTGCACCGCGCCGGGCTCGGACGTCGCGTCCGGCCGGGGCGCGAGGATGGCGTAAAGCCGGCCGCCCCGCCCGGCGGCCAGGCGGATGGGGGCGAACTCCGCCAGCCCCGGCGGCAGGGTTTCGAAAGGCTGGAGCCTTCCTTGGGCGTCCAGGCGTCGCAGCCAGGCGCCCTCCGGGGTCAAGGCCCCGCCGACGACGGGGCCGCCGGCCAGCCAGAGGCCGCCCTGGCCATCGGGGCAGAGCGCCCAGGGCGGGCGGCCGCCAAAGTCCTCGGCCGGCCAGACCTTCCAGCGGCCTGCACCGTCCCAGCGGGCCAGGCCGCCGCTCGGGGCCTCCCCGCTCGGCCCCCAGGCGGCGAAGAGCCGGCCGGCCCCGTCCACCGCCAGGGCCTGCAGGCTGCCCTGCGGTAGGCCGTCGGCGGCCCCAAAGCGGCGGCGAGAGCCATCGGGGGCCCGGCGCTCGAGCCAATCGGAGGAAGCGTCCACAAGCTGACCCACCGCCGCTGGTCCACCGTACCAGACGGCCCCCTCGCCGTCCACCGCCACCCGGCTCACCGGCCGGTGCACCAGGACGCGCGCCCGGCCGCTCGCGGGCCACTGGGTCAGGCCGCCCAGGGTGGCCGCCCACAGGTTCCCCGCGGCATCGAAGGCCAGGTCGGTCACCCGGTCGTGCATGCCCAGATGCTCCCAGGGCAGGTCGTCGGGAGCCGCCTCGGGCACGCCACCCGCCATCCCCGCGCCCACCAGAGGCAGAAAAGCCCGGCAAGGCAGCAGGACGCAGCCGCCGGACCCCTGCGCCGCGGCCCGCGGGCCGGCGGGGACCAGAACCAGACAACAGGCCAAGAACAGGAGCAACCTGACCGCACGCGTCATCGGATTCCCCTCGCTGGCAACACCATGGGTAGCCCCGGGCCGACCGCCGGGGTTCAGCAGAGGCTGTGACGCCGGAGGGGGCGGGGGGATACGGTGGATGATGCGCCCCCCTTGATGATCACCGCTGCAGCCGGTTGATGATTCCCCACCGGTCCTGCACCCACAGCTCGCCGTCCGGTCCTTCCGCGGCCTGCTGCAGGTCGTCGGCGCTCAGACCGTCGGCCTGGCTGAGTCAGCGATCCGGCAGGCCGCCCCTTGAGATCCCGCAGCCGAGAAGGCGAGCATAGCCCCTCGCGACATTCAGCGCAAGGAGCTTTGCCGGCTCAGCAGGTCACACTTCCCTACCAAGCCCACCGCTCACACCGCCGCCAGCGCCCCCGCTCCCTCCATCTCCACCCGCCCCAGTTCGCGGGCGATCCACAGCCGGGTGAGCTTCTCCTGCAGGCTGTTCTGACCCAGGCGCTGGTTCAGGACGCCCCAGTCCACCTTGTCGAGGGGCTGGTCCTGGTCGAAGCAGCTGAAGACCACCTTGGCCTCGCCCGTCACCGGGTCCACGTGGCGCTGCAGGCACTGGGCGCAGATCTCCTTCATCATGCACTGCATGGGGCTGTTGATGCTGCCCAGGGCCACGTGGCCCTGCTTCAGGAAGGGCGCCAGGATGCCGTGCCGCGCCTCGGCGACCGCCCGCATCATGCGGTCCGAGCCGATGGCGATCACCCGGTCCACCGCCGAGAGCGGGATCTCCGGCTCGCCCAGCTCGCCCGCCGCGTAGGCCCGCATCGCCTGGACGATGTTGCCTGTGAAGGCCCGGTCCCGGGGGCGCTCCGGCACGAAGTCCGCCGCCACGTCGCAGGCCCAGACCACCACGTCCGAGGCCTCCAGGATCTCCTCCACCTTGTAGCGGTCCTGCGGCTGCTTGTAGCCCGCGAAGTAGAGCACGCGGCTGCCGGCCTGCCGCAGGGCCTCGCCGATGGAGAAGAGCACCGCGTTGCCCAGACCGCCGCCCACCAGCATGACCGTCTCGCCGGCCGGCGTGGCCGTGGGGCGGCCCGTCGGTCCCATGACCACCACCGGCTCGCCCGGCTGCAGGTGGTGGATCAGGTTGGAGGAGCCGCCCATCTCCAGGACGATCATCGAGAGCAGGCCCGCCTCCTTGTCCACCCAGGCCCCCGTCAGGGCCAGGCCTTCCATCGCCAGCACCGTGTCCGGGCTGCGCAGGGCGAAGCGCTCGTAGTTCTGCAGGCGGTAGAACTGGCCCGGCTGGAAGCCCCTGGCCGCCCGCGGCGCCCTCACCACCACCTCGACGATGTTGGGCGTCAGCCGCTCCACATGATGCACGGTCGGCCGGAGTTCCTGGTTCAGGAGCCCGAACAGATCCTCTGTCGCGCCGCCCCGCGGGGGCCGCTTGGCGAGGGAGGCGCTGACCACGCCGTAGCCCGCCCGGGCCGAGGCCATGGCCGCCACCACGTTGCCCGCGTAGCTGGGATGCAGGTCCCCGAAGAAGGATGCGCGTCCCGCCAGGTCCGCCCGGCCGGCCCCTGCGCCCGGGTCCATCAGCACATGCACCGCCGCCGGCTTGACCTTGCGCTCCGGGCTGACCGGCCGGCCCTCTTCGTCCACCGCCTGGAAGTACTTGCCGTCCAGGACGATGGACCCGTCCTCGCGCGCCAGCACCGTGTTGGGCACCGTGCCCGCCGCCACCAGGATGGTCCGCGCCGGCAGCAGCTGCTCCGCGCCGTCCGGGCCCTTGCAGCGCAGCGCCGCCGCGTGGCCGTAGCCGTCCAACTCCACCGCCACCGGGCTCAGGTTCTCGGCGAAGCGGATGCCCTCCTGGAAGGCCTTCTCCACCTCTTCCCAGTTGTTGCGGTAGGAGGGCGCCTCCTGCATCGTCTTGCGGTAGACGATGCTGCTGCCGCCCCAGCCCTGGAGCAGCTCCCGGATGCGCGCCTCGCGCCCCTCCACCGCCGCCGCCGCCCGCTCGGCGCGGATGGCGCGGGCATGGGCCAGCCATTCGGCGGCCGTCGCCCGCTCCTCCTCGCCCCAGGAGGCGCGCACCGTCTCCTCGCCCAGCTCGTCGCAGAGGGTCTGGTAGCGGTCGAGGAACTTCTCCACCTGCACCGGGTAGTAGGCCAGGGCCTCGGTGCAGGCGTCGATGGCCGTCAGGCCGCCGCCGATCACCAGCACCGGCAGGCGGACGTGCAGGTTGGCCACGGTGTCGCGCCGCGCGGCCCCCGTGAGCTGCAGGCCCATCAGGAAGTCCGAGGCCTGGCGCACGCCGCGCGCCAGCCCGTTGGCCATGTCGATGACCGTGGGCTTGCCGGCGCCCATGCAGAGGGCCACGTGGTCGAAGCCCAGGTCCCAGGCGTCCTCCATGGTCAAGGTGCCGCCGAAGCGCACGCCGCCGACCATGGCAAAGGCCGCGCGCCGTTCCAGGAGCAGGCGCAGGACCTTGAGGAAGGTCTTGTCCCAGCGGACCGTGATGCCGTACTCGGCCACGCCGCCGAAGCCGGCGTTGACCCGCTCGTCCAGGGGCTCGCGCAGGTCCTCGATGTCGTAGACCGGCGCGAAGGCGCGCCGGCTGCCGTCCACGGCCACGCCGGAGAGGGCCTCGTCCAGGGGCTCGATCTTCAGCCCGTCGACGGCCGCCACCGCGTGGCCTTCCTGCAGCAGGTGGTGCGCCAGGGTGTAGCCGGCCGGGCCCAGGCCCACCACCAGCACCTTGTAGCCGCTGTCGGGCTTGGGCAGGGGCCGCGCCAGGTTGAGGGGCTGCCAGCGGCTGAGCAGGCTGTAGACCTCGAAGCCCCAGGGCAGGGCCAGGACGTCCTTGAGGGCCCGGGTCTCGGCCTGGGGGATATTGACGGGATCGCGGTTCTGGTTCTGGTAGACGCAGGCCACCATGCAGTCGTTGCAGATGCGGTGGCCGGTGCCGGCGCACATGGGGTTGTCCACCGTGATCACGGCCAGGGGGGCCACGATGCCGCCCTTGGCCTTCAGCTCCTGGAACTCGGAGATCCGCTCCTCCAGGGGGCAGCCCAGCATCTCCCGGCCCAGGTCGTTGCGCTTGACGGCCCCGGTGGCGCCGTCCTTCAGCCCCAGGCTGCAGCTGTCCTTGCCCTGGTGCTGGCAGTAGATGCAGTAGCGCAGCTCGTCCATGGCCTGCGGCAGGGTGGCCCCCGCATCCGTCAAGCCAAAGCCCTCGCGGCGGCGCTGGTGGGCCGCCGGCAGGCTGAGCCGCCGGGCGCCGTCCTCCAGCAGGGCCGCGACGGGGATGAGCTGGAAGGGATCGTTCTTGGCCGGCACCTTGAAGAGCACCCAGTCGGCGTAGGCGTGCCGCCCCTGGGGCGTGTGGTGGGCCCAGGCCACGAAGCGGGCGGCCAGGTCCAGCTCGGCCGCGGCCGCATCGCCCGCCGCCTGCCAGTCGAGGATGGCCTTGGCCAGGCCCAGCTCGGTCAGGGGGGCGGCGAGGACGGCCTCCAGCTGGGCGCGCAGGGCGGCGCCGTCGTAGCCGGCGGCCAGCTCGGCGGGATGCTTCTTCAAGGCGCCGCGCTGGACGAACTGCCGCTTGCAGTCGTGGATGGGCGCGGTGGCCTCCTGGGCCTCGCGCGCCCGCGCCAGCTCCGCTTGGATGCCGAAGAGCCGGCCGACGAAGTCCTCCACCTCGGGCCCGAGGGCCAGCAGGAGGTCGCCCTCGGCCTGGCGACCCAGGACTTCGGGGGCGGCCCGGCCGGCCAGGAGGCGGCCCTGGAGCTCGCTGTCGCGCTCGCCGAGCCAGGCGAGGAAGGCCTGGTCCAGCTTGACGAGGCCCTCGCGACGGTAGAGGTCGGCGAAGCTGAGGCCGTGGCCCAGTTCAAGGCGCGGCGCGGCGCCGCCTGGGGCGCTCTGGCTGATGGTGGGCATGGAGGTCTCCAACACAGGGGGCGGGCGGAGGATCCCGCCGGGCGATGCCGCGAGCGGCGCCGCCGCGGGCAAACGGGCGATACAACGGTCTCCGGGGCGCCGGCGTTCGGTGGCGCCAGGGAGATCAGGGCTGATGGGCGCTGCCGGTCAGGCGAAGCTGAGGCCCGCGGCCTCCAGGGCCTCCATGCCTCCGGCCAGGTTGGCCACCCGGGCGAAGCCGGCCCGCTGCAGGTAGCTGGCGGCAGCGGTGGAGCGGTAGCCGCTGCGGCAGGCCACCAGGATCTCGGCCTCGCGCGGCAGTTCGTCCAGGCGCTCGGGCAGGTGCCCGGCCATGAGCTGGCGGGCGCCGGGCAGGTGGCCGGCTTCGAACTCGTCGTCGCCGCGCACGTCCAGGATCACGAAGCCGTTGCCCTCGGCCAGGCGGCGCCGCAGGTCCTGGGGCTGCCACTGGGGCAGGGAGGCCACGGGCCTGCCGTCGGCCTGCCAGGCGGCGGTGCCCCCGGCCAGATGGCCCACGATGTTGTCCAGGCCCACGCGGACCAAGGCCCGCCGGCCCAGGTCCAGCTCGGCGGGGCCGGGAGCGGAGAGGATGATGGGCCGGTCGTAGGGCAGGAGCCAGGAGGCCCAGATGCTGACGGAATCCCGCGAGCCGATGCCGACGGCGCCGGGCACGTGGGCGGCCCCGAAGACGGCCTGGTCGGCGAGGTCCATCAGCACGGCGCCGTCGGCCAGGAGGGCGGCCACATCGGCGGGGCCGAGGGCCTGGCCGCCGGGGAGCACGGGCAGGGCGGCGGGCCCGGCGGCGTTCAGCACCTTCATCCGCCGGTAGTAGGGCGGGAAGGGCGGCACGTTGCCCAGGATGCGGGCGACGAAGGCTTCGCGGGTCAGCGAGGGGTCCAGGTAGGGGTTGGCGATGCGCTCGAAGCCGAGGGTGCTCATCGGCCGCCCGCTCATGCCGGCGCCGCACATCGAGCCGGCGCCGTGGGCGGGGTGGACCTCCAGGCCGTCGGGCAGGCCGGCCAGCTTCTGGGTCACCGAGTCGTAGAGCTGGTTGGCCAGGCCCCGCTTGGCCTCCTCGCCCAGGAGGTCCGGCCGCCCCAGGCTGCCCACGAAGAGGAAGTCGCCCGAGAGCAGCAGCATGGGCACGGACACGGAGCGGTTCAGGTCAAAGACGAGGAAGCTCAGGTGCTCGGGGGTGTGCCCGGGGGTGTGCAGGGCCTGGATCCGCACGCCGCCCAACTGCAGGGCATCGCCGTCGCGGAGCTCCTCGTGCGGGAAGCTGCTGTCGTAGAGCTCGCCCTCGTCGTAGGCCGAGAGGCAGAGGCGCGCGCCGGTCCGCTCGGCCAGCTCCTTGGCCCCGGAGGCGAAGTCCGCATGGATGTGGGTCTCCAGGACGCAGGCGATGCGCAAGCCCTCGCGGGCGGCGAAGTCGAGGTAGACGTCGATGTCCCGCCGCGGGTCGACGATGGCCACCTCGCCGGAGCCGGGGCAGCCGACGGCGTAGCTGTAATGCGACAGACCCTTGTCTTCGAAGCGTTCCAGGAGCATGGCGGTGGAAGTCCTCCGGCGGGGCAGGCTGGCGGAAGCCAGGGGATGTGGCGCAAGGCGGGTGCGGGCCGACCGCGCGGGGCAGGCCAAGGGATGATGATAGGACGGCGGGGGAGGGGGGGCAATCGGCAGGAAGGAGTCGCCTCGATGGACCCTGGACGTGTTCATCCTGGTTACTTTGGAAGGGGCACAAGGACAGGGATGCGCTGCCGCAGTGCGGCAGGCGCTCACGCTGGCCCCTCGGCGCGCAGCGGCCGACCTGGCAGCGTTCAACATACCTATTGACAGGGCGAGCAATCCTGACTATACTCTGTGCAAGAGTCTTACAAAACCTGTACAAACAATGGAGCATGACCCATGAAGAAGTTCCTGGCTGGTTTCGCAATCGCTGCGCTGGTGTCCCTGGGCACCGGTCTCGCAGCCCGTCCCTCGGCTGCACAGGAGTCGTCGATGATGGTGTTGGAGGACTTCGGCGCTTCGCCCCGCCCAGACCTGGGCACCTGGCGCATGTTCACCGATCGCGTCATGGGCGGCGTCTCGGACGGCGAGCAGGCCGTGACGGAGGTGGAGGGCCGGCTGGCGCTGCGCCTGACCGGCTCGGTCAGCCTGGAGAACAACGGCGGCTTCGTGCAGTCGGCCTTCACGCCCCGCAAGACCCTCGACGGGAAGGCCTTCACCGGCATCCGCCTGGCGGTGAAGAGCAACGGCGAGGATGGCTACTACGTCTTCCTGCGCACCCGCTCCACCTTCATGCCCTGGTCCTTCTACTCGGCGCCCATCCCGGCCACCACCGCGTGGACCGAGGTCGACATCCCCTGGACCGCCTTCAAGAAGAACAGCGTCTGGTCCAACCTGAACCCAGGCCAGATCCGCCAGATCGGCATCGTGGCCTACGCCCGCGAGATGGATGCGGACATCGCGGTGGGGTCGATGGGGCTGTATCGCTGACACCAAGGCCGGAGGGCCGGAGAGGAAGGCCCCGCCGGTCGGCTACGGAGGGGGGAGCGGGCTTGAAGCGCTCCCCCCTCTTCGTTTCCCCGAGGGCCTTGGCCAGGAGCGTGTGATGGAACCGCGACCCTGTCGCTACTCCACCCCCAAGCTCGCGCCCCGCCCCACCGGCTTCCCCCGCATCCCACAGCCCGAGGCCTGCCTCAGCCAACGCGCCGCCGCGGCCAGCGCTCGATCGTCGGGGGCACCAGGGTAGGCGGGCGGAGCTCCCCAGACGAGCTCATCCGGCTCTATCCGGCTGCCGTATGCCTTCCCGGTCCGATCCATGCCGAGCGCAGTCGTCAGGTAGAGGCGCCCGCCGTCGGGCAGCGCCGAGGGTTGGTTGCCGGTGGACACGCCAAAGGTCGGTCTTCCGAAGGAGCGGGTGTTGGGTCGGCCCCGGAAGGCGATCACCACAAACTCGCCGGCGCTGGCCGTGCTCGGCCCGGTCAGGACGGCGACCCAGGCGAACTTCAGGTCGTGCAAGGCCGGCGGCGGCTTCAAGATGCCACCCGCCCCGGCGGTCCACGGGATCCGCTGGCCGTCGCGATCGACGAAGTAGCCGACGACGCCCTCGCCGAGCAAGGGCTTGAGGCCGCTCAGCATCGGCCACATGTTTCCACCTTCGTTGGCCCGCAGGTCCACCACCCAGCCACATGCGGCCGCCTTGCGAGCGGCGGCGAAGCCCTCGTGGACCCGTTGGCTGTAGGATCGAGCCGCCGTCTCGTCCGATCCCGCATAGCGCGGGATCCCGATGTAGCCCACTCCCCCCGACAGAACGCGGAGGTCCGCCGGCGCGTTCGTCGCAGCGCTCTCCTTGTAGGTGCTCTCCTCAGTCGGCGACAAGACCATGCTGTGATGATCGCCGAGCCTGGAAAGCAGGAGCCGGATCGCCGGATAGGCGTCGGCGGACACGTGGGCGCCCGCAACCATCCGCCTGAGCTCCGGCTCCGCAGCCTTCCAGTCCACCCGGTCCGCACGGAGGGCCTCCGCCTTGACCCGGGCGATGGCGGCGTCCAGGACCTCGGCGGCCGTTGCGGTGGCTTCGCCATCTGCCGCGCTGCTGACCGTGGCTGCCGGAGGCGATGCCGTTGGCGGATCTGCAGCCAGCGCCGCGCGGCCGGACGGTGGGACGGAGATGAGGGTGATCAGCGAGGTGAACAGGATTGCCTGAGCAGCTCGGCAACGCGTGGTCGACATGGCTTCCTCCAGGATCGACCCAAGGGATAACGGGTCCACCTTCATGGACGGCGGCACGCACGTCTATTGCGTCATCGATCCGGATCGACGGTCCGCGGTCCGCCCGGCCCCCTACCGACTCCCCTTCACCTGCGTCCACATGTCCCCGTACAAGGTCAGCGCCGCGCCCACGTCCTTCACCGGCTGGCACTTCGCCACCGCGTCCGCCGGCGGGTTGGTGGCCGGTGAGGCCTCGTAGGCCGCCCATACCTCCGGCATCTGGGCCTTGACGTAGGCCAGGCCTGCCTTGTTGGGGTTGGAGTAGGGGTAGTCGCGGGTGATCAGGGCGCTGTTCTCGGGCTGCAGCAGGTAATCGATGAAGGCGTGGGCCGCGGCGGGGTTCGGGGCGCCGGCCGGGATGGCCAGGTTGTCGAACCAGATGCCGCAGCCGTCGGCGGGGAGGACGTAGGTGAAGGCGGGGTTCTCGCGCGCCGCCAGGGCCGCCTCGCCGTTGTAGACGATGCCCGCGTCCACCTCGCCCGCCAGGAGCTGGGTCTTGGGGCTGTCGCTGTCGAAGACCCGGATGTTGGGCTTCAGGTCGATGAGCTTGTCGCGCGCCTGCTCCAGCTCCGCCTGGTCCTGGCTGTTGCGGTCCAGGCCCAGCTGCACCAGGGCGATGCCCAGCATCTCGCGCTGGTCGTCCGTGGCCACCAGGCGGTCCTTGAAGTCCGGCTTCCAGAGGTCCGCGAAGGCCGTGATGGGCGGCGAGACCTTCTCCGCGTGGTACACGATGCCCGTGGTGCCCCACTGGTAGGGCACGCTGACCTCGTTCTGCGGGTCGAAGGAGCGCCCCAGGAACTGGGGATCGATGTTGGCCAGGCCCGGCAGCTGGGCCTTGTCCAGCGGCTCCAGCATGCCCCCTGAGCGCATGAGGCCCACCAGGTAGTCGCTGGGGATGATGAGGTCGTAGTTGGCGTTGCCGGCCTTGAGCCTGGCCAGCAGCTCCTCGTTCGAGGCGTAGCTGTCGTAGTTGACCGTCACGCCCGTGGCCGCGCCGAAGCCGTCCAGCACCTCCTGCGGCACGTACTCGGACCAGGCATAGAGGTTGAGGGTCTGGCCCTCCAGGGGAGACGGCGCGGCCTCGTCCGCGCCGGCCGCCTCCGGCGAGCCCGCGGGAGGCGCGGCGGTAGGGGAGCAGGCAGCCAGGACGGCGGTCAGGCAGAGCAGGGCCGCAATACGGGCCGGTCCGAGGGTCACGGTCATGAGGAACCTCCAGGTAGGGGGTCGAGGGGCGAGGGGGCCGTCTACGCGTGACCATCGGCGGGGTTGCGGCGCCGGAGCAGCTCGGCCGCCCCCAGCAGCAGCAGCACGACGAGGATCCACAGCGTGGACAGGGCGTTGATCTTGGGCGTGGCCGCCTGCCGGATCATCGACTGGACCCGGATCGGCAGGGTGCTGGAGCCGGGGCCCATCGTGAACAGGGTGATGATGTAGTCGTCCAAGGAAAGGGTGAAGGCCAGGAGGGCCCCGGCCAGCACACCGGGCAGGATGAGCGGGAAGGTGACGCGCCGGAAGGTCTGCCAGGGGCCTGCGCCCAGGTCCATCGCCGCCTCCTCCAGGCGCCGGTCGAAACCGTGGAGGCGGGCGCGCACCGTCAGCACCACGAAGGGCACCGAGAAGGCCACGTGGGACACGATGATGGTGGGCAGGCCGCGGGCGACGCCCAGCATCCCGAAGAGCGCCAGGAGGCCGATGCCCATCACCACCTCGGGGATGACCACCGGCAGGTAGAGGACGGCCTCGGCCGCCGAGCGGCCGCGGAAGCGGTAGCGCTGCAGGCCCAGGGCCGCCGCCGTGCCGATGACCGTGGCCACCAGGGTGGACAGCCCGGCGACCACCAGGGTGTTGCCCGCCGCCTGGCGGATGTAGCGGTCGGCCAGGAGTTCGTGGTACCAGCGCGTGGTGAAGCCGGTCCAGCGGACGCCCAGCTTGGAGGCGTTGAAGGAGAAGAGGACCAGGATGAGGATGGGTATGAAGAGGTAGGCGTAGAAGAGAACCGCGAAGAGGTTGAGGCGCCAGCCCGGGGGTTCCTGCTCTCTCATGCCGTCAACCCGTCGCCGATGCTCATGCCGTCAGCTCCTCGCCGAAGCCGTAGCGGCGGGTGTAGTACAGGGTGACGACCAGGGTCAGGACCATGAGCACCAGGGCCGCGGCCGAGCCCAGGGGCCAGTTCAGATCGCTCAGGAACTGGTTGCGGATCAGGTTCCCGATGAGCTCGCTGCGCGCCCCGCCCAGGAGGTCCGCCACCACGAACATGCCCATGGCGGGCACGAAGGTCAGGATGCAGCCGGCCATGACGCCGGGCTGGCTGAGGGGCCAGGTCACCCGCCAGAAGGCCTGCCAGGGGCCGGCGCCCAGGTCCTGGGCCGCCTCCAGCAGGTCCGCCGCCTGCTTCTCCAGGCTGCTGAAGATGGGCAGGACCATGAAGGGCAGGAACTCGTAGACCATGCCCAGGAGCACCGCCCCGGGCGTGTTGAGGCGCAGCAGCTCGAACACCGCCTGCCCCAGGGGCCTGGCCGGGCCCAGCCAGGGGAGGAGGGCCGCCAGGACGCCCTCGGCCTGCAGGATCACCCGCCAGGCATAGATGCGGATGAGGAAGTTGGTCCAGAAGGGGATGAGGACCAGGAACATCAGGAGCTGGCGGCGCCGCGGCCGCGACCGCGCCAGGAACAGGGCCGCCGGGTAGCCCAGCAAGAGGCAGAAGAGGGTGGTCAGGGCGGCGATGAGCACCGAACTCCAGACGATGCGCGCATAGTCGGGCCTGAGGAGGGCGCGGTAGTTCGCCAGGGAGAAGCCGTAGTCCACCGAGCCGTCCGGCGTGCGCAGGCCGAAGCTGATCACCAGGATCAGGCCCAGGGGCAGGACCAGGAAGACCAGGAGCCAGGCGATGGTCGGGGCCACCAGGAGGGCTCCGGGATTGCGCGGGCCGGCGCTTCGCTCCCCTCGCATCTCAGTCCCCCAGGACCAGGGCGTTCTCCGGCGGCCAGCTGACCCAGACGCCCTCGCCGACGCGGTAGTAGAAGTCGGGATCCAGGGTGGAGATCTCGTTGCTGTCCCAGGCCACCAGCCGCAGCTCCGGGCCCACGGCCACGGTCACACGGGTGTCCGAGCCGATGTAGACCACCTCCAGCACCCGGCCCTCGACGGCGTTGGCCGCCTGCTCCGGCCTGGCCTGCGTCAGGCGCAGCTTCTCCGGCCGGATGGCCACCGTGACCGCCTGCCCCGGGCCCACGCCGGCCCCCGGCAGGCCCAGGACGGTCAGGTCCGCCGCCGCCGCGCGGACCCGGACATGGCCTTCCTCCCGCCCCTCCACCCGGCCCTCCAGGAAGTTGGCCTCGCCGATGAAGTCGGCCACGAAGCGGCAGTTGGGCCGCTCGTAGATCTCGGTGGGCGGGCCCACCTGCAGCAGCCGGCCGCGGTCCATCACGCCGATGCGGTCCGACATGGCCAGGGCCTCCTCCTGGTCATGGGTGACGTAGACGAAGGTGATCCCCAGCCGCTGCTGCAACTGCTTCAGTTCGATCTGCATCTCCCGCCGCAGCTTGAGGTCCAGGGCGCCCAAGGGCTCGTCCAGGAGGAGGACGGCGGGCTCGTTGATCAGGGCCCGCGCCAGGGCCACCCGCTGCTGCTGCCCGCCGGAGAGCTGGCCCGGCCGGCGCGGCCCCATCTCGTCCAGGCGCACCAGGCCGAGGGCGGCGGCCACCCGGCGCTCGATCTCCGGCCGCGGCAGGCCTTTCATCTCCAGGCCAAAGGCCAGGTTTCCGGCCACGGTCAGGTGGGGGAAGAGGGCGTAGCTCTGGAAGACCATGTTGACCGGCCGCCGGTAGGGCGGCACGCCGACCATGTCCTGCCCGGCGATGGTGATCTCGCCTGCCGTCGGCTGCTCGAAGCCGGCCAGCATGCGCAGGGTGGTGCTCTTGCCGCAGCCCGAGGGGCCCAGGAGGGAGAAGAACTCGCCGTCGGCCAGGGACAGGCTCACGTGGTCGACGGCGCGCACCTTCCGGCCGCCGGGGCCGGGGTAGTCCTTGACGACGTCGCGCAGGGCCAGGGCCGCGGTCGCATCCGTCGGGGGGTGGAGGGCTGGGGCTGCCACGCGGGCGAGTGTACGTTCCTGCCGGGCAGGGGTCAACCACCTGGCGCGCCTCGACCTCCGTGGGTTCCCATGGCACGGCAGGAAGACCTTGAGTCCCGCCCGTCGTGCCGGATGCGACCGCGACCCTGGCCCTGCGCGACGTCGTCAGCTGGATCTCGTGGCTGATGTCCTGGCCCAGTTGGGCGCGCCGAAGTGCAGGGTGTGCGTGCCGGGGGGCATGTGGGGCACGACGTCTTCGCCGGTGCGGAGAAGGAAGTGCTCCATGCTCTCGCCCGGGTCGGGTTCGAAGCCCCTTTCAGACGGGCAGGGATAGCCGTTGAGGTTGTTCGCCAACGGGAAGAACAACGAGTTGCCGGCGGGAACGGTGCCAGTGCGCAGCCCGGTCAGGCCGGCGTTGGCCCCGGCCAGGAACTGCACGTCGCCGGACTGCTGAGCGCTCAGGTCGACCGGCCCGCCGGTGTTGAAGCATGGCCGCTCGGCGGCCGGGCAGGAGAAGCGAGCGCCTATGGGGTATGCTCTGGCCACCGGTATCGCGCCCTGCCATGGCCCCCCGCCCTTGACCCTCTCAGCCCACCGCACCCCACCGCCCCGAGGACGACCGATGACCATCCTCCGCATCCAACACCAGGTCCCTGACTTCGACGCCTGGAAGCAGGCCTACGATGCCGACCCCATGGACCGCAAGGCTTCCGGTGTCCAGCGCTACCGCGTGCACAGGTCCGTGACGGACCCCAGCCTCGTGTCCATCGACCTGGAGCTGGCGTCCGTCCCCCAAGCCGAGGCCTTGCTCGCGCGACTGCGCGAACTGTGGGCGGGGCCCGGCGGCGCCGTGATGCGCCATCCGGAAGCCTGGATCTTCGAGAGGGCAGCGTCGGTGGAACTGTGACGCGCGCGGGGTCCGCCCCTCAGCGCACCCACCACCCCGTCGCCAGCGCCGCCAGGCAGCCTGCCGGGAGCTGCGTGTCCGAAGGAGCCGGGCGCGGGTTCTGACGCGGGGGCGCCGGGGGCTGGGTGGGGTCCGGGCGAGGGCCGGGACCTGTGCCCGGGCCTCGGCTGCCGCCGCCGGAGCCGCCGCCAGGACCCTCGACGTCGCCGCCCGATCCCAGGGGCGCCCCGCGGCTGCCGGCGAAGGCATGGTAGGCGTCGCCGCGGCCCGCGCCCTGGGCCAGGGGCTCGGCCTCGGGCAGGGCCTCGGCGCCCTGCACCAGGCGGCGCTTGACCTCGGCCGGCTGCAGGCGCGGGTTGGCCTCCAGGACCAGGGCCACCGTGCCCGTGGCCAAGGGGGTGGCCTGCGAGGTGCCCGAGAGGGCCGTGTAATGGGCGTCCTGCACCTCGCCCAGGGTGGTGCCCCCCGAGCGGGCCGAGACGATGCCCACGCCCGGGAAGACCAGGTCCGGCTTGCTGCGGCCGTCGGCCGTGGGGCCGCGGGAGGAGAAGCGCGCCACCCGGTCCACCGGCGAGAGGCGGTCGCCCTCGCAGGCGCCCACCGTGATCACCTTGGCCGCCGCGCCCGGCGAGCCCACCGTGTGGCCCGAAGGTCCCAGGTTGCCCGCCGCCGCGCAGACCACCACACCCTGGTCCACCGCCGCGTTGCAGAGGTAGGAGAGGGCGTCCGTGCCGTCCGAGGGGAAGGGCGGGCCGCCCAGGCTGATGTTGATCACCTGGGCCCCCTGCTCCACCGCCCACTCGACGCCCGCCATCACCGTGCTGGTGCGGCCGTTGCCCGCCTCGTCGAGAACGCGGCCGACGATCAGGTCGGCGTCCGGCGCCACGCCGCGGTAGCGCCCCTCGGAGGCCCGCCCGCTGCCCGCCACGATGCCCGCCACGTGCGTGCCGTGCCCGTTGGGGTCCCGCGGCTCGTCGGCCGCCGGTCCGTCCGGGTCCACGAAGTCCTTCCAGGCGGTGATGCGGTCCTTGAAGTCCGGATGCGCGCCGTCGATGCCCGTGTCCAGGATGGCCACCTTGACGCCCTTGCCGGTGAAGGCTGACTGCCAGACCCGGGGCACCGCGATCAGGGGCACCGCGTCGTCCAGCCAGCTGTGCACGGGCAGGTCCGCCCAGATCATGTCCACCGTCGGGTCCTCGGACAGGCGGGCGATCTCGGCCGCGTCGGCCTTCAGGGCGCGGAAGGGCAGCAGGTGGTAGGCCGCCGCCATCCCCAGGGTGGAATGGGCGCGCACTTCACCGCGGGCCACCGGCCCGGGGCGCAGGCGGACGATGATCGGCATGGGCTGGGGGTCGACGCTGGCGACGCTGACCGCGCCGCTCAGGGAGCTGTGCAGCTTGGCGGGATTCATGGGATCCTGGCGCTCGGGAAAGGTGGGGGCGACGGGCGATCGCGGGCCGGGCTCAGTGGGCGACGGGCTTGTAGGCCGCCACCGGCCGCACCGACTCGATGCGGGCGATGACCGGCAGGCGCGCGAGCTTCCGGAGCGCCGCCACCTTGGCCCGCACCGCCACCGAGCCGATCAGGCGGTAGGTGTGGGAGACCTCGACCTCGGCTGGCAGGGCCGCCAGGAGGCCGTCCAGGCCCGCCGCGGAGACGAGGATGGCCTCCACCTCCCGGGTGGGATCGCCACCCAGGTCGAGGAGGACCTCGCTCGCCGGGTCCGGGGAGGCCGCTGCCGCGCCGGGCGCCGCGCCGGCCCTGTCGCTCTGGGGTTTGATCGCTGGGGAACTGCGCTTCATGGTCAACTGCCTATGAGGGGCCGGGGGATCCCAAGGCCTGGGGTCTGCGGAAACGGTTCACGGATTCGATATGGTAGGTCTGCGGGAACATGTCCAGCCCCTGGCAGGACTCCAGTTGCCAGCCCGCCTCGAGCAGGCGGCGGCAGTCGCGGGCCAGGGTGGCCGGGTCGCAGCTTACGTAAATCATTGTACCGGCGGCCGCACGGGCCAGCAAGGCCAGGGTCTCGGCGTCCAGACCGGCGCGCGGCGGATCCACCACGATGCAGTCGTCCGCCCGGCCCGACCCTTCGCCCAGGGCCCAGGCCAGCCCTTCGGCCGCCGGCGCCTCGATCAGGGTCAGCCGATCGTCGAGGCCGGCGCCGTTTTCCACGGCTGCCGCCACGGCCGCCGCGTTGGACTCCACCGCCACCGTTTCCCGGAAGCGCTCGGCGAGCAGGACGGCAAAGGTGCCCACGCCGCTGTAGAGGTCGATCAGGCGCTCGCCCCGGTCGGGCAGCCGGGCGGACACCTGGGCCACCAGGACTTCGGCCATCGCCGTGTTCACCTGGAAGAAGCCGGCCGCCGGCACCATGAAGTGCCGCCCGCCCAGGCCTTCCACCAGGTAGGGGCGGCCTGCGGCGGCATGGGTGGCCCCGGTCTCGGGGTCGACCACGGCCACCGAGACCGCCCGCTCGACGTCGATGGAGTCCAGGTCCTCGGCGGCGCTGTGGAGGACGATCATCTGGTCCCCGGTGGCCAGGCCGGCGCGCAGGCCCAGTTCGGTCCCCGGCTCCAGCTCCAGCTCCAGGCCCTCGAGCAGCTCCAGGACCAGGGGATGGGCGATGGGGCAGTCCCGCACCGCGACCAGGCTGCGCCCGTCCAGGGCCACCAGCCCCGCACCCTCGCCCGGGCCCAGCCAGCGCAGGCGCAGGTGGTTGCGGTAGCCCCAGGGCTCGTCCATGCCGATGACCGCCTCCACCGGCGGCCGCTCCAGACCGCCGATGCGCCGCAGGCAGTCCTCCAGGATCTGCCGCTTGTAGCGCAACTGGGCGCCGTAGTCCGCGTGCTGCCAGTGGCAGCCGCCGCAATGGAGGCGCGGCGCCAGGCCCCGCTCCGGCCAGGCGCCGAAATGCGGGCAGGGGGCCGGGCGGCGGTCGGGCGAGGGGGGCGTGGGCAGGGCCGCGAGCGGCAGTCGGACGAAGCGGCCCTTCGGCGGAGCGGCCACCGGCGCCAGCTCGCCGGGCAGGGCGCCGTCGACGAAAGCCGCCCGGCCGTCGGGCAGACGGCCGAAGCCCTCCCCCCCGTGGGCCATGGAGGCGATGGCGACGGTGGCGGGCGGCATCGGCTCCGCTTCCGGCGCGGTCACCCGCCCACTCCGGCCGACCTGCCTGCATCCTCGTCCAAGGCCGCCGTCAGCCGGCCGCGGACCGCGGCGGCATCGGCCCGGCCGCGGCTGGCCTTCATCACCGCCCCCACCAGGAAGGAGAGGACGGTCGTCTTGCCGGCGCGGTAGTCGGCCACCGCCTGGGGATGGGCGGCGAGGGCCTCGGCCACCCAGGCGGCCACCTGGTCCGCGTCGTCCACCTGCTCCAGGCCGCGCTCGGCCACCAGCTCGGCGGCCTCGCGTCCGCTTGCGAACATCGCGACCAGCAGCTCCTTGCCCGTGGCCGCGCTGATCCGCCGGCCCTCGACCAGGGCCACCAGGCGCGCCAGGGCAGCCGGCGACACGCGCCCGGCCGCCTCCTCGATCTCCCGGCCCTCCGCCCTCAGTTGGGCGAAGTAGGGGCCGCTCAGCCAGGAGACGATGGCCCGGGGCGGCGCGCCGCCGGCCGCGATGGCGGCCTCGAGGAAGTCGGCGGTGGCCCGGCTGCGGGTGAGGAGGCGGGCCTCGTCGGGCCGCAGGCCAAGGTCGGCTTCCAGGCGGGCGCGCCGCTGCCAGGGGAGTTCGGGCAGGGCGGCGCGGGACCGCTCTACGAGGCCGGCGGGCAGCTGCAGGGGCGGCAGGTCCGGCTCGGGGAAGTAGCGGTAGTCGGCCGCCTCCTCCTTGCTGCGCTGCGAGACCGTGCGGCCCTGGTCCTCCAGCCAGCCGCGGGTCTCCTGGCGCGGGCGCAGGCCCTGGTCCAGGAGGGCGGCCTGCCGGACGGCCTCGTGGACCAGCACATCGCGCACGGCGGCGATGCTGTTCAGGTTCTTGATCTCCACCTTGGTGCCCATGGCCTCGCTCCCGCGCGGTCTGAGCGAGCAGTTGACGTCCACCCGCAGGGCGCCGTCGGCCATGCGGCCCGTCGAGACACCCAGCCAGCGCAGGAGGTGGCGCAGGGTCTCGACGTAGAGCGCCGCTTCCTCCGGGCTGCGCAGTTCCGGACGGGTGACGATCTCCACGAGGGGGATGCCCGAGCGGTTGTAGTCGATGCGGGTGCGGTCGGCCCCGTGGTCCAGCTTGCCGGTGTCCTCCTCCAGGTGCAGCCGCTCGATGCCGATGGGCCGCAGCTCCCCCCCCTCGCCGATCGGCAGGCTGCCGTCGGTGCAGAGGGGCCGGCGGTACTGGCTGATCTGGTAGCCCTTGGGCAGGTCTGGATAGAGGTAGTTCTTGCGCTCGAAGAGGGTGCGCTCGTGCACGCTGCACCCCAGGGCCAGGCCCAGGCGCACCGCCAAGGCCACCGCCTCCCCGTTGGGCGAAGGCAGGGCCCCCGGCAGGCCCAGGCAGGTGGGGCAGCAGAAGGTGTTGGGCTCCGGCGCATCGGGCCGCACGGCGCAGGCGCAGAACATCTTGCTGGCGGTGGCCAGCTGGACGTGGGTCTCCAGGCCGATGACCAGCTCGTAGCGGTCGGTGGGGGCGTCGGTCATGGGGGCCATTGTAACCCAGGTGGCGGCCCTCGCCGGCGTCGGTCAGCCGGGGGTCAGCGATCGAGGAACCAACAGGCAGGAGCCTGCGATGCAGCGGGCAGGGGGGGGTCAAGGACGGGGCCCCGCGATCGCTTACACTGTGTCCACGCTCGACTGAGCGACACACCCGAAGCAAGACAGCAGCGGCTCGCCCCCCACGGCGACAAGGAGCAGAACACCATGAAGCGCA
>WBZV01000105.1_pt1 | contig 51361 bp, 42 predicted proteins | sample 5204221 | NCBI WGS metagenome assembly WBZV01 (sample SAMN12344360, study PRJNA552823) | activated sludge metagenome | biome: Activated sludge suspended growth; feature: Nitrification reactor; material: Wastewater; isolation source: activated sludge from nitrification reactor of wastewater... | reverse complement strand
CTGTTTGGACGATCGTTCACCCAATCAGTGAAACCAGCCCACTTTATAATTTGTCTGAGAATGAGTATAAGGATAGAGATGTTGAATTTATTATTATGATTAAAGCATTTGACCAATCTTTTTCCCAAACGGTGTATTCCCGTTCGTCGTATAAGGTAAATGAAATTCATTGGGGTGAAAAATTTGCATATTTGATGAAGCATGATCATGATGGAATTTATGTGGATGTGAGCAGGCTTGATGAAACCGAAAAAACTGAATTAAATGTTTTGGGAAAGTAATCATTGTGCGTTGAGCACTCTGGAGGCATTTAAGGGCACTTCTAAATATTGCGCTATTGCGCCAAAACAAATCGAAAACTTATTTTTGATTGAATTTGACTTCACAGTATGTCGTTGCTCCTCAGTCAGTTATTGTTCCACATAACTTCCTTCGTCGCGCCTAATTCTGTTTTGTTAAATTCAATTTGGCATCAAAGAACAATATTTAGAAGTACCCTTAATTTTGTATCTTCGTTTGTGGTACAAATGGATACATAGGGTTTTATATGAGGTGAGTATACAATTGGAATGTGTACGATTTGCTATAATTGATTTAACAGATTGAAAATTATGAGGAATTACCTTAAGCAGAATCTTATCTGTTTATTGGCTTTGGTCGGATTGATGCGCTGTGGTAATGTCGCTACTGTGGATATGGATTTAATTCAAGTAGGCAAATACGAAAACCTTAAAACAAATACTTATCATACCCTGGTGAAAGGACAATACAATAGACCTGAATCTAAGCAATTGGATATTGATCATGACGGGGTAAAGGATTTTGAAATCATCAGTAACATCTGGGGTTCTCCAGGTATCGGACAACATCCTGGAGCAGCGATAAAGTGTTTGCATCCGCTGGCTTTGTTGAATGTGAACAGGTTTTATGATACTTCATTCTTTACTATGAAAATGGATACATTTTATGCTCAAAAAGTATTCATCAATATTCAGGAAGTGTATTCCTGTGAGAGATCGGGTCCAGGGGATAGTATTCTATCCATTGGACAGAGGAATCTACTTAAGGTGCTGAAGAATAAAGATATCATTACTACATCGGATCCTTGGTTTTCGGGTGATGTATACTTATGCAAGGATAGTTATGTCGTCCCTGCTCAACGAATATTTCAATCAGCAGATACAGAAATTTTTCGGTACAGAACATACCAGGAATCCTGTCACAACTTTCCAGAGGATAAGATTGGTTTTATTGGAATTATGCTTAAAAAGGCAGGTGAAAAGAAATTGGGCTGGTTGAAATTGAGTATTCATGATTTGCATGAAGTTACCCTAATGGAAACGGCCGTACAACCTTAGTCAATTTTTAAATTGAACAGTAACATGATAATTTACGAGTGAACTGTAGCGATGAAACTAACTAATGTTAGTTTTATTTTTCACTTTCCATGACGTTTAATATGGCTTCTGCCTGAAGAGGCCAGGATTCAATGAGTTTATCATCGACATCTTCAAATTCAATCATCCATTTACGGAGATCCTTCCTTGGGGTGATGGCCATTTGTTGAAAAGTCCTGATTCCATGCGACTGCAAGGCCAGGCTTATGTTTTCATCTATGCCTTTGATGTAATGCAAAGGATCAGCAGGAGGAGATTTATGGGTGTATTGCTCCATTTTTTCATCACCAATGATTTGGCTGATGATCGCTAAATGTTGATCCAGGACGGATTTAAGGTCAGATAGAATCTTTGACTCCGAAGTAGTTGCTGGGGAAGGACTGATGGGTTGATTTTCCAACTCAGCAATCCGACTGGTTAATGCATGAATGAGCTGCTCCTTTTCCAGCAGGTCAGTTGACTTTCCTGGCTGCTTGATAGCATCCATTTGCTCAAGCTCTTTCTTTAACTGCAAATGCTTTTCTTCCAAAAAAGTGTATTTGGACTTCCAATCCTCATAGGCCGCACGGTAAGTTTTTTCCTGAGATAGGGCTTGATTTAATTTTTCATCAAAATCCAACTTTTCTTTTCTGCTCTGGTCATACAGAAATTTAATTTCATCCCTTTCCCGCGTCATCTCTTTTAGCTGGCCAGAACTCCGGTTGGTCATCCACAAGGAATAAAAAATGGTCACAGCGACCAATAAGCCAAAAAACAAGTAAATAAAAATTTGTGTGCCTGACATTTCGAAAATAGATTAAAACAATATCCGGACTGCTAAAATTACCGCAACTGTCATTTACTTTTTCGGATATTCTCTGTTGTATTCGTAGCGCAATACATCAAAGGATGTGACAATCCCAATGAGTTTTTTACCACTGACTACCGGTAAGGCATGAAATAAATGTTCCATGAAAACTTCCGCTGCAGTACCCACTTTATCCGATTCCTCCAAAGTTGCCAATATTTTCGTCATCACGTTCTCAACTCTTGTGGTAGGGTAATCTTTGTGATCCACACCCAATTTAAAAAGATCATAGGTAGTCACAATTCCCAATAACGTTCCGTCTTCTTTTGTCACTGGGACATGATGGATCCGCTTATTGATCAGTATTTCTTTTACTTTTTGAAGACTGTCCTCAGGCCTTACGGTAATTACATCGCGCACCATGATGGTGGAAACAGGTTCATTCATCATATATCATAGAATTTGTGGTCAGAAAGATATTACAAGTTTTGAAATTTATAGCCATTGACTATAAGAATTTAGTGAATGGAAGGACCATATCATGTATTAACCTGTTGACGTACAATGTGTTTTAACCTTCCTGTCCCTGAAACATTTGTTCGAGAAGGTCTTTGCTGACCAGGTGGGGAAGGGTAACCTGTAACAATGGTTCGTGTTGCATGGCCTTTTGTATAGTTTGGATAGCCCCTTCATTTCGTGCCCAGGCTCTCCGGCTAACGCCATTATTGACATCCCAGTGCAGCATGCTTTGGATATTGCGTGCGGCTCTTTCTGATCCATCAATGTACATGCCAAATCCTCCATTGATCACTTCACCCCATCCAACACCTCCACCATTGTGAAGAGACACCCAAGTGGCCCCCCGAAAACTGTCACCAATGACGTTGTGTACGGCCATATCAGCAGTAAATCTCGATCCATCGTAAATATTTGCTGTCTCTCTAAAGGGGGAATCTGTGCCAGACACATCGTGATGATCCCGACCCAGGACAATGCCGTCGGTGAGTATACCCTGACGTAACGCGTCATTGAATGCCAAAGCAATTTGAATTCTGCATTCAGCATCTGCATACAATATCCTGGATTTACTTCCCACGATGGGCAAATTCACACCCGCTTCATAAATCCATTTGAGGTTATCCAGGTATTGTGATCTTGTATTGCCAGTGGAGTTTGGGATGAGCGATTCAATGACCTTTGCTGCGATTTGGTCAGTAGTCGCCAGGTCTTCTGTTTTTCCCGATAAACACACCCATCGAAATGGGCCAAAACCATAATCAAAACACAGTGGACCCATAATATCTTCTACATAAGAAGGGTATCGGAATTTTTGTTGGTCCGAGTCTTTCCAAATGTCAGCTTTTGCCGTCGCAGCTTCTTTTAAAAAAGCATTTCCGTAATCCCAGAAATACATGCCTCTTTCACTCAGTTGATTGATGGCCAAAACATGTCTTCGCAGTGAAGCTCTGACCGCATCCATAAATTTGGGTTTGTCCGTAGAGAGCAAATTTTTGGCTTCCTGGAAACTATAGCCTACCGGACAATATCCAAGGTCGTCGATATTGTGCAAAGAAGTTTGGTCGGAGCCTAAATCCACGAATATCTCTTGTCGGGCAGCATATTCCCAAACATCGACGATATTTCCGGCAAATACAAGAGCAATACCAGGACCTATTTGATTTAGGTACTTGCTGGCAGCTTGAAATAATTCCTTCAGGTCCGTAAAAATATGCTCTGATTGAATATATCCGTCCTCAAGACGCTGTTTTATCGCATCAGGATCCACTTCGGCAATAATACAAGTAGCCCCTGTGATGACTGCTGCTATGGATTGAGCTCCCGACATTCCTCCCAATCCAGAAGTGATAAACAAACAACCGTTGAGATTCTGGCCATCAGGATTTTTTTTCCTGGCTGCATTCAATAATGTAAGCGTGGTTCCGTGAACTATTCCTTGCGGTCCAATGTACATGAATGACCCTGCAGTCATTTGGCCGTATTGCGTGACACCTAAAGCATTGTATTTGTTCCAGTCTTCCTTCTTGCTGTAATTCGGTATCATCATGCCGTTGGTAACCACTACACGGGGTGCCTCGCGGTTAGATGGAAATAAGCCAAGAGGGTGACCGGAGTATAAAACTAACGTTTGTTCGTTAGTCATCACCGAGAGGTAATGCATGCATAAATGGTACTGAGCCCAATTTTGAAACACCGCTCCATTTCCTCCGTAGGTGATGAGTTCGTGAGGATACTTGGCAACTTTTGGATCGAGGTTGTTGTGAATCATCAGTTGAATGGCTGCAGCTTCCGGGCTTTGGGCAGGATATTGATGTAAGGGTTTTGACTTTAACGGTTCTGTTGGCCTCAAACGGTGCATATAAATGCGACCATGCTGTTCCAATTCTGCTGCAAATTCTTGGATAAGCAGGGCATGGTTTTCTGCAGGGAAATAACGCAGCGCATTGGCTAGTGCAAGTTTTTTTTCTTCACGACTCAACACTCCCTGTAGATTTCTTTTGGGTGCATGAGGAACCGATGCATCCAAACCGGGATGGTTGGGTAACTTGGAAAAAATTTCGAGAGATTTAATCGGGCTCATGATCATAATTTAATAAAGTCATTCAAACGTATAGCTTCCGGTAGGGTGTAGTGAATGTTTTTATTTTTCTTATAAACATGTATATGTTGTGGAATACCGGAGTGTAGATCGAAGTAATTCGGAAAAATGTAAACGCCTTCCTGCTCGCGAAAATAAACCGATTTGGATAGCTCATCCGAAACAATTTCATAGACATCTTCTTCTGGCATGGAAGATAAATGGGTGATGGCCAGTTTGGACTTGGTTAATTGTAGGTTTTTGGGTCGATCGAAATAGACCGGTTGATAAAGCGTATCGGCTTCCAGAATCGTTTTGATCAATAGGTAATGGTTTGTTCGTATGTCCAAATCATCGAGGTTTAATGATATCTGATGTAGTTTTTTCGATTGATTGGCCGCAAGGGTATCTTCAAAACTTTGAAAGTAAATGGTGTTACCGGCAAAATCCTGGACGGTCAACTCCATGGTAAATAACTGTGGGGTTAAGTAATCATTACTGGCCCAGATATCAATACCGTTTGCAGTTTCCATTCCATGAAACAATACCGGTCGAAAGGCATTCTGCGCTGCATGCTGTAGTGCTTTCCAATGACCACTAAAGTCTATGCCTGACCATGAGATACCCGGCCAGCAGTCGTTGAATTGCCAATAGAGACTTCCCATGCAATAAGGCCTGGCCATTCTGTGAGCGATCAGAAGATTTGAAATGCCATCAGCCTGACACAACTGATTCAGATAAATTAATTGTTCTAAATTATTAGGCGCTGGATAATCCCGCTTCAGGTATTCCTGGATCAAGTGATTGCCTCTTGGATGCTTTTGGTAAGGTTGCAGCGCAATGGCATCGGTTGAGGTATCCAAATTCGAGTTATACTTTATTAAAGTACAGAATGCCGGATAGGATTGAAATCCAAATTCACTCATAAAGCGGGGAATGCGTTGTCGCAATGCTTCAAAAGGAAGTTCATCATGCCAAAGTCCCCAGTCATGGGCATCTCCGTGCGTTTTGAATCGTTCATCGCCACGTCCGAACAAAGGTGATGATGGCCAATACGCTGTTCCGAAACTGTAGAAGTTTACCGCTTCCGGCAGAAGGGTATCAAAGACTCGCTGATAGTCTTCCCACAAGCGCTGTTTTGCTTTAGCACTCAAATCAGATTGCCAACCCCATCGGTGCCAGCCTTCATGATTTTCGTTATTTCCACAATACAAGGCAATGCATGCATGTTTTGACAATCGTTTAACCTGATGATTGGCTTCTTTATATACCGATGACAAAAAAGCATCATCGCCTGGATACATGGCACAAGCAAACATAAAGTCCTGCCAAACGAGTAAACCTAAACGATCGCAGCTTGAATAAAATGAATCCTGTTCATATCTCCCTCCTCCCCATACACGAAGCATATTAAAATGGCTATTTTTTGCCGTAGTCAGCAATTCTTTCCATCGATTTGAATTTGTAAAAACCGCATCATCCGGCACGTAGTTTGAACCTTTGATGAACAATTTTTTTCCGTTAATTTCAAACGTAAAGGATTGTCCCAGAGAATCCACTTCATTCAATAAGCGAATGGTCCTTATACCCGTATGCCATGTGCTACACTCAATGACCGTATCCTGTGGGCCCAAAACTTCAAGCCGGGTAGGATATAAATAGGGTTCACCTGCTCCATTCGGCCACCATAATTTAGGTTTTGCAAATTGAATTTTCTTTTTATAAAAATTCTGTCCGGGTTCCAGCAAAGCCACAAATTCTTCAGCATAATCTCCCAGTGAAAACCGGAACTTCCATTCTCTGGCTACTTTCAGGTCAGACCGGACGTGTAAATTGAGTTGGAGTAAAGCCTTTATTTCATCAGCCTGAAGAGTTAAAACAGAAGCGTGGTCAATGACAATGGGTTGGCCATTTTGCAAGTAGGGCATATGGGTGATACCACACGAGATGAATTCTGGAGCAAAGTCCCATCCAAAGTGGACTTGTGGTTTTCTTGCAGTGGTTCTGGGACCTCCGGGTAGCTTATCCGGTAGTAGGTTATACAGAGAGTCTGTAATGATTTTAGCAGAATGGAAGATAAAAATCAGTTCGTTTAAACCGGATTTAATCGCTGAACTTATTGGAAACCGATAGGGGATGAATGCATTATTGGTTTGTCCTAGCAGTTGTCCATTGAGGAGTATGGAACAATAAGTGTCCAATCCCGGGCAGACCAACTCCAGTGATTTCATGGCCAGCATTCGATCATCTGCTTGAAAGATCTTTTTAAATCGCCATTCTTTTTCTGATACCCAGGAAAGGGAAGATTCGAGTCCGAGCTGATAAGGATTTGAAATGAGGTGATTTTCGAATAATGCGGAAAAATTAGTACCCGGTACTGAACAATGATGCCAGGTAGAGTCACCGGAAGCTTGAAAAGACCAACCTGATCCTGACAGATCCAAGCCCTGGCCATGAACAAAATTCATAACTGATAAAGCTAATAGAAAAATGGCAAATCGCGCAGTCATGGGCCGAAAATAAAAAAGGCTTCCTGATAGGGAAGCCTTTTTATAAAACCAAACCGTTGTTTATTCTGATTTCGTGTTGGTTGTTGGAGCAACATTTTCAGTTGGAGCCGCACTTGCAGTACCTTTTGCTTTTGAACAGCAGGCTTTTTTACATGATTTTCCACTTGCGCAGCAAGATTTACCAGATTTTGCAGTTCCAGTACCTGTTGCGTCTGCTTCAATGGCAACAAATTGGGCAGTGGCTTCGTCATAGCGAACATCGCTAAAGCTGGCAGTTCCGTCAGCCGCTACGGTTTTTCTTTTGAAGCAAACTGAACCAGATTTTTCGCAAACTTTGGTTTCAATGTTTGGATCTTGAGCAGCAGCTTTCATTGCAGCATCACTAGGCTTGATGCACATTTTAGCTTCAGCTGATTTATTTGCATGAGAGCAGGCTTGTGCGGTAGCAGATTGGTTGGCTAAGAACAGACCAAAAAATACTAAAAGAAATAAATTTTTCATAAGTTTGTCAAATTAAATTAGTAATAGCAAAGATAGAACATCCATCTGGATATATTTGTTCCCTTTGGACAGTTTTAACTTGATTTTAAATAATTTACCATGTGTAGGAATTGTCTTATGTATCAAAATATATTTTTGGTGATTTCCATGATGATGTTTTCCTGTGCCAATAGTAAGCCAACGTCCGGTGAAGTCCTCTTGAAATGGGGCGATGGAGGTGGATTTAGCGGTGTTGAAACCACTTTCACCCTCTGGACTGATGGTAAAGTTGATCGCAATGGTACCGCCATTGGTAGATTTAAGAAGTCTGATATCCGGCAAATAAAGGAAAATCTTGCAACCCTTGGGATTGAAAATATCCAATGGAACCAACCCGGCAATATGTACCAGATACTGGAAATTCCAGTGCAAGGCAGTCTTCATAAGCTCGTTTGGGATCCTTATCAGGAGGATTTTCCAAAATCCCTGGGTTTATTTTACAATTATCTTAAACATTTACAAAATAAATTATAAACATGAGAGGACGCTTAGTATTAGCCTTATTCATCAGCACTTTTGGTCTTTGGGCACAACAATCCAAATTTAAGAATGTGGAGTTTCCAGTCGCATCTGGACAAATGCACATCCATAAAATCTTGGAACGGCCTACAGCCAGTTTGCCCTATCAGGGCCGAAATTTATTGCAATCAGCCAGCAGCCCAATTAGGCAACTGTCTGGCAGTTCACTTCCCACCAGGCGTTCCGCTTTTGCGGTCACGGAGTCAGGAAAAAATGGTTTGCCCTCCCGGTGTAAAATGAAGGCCCTGGGAACCCGGTCCCAACAAACCCTTGATGCATCGTTTTTAGCTACGGAACTGAAACATTTGATGGATCCGGTTGGAGCTTATGGAATGGAATGGAAATTGTTTTCAGAATCTGTGGACGAACTCAGTATCCGGCATTTGCGCTTCGAACAACAATTTGATGGATATCCGGTGGAAGGCGGAGAGTATCTTGTTCATGTTTACCTTACCGGAGAGGCAATAGCGCATGGGGCAGCAGTGCTTCCCGATCAAACCACAATATTGAAAGTGAGTTTGCAACAAGCAGTGGATATTGCCATGAAGGGACTTCAAGGGAATGGAATTTATTGCACTTCCCCTATGCCGGAGCAACCGAAATACATCAAAACGGGATTGGAAGCCAACCGCTTGATCTATGCTTTCATCCACTCTTTGGATAAATTTCGCTTAGTTCATGAGTTAAAAATTTTCCCTAATCCTACACAAAAGTACCTGGTCTGGATTGATGCAGAGACTGGAAGCATCTTAAAACAACGCAGCGACTATTGTCATTTTCATTCCAATGTTACTAACAAGTGTTCGCATGCAGAATCAAACTCGGAATTTAATCCTGAAGGCGGTGAAACGATAGTGGCTAAAGATTTATTTGATGTAAACAGAACACTCAATGTGTGGAGGGAAGGAAGTTTTCAATATTTAATCGATGCCTCCAGGGCAATGTTTAAATCATCTTCGTTTAAATTAGACAACCCGGTAGGAGCCATTTGGACCCTGGATGCCCTAAATTCAGATCCAGACAATATTAAGATTGATCAAATCAAAAGCAACAACAACACCTGGTCTAAAACGGCCATTTCGGCTCATTATAATGGTGGATTGGCTTATGAATATTTTCTAAATACCCACACCAGAAACTCAATCAATGGAAAAGGGGGTACCATCATCTCCATTATCAATGTTGCAGAGAAAGGTGGAAGAGGAATGGACAATGCATTTTGGAATGGTGAAGCCATGTTTTATGGCAATGGTGCAACAGCCTTTAACAGCTTAGCAAAAGGATTGGATGTTGCTGGTCATGAAATGTCTCATGGTGTGATTGAAAGTACTGCGAACCTGACCTATGAAAATGAATCTGGAGCCATCAATGAATCTTTTGCAGATGTCTTTGGAAGTATGATTGATCGTGACGATTGGAAAATAGGAGAAGATGTGGTTAAGCTAAGTGCATTCCCAAGCGGTGCTTTGAGGGATATGAGTAATCCTCACAATGGCGCCCAGGCAGGCGACTATTCCAAGTGGCAGCCCAATCATGTTAACGAACAATACAAAGGGACCTTGGACAATGGAGGTGTACATATCAATAGCGGAATACCCAATCATGCGTTCTATTTATTTGTCAGGGAATTGGCCAAGTCCGGAAACGAAGAACAAGGCAAGAAAACGGCTGAAAAGGTTTATTACCGCGCACTGGTGCAATATTTAACACGCTCTTCCAATTTCAAAGACTTGAGAAATGCGGTTGAACAAGCCTGTATTGATTTACATGGGGCAAATTCTTCTGTGCATAATGCAGCGAAACTGGCTTTCGATCAGGTCGGTATTGGGGGTAGCGGAACACCCGGTGGCGGAGGCCAGCAATATCAAAAGGATCTTCAGGTAAATCCGGGAAAAGCATTTGTCATTTGCACCGATCAAAATGATGAGGGTATTTATTTAATCGATGTAGCCTCCGGAAAAATCACCCAATTGAGTTCGGTAAGTTTAAAAAGCAAACCCAGTATTTCTGATAATGGATCTACCATTGTGTATGTGGGGCAGGATGCTAAACTGTATTTAATGGATTACAACATAAGTCTGGGTCGATACGAAGAATTTGTTTTAGACGCAGACCCGATATATAGAAACGCATCCATTTCAAAAGATGGACGGTTGTTATCTGTTTTGTATAACACAGAAGAAAATAAGATTCACGTCTATGATTTTTTTAAGAGATCGTGGAAAACTTTTACCTTGACGAATCCTACAACTTCCACTGGCGGAGTTTCAACCGCAAACGTACGATATGCTGATTTTATGGATTTTCAACACTCCGGAGAAAACTTAGTGTATGACGCACGCAGTAAATTGGACAGGAATACCGGAGGAAGTTATGAATATTGGGACATTGGCTTTTTGCGCGTTTGGGATCCGGTCAAAAATGAATTTGGAGATGGTCATATCGAAAAACTATTCAGTGATTTACCCGAAAATACCAGTATTGGGAACCCATCTTTCTCAAAAAATTCGCCTTACATCATCGCATTTGATTACCTGGAAGAGGATTTGTTCGGTAGTGTATTTTACATCATAGGAGCTAACATAGAAACCGGTAGCTCTATGGAAATAAGCGGTAATCGCGATGATACCGGATATCCGAATTATTCAATTGATGATAAATTCCTCTTGTACGATGGTTATGACAATTCGGGAAATATTTCATTGAAATACAAGGCTCTTGCCGCCAATAAAATTCAAGCGGCAGGTAACGAACAATTATATCTATCAGAAGCCCATTGGGGTAGCTTCTTTGCCAATGGGGATAGAGTTTTAGTAAAAAATGATGAAGCTGATCTGGTAAAGTCTGTTGCCGTTTATCCAAACCCGTTTACATCAGGATTTATTTTGGACTTGTTCAGTTCTAAGGATGATGAGTATACACTTGAATTGAAAAATGGAATGGGTCAAACCCTGCAATCTCGCATTCAAAAACTGGTGACTGGAAACAATAAATTGATTTGGGAAGATCTAGCACAACTTCCTAATGGTGTATATTTTCTTCTCATCAGAAATGGAAAAGAAATGACGACAGTTCCACTGGTCAAGCAATAAGTAGACAAGCTCAGCATTATAATAAATTGTCTTGTATTGTCTAGTTGAATTGAGGAATATTTACGGTGTATTCTAAAATCATGAAACTAAAACAATCCCGTAAAATTCTGGTTTTGCGATTTAGTTCTATAGGGGATATCGTGCTCACTTCACCGGTTTTGCGTGCCCTCAAACAGCAAACGGAAGCGGAGATTCATTTCCTTACCAAATGCAAATTTCATGAGCTGGTCGCTTACAATCCGCATGTTGCAAAAGTTTGGACGTTTGATAGGTCTCCAATGGAAAGGTGCGAGGAATTGAGGAGAGAAAATTTTGATTGGGTTATTGATCTTCATAAAAATCTGAGATCCATTCGACTGTCCTGGAGTTTGAAAAAACCTACGGTGCGATTCAACAAATTGAATTTCCGTAAATGGTTGATGGTTTGGTGCAAAGTCAATTTTTTACCCAAGCAGCATTTAGTGGACCGTTATTTTGAAGCCCTTAAGCCTCATGAAATTTCCAATGATGGATTTGGGCTCGATTTTTTTATAAAATCAGACTCGCAATGGCCAGAAGGAATCCCTGACCGATATATCGTCGGGGTTCTGGGTGCGACTTATTCTACAAAACAAATCCCTTTAGCGCTTTGGAGTAAAATCATTGAACGTATAAATGATCCTTTGGTTGTCATTGGGGGAGATGATGTCGCACCCGTTGGGCATCTACTCAAGCAGAAGTTCGAATCAAAAGTGATCAATCAGGCAGGCATCTTAAACCTTTTCCAATCAGCAATGGTCATCCGAAATGCGCAATTCGTCATTACTCCAGATACTGGAATGATGCATGTATCAGCAGCCCTCCGGAAACCTATGCATATTTTTTGGGGCAATACCATCCCAGACTTCGGAATGTATCCCTATTATGGACAAGATACGGTCTCCTGTGTGCAACATGAAGTAAGAAATTTGGGTTGCAGACCTTGTTCCAAATTGGGGTATGCGGCCTGTCCCAAAGGTCACTTTAAATGTATGATGAATCAAGAATTGACTGGCCTTTAATTTCTACCTTAAGAAAAACCTGTTTTGCAATATGCCTTAAAACTCAATAAAATTTGCCGTTGCTATATAACAGGACTATCAACGAAAAATTATTTTGGTATCATTACTTTTAAAATCACCAATTCCTGACCAATGTCGAGTTTCAAAAAATATATTCCACTCATTTCTGGGCATCGGAGTTGTAATGTCGATTGGTTTAAGGAATAAATCCTTTTAGAGGACATGATCAACCTGCCAGATAAATCCAGCCATTCAACATCGCAAGAATGTTTTAGTTTTGGAAAGACATCCAGTTCAATCACTTCAGAGGTAATTTTTATAATGCGAATTTCAGTTTCCTGATCCACCTGACTCCGCTGAACCAACTTTTGACGGAGAGAATCACCTCTTTCTTTTTTCCTTTCTTCCTGGTCATCATAGGTTGTGAGTGCTTTGAATTTAATGCATACCGTGTCCCTTTCTTCACAATGTTTCAATTGAGCCAACCATTCAAAACAATAAATTCCAAACGCTTCAGCATCCACGAATGAACGAATGTTAGTTGGATCACTAAGTGTAGTTGAGAAGGGGCCACTGACCATGCTCCATTTTCCTGGAAGTAAGGAGAGGCCATTCAATCGGGCCGATTTACCAAATACTGTAATGTCTTTTCCACCTGCTAAAAGCGTTATGGTGTTGATTGAAACAGTGGTTACTTTACTGGAATAACCTTGGTAGAGGTAATGAACTTTAATGGCGCCCGGAGTTCCCGGAGAAATATTCCATGCAATTTGAATAGCAGAGGAATCGGGATTCGAGAGTATGCGACCGCCGGTAATTTCCCATACAAATTTAACAGAAGGTAGCATTTTCCATGGTAGGGCAGATACCCAGACGGTATCTGACGGACAGACTTCCAGTTCTCCCAGGATCTTTGGTGCGCTAAGCAAATTCAGTTCGTCAAATTTTTCTTCAAAGCTCCGGATGCAGATAGCAGAATCTGAACCGATCATGCATTTTACAAAAACATCTACTATATATTCGCCTGGACCTGAAGGTTGAAAATGTTCATCGGTGGAGAGAACCATATTTGTACTGTCCGACTTCAACCGCCAGTTGTATTGAAATGAATAAACTTCACCGACATTGCAGGGGTTTGAAATCCTTACATTGGGAGAATAGGTAATGGTATCCTTTTCAACTTTTACAGCTAACTTTGCATCGAAATTGACACTAACGTATGTTAGTAAAATAGAAGAGTCGCATTGGTATACATCGGTGGATTTGGGTAAAGGGATCTGAAATTGATTTTTACATCCTACCCAGGACCTTCCGGTCAAATCAATGAAAGGCTCATTGTTGCAGGTAATGTAATACACATCTGGAGGCTCTGGCCGGTCCAATACCGTAAAACAGACCACCGAATCGAATTTACAACAATTGGAATCCGTAAATTGCTGTCGGTATTTTTCTGTATAGAACACCCTTTGTGAATGCCATTTATACCCTCCCGGGTGGGCTTGTTCATAGCAGATTACTCTGGGCAAACCCATTTTATCAGGAAGGGGTCTTACCTTAACCGTTGCACACCTTGGGCCTTCCTGATCACAAATAGAACCGCCATCAGGATTGCCAATGTATGCAGTAACGCAAATGATAAAATCACCTTCATCTGGAAAATCGAGTTGTATTTCATTGAAATTACCGCCTACTTCGTCACCATCCAGCGTCCAAACATAAGTTGGATCACAGGTACCGGGCTGAGGATTTACGAAGAAACGATAATTGCATCTTCCTACACATACGGGCTCAATGATCTGACTTGAATCGTTATTGATAAAGCTTAATGGGATCAATGAAGGAGGAGCTCCACCACTGGTATTAAGGGTAAAATCGCAAATATCCCCTGAACAACCATCTACCCAAAGGTAATAGGTCTTACAGGCTTTTAAATGCGCACTAATGACTTCAACGCTTCCTGGCGGAATACAGGGTATGGACCGACAGGCGACTTCTTCGCTGCAATTACAATCACCCCAAAGTCCAAATTCCAAACCTTGTAAAATTACACAACTCCCGATGGTTAAGGTGATGGTCACCGTGCCACCCTGACTTACAAAAGCCCACCAGCCGGTGTTGTGTCCAACGCCACCCTGAGAGCAGAGGGGCAAACAAGGACTGGGAATGGTACTGTTGTTCTGGCAAGCATATCCGTTCAACTCATCCAGCGAACAAAGGACATTGGCTACTTCACATAACTCTGCCATAGGAGGTGTGCACTGCGAATTCAAATCCTTATGGAGAAATGCCAAGATGAAGAAGGCGAAATAAGTAAGTCTCATATTGATGGATTATTTAATTTAAGAAATAAGATTGTAAACACTAGCCAGTGGAGTCTTTCAAATCCTGGGAATGGCGTCAACAAAGTCCATCTGTGTTGATTTTGAGTATATAGGTTTGTATGAAAAACCCACAGGCCAAGAGGCTCTATGCGGCAATCAGTCTGTTCAGTATTTACTGGAATTGAAATCAACCAATTGATTAAAAATGACATTATTCAGAGGTTGGCTATTATTAATAAGATCCACTTGAACGATAAAATGTTTTCTTGATTCAAGGAAAAATTTCATTCACCGAACCATATGGATATATTTATTTCAGTACGACGCGACTCTTTGCATCATTCATTTTACAACACCTGTCTTAAAATTACGTTACTCTATATATAAATCTGTTAAATTTCAAAAAAATAAATGTTTTTTACCGGTATTTAACTAAAATTCATATTATTTCAATAGCAGTGATGTCCAATGAATCCATTCATGGGCTTAATTAGCAATACGATGGAGGTATTGGACGATCACCAATTATCAAGCGTTCAGATTTTCATAGTTCGGTTTATTGAATTTATTTATTTTCATTTATAAACTTGTGTATTGTTTTTGAGTTTTTTGATGAATTGTTTTAATCCATATTGAGGATTATAACTAACAATTGTTAGTATTTGTAGAATTCCTGATTGTTGATGTTGATTTTCTTGTATTTGTAGGGAATTTACGATTATTTATTCAGGAGCAGAGCAAGGTGATTATCTTTGCAATAACAGCGTTAATATGCATAAAATACGTGCGAGATTGTATCAAGGTATCAAGCCGGTTGGACAACCCGTAACGGTTCAGCTCGAGCAAAGCCGTTTTCGAATCATACTCGAAATGGAGGACTCTGCAGATGATTTGTTTTGGGAAGTGGATGGGATTCATCCGGATCCTTCACCGGGAGATGGAAAATTTATCCTGAGTTATGGCGAGCGCAACCCCAAATCCTATTTGGAGTTTGAAGACCCTGCTACGGTAGACCTCCTCATCCGGGAGTTCCCCGGAAAAATCTGGGAGGCTAAACCATCAATCGTTTCCAAACATGCCCTGGCATGGGTATTAAGCATTGTTACAGGCATCTTTTTGTTTTTGGCAATTGTCTATTTCTGGGGCTTGCCTCGGGTGGCGGACCAGGTGGCCAGAAAAGTGCCTTTGGACTGGGAGATAAAGTTGGGAAAGCAAATAGAGGCCGGTATGTTGAAGGACAGTCATGTCGATAGCGTTCGAAGTAGTCAGCTGGATTCTTTTTTTAAATTGATGAATGTACCTTCTGATTATTCTATGCGTTTTTACTTTGTAAAGGACAGCATTGTCAATGCCTTTGCGATACCTGGAGGTATCATTGTGGTGTATGAAGGTTTGTTTGATCGATTGAATGATTATGAAGCCCTTGCAGGTTTATTGGGGCATGAATTTGCCCATGTAGAGCTTCGTCACAGCTTGCGCAGTATGTTCCGGTCTTTGTCGGGCTACATGTTACTCTCGGTTTTGTTTGGTGACTTAACTGGATTGACAGGGATATTGTTGGATAATGCCCATTCAATACAAAACCTGAGCTATTCCCGGGATTTTGAACAAGACGCCGACCTTCGTTCGATTGAATTGCTGTTGGAACGCAATATTGGATTAAGTGGGATGTATAGTATGTTTAAGATTTTTCTCAATGAATCGCCCAAAGGAATTGAGCTTCCTGCATTTATGCGGTCTCATCCGGTTACGGAAAAAAGAATGGAACAGGTGGAGAAAGCCATGGGAAATAGAGAGTCCAGTAACATTGAGCGCCGGGATCTGAACCAGTTGTTTACAAGGATGAAGCAAAATTAAGGACAAGTTCAAATGGTGGGTAGCTTGAATAGTCTGTTGAAGCCCTAAGAATATTTATCTTCGCGGATCTTATTAAAAATGCCAATAATATTGGCTTTAACTCCGTTTACATCCCATACCAAAAAGTCAAACTTCAAGATGGAAATACTTAGTTTTCAGGACCTTTTTAGCATTATTGTCAAGAATTTTAGAAAGTTGTGGGTAATTGCAGGAGCTACTGCTGTCGGATCAGCCATTGTAGCACTACTCTTGCCGGTTTATTTTCAATCTACCACAGTAATTTTCCCAGTTAAGCTCAGCCAGACTCCAGTCAATGAAACCTCTTTCCGCCGCGGAAATATCAGTGACTTTGGCGAAACAGGAGAAGCTGAGCAGGCCCTGGAAATATTGAATTCCACAACTTTGATGGACCGCATCATTCACAAGTATAATTTATTTGATCATTATAAAATACCGCAAAGTGATCCCGCAGCCTTGACGTTTGTACGGAAGACCTTTGGTGGAAATGTGGGAATCAAAAGGACAAAATTTAATTCCATTCAAATTACGGTTAAGGACAAAAATCCAACTATGGCATCCGATATCGCCAATTCCATTGCAGCCTATATGGATACGATAAAATTTGAAATGGTACGCCAAAGAGCACAAGAGTTGATCGAAAACCTGGAGCAACAATATGCCAAACAGCAAGTATTGATTGACAGCCTCAAATTGGAAATGGACAGCATGACTCACCGAGGAATCATGAGCCAATTTCAAAGAGGTTACTTGATTGATGCGTTTGGACAATCTTCTGGAAGTGAAAGACGGGAACTCAAACAAATGGTAGAGTCAAACATTCAATTTGGTGAGGAATTCGACAAACTTGAACGCATTTATGAGAGAGAACTGGAGAACCTTATGCTGATCAATAAATACCTGGTCCAGTCGCGCGCCGATGCCAACATTCAGTTCTCTCAAAAATTTGTGGTGGATGCTGCTGAGCCGGCTGAAAGAAAATCATATCCCATCAGATGGTTGGTTGTAGTCGTAAGTGTTTTTTCATCCATGTTGATCTCCATTAGCCTTCTTTTGGCAAAGCAAAGATGGCCCGAATTTGTAAAAGGTATGACACCCTGATGTCGTCCAAGGATAAACAAACATTGGAAAACGGGCTCATTGTATTGGGCACTCTATTGATCATTACTTTTGCATTTGCGGGTCAATGGTTTTTCTTATTGACCATTCCTCTTCTGATGTTGGTTGGAGTATTGGTCTTTTATCAACCGGATTGGTTGTTCTTTGGTTTGGGTTTTTTAACACCACTTTCAATTAATCCACATGATGCGGAATGGGGGAAACTCAGCCTGGCATTGCCCACTGAACCCATTGCGGCTTTGTTGCTTGTATTATTTATTTATCTCGCGATTACATCAGATAAAATTGATCATCGTTTATTAAAACATCCTGTCAGCGTACTTATTTATTTATATTTTTTCTGGTTGTTGGTGACCACCGCTACCAGTGTGGATAAAATAGTTTCGATCAAATTTGTGATCGCTAAACTTTGGTTTATTGTCCCCGGCTATTTTCTTGCAGCTACCTACTTTAATGAGCCTCGTAACACTTACCGGTATTTGATGTTGTTTGTGGCGGGTATGGTGATCATCAGCCTATTCAATATAGGGCATTTGTCGATGTATGGTTTTGAAGACAAACCTTCTCAATCCACCATGCAGCCTTTCTTTAAGGATCATACCATATTGGGAGCAGTGTCTGCCATGGTATTGCCTTTGTGCTTTGGTTTGTTCCGTTTATCTCAAACCGATGTGGTGAAAAGAGCATTCTTTTTTAATGCCATTTTTATACTGCTCTTTGGAACTATCGTGACCTATTCCCGGGCAGCCTGGGCAAGCATAATTCCCGCTTTGTTATTGTTGTTGGTTTTTGTTTTGCACATACGATTCCGATGGGTGTTTGTAACCATGATGATTGTTATGACTTATTTGTTTAGCAATATGGATTCCATTTTGATGGAATTGGAGCGTAACAAAATCTCAGGAAGTGATGACATTGAAGAAAATATCGAATCCATATCCAACATTAGTTCTGACCCATCTAATCTGGAGCGAATTAACCGCTGGGCTTCAGCAATAGAAATGTTTAAGGAAAAACCAGTGTTTGGATTTGGTCCAGGAACTTACATGTTTGAATATGCACCTTACCAGTTGGGACGGAATTATACCTCCATCAGTACCAATTTTGGGGATGTTGGAAATGCACATAGCGAATACCTTGGCCCTCTTGCGGAGTCTGGTTTAATGGGTTTATTGATTTTTTTTAGTTTTTTTGTCATGGCCATGTATTACAGTATGAGAGCATTTCACCATCAGAAAGATCCTGGTCATCGGATCATGATTTGTACCATAGCTTGTGCATTGATTACCTACTTCTCACACGGATTCCTCAATAATTTTCTCGATACTGACAAAGCTTGTTTCATTTTTTGGCCTTTAATAGCAGCTATTGTTGTGTATGACCTACAATCTGAAGCACCTGTTAAGTCTAACCTGGAAGGTGAGCAACTGTCCAGATAAAACCATGTAGTTGGACGATAAATTCCTGAAATTTGTAGAAGACTTCAAGCCTGGTCATTTGATATGTATGTAAATCATTTTAAATTTACGCCTATTCATCAAATCAAACCATTATGCAATTGACCAGATTTTCCAGGCTACTGATTGTTTTAGCCATCCTTGGCGTGGTTTTCATGTTATACAGGAGATTTGCACCAACTTTGCAAGAGAAGTTTGGATCTCCAGTGCCTACTGAACAAGTGACACAACCGGAGAATACAACTCCTCAAAGCAATTCAAGCAATACTGACGCAGGGGGGGTACAGGAAACTCCTGGTTTTGCCTATGTCGCTCCCGAGCCCATCAATGGAAGATTGAAAGGTGTAGTTGAACTGGGTGCTGCAGGATTTAATTCTTTCGTGGTGCTGATCGATGACCAAAAGAATTGGAAATTACAAAAAGCTGAGTTTGGGTCCAGTTTGGTCCATGAGAATATGGCTACAGACGATGACGTTCGAAACGGACTTAAGAATTATATCCGAGGTATGCTAGACTTCGGTGTGCCGGGAAAGGATATCCATTTTGTGGTCAGCTCAGGGGCAAAAAACGAACCTTCTGTGGTTAAAATTTCCAAAGGGCTAAAATCATTGGGTTATTTTGTCAATGAGGTCACTGCTCAGCAAGAAGGAACTTTTGGATTAAACTGTGTTATACCTTCCCAATTTTCCGAGAATGCCTTTATGGTCGATATAGGAAGTGGAAACACTAAACTCAGCTGGAGGTCGTCTAGAGGTATCCAAGCTTATGAAAGTTATGGTTCTAAGTACTTTCAAAAAAATATTTCGGATGAACAGGCCTATACTGAAGTCCGAAAAGTTATTGGACAAATCCCTCAGACCAATCGTGAGTATTGTTTCATTATTGGGGGTATTCCATTTGAGTTGGCCAAACAAGTGAGAAATGGAAAGGAACGTTACACTGTTCTCAAATCTCCAACCGAATATAAGGCCGAAGGGGAGAAACAGCGTGCCGGATTGAATATTTATAAAGCCATTGCAGATGAAACGGGTTGCAAAAATTTTATTTTTGATTGGGATGCGAATTTCACTATTGGTTTTCTGTTGGGCTTAAAATAAGTATTGACCAAAACATCAAAGAACTGTCACAACACTTGTTTGGTTATAAAAATGACTGTTCTATCACTGAGTGTTCTTAAGTATTAAATGAGTTCGGCCATGATTGCAATGAGAATTGCAAAAAATATTTAACATTTTATTTCTGTACCAATACATACCTTAATGCCAAAATCATAGGTAAATGAGGGTATTATTTTTCCCTGCCAGTCGTTTTATTGCAGGTTCTGTTTTGTGCATCATTGCTTGCTTATGGAATAATGGCTGTATTTACGCCCAGGTGACTGCTTCTGAAAAATTGGGATTCAAGGAATTTTCAATAGACCTACCCCAATGGGGTCAGGTAAACTATTATGTTTCAACAAAGCGATTAGACAGTTTAAAGCCATTGTTGCTTTATTTGGATGGATCCGGTCCGTTTCCATTGTATCAAAAACTGGACAAAGGATACGGAAGTTCAGTAGCTCTGGATATCCGGAAACTTGCAGAGCATTATCACATTGTTCTCATCAGTAAACCCGGTGTTCCTTTTGTGGATAGTTTGAAATTTAATGTGGAACATGGTTTTCCGGAATACAATGAACCGATGGAATACACCAGAAAATTATCTTTGGATTGGCGGGTTGCTGCTGCGGATGCTGTTTTGAATAAGGTGGTACAGGATATCAGAGTGGATAAAACAAAAATTTCAGTGATGGGCATCTCTGAAGGGTTTCAGGTGGGAGCTAAACTTGCCTCAGTAAACAAAAAGATCACGCATTTAATGCTATTTGTTGGAAATGGTTTAAATCAATTTTATGATTTCATTCTCCAGGCACGTAATTCAAGTTTCAGGGGAGCTTCACTGGACTCATCTCAATGGGTCATTGATTCGTTGTTTCAAACTTTTCAAGACATTTATGCTGATCAAGAGAATTCCGATAAAATGTGGTTTGGTCATACCTACCTAAGGTGGAGTAGTTTTTGCAATAACATCCCAATGGAAAATATTTTATCGCTGGATATTCCAGTCTATTTGGTTGGGTGTAGCCAAGATGAAAATACCACTGTTGCAAGCATGGATTATTTATATTTGGAATCATTGCGACTGAAAAAGCGCAACATCACCTACAAGGTGTATCCATATGACCATTCATTTACAGAAATCATGGTGGGTCCTGGTGGAGAGAAAATGAAGGGTGCTAATCGAATGCGTGAAGTGATGGATGAAGGATTAAAATGGTTGTTATCGCATTGATTTATGACGGTATTCCAGGTAAACTATGTTGTTTTGGAATATTATGGTTCAACATAATCCATTTTTTTTAAATTCATAAGCTGATTACTTTTTTGGACATTTTTAACTTATAGACATTATGGTTTACATCAGATGGTACTTCATGCATTCGTTTTGGGTGCTGAGCAACTTTGTTTTCGCGCAAGACAGTAAATTGCCCATGGTGGCTATTCCCTATCTCAATGGCTTGCTCAATGTGAGGGATTTTTGCATTTCCGATGACCAATTAGAGGTTTACTTTACCCTTCAAAGTCAGCAGCAGGATATTTCAAGAATTGCATGTATTCAGAAAGCGAAAAGGGGACTGGAGAATCCTCAGTTGTTGACATTTTCCTCAAGATATAATGACCTGGAGCCTTTTCTGAGTCCAGATCAACACCGGTTATATTTTGCCTCCAATAGGCCGCTAAGTGGGTTAATCGGCCCGGCGAAGGATTTTGATATATGGTATGTCCAACGTCAGAGCCTCCAGGAAGGATGGGGGATTCCACAGCGTTTAGACAGTACAGTGAATTCAGTGGATGATGAATTTTATCCCTGTGTTACTTCCAGCGGTAACTTATATTTTACCCGGGATTCTAAAAATGGGTTGGGACATGATGATCTTTATATTTGTAAATGGTCAAACGGCCATTATAAAACGGCAGAGCTGTTGGATACCATCATTAACTCATCGGGATATGAATTTAATGCCTTTGTTTCACGGGATGAATCGACCTTAATTTACACTCGGTACAATGTTCCGGGAGGATTGGGAAGTGGAGATTTGTACATATCTCATCGTGACCAATACGGAAATTGGACAAGCCCTAAAAATCTTGGCGCTCCCATCAATTCGGCGGCAATGGATTATTGTCCATACTATGATGAAACCAATGGAACACTTTATTTCACTAGCCGTAAAAATCAATTGATTCAACAGGAATGGAGCCATTGGAAAGAGATGATCGACTATATTTCTAAAGATGCGAATGGATGTAGTAAAGTATATTCATTAAAATATCAACTGCCTGAGCATAAATGAGAAATCATGTGCTTTGTATACCTGATAATAAACTGACAAGAGTATTTATGATACATATACTTTTTGACTTTCGTAGCAGTCGTCCAGATTTTAGGGATTCTGGAAGCTTTTTATAAAGTAATTGGATACAGAGCAGAGTTTGTTCTGGGAACATTCACCAGGTCCAGAATAGCTTATTGAAAATTCGATAATTGCCAAAATACATTTGTATCCATCGAAATACCCGCCAATAGGGAATTTGGCAAGGCTTTTTTATAACTTTGCAGAAAATTAATATAAATTAGAATGAATGAATTTCCTCCATGTCCATCCTGTAAAAGTCTCTATGCATACCCAAGCGGGGATTTGCTCATGTGTCCAGAATGTTTTTATGAATGGAATCCAGAAACAGTAATCGAGGAATCAACATCAGATACTTCATTTGTTTTGGATGCCAATGGAAACAAACTAAATGATGGCGATGCAGTCTTTGTCGTGAAAGATCTGCCTGTTAAAGGAGCACCAAAACCTATCAAAGCCGGCACTAAAATTAAGAACATAAGGTTGACAGATGGAGATCACAACATTGATTGCAAAATAGAAGGCTTTGGCTCGATGGCCTTGAAGTCCGAGTTTGTTAGGAAAGCTTAAATTTCATATTGTATTTAGCTCATGCCTGGAATTTCCGCGTTAATCATCACTCTGAATGAGGAACGTAATATTCAACGTTGCATTGATTCTTTGATTAACGTGGTCGATGAAATTGTAGTACTGGATACGGGTTCATCGGACCGTACATGCGAATTGGCCATTCAGAAAAGGGTCCAGGTGTTCAGTACTGATTGGAAAGGATATTCTCAAACCAAGAATGAAGGCCATAAGCTTTTAAATTACGACTGGGTGCTTTCATTGGATGCAGATGAAGCATTGTCGTCTGAATTGCAGCAATCCATATTGAAGGTAAAAGACCATTTAAATGGAGTTTACCGTATGCCCCGATTGACCAATTATTGCGGTCAATGGATAAGGCATGGCGGCTGGTACCCCGATAAAAAAATTAGGCTTTATCAAAAGCATGAAGCTTTCTGGAAAGGAGATTTTGTACATGAACAGTTGTATGTTTTACCTGATTTATGCAATACCGATCTAAAGGGAGACATTTTGCATTTTTCATACTATTCGGTCAAAGAACATTTAGGCCGTGCAAGAAATTATGCGGAATTGGGAGCCAAGAAAATCATTCAGCAGCAAGAGAGCATTTTTGGAAAATCTCTGATCAACCCGCTGGTAAGGTTCATTAAAATGTATTTTGTTAAGGCAGGTTTTTTAGATGGATGGAATGGATTGGTAATTGCTTCCATTTCAAGTTTTGAAGTTTTCCTCAAATACAAAAAGGCAAGTGAATTGCGCAGAGACAAAATATAGAGACGATTATATGAGCGACAAATTATCAGGATGCAGACTTGCATGTTATGCCAGTGATTGATTATTTTTGGCCAAAATTGACGATTCCTTGCAACAGGTATATTTCGGCCGATTTCTTTTGGTTTCTCTAATTACCCCATTTATCGTCTTGGGTATCGGCCTTATATTGCACCGGGTGGCCATGGGATGGCAAATGGATGATTTGGAAACCAGAAAATACTTTGAATCTAAAGTACATATTCTAACCTTTCATCAAAACGAATTTGAGAAATCCCTGAAGTGGAAACATCCTCGCGAATTTGAAATGGAGGGAATTATGTATGATGTGCTGAAGAAAGAAGATTGTAAAGATAGCGTAAAGCTCATTTGCGTGGTCGACCATAAAGAGAGCTTTCTGCTACACAAAATTAAGGAACACCTGGGAATAAAATTAGTCACTCAACATGGACAGAATAATTCTTCATCCAAAGATCAAAAGTTGATAAAAATCAACTATTTTATTCAGCAAGAATCCAAGTGGCTTGCAGCCCGTTGGGATGTTGGTAATTTTGTTTGTAAAGAATTCTACAAGCCTTCCGATTTTTTATTTCCCTGTTTTCATCCTCCGGAATTTAGTTAGACTAGATCATTTTTTTAGGAAGCGATATGAGCACTTGGCGAATGATTTGAATTTGTCAAGTGATTTTAAGGTCGTTAATTTAATTTATGTTTCCTTCCAGATCCGTCTGGTATCTGGGAAAATATTTTATGATTCAATACAATCTAGTTTATGAAAATAATATTCACTATAGGTTTACTTAGCTTATTTATATTGACGAATGCACAAAAATTAACCATTTTTGATCTTGAAACCGGTGAACCGGCAGGATTCGTTCAATTGAACTTGAAGGATGCGGATCAGGTTCTCGAGACCAATGCTGAGGGGTGGGTTGACATTACTCCCTTTCAAAATGCTAAAGAGATAGAATTTAAAGCCATAGGATTTGTACCCGTTATAAAGTCTTATGAGGAACTCAGACAACTCAATTTTATTATTGCGATGGAACCCATTTCCTTTGAATTGGGAGGTGTGGTAATATCTGCCACACGATGGAAGCAAAAAAATTCAGAAATTCCTGCAAAGGTTATTGCAGTATCCAATGCAGAATTGATTTTGCAAAACCCTCAAAATGCAGCAGATGTTTTGGGGGTTTCTGGCAAAGTATTTATTCAGAAGAGTCAAATGGGAGGAGGCAGCCCGATGATACGTGGTTTTGCTACTAACCGACTGTTGTATGTTGTGGATGGAATCCGGATGAATACCGCAATATTCCGAAGTGGAAACATTCAAAATGTGATTTCGTTAGATCCATTTGCTTTGGACCAGGTCGAAGTTTTGTTTGGGCCAGGTTCGATCATTTATGGAAGCGATGCGGTAGGAGGTATTATGAGTTTTCAAACGCTTACACCGCGATTGTCCAAGGATGAAAATGTATGGGTGAGTGGTAATGGTATTGCCCGATACTCTTCAGCTAACCAGGAAAATTCAGGACATGTGGACATTCATCTAGGTTGGAAAAAGTGGGCTCTGGTCAGTAGTATTAGTTCGATGTCCTTTCAGGATCTGAAAATGGGTCGTCATGGCCCTGATGAATACCTCAGACCTTTTTATGTCAGTCGAATAGATCAAAAGGATGTTGTGGTTAATAATGAAAATCCTTTGATCCAAACGCCTTCTGCATATTCCCAACTCAATTGGATGCAGAAATTAAGGTATCGACCGAATGAATATCTTGACATTCAAATGGGAATTCATGGCTCGGAAACATCACCATATGCAAGGTATGACCGTCATATTCGATACCGGAATGGCTTACCCCGTTACGGCGAATGGTCCTATGGTCCCCAGATTTGGCACATGGATCAAATCGACCTAGAGTATTCTAAGGCCAATGTATTATTCGATCGGACTGATCTAAAGGCGGCCTATCAATATTTTGAAGAAAGCAGAATCAGTAGAAACATTCAAAGCGCGGATCGTGAAATTCGCCAGGAAAAAGTTAAGGCTGTCTCATTCAACTGGGATTTTATTAAACAAATTGGTTCACGACATAACTTGTATTATGGCTTAGAGGGAGTGTTTAACGATGTCGTTTCGAATGGAGTTGACGAAGATTTAGTAAACGGATTATTGAAAGTAGGACCAAGTCGGTATCCACAGTCTGAATGGAGTTCATTTGGAGTTTATTTCACTGATCAATTTCGGATAAACAAACGTATGTTAGTTCAAGCTGGATGCCGCTATAACATTAATTCTTTAAATGCAACATTCGATACCAGTTTTTATCATTTTCCTTTTACAGATGCACAACAACATCATGGGTCCTTAACGGGAAGTTTGGGTTTAGTTTATCGACCAAATGACCAGTGGATATTGAGCATCAACGGGGCTACTGCTTTTCGCTCACCCAATGTAGATGACATGGGTAAGGTGTTTGATTCTTCTCCTGGCTCCGTGACAGTACCTAATAGGGATTTGAAACCTGAATATGCTTACAATTTAGATTTCAGTGTAGCAAAGACTTGGGGAAATTGGTTAAAAGTCGATTTAACGGCATTTTATACCTGGTTGGATCAGGCAATGGTACTCCGTAACTTTAGCCTAAACGGCATGGACAGTATCCTTTACGATGGAGATCTGAGTCAGGTAAAAGCCATTCAAAATGCTGCATCGGCTTATGTTTATGGGGTGCAGGCAGGCGTTGAGTTAAAATTTAAGGGTGGTTTTAAATGGCTTACGGACATTAATTTCCAGAAGGGGAAAGAGGAATTGGAAGATGGAAGTAACAGCCCTTTGCGTCATGCCGCTCCGTTTTTTGGAGTTACAAGGTTTGAGTTTAAAAAGAAAAATGTCATTTTGGAATGGTACCTTCAATTTAGTCAGGGATATGATTTTGATGAATTGCCTGAAGAAGAAAAGGCAAAAACAGAAATTTATGCTGCTGATGAGAATGGACAACCATATTCACCTTCCTGGTATACATTAAATTTTAAAGCGAGTATCCCCATAAATCAAAATGTGACAGTCTCCGGTGGTATGGAAAATATTACTGATCAGCGTTACCGCCCTTATAGTTCTGGGATTGCCTCACCCGGTAGGAATTTCATACTGGCGGCACATTGTAAATTTTAACCCAATGGCTGCAATAGCATTCATTGCCCAGGGTATAATCCATACATTAGAGTTACATGGATTGGGTTTAATTTTACTCCATTTGACGAACTACCATAAATCCACATGAACAATGTTTTTTAATCATTCAAAAGGAGTTTGTCCAATACCACCAGGTTTTTGAAGGAAAGAAAATATGATCAAAATTCAACCGTCAGGTACGATAAGAGTATTTGGATGAAATTTTTTTTGAAATTGGGGCCGATTGGACTATTGAATACGTTATGATATTTTGGAGTTTACTTTGAATTTTTTTAATTTTTAAATATGAAAACTTACGTATTTGCCTTAGTGTATTTCATACTTTTTTCAGGAAAATTGACCTGGGCTCAGGACATGAACCGATTACCTGGGGAATCAATGAGTTGCCATGAGAAATGTGCGTTTGAAAGATCAAGTATGGTAAATTCGCAAATAGTCCAATCTTCCCTGAATCATCATGCAGACATGAATTATGCTGTATTCAAGTGGTGGGTAGATCCTGCAGTTCAATTTATTCGCGGTGAAGTTTTATACACTTTTGTTCCATCCGAAGATTTGCAAACATTGGAGTTTGATTTAGCAGGATCATTGACAATGGACAGCGTGGTGTGGAATGGGAGAAAGATTGAGTTTATGCACTTGGCTTCTATTATCAGAATTTCATTTCCTGAGCTTTTGACGAAATCAGTTATGGATTCGGTTAGCTTTTATTATCATGGTGTCCCCTCCACCCAAGGATTTGGGTCGTTTGTGACAGAATCGAGGAGCAATGGCGATCCATTGCTCTGGACTCTTTCGGAGCCTTTTGGATCGAAAGAGTGGATGCCTTGTAAACAGGATCTGAAGGATAAACTGGATTCGATTGACGTTTACGTAATTCACCCCGAGCAATTCAAGGCAGCCAGCAATGGCATTCTTGTCAGTGAAGTGGTCGAAAATGGTATCAAGACCAGCCATTGGCAGCATCGTTATCCAATTGCCTATTACCTGATTGGTATTGCTGTTACACGGTTTGAAGTTTTTCAAGAGAAATTCGGTTGGGGCAAGGATTCAGTGTTGATGGTGAACTATGCTTTTGAAGAGTCATTGGATAGGGCTAAAGCCATTTTAAAAGATCTTGGAAAACAAATGCAATTGTTCAATGAATTGTTTGGACTCTACCCGTTTCATAAAGAAAAGTATGGGCATGCGGAGTTTGGATGGGGTGGTGGCATGGAACATCAAACCATGTCTTTTATGGGGGATTTCGGTTATGAATTAGCAGCTCATGAATTGGCACATCAGTGGTTTGGAAACAAAGTGACTTGCGCCAGTTGGAAGGATATCTGGTTGAATGAAGGTTTCGCGACATACCTCAGTGGACTTTGTTATGAACATCTTTTACCCATGTATTGGTACCGATTTAAGGAAGTTAGGATCCAGGACATTACCTCAGAAGCAGGTGGTACCTTAATGGTCGATGACACCACACAAATTGGACGCATTTTTTCTGGACGATTGAGCTATTCAAAAGGTGCAATGGTTTTGCATATGCTGAGGTGGATTTGCGGCGACTCGATTTTTTTCAAAGGGGTACGAAATTATCTTGAAGATGCTAATATTGCATACGGTACAGCGACCACCAAAGATTTAGAAAGACATTTAGAAGCCGCCAGTGGAAAAGATCTCACAGAATTTTTTCTAAACTGGTATACACGTGAAGGGTATCCCAGTTACCGGTTACAATGGAGTCAGACAAATCCTCAAAAGCTTGAATTAACCGTAAATCAATCCACCTCACATCCTTCTGTAGAATTTTTTAAGTTGCCATTGCCCATCCGGTTATTGGGCACTAACGGACAATCAAAAGATGTCATATTAGATCATCAATGGAATGGACAAAATTTTATGGTTCAGGTTGATTTTTCAGTAGATTCAATTGTATTTGATCCTGATATTTGGTTGATTAGTGCGCATAATTCCGTGCATCGAGTTCCGGTAAGTAATGAAAATCCACGTTTAGCCGAAATTCAAGTTAACATTTTTCCAAATCCAGTGATGGACGGATGGGGGCGATTTTCTTGTTACGTGAATGTTGCTGGAAAAGTCACGGCAACTTTAATCGATGTGCAAGGTAAAACAACACAATGGATTGAGCAGTTTGCATCACCCGGGTGGAATAACTTTTCGGCAAAACTTGACTTTTTACCTGCTGGCTTATATGTACTTCGTATACGAAATGAAGAAATGGATGTAACAAAAAGAATGTTCATTATGCATTAAAGCTTATTCTGTCAAAGTGGTTCATGACTTACACAATAATTCAGTTAAGGCCATTTTTGTATGGAGTTGTTAAACTGAATTATCATTGACTGCGGAATTAATGTATGCATGAAGGATGTCAACAGGCTTTAGGGATTATAAATTTAGATTGTCTACGCTTAATATTTATAAGAGCCCTTAGTATTTTTAAAATTAGCTTACCTGGCAATGTTGTCATCAGAACTAACCATGATATCATTTTTCCTTTGGATTATGATCAATCATTGTAATTTGTAATTCAAATTAAATTCATATGCGCAGTGTTAAATGGTTTGTAACAATTTATTTGCCCATTGCTCTATGGGGTTCTTGTAAGTCTCCAAATGCATCAGAGTCTGGTGTTATGACAAATGCACCTACTTTGGATTCCCTCACAGAAACCACCGCCATTGGAAATATGCTGGACTCTTTTAACCTGGCAGCGGCGAATGCAGACTTTCATAGATATTTTGATTTTTATACCGATGACGCCACCTTTCTTGGAACAGACGCTACAGAACATTGGAATAAAAATGCATTTATGGTTTGGGCTAAACCTTATTTTGACAAAGGGAAAGCATGGAACTTTAAAACAGTACAGCGTCATATTTACTTTTATCAACATCTGGACATTGCCTGGTTTGATGAATTACTGAGTACTCAAATGAAAATATGTCGTGGTTCCGGAGTCGTGGTTAAACAAAAAGGGCAATGGAAGATTAAACAATATGTATTGTCCATAACCTTCCCAAATGCACGCATTCAGGATGCCATTGCAGCCAAAGCTTCGGTAGAGGATTCACTGATTCAGGTACTTATAAAACATTAGGTTGGCTTTAAAGAGGTAAGCAATTTGAGCCACGATATATTAAATCTGGGAATTCGAAGGGACCGTTTATTGAAGGACGTTTTGAGGTAGCAGTACAATTCCTCAGGCTTGGGTTTTAGCAAAAATTTTCTATTCTATACCAGCGGATTAATGGTTAATTATTGGTTAATAAAAATTTCGTTTCAAGGATATATCGTAATATTGCAATATTAAAATTATAAAAATGGGAGCTAGTAACACGAGTCATTACACTGAGCAGCAGATTTCTATAGCCGGTTTTGCTAAAGCTTTGGCACACCCTGCAAGAGTAGCCATTGTTGAATTTCTTTTAAAACAGCAGTCGTGCATATGCAATGATATTGTAGACGTCCTACCATTGGCTCAGCCCACCGTTTCGCAGCATCTCAAAGAGTTGAAGCAAGCTGGTCTCATTCAGGGCAATGTGGAAGGAAATGCTATCTGTTATTGCATCAATGAAAATGCTATTGCAGGGCTAATGAACTTTTTAACCGGCGTCATAAAACAAATGAATCATCCATCAAATTGTTGTTAAAATAAATATTATGAAACAGAATGAACTTATTAAGGAAATGGTGAAATCCAAATACACCGAAATTGCAAAACAAAGCAAAGACACCAATCAATCATCTTGTTGCGGCGCTGGAGCTTGTTCTTCAGAAGTCTACAATATCATGACAGATGACTATAGTCAACTGGAAGGATATGACCAAAATGCTGATCTTGGTTTAGGCTGCGGCTTACCCACTGAATTTGCCCAATTGAAGAGAGGTCAAACGGTAGTCGATTTGGGAAGTGGCGCAGGTAATGACTGCTTCGTTGCACGTGCCGAGGTAGGCGAGGATGGCCGCGTAATAGGAATCGATTTTACCCCTGAAATGATTGATCAGGCTCGTGCCAACGCTGTTCGCCTGGGGTACAGCAATGTCGAATTTAGGCAAGGAGACATTGAAAACATGCCATTGGGCGGTAACGTCGCAGATGTTGTGGTCAGTAATTGTGTATTGAACCTTGTTCCTGATAAACCTAAGGTGTTTCAGGAAATCTTCCGGGTCCTAAAACCAGGTGGACATTTCAGCATTTCAGATGTGGTCTTGGTCGGACAACTTCCTGATGCTTTGCGCGAAAGTGCAGAAATGTACGCCGGCTGTGTCGCAGGAGCAGTGCAAAAATCTGATTACCTTCATTATATACAGGAGGCTGGGTTCAGTAATGTTTCTATTCAAAAAGAAAAACAGATTATCATCCCTGATGATATACTTAAAAAATTCCTTGACGAGTCTCAAATGGACTTATTGAAAAATCACGAGATCGGAATTTTTAGCATCACGGTGTACGGAGAAAAAGTCAAATCTTGTTGTGGAAGCAGTTGTTGCAGTTGAGGAGAGTTGAACTATCGACTTCAACTTGGGAAATTCGAAAAATTTCAGTGAGTATATTCTGACGTGGTCAAAAAGCTTTGACTCGATACGATCATTTGAAGTTCAATAACATCGGTCGCTTATAAAGTTTAACATACGACTGAAGGTTAAAAATTGCTATTTCTCTATCTTTGCGTGATGGAATGGGTAAACCATCACATTTCTTTGGGGATTGAGTCAGGGATGCCCTCTGAAAAATCCATGCTGGAAGTATTTCCAGAACGCGATTGGGTACATTTTGACTTTCAACTTCAGTCAAACGATTGTTTATTTGAATTGGACGAAAATAGTTATCGGGTTTCCATTCGTGTATGCCTAACTTATTTTGAAAAGTATGAGCAACCATTTGCTTTAACGGTACTTCAGCAGGACATTTGTTGCAATACACAAGCGAAATTATTCGATATTATTCAATGCAAATTAGTGGGTATTCATCGCCAACTTTTTCTGGAAAGTCAGATCCTTTATTTGTTATTCCAAATGCAAAAAAAGAGTCAAATCTTTCAAATAGGTTGCGACGGATGTCAAATAATCCAAAGTCCTCTGGAGAAAGATAAACTGTTAAAAGCAAGAGATTTTATTCTGAATAATTTATCCAATAACATTACCATTCCCATTATCGCCACAGCCATGGGAACTAATCAATGTTATTTGAAAAAAGGCTTTAAAGAGAGTTTTGGCCAAACCATCTTTGAATTTATACAGGAAAACCGTATGATCAAAGCACGCTATCTGCTTCAAAATGATTACAGTATTTCTGAAGTTGCCCAACAGGTAGGCTATTCATCCTTAAGCAGTTTTTCGCAAGCCTTCAAGAATTATTTTGGAATAAACCCCAGTGAGCATTTTCGCAAATTACTTTCCAATAACTAAAATCGTTTTCCCGGTATCTAAAACGACCTGGACTTTGATTGCCCTAATTTTGTCCCCGTGTATAAATTATTGGAGTCTGAATTGAGAATTTTCCATCCAACTGGTGGCTATCCACAATCCATTCTCCATGTTTTTTGATGAATTACAACGTTATGTTCAATTGGAATTGCATAATTTTCATTTTTGTTATGATAACACCCCTAAGCAGGGCCTGGACTCAACAAGATTCTTTTAACATTCAGCAAACCCATAATGCTCCTCTTAAAATCAGTGGATATGGTGTGGTGAATTATTATGCATTTGACTGGGAGACTTTGCCCGATCAAAGGAATGTGCTTGATCCGGAGCGATTGAATTTATACTTGAATTACGCTTTTGATAAGCGTGTTTCATTGAAAGCTGAAGTGGAGTGGGAACATGGCGGTACCGGAAGTAGCTTGTCGTTTGATCCGTTGGAAGAGTTTGGTGAATTCGAACAAGAGATAGAAAAGGGAGGTGCAGTTAAATTAGAACAACTTCAACTGGTATTCAATATGTGTAATGCTTTACGCGTCAGAATAGGAAAAATGCGGGTTTATATGGGGTTGGCTTCAACGCTGGATGAACCAGGTCAATATTTTACTACCTATCGTTCGGAAGTCGAAAATACGCTGTTGCCGTTAGGATGGTATGAAACGGGATTGGAACTTTCTGGAAAATTAGGGGCATCTTCTGAATTGGCTTATCCGCATTGGGCTTATAAAGTTTACCTTGTCAGTGGCCTTGACAACTCTGCGTTCTCTTCGCAAAACTGGATACGCCGTGGTTACCAAAGTCGATTCGAAACGGTTAATGCTGATCAATTAGCTATGGCCATCAGGCTAGATTATGTTCCGGACAAAGACAAACAAATTGGTTTTTGCTTTTATACCAATAATGCTACGGGTAACAGACCCAAAAATGACTTTACTAAACCATCATGGGTAAGCTTAGGCGATGTGCACCTGCAATGGGATGCCAGGCCTATGAAACTAAGAGCTTACGGAATGTTGGGCAATGTACAAAACAGTGAATCCCTGAGTTCTGCAAACCGGAATCTTTCCAATAACCTGGGTGTAAAAAGAACACCCGTTGCTAAAATGGCGGCAGGTGCTTATGTAGAAGTGGCGTATGACCTCATGCATCTTTTTAAAACAAAAGAGAACGCACTTTATTTATTTACGCGTGCTGAATGGTATGATTCCATGTGGAAAACTGAAGGGACAGTTTTTAATAATCCACGGTATGAGCGAAAGGTATTTACTGCTGGATTGAATTATTTCATTCGCCAGGGAATTGTCTTTAAGCTGCATTCCGCCTGGAGATCACTGGGGAGTGGTGAAAAAGAAAATACTTTGGGTTTGGGATTTGGTTTTGATTTTTAACAATACAAATTAAGGATATGGATTTACGCAGTAATGTTCTTGTTTGGATCTTTGTCAGTTGCATATTGGGTAGTTGCTCAGACGATGGTCCAATAATTCCTCAGGATGATTATAGTCTGGAATTAGAAAATACAGCGAATACAGTCATTCTGAAGACTTATGAAAATCTTGCAGCACTTGCAGAATCCTTAGAACAATCAGTTCAACAATTGAATATGCAGCCTGATCAATTCCATCTAGAGACTGCCCGTGAAGCCTGGGTTGCAGCACGTTCACCATGGGAACAATCTGAAGGATTTTTGTTTGGTCCGGTGGATCAAGAAGGTTTGGATCCATCCCTGGATTCATGGCCCGTTAATGTCACCGACTTAAACAACCTATTGAACAGCGGCAGTGATTTGACGATTGAATTTTTACATCAACAAGAAGGAACCCTCAAGGGATTTCATACCATTGAATACTTGTTGTGGGGTGAATCGGGTGACAAGCAAATCTCTGCTTTTACGAAACGGGAGTATGATTATTTATTGGCAGCTTGCGGTGCATTGGCAGATGATGCTCAAACCTTGTATGAACTGTGGTCGCCAACGGGGGGGAATTATTTGCAACATATCGTGAAAGCAGGTAAGGGGAGCAATGTTTACATTAGTCAAAAAGCTGCCCTGGAGGAAATGGCCAATGCAATGATCATCATTGCGGACGAAGTGGCCAATGGTAAAATAAATGATCCATTAGCACAGCAGGATTTATCACTTGAAGAATCAAGATTCAGTGGAAATTCAAAAAAAGATTTTGCAGATAACATGCGAAGTGTTTTGAATATTTATCTGGGGAGTCTTAATGGAACTGAATCTGGAAAATCCATTGCTGAAATTCTGAAAATGAAGGATCCAAAAGTTTATCAAGAGATTAGGGCTGCCATTGATTTAGCCATTTCAAGCATTGAGCAAATACCTGGTAGCTTTTCAACAGCGATATTTTCACAGACTGCAGCAGTCGAAACGGCGCAAACAAACGTTCGTTCGTTGCAAAGAGAATTGGAAGAAAAGTTATTACCAATCATTTCCAATTTATAAACTTTCATGTTGCAAATGGAAAATTATTTCAGTTGTACAGTGGTTAAGACCAAATCTCAGATGAGCCTGCAATGGGTATTATCATTTATTTGCCTGACGTTTTATGCATGTAATTCAGAAGAGGTGATACCGGAGATTGATCCTGATTATGTTTTACAAGGTGGCGAAGCAACCATATTCAGTTCCGGTCCGGATGCATTTACATTTCCAATGCCCCATCTGGATGCAAAAGATTTCAATACACATTTCTCAGCAGACGCTGCCTTTGAACAGCAGTTTATTTCAGCTCCTGCGCCGCAATTCGGAGGTTTAGGACCATTGTTTAATCAAAATTCATGTGACCGGTGCCACACGAGAAATGGAAGGAGCAGCATTCCTCAATTTGATGGGGATCCCAATTCCGGTTTGTTGTTGCGACTCAGTATGCAGGGAGTAGATGGATTTGGAAATCCAATTCCGGTACCTGGCTTTGGTGGTCAACTACAAAATAAAAGCATGGTAGGCGCAAAAGCAGAAGGGATCATAAGTTTTTCTTACAAACAACAGATTCAGAAATTCTTGGACGGAAAAATAGTCATCCTGAAGCAACCGGTTTATTCTATTACTCATTCATACATTCCATTTCCTGCCGGTGCTTTGATTTCTCCAAGAAATGCACCTCCTGTGCATGGCCTTGGGTTGTTGGAAGCTATTCCAGAATCCAGCGTTTTAGCAAAAGAAGATGTGAATGATCTGGATAGAGATGGGATCAGTGGAAAAGCCAATCGCGTTTGGGACATATTGAAACGGGAAAAGGTCTTAGGCCGCTTTGGTTGGAAAGCAGAGCAACCGACCGGTAAGCAGCAAGCTGCAGCTGCCGCACATAATGATATGGGACTTACTAACCATTATTTTCCTGAAGAACATTGTGCAGGTCAAACCAATTGCACTGCTGGTCTTCAAAAAGACCTGGACGTCGATGACACCACCATTGATTTGTTTGCATTTTATTTTCAAACTTTGGGGGTACCAGCTAGAAGGTCTGTCAATGATGTAGATGTTAGAAGGGGACGTTTCCTTTTTTCGCAGGCAAAATGCAATTCCTGTCATGTCGAAAAATATGTTACAGGAAGTTTTCCAATAAAATCGTTGGAAAATCAAACCATACATCCGTATACTGATTTGCTGCTTCATGATATGGGGGAAAACCTAGCCGATAACCGTCCAGTCGGAGATGCCACAGGTCGTGAATGGCGTACTCCACCCTTATGGGGAATTGGATTGACTCAAGTGGTCAATTCTCATGCAGGATTTATGCATGATGGCCGCGCTGCTACTTTGGAAGAAGCCATTTTATGGCATGGTGGAGAAGCCCAGCGTTCAAGTGAATTTTATAAATCTTTGGCTTTGAAGGATAGAAATGCCTTGCTTGCATTTTTAAAATCCTTATAGCTGTTTATAAATATTTGGCCTCTGTCGATGTGAGTTATAAACTCCATTGTTTATGTGAAATTTTAACACAAGAATACCCATTCGCGTCAATAGCATAAATGAAGTTTCACGCATCCGGTTTGAAGGATCATAATCCACTTAAGCCTTGAAATATGAAATACTTACAAATGTTAGTGCGGTACTTAAAATCATTGTAGTTGAAAGAGTCGATTCCTTGCATTTATTGGAGATAGAATAACGGAATAAATTGAATACCTTCTAGAATATAAAATAGGCGGTAATGGGTAAGGTGTGTGGCCATGGACGAGTAGGATTATTAAATGGAATATGACTTCTTTCAAACCAATCGTGAAATTGGCTGTTAATCATGACATACGATTCATCAATCATCTGTATCAATTTTGAAAGCGACCAGAGTCATCATACCCTTAGAAGATCTTGAAAGGTATCCTGGGATGGGTGACCTGGAGCAGAAAATCCAAAACATTGATGGGGTTGACTTCTGTAGGTTAGAGCCTGCAATGAGCCGGGTAACATTAGAATTGAAACACTCCTTAGCATTAATTGAAGTGGTTAAAATGCTCAGGAAAGCATCGTTTCCTGTCAGTGTGATGAAGCAAAAGTTTCCGGTATTGGAAATGTCATGTGCTGCTTGTTCCAGATCGGTGGAGAATGCTCTCAGACAAACCATTGGAGTTGTTGAAGTGTCTGTAAATTACGCTCAGGCAGTAGCCATGATACAATACATTCCTTCGGTGGTAAGCAGTCAATCGCTTAGGACAAAATTGAGGTCCATAGGCTATGTTTTGGTGGTGGGAGATACATTGGACGTTGCTGCTGACCCAGTTAAATGGACGGAGCAAAGAATTGCGCTGCTTAAAACGAATGCAATTTGGTCTTTAGTGTTCTCTCTTCCAGTAGTGATTTTGGGCATGTTTTTTTCGCATTTATGGTGGAGTCATTGGATCATGTTGGCATTGACCACTCCGGTGATTTTTTATTTTGGAATTCGTTTCTTTAGAAACGCATGGAGGCTTGCACAACATCGATCGCTGAGTATGGATTCGTTGGTGGCCATGAGTACAGGTACGGCCTATGTCTATAGCTTTTGGAATTCAGTTTCAAGCATTTTGTATGCAATGCCTAAAGGACATTCAAGTTATTATTATGAATCCGTTTGTGTCATTCTAAGTTTTATCCAACTCGGCCGATTTCTTGAAGAGAAAGCTAAAGCTGCCACATCATCTTCCATCCGTCAGTTGATCAATATGCAACCTAAAAATGTTCAGCGAATAAACGCGGTTGGGCTGGCTGAATGGATTGCTGTAGAGGACGTTCAAGTGGGTGACCAATTATTGATTAGACCAGGTGACCGGATTGCGGTGGATGGAAATGTACAGGAAGGTTATTCTTATGTAGATGAACAAGCTCTGGTGGGTGAGCCAATTCCTCGATTTAAAGAACAGGGTCATAAACTCCTGGCGGGTTCGATAAATCTCGATGGTCAGTTGTTGATGACGGCAACTCAGGTGGGGAAGGAGACATTGTTGGCTCATATCATACGGTTGGTTGAAGATGCTCAGGGCACCAAGGCCATCTCTCAAAAACTGGCAGACCGAATCGCCGCTATTTTCGTGCCAGTGGTGTTCATCCTGGCAGTCGCATCGGCCATTGTTTGGAGTATTTATGGGGGAAATAGTGGTATGGAAATGGGCATTGTCGCTTTTGTTACCGTGCTCATAGTGGCATGTCCTTGTGCACTCGGACTGGCTACCCCTACAGCAATCACCGTTGGCATTGGTAAAGCAGCAGCTCGAGGTATTTTGATTAAACATGCAAACGGAATCGAACATCTTGAGAAAGTGAATTCGGTGGTCATGGATAAGACAGGAACCCTTACCAAAGGTAAACCAGTTGTTTCGGATGTGTTTTCAACCAGGAAAGTCCAAGAAGAGGAGATATTACTTTACAATCTTGCATTGCTCTCCAGTCATGTTTTGTCTCATGCAATTGTTTTGCATTGGTCCGGCTTAAAAAAGATTGCATTGGATCATTTTAAAAATATACCTGGTCGGGGATGTGAAGCCAAATATGCATTGAAGAATGTTCTTCTGGGGAGTTTGGAATTGATGAAAGATCGATCCATACGGATTGCACCAGAATTTATGATGTTTGCTAACGATCGTTTGGCGATGGCTCAAACCTTAGTTTGGTTTGCCATTGATGATGAAGTTAAAATGGTGATTGCCGTTGAGGATGAAATAAATCCAACAGCGTTAAGTACTATCCAATTGCTTGCAAAAATGGGAATCAGTACTTACCTGCTGACCGGTGATCATGAATTGGCTGCACAATCGCTGGCTACTCAATTGGGAATACCCAATGTTCATGCGTCCATGAATCCGAACCAAAAAGCAGAATTCATTAAAAAACTTCAAGATAAAGGTAACTTGGTGGCGATGGTAGGAGATGGGATTAATGACAGTGCAGCATTGGCGCAAGCGGATGTTAGTATTGCGATGGGTCAGGGTAGCGAGATTGCACAAGATGTTGCACAAATTACCTTGTTATCTTCGGACTTAATGAAAATACCATTAGGAGTAAAAATTTCAAGGCAAACAGTGCATACACTACGGCAGAATCTCTTTTGGGCATTTATCTATAATCTTTTGAGCATTCCTGTTGCCGCGGGAATTTTATATCCCGTAAACGGATTTTTATTGGATCCCATGATTGCCGGAATCGCTATGGCTTTTAGTAGTGTCAGCGTAGTCAGCAATAGCTTGATACTGAAATACAGGTCACTAAATTAATTTGAGAATTGTCGATGTGAATTATTCTGTTACAATCCTGGGATAAATAGGAATACCAAGTTAGATGAAGATAGGTCAAGATACTCGATCTAGTGGAATGATGGGATAGAATAACTGTTCTTGTCCGGTAAGTAGGAAATCGAATATCTGGCAATGCTAATTGATTTTCACGGAATCGTTTTGAAACTACTTTAAGGTTGAGATTTCAATGTGTCGCACGATTAGGATCAATCAATCGCAGACTTTGATATTCAATCGTGGTTTATGATACTCCTAAACTCTTGCTTTCAAATAAGCGGTAATATGCATTAGTTTATTTTTCTTTAGGAGGGATGAAACCCTCATGCAAAGGTTCGATTAACTTGGCAAAATGAATGAGTTGCTTTTCTGAAAACATCGGACCTACGATCTGAACGGCTATGGGTAATCCATCCTGGTTCAAACCCAGCGGAATAGTCAATGCCGGATGGCCGGTTGCGTTGAAGCACATCGTATAATGAAAATGGTCCCAATATTCCATGTTTACGCCATCCACCAGCATAGGCAGTTGTTCGGGATTCTTTTTGAATGCCGGATTAGGAGTTATTGGAAGAATGAGAAAGTCATAAGTTTTAAAAAATTGTTCGAGCGCATTGCGCAAATTCTCTCGCCTGATAAGAATATTAGCGTATTCTTTTTCATTTGCATCACCTATGCGGGCTAAGCCTTCACTCATGTCGATTTTGAGTGGCGTACCATTCTCAAATTCACGTTTAATTAATTGACGTATGATCCATGGTTGATTGGCGAATGCCATATAAGCCATCAACAGCATATGCATTTGTCGCATTTCTACAAAATTATCGGGCTGAATGTTTTCCGTTTTCACCCCATTCTCTTTTAATGAGTCTACAAGAATTTGCAGTTTCTGTTTAACGTCTGAGGAAATGAGAATCTTATCATTTCCAAAATGCCATTCATCCAAATGGGCTACTTTGTATTGAGCCAGTTTCTTGCTGGTATCCACTGACAGCCAAATATTTTTATTATACCATGGCTTTATCAAAGCCGTCCAACCAAGTTCAATGTCTTCGATGGTTCTTGCCATGGGGCCTGCAACTGCCATACAGAAGTATTGGTTAACTTCAAAGGTATCTGGAAAAGAACCAAACCTGGTGCCCATACTGCCTTCCGTCGTTTTTAATCCGTAAATACCGCAGAATCCGGCTGGAATTCGAATGCTCCCTCCCATATCGCCTCCTAAGCCCAGAGGACAAAATCCAGAAGAAATCGCTGCGGCGCCACCACCGGTGCTGCCACCAGGCACTCGTGTCGTATCATAAGGGTTGCTGCCTGTTGGATAAATGTCTCCATTTGTTTGTAAATCAATGAGCATTCGTGGAACGTTGGTTGTCCCGAGGATTATTGCTCCTTCATCCAACCAGGCTTGAACAACTGGGGCATTATCTGGAGCGACAAAGGCCTGAAAGTTTTTTGAATTAAATGTAGAAGGTTTTCCCTTTACCCAGAATTCTTCTTTAATGCAGACAGGAACACCGTGCAACAAACCCAAGGGTTCGCCCTGGATAACTTTAAGGTCAGCAGCTTTTGCAGCGTCAAGTGCTTCCTTTTCGAATAACCACACAAAAGCGTTCGTCTTGTGATTGAGGTTCTTGATGTAATTGATATGTTCTTGAACAATCTCCACTGATGTGGCTTTTTTGGTTTTTATCAGTAGGGCAAGTTCTGTTGCTGATTTGAAAATAAAATTACCTGCGACAGGAAATTCAACTTTTGGTTTATGAAAAAGCTCTTCTTGAAGTACCGGCGGTTCTCCATTTGGTTTAGGCATTTGAGTCCAAATGTATATGCCTGTTACAATAATAAATAAAATGAGAAACCCAAATACACCTCCAATCCATTTGAATATTTTTTTTGTCTTTGAATTCATTTTCATTTTCTTTTTATTTTTTACTAGGGCATAACTTATAGTAAATGTAGGCGATATTTCTTTATGTATTCTGAATTTTCCTTTAAAGGATAATTTCATAACATCACAGGACATAAAAGATCAACATAATAAAAATCAACGTTGGAATTTCATGATGATTTAATATATTGATTGTACATTTCCTTAAAAAATCGGATGGGTTATCAGGCGGAACAAACCATTAAAAGTAACGAGTTTGAAAAAGCTTATATTATTAGAAACACAAACGGTTGAAGCTTATAATGAGGCTTGCAGCTGCTATTGTTAAACTGTTTGGAATCGGCTAGGGATTTAAATGAAGAAATTTCCTTCTAAAACCAAAACGGCATGACCTCCAATAAAGACTTCATCGCCATGATATTCTAAGTGGAGTTCCCCCGTTCGCTGAGAGGATTGGAGGGCTATTAATTTAGATTGATTGAGCTTTGCTGCCCAATAGGGTGTAAGAAAAGTCTGCACGCCACCGGTGACCGGATCTTCCTCAGTTCCTGACCAGGGCCAAAAGAAGCGATAATGAAAATCATAGTCTGTGCCAGTGCCTATAGCTGTAACACAGATTCCGCGAATCCCTTCATAAGATTTAACCAGCGAATGGTAATCGGGTGTTAATCTTCGAACCTCCTCGTGATGAGGTAATTCAATGAGAAGAATATTTAATTCTTTGCAGTATTGTGTATTAACGGTATGCTCGATTCCTAATGCTTGATAAACCGACGCTGGGACAACTTTTTCTTGTAAAGGAAAAGCGGGGAATTTCATTTGAATCAATTCATCTTTTTTGAATACACTCAGCCGAATGGAGCCAATGGTGATAAAAACCAAGTTATCATCGCTTACAAGATTAAAAATGACTTTGGCAGCAGATAGCGTCGCATGCCCGCATAAAGGAATTTCCTCTTTCGGTGAGAAATATCGGATGGTGAATTCGTTTTTTTCTAACGGAAAAACAAATGCTGTTTCTGAAAATCCTATCTCTTTTGCAATATTTTGCATGAGGTCATCATGCAGTACCTGGTCGGGGAAGCAAATAGCTGCTGGATTTCCGCAGAAAGCTTGTTGGGTAAAAGCATCGACAAAATATATTTTCATGCAATACGTATGGAAATTAAGAAAGAATAGATAATTCCATCGAATAAATTATTCAACGGTTTTGCAATCGAATTCATTTCAAAACGAAGTGACAAAGAAAGAAATCTGATTTTCCTTCAAATATTACTTCTGATTAATCGTCAGGGCAATTTTATTCTAAAATTCAAAGCATCACAAAAGTCCAACTTACTTAACCTTTATGAGGGATTTGCGTAAAGTAATATCATTGAACTGAACTGTACAAATGTAAGATCCAGGAATCAATCCACCGGTATTAAATTCAATTGTTTGAGGTCCAGATTCTCTAACTTCATTCAAGATTTGTTGAAGATATTTACCTTGATCATCCTGCATCGTGATCTTCAGATGTCCTTTTTCCGGTAACTGCAGAAAAAGCTTAACATAATCCTGAGCTGGATTTGGTTGGATGAACTGCAATAAATCCGTTTTCTTCCGATGATCATCCACTGAGCTGACCACCGCCAAAACACTCGATTCCCATGAAGTGCCAAGACGCAATCCATCTATTTTCACATCAATGCCTTTCATTGATCCTTGGGCATAATTGTTGGTCAATACCACGGATGATTGGCCGGTAAAATCCATACCATCATTGGAAGAAGCTGCCGGATTGTTCGGTTCAGTGGCAGGTACCCCCGATTCAAATACATAAATACTGCTTAAGTCATTCGAATCCCCATCCTTAATAGCATATTTAAGTACGGCCAGGTAAGTGTTCCCAACAAAATAGGTGTTGTTAGCATATTCAATTTGACTTATTTTTCTAACTCCACATTGGAAACTGGAATCGGATAGTCTTTTAATATTAAAGGTCGTATTAAAATAAGTTCCACCTGTATTTGGATTGAAGCATGTGATATAACCTTGTGCTGCTGATGAGGGCAGGCTATCCACACGAAACATAAAGGACAAATAAAGATTCCCTTTGGAAACTGCAGGAAAATATTTATGGATGACATCACCTTCACCATTATTTTTAATCAAACAGGTATTGCCCCGGCCTGAGCCTGTATAATCCGGGTATACTAAACCAGGTGTAACCACTTGGATATTGTTTGAGAAATTAACGCCACTACGCTGCCATCCATTCATATTGTCCAGACTGTCCGATGGATTCATCAAAAAGTCTTCAATAAAGATGTTCTGAGCTTGAAGGCAACAATGGAACGCAATGAGAAAATACAATAAAAAGCCGATGGGTTTCATAAAAGCGAATTAAAATTTTTCAAATGAGATGACAATATTACAGTTTTTTTTTGATGGTTAAAGCTTTGATTGGATTTTTTGTATTGGTCAGCTGAAGTTCTAAAAAAATCCTGAATGTCATTGAGTAAAAATGGTTAACATAAAATGCATTTCATTGAAATAGTAATTTTTGATCACGGATAATTTCAAGAGTACTTAATCTTTTATTAAGCGACCATTCATCCAAACTTTTTTTACGTTGGTGGAAGCCAATTCAAGATCTGAACAATTCAGTAAATTTCGGTCGAGCAGTATAAAATCTGCCAGTTTACCAGGTTCAATCGATCCTTTTAGGTGTTCCTCTTTTGCAGCATATGCATTCCAAATAGTATAGGAGCGTAATGCTTCAATGCGGTTCAATCTTTGTTCAGCGAAAAATTCTAATCCGTTATCCAATCTTTTACGCGTAATGGCAGCATACATGCATTCAAATGGATTAATCGATTCTACTGGACAGTCAGTCCCATTGGCCAATTGTGCTCCACTGTTTATCAATGAGCGCCAGGCATAAGCTCCTTTTTGGGCACGATCATGCCCTAATCGTTTTTCAACAAATGGAGCATCTGATGTGCAATGGATGGTCTGCATGGAGGCGATAACCCCTAATGCTGAAAACCTTGGTATATCGGATGGATCCAGGTGCTGAGCATGTTCAATTCTCCAGCGGTGGTCCTGGAGGCCTTTTTCTTTAATTTGTTGTTCAAATATGTTTAAAATTTCCTGGTTTGCGCGATCTCCAATGCCATGAACACAGAGTTGAAGTCCAGACGTGGCACAAAGTCGGGCTATTTCATTCAATTTTTCCAGCGGCAATGTATTTTGTCCATGAAAGTCATGTTTATCGGCATAAGCCTCCAGAAGCCATGCGCCATAACTTCCCAAAGCCCCATCAACATAAGCTTTTACAGCACTGGCACAAAAACGCAGCATAGGATCATGCTGTATAGGTAATTCGTTTTGTATGACTTTATCTTCGTGTTCACTGGCATAGTACATGACCCAGAGCCTGGGCATTACATAACCTGAGTCGCAGCAAGATTTTAATAATTGGATTTCACTCCAACTTGAACCTGCATCCTGGAAACTGGTAATACCATACTTAATGCACTCAAAACCCGCCAAAATAGATTGTTGACGCAGGCGTTTATTGATTTCGGACAATGATCTTTTCGCATGGAAAGCTTCTAAAGCTCCAGTGATGAGGTCCATAGCGTTTTCTTCAAACACGCCGGTGAGTTTCCCTTGGTCGTCCCGAACAATTCTGCCGCCATTTGGGGATACGGACTCAGCGGAGATTCCCGCCAGGTCCATCGCTTTTTGATTGGCCAACAACGCATGACCTGAAGCATGTACCAGAATCACTGGATTTTGAGGACTCACAGCGCTCAATGCATCATGATAAGGATACCCATTGAATTTTAGACTGGCATCATCTATCCATTTTTCCTGGTGCCAGCCTCGTCCTTCTACACATTCATCCGGATTCGCTCGATGGACTGCCTCTTTTGTTTTATCCAGAATTTCCTGCCAGGATTTAGTGGCTGATAAATTGAGTTCCAGTAAGCTCTTTCCTAAACTAAGAAAATGTCCATGACCCTCGATCAGTCCTGGCATGACAAATCCTTTTTCAAGATCATGCATCTGGGTAATTGCAGATTTGAATTTCATTATTTCTTGATCTGTACCGGTCTTCCAGATCCGGTCATCCTTTATGGCAATGGCTTCGATTACGCTGTCTGTACTATCTGCAGTATAAATGATGCCATGGTAAAAAATGTGGTCAGCAAATTCAGATGGTTTGCAACTAGAATTGTGCATTATCAAGGGTATAATAATCCAGAATGGGCTTAGCTTTGTTTTCATGATGACAAATGTAAGCCTAGGTGAAGAGTTGTTAAAATCCTTTGATGAATTCATGGACACCGAATTGAGGCAGTTGAGCCATCCGGAGGGACTTTACAGCCCTGTTCATTACATAATGCGCCTTGGCGGTAAACGAATTAGACCATTGAGTTTATTGTTTGTCCAACATCTTTTGGGGGGATCGAAGTTAGCCGCTTTACATGCTGCTTTTGGTATTGAGTTATTTCACAATTTTACTTTAATGCATGATGATATAATGGACGATGCGTTCATGAGGCGTTCAAAGCCTACAGTCCATAATGTTTATGGTACTCCATCGGCCATTCTTTCCGGAGATGTGATGCTCGTAGAAGCCATAGTGCACTTTCGGAAAGCAGAATCCATTATGGCATCCCATGGTTTGGGGGATATGTTATTGGAAACTGCCAGACAGGTTTGCGAAGGTCAAGCCATGGATATGGATTTTGAAAAACGAACAAATGTTAGCTTGGAAGAATATACGGAAATGATTCGCCTTAAGACCGCTGTCTTGCTTGCAGCATGTTTATATTCAGGAGCTATAGTTGGCCAACGGGAAGATTTGGCTAAGCCGCTTTATCAGATAGGTATCCAAATGGGAATATGCTTTCAACTCGAAGATGATTACCTCGACTATTTTGCAGAGGATCCGGGCTTTGGCAAGGTTAGAGCTGGAGATATATTAAGAGGAAAGAAGTCTGCCTTGATTCTTGAACTGGCTGATGCACTGGAAGAGAATGATCGTAAAATTTTTCTTCAAAATTATCAGGGACAAACAGATCCTCAAAAAAGGCTCTCTATGGTGGAAGAATGGTTAATTCGTTTCGATACCGGAAACCGTCTAAAAAACAGGATCAAAAACTATAAAGTCAATGTATCTAACATGTTGAATCAGATGGATGTATCTGATAGAGTTAGGTTAACCCTGGGGGAATGGTCGAATAACATACTCGAAAGAACCTTTTGAAGAAGTATTAAATTAGTTGCAGCTGACCATAAACCAAAACTTTTATCAGGTGTTCATTTAAGAGCCGAAATTAAATAATAACCATTATGAAATGTCCCATTTGTGTTGAAAACTTAATGATGAGCGATCGTAACGGAATCGAAATCGATTACTGTCCAAAATGCCGAGGCATATGGTTGGATCGTGGTGAACTGGATAAAATTATCGAGCGCTCTCAAAGTGCATCAGAACCTCAGGAGTATTTGAATAGAAATAGACCTGAATTACCAGAAAGAAGGGAGAAAGATCGCGAGTATTACCACCGTGATGACAAACATTACAAGCATAAGAAGAAATCCTTTTTGGATGACTTGTTTGATTTTTAGGTCTTACAGCTATTATGGGAACGGAACTGCAGTTTTGGATTTATTTCTCGGTCTTCATATTAGCCATGTTGGCTCTGGATCTAGGTATTTTTCACAAAAATACCCATGCAGTAAGTTTTAAGGAATCGCTTTTATGGACATTTGTCTGGTTTGGATTGTCCATGATATTCAATGCCATCATATATACTTGGAAGGGACCTGACAAATCATTTGAATTTCTTACCGGATATATAATTGAATTATCCCTGAGTGTTGATAATTTATTTCTCTTCATTTTGATTTTTAATTATTTTAAAGTTCCCCGGGAATATCAACACCGGGTATTGTTTTGGGGAATTCTAGGGGCATTGGTGATGAGAATAATTTTCATATTTGCCGGTATTGCTTTAATTAAACAGTTTCATTGGATTATTTATGTTTTTGGTGCCTTTATCATATTCACCGGATTTAAAATGTTTTTTAACAATGAACAGGAAATTGAACCGGAGAAGAACATGATCATTCAGTGGATAAAAAAGTGGGTTCCGGTTACCCGCCAATTTCACAAAGACCAATTTTTTATCCGGCGAAAGGGAATTTTGGCTGCCACCCCTTTGTTTATCGTATTGGTATTTGTTGAAGTTACGGACTTAATTTTTGCTGTCGACTCCATTCCAGCCATCCTTGCCATTACTACGGATCCATTTATTGTCTTTACTTCTAATGTCTTTGCCATATTGGGGTTGCGATCTTTGTATTTTGCATTATCTGGAATGATGAGTTTGTTTCATTATCTTCATTACGGCTTGGCCACCATATTGGTATTTATCGGATTAAAAATGGTCATTACTGACTTCTACAAAATTCCTATTGAGTGGGCATTGATTACGGTGCTAAGTATCCTGCTGATCAGCATTATGGCTTCATTGCTTTGGAAAAAAGCTGAATAGAAAATGTATTTTGAATGATGGAAGCCATCGGTTGGTTTATTTTGATAAATACATTAAAGGGACAAACAGGGAGAATCCAACTTTTATTTTAGTAGAATTATTATATGGTTTGGTTGGGGACTTTTATTCAATGAGCTAAATAATTCATATCAATAATTGCCATTCATTATCTTTATTTTTTGAATCAATTTTAAGAATTCATCCATTATCTATGAACTCAATGTTTCAAGGCTCCAATGCATTAATAAGTAGGAAAGGGTTGCATTTATTGTTGGTGTTGACCTCAATGATCGTTTACCTCGAATGGGGTGGAGGTAATCAAAGCTTTTTGGTCGAGGCTGAAAAAGAACTTTTCATTAAATTATTGAGCGATCCGCTGAGCGTAATGCATCCTTTTACCGTGCTGCCTTTAGTAGGTCAATTTTTACTGATGGCTTCACTCTTTATGAAAAATCCTCCCAAATGGTTAAGCTGGTTGGGAATGGGTTGTATTGGCATACTGGTGTTCTTCATATTGTTTGTTGGCTTGTTGTCAGGTTCAATTAAAATAATTGGCTCAACCATTCCATTTATGCTCTTTTTGACCTTAACCATCCGGCAACTTAGGATGATGAAATCAGTTCCGGCAAACTGATTTTATCATAAAATGCCTTAGATCAAAAAATGGGACTTCTCAAAGACTTTTTGAGTAAACCTTATGACTTAATCAGGTCATCCTATATGCCGATCTTGCATAAATTAATTTTGATCAATAAACATTTTATTATTTTTATCCAGCAATTATCTAATAATGGGTATGGGTTAAAGGCTGGGAAAATCAAATAGTCAATACGCTTAAAAACTTTTGGAAACCAGCTGTATGATTCAAGACTTATTATAAAAATTGTTTTTTTTTTTGAATGGTATTGATTGGTTAAATGCACATGGAAGATCAAACAAACATTTATATACCAAACCAATTACCCTATAGTTATTTTGTAAAGTCAATTTGGCGATTGCGCAGAGTAGCGCTAACCGATTATGCTGAACGGATTTTACCCAAAGGGACAGTTGAACTCATCTTCAATTTGTCTGATCAGGTGCTGTACATTAACCAGGACAGTGGAGTGTCCATGGCACTTCCAGATTGCTTTGTCAATGGGCTCAATTTAAAACCCTTTACATTGAAGAACACTGGGGAACAATATTTTCTCGGCATGCAATTAAATACTTTAGGTATCAAAGCACTGTTTAGAATTTCTGCTTTAACGCTCAACAACAATGTAGTGGAAGGGGATCAACTTTGTTCAAGTTTGAAAAAGTTGAAGGTTGAAATTTACGGTGCATTAACGTTTGATCAGCAAGTGTACCTGCTTTTAAAATGGCTTGATCTTCAATTAACTCGAACCGATGAGCAAAATGCATTAGAAAGAATATTTCATATTTTTCTTGCTGATTTTAAACAACAACGCACGGTAAGTGATTTGCAAAAAAGGGCCTGTATTTCGGATCGGCAATTGAGAAGATGGTCATTGGCTTGGTTAGGGATTTGCCCTGAGAACTTTCTTTCCTACCAGAAATACCTAAATGCCATACACAAAATGCATCAGGTGTCCGATACACTCACAGAAATTGGATTGTCTTGCGGGTATTATGATCAGGCACATTTTATTCGGGAGTTTAAGCACTACACGGATATGACTCCATTTCAGTATAAAAAAAGTGCCAAAGGCCTGCCGGGCCATGTCATTATTTAATTCAAATAAGTTGAAAGTGTCTGGGGTTGAGATGTAACCCATTGGATGAAGTTTCTTCATGTTCAATTTGAGAAATGTCCGTTTTATACAATTTTCATTTAAGCCGATAGGGTTATTTCGCATAAAAATTGAACTATGATTTATCAGTTTTCATTAATTGAAAAAATACTTTTGGCCAATGATGTAATACCACATCCATTTGGCGATGCTTCTTTTTCTGTCGGATTGGGATTTGCCTTAGGCAGTGCTGTGAAATTGAAAATAGTGGATCAGCTTAGCATGGAATTCAAGTCCAATGAGGAGATCGCAAAATCAGCTGGATTAAGTGCCATAGGAACAGAACTTATTTTAGATTGCCTAGAGGCTTTGGGTTATGTGAGAAAAAATATTGATCAATATGCATTCACGAAGCGAGGCCATAAAAATTTATCACTAGAATCGGCATCCAATTTCAGATATTTTATTCTTTTCTGTGCTAACCTTTATAAAGGTTACCTGAATTTAGATGAAACCATTCGCTCAGGAAACAATGATCGGAATAAGATGTTGGGAGAAATGTCTGATTACGAGTGGGAGTTATTTTCAAGAGCGATGATCGATATTTCACAGACCAATTACAAAGAAGTAGTTAAGAAGATACCGGTTCATCAAACTGCCAGTAAAGTTTTAGATTTAGGTGGATCTCATGGACTTTACAGCATTGAAATGTGTCGACGCAATCCAAAATTGAATGCAGTAGTGATGGACCTTCTACCCGTTCAGAAATATGCTGTAGAATGTATTGAAAAACACCAGGCAGGTAAAAGTGTAAAGTTTTTAGCGGGAGATTTCATGGAAGATGATTTGCCCGAACAAGTGGACATCGCATTGGCATTTAATATCATTCATGGATTGAACGTACAAGAAAATCGTAAGCTCGCAAACAAAGTTTTTCAAGCCCTCAAACCAGGAGGCATTTATGTCATTTTGGATCAGATTAAAGGGATGGGAGGATCGTCCCAGCTTTCTAGAGCAACAACCTCCTACATGGCTTTGAATTTATTGCATCAGGCCGGTGGTAAAACATATTCGAAAAATGAAGTGGACACGATGGTGAAGGATGCTGGTTTTACAAGGACAAAAATGCACCAGTTACATGCTCCAGGATTTGGGGTTATTGTGTGTTATAAATAACCAATATGAAAATTCATTTTGGAATTAGAAATGAATTAATGCACAGGGAAGCCTTCAAAATGATGTGAGCAGGGTCAGGAATATTATCATTATAGGAAGAGTTGATTTACTCTAAATGTCTAATATGAATTGTCATTAGAATATTGATCAGACCGATCTACAGCAATGGAGATTGGATGATTATTTATGGAGATAATGATCTAAAACCTGGCCAATGCCGATTTGCGACAAATTAGGGGTAAGTTGTTTATAATACAATCTGGCTTGAACCGAAGAAAGTAAGGTTAATCCACCCTCCTTATCCCTTAGTTTTGCATCAAGCACCACTCTGGATTGAAGTGATTCAGGAATTTTTATTGGAATGTGAAATTGGAGTGTCCTGGAACCGGATTTTTCAACATCGAATTGCTGCAACACGATTCCAGATTTCTTATCTTTCAGCATAACCGAACAACTGGGAGTAAAGCTAAAGAAACTCCAACTGGAGACATCAATGTCAAGGTAAAATAATTTTTTATCACCAGGAATGTTTTCCATGATCGTAATTCCGTTTTCTGGTAAACTGATCTCTTCTTTTCGGTTAAAATGGGCTACCTCT
>WBZV01000130.1_pt1 | contig 51857 bp, 47 predicted proteins | sample 5204221 | NCBI WGS metagenome assembly WBZV01 (sample SAMN12344360, study PRJNA552823) | activated sludge metagenome | biome: Activated sludge suspended growth; feature: Nitrification reactor; material: Wastewater; isolation source: activated sludge from nitrification reactor of wastewater... | reverse complement strand
ATCGGGTCCTGCTCTCTGGGCGCAGCATCCCCCCTCGACCATGGCACCGGACCTCCCGCTCGTCAACACCCCCTCCGCCCGCGACGCAGGCCCCGCCGACGGCCGCGCGGGCGCCGTGCTGCGCCTCAAGAGCATCGAGGGGCACGTGCGGATGATCGACGAGGACGACGCCTGCTGCATCGATGTGATCAACCAGATCCATGCCGTCCAGAAAGCCCTGGACCGGGTGGCCGAGTTGACGCTCAAGACTCATTTGGATCACTGTGTCGTGCGTGCCGTGCAGAGCGACCACCCGGCGGCCCGCGAGCGGGTCCTGGCCGAGATCCACGCGCTCTTCCGCAGCGCCTGATCCCGCTCGGTCGGGGCGCAGGCATCGATCGGATGCCGCCGCCTCGACCGCCACCTTCCCCCGCCCGCTGCAAAGGGACCTTCCGCCATGCCCGACAGCAAACTGCGCGCCCTGGGACAGGGCCTTGCCGAGTCGTCGCTCCTCGTCGCCGCTTGGACCGTCCCCCTGCTCCTGAACCATTACGGTCTGCGCATCGCCGACCTGCCCAAGTCGGCCCTCCTCCTGAGCCTTGCCGCCCTGGGCGGCCTGGGAGCCCTGATGGTCGCGGTGGAGGCCGAGCGCCGTCCATGGCGGCCCTGGCTCCGCCGCCCCCTGGTGCTGGCCGCCCTGGGAACAGGCCTGGCCGCCTCCCTGGCCACGGTCCTGGCCCAACAGCCGCGCCAGGCCTTCCTGGGCAGCGGCGAGCGGGCCATGGGCCTGGTGGGCATCCTGGCCCTCCTGGCCCTCTTCGCCGCGGCCCTCGCCCTGGGCCGCGACGACGTCCGGGCCATCCGGACGGTGGCCGCCTTCACGGCCGCCTCGGGGCCGGTGGCGGTCTGGGCCCTCACGCAGGCTCTGGGCCTCAGGCCGGTGCCGGGGCGCATGGAGAGCGCCAGCCGGGTCTTCGGGAGCCTGACCAACCCCATCTTTCTGGGCGCCTACCTGATGCTGCTCCTCCCCTTCGGCCTCTGGCTGACCGCCCGGGCCTACCGGCAGGGCCGCCCCCTGGCCGCCCTGGGCTGGACGAGCCTGGTCCTGCTGCAGCTCACGGCCCTGGCCCTGAGCCAGAGCCGCGGTCCCATCCTGGGCCTGGCCCTGGGCCTGCTGTTGGGGCTGCTGGCCTTGGCCCGCCTGGGTCGGCGGCGCGGTTGGGCGACCCTGGCCCTGGGACTGGGCGCCGCCGGCCTGCTCTTCCTGGCCCTGCTCAACCAGCGCGAGGGGCCATTGGAGGGTCTGAAGGGCATCCCCCTGGTGGCCCGCTTCGCCGAGTTGGGCGAGACGGAGCGCGACTCCTCCTCGGCCCGGCTGCGCATCTGGCGCAGCGGGCGCCGCCTCTTGGCGGCAGAGCCGGGCGTCCTGGCCGTCGGGCGCGGGCCGGAGGCGCTCAAGTACGCCATCCTGCCGCACGGTGAGCCCTACATGGCGGGCCGCGGGCAGCAGGAACGCCTGGTGGATCGGGCCCACAACGTCCTCCTGGACAGCCTGATCATGACCGGTCTGCCGGGAGCCCTGGCCCTCTACGCCCTTTACCTGGGCTGGCTGGCGACGGCGGCCTGCCTGGCCGGTCTGTGCCCGGGGCCTGCCGCGCGGAGGTCGCTCCGGCTGAGCCTGGGCCTGGGGGCCCTCCTGGGCCTCCTGCCCTGGGTCTGGGGCTCGGCCACGCAGGCGCCGGGGGTCTACGCCCCGGCCCTCAGCCTGTTGGCCCCCTTGGCGGGCCTGGGAGCCTGGCTGCTGTGGGGCGCCCTGCGCGGCGGAGCGACGGAGGCTTCGGGCGACGCGGCCGACATGACGGACCCGGGTCGCGGCCTGGGCCTGGCCTTCCTGGTCGCCGGGGCGGCGATGGTGGCCGAGGCGGCCTTCGGCATCCGCACGGTGGGCACCGAGCTGGTGGTCTGGTCCCTGGCCGGCCTGCTGGCAGGCCTGCGCCTGGCCCGGAACCTGCCGGCGGCGGATGAGGCGGCGGCAGCAGCCGTCCAGCGCCGGAGTCGCCGCGGCGCGGAGGCCGACAGGGCCGACACCGCGACGGCGATCACGGTCAGCGCCCGTCCCGAAGCGATCTCCTGGGGCCTGGCCCTCGGCGCGAGCCTGGCCACCCTCGACTTCGCCCTCCACCTTTTCCAGGTACCGGCCGGCGGCCAGACCTGGGCGGTCCTCCTCCTCTGCGGCCTGGCGGTCCTGGCCTTCGGCGGCCTGGCGGCGGCCGAAGCGGGGCTGGGCGGCCTGGCGACGGTCCTGGTGGGCCTGGGAATGGGCCTGGCCTACCTCCTCCTGCGCATCCTCGTCCTGGGCCTGAGCAGCGACCCGTCGATCCTCTGGCTGGTCACGGCACTCTGGCTGCTGCTGCTGGCCGGCCTCGCCGCCCTCTGGCTGCAGCCGCCCGCGGGCGACGCCCTCAGCCGCCTGGGGCCGGTGGCGGCCCTGCTCTACCCCTTGCTCCTCGTTCCGGCGATGGCCCTGGTCTTCGCCCTGGGCCTGCTCAGGGTGCGGGCGGACATCGTCTTCCAGGCGGCCCTGGGCAGCTTCGACGCGGCCATGGCCTCAGGCGCGGACCAGGCCCGCGTGGACGCGCTCTTCGAAACGGCCAACCGCCTCTATGACCAGGCCGTTCGGCTCAACCGCTTCGACGACAGCTACCCGCTGCTCTTCGGCGAGCGCTACCTGCGCCTGGGCACCGCCGCGGGGGCCAACATCCAGGCGGCAGCCCTGGCCTTCAGCCGCTCGCAGAAGCTGGTGGCCAAGGCCGAGGAGTTGGATCCGGCCATGCCCTTCCACAAGGTGAACCGCGGCCGCCTGCAACTGCGCTTCGCCGAAGCGCTGGGGGCAGGCAATCCGGAGCAGGCGGCGGGGGCAGCGGCCAACGCCGAGCTCGCCCTGCGCCAGGCCTTCGAGATCCTGCCCTACGATCCGGCGGTGGTGAACGAGCTGGCGACGGCGATGCTGCTGCAAGGCCAGCCGGAGAAGCTGGCCGAGGCTCTCAAGCTGCTGGAGGTCTCGCGCGACAGCCTGGACGCCGAGAACCCGCAGACCCTGCGCTTGCTGGGCCAGGCGTACCGTGAATCCGACCGCCCCCAGGACGCCGAGGCGGCCCTGGCGGCGGCGCTGAAGCTGGTAGGCCCGCAGAGCCCGGAGCGGCCGGGCCTCCTGGTGGGCCAGGCCGAACTGGCCCGCGAGGCCGGCCGCCTGGAGGATGCAGAGGCCCTCTACCGTCAGGCCCTGACCAGCGGCGGTGCCGCCGACTGGCGTCTGCTCTTCAACTTCGCCCTGGTCCTGGGCCGCAACGGCAAGACCGCCGAGGCCCAGGCCGCCTTGCAGGAGGCCAGCCGCACGGCGCCGGCGGAGGCGATGGAGCAGATCCAGGCGGCCATGGCCCAGCTGGGCGGCGGGACCTCCGGAACTGCTGCTCCGGGCGACGGCACCGGCGCCGAATCGGGCGGCGAGGGGACGGGGGCCCCTTAGAGCGCCGTTCAATCAGGTGTAGCGCCTGGCCTGCGACCACCCGGCGACTGAAGTCGCGGGCTGGTTAAGACCACGTCCACTGACGTGGACTGCCGACAGCGCTACATCACCATGATGGCTGCTCTAGGCGCTGCCGGGAGGGCGGCCCGGCCCCCCACTGGAGCCGAACCCCGCTACCCGCGCCGCGCCGCCGCTTCCAGCGCCGCCACCGCCGGCAGGGTCCGCCCCTCCAGGAACTCCAGGCTGGCTCCGCCCCCGGTGGACACCCAGCCCATGCGATCCGCCAGGCCGGCCGCCTCCACCGCCGCGGCGCTGTCCCCGCCGCCGACGATGGTCATGGCACCCGGCAGCTCCGCCAGCAGCCGGGCGACGGCGAAGGTGCCCTCGGCGAAGGGGGCCAGTTCGAAGACCCCCATCGGGCCGTTCCAGAGCACCGTGCCCGCCCCGCGCAGCACCTCGCCGAAGGCCGCGATGGTCCGCGGGCCGATGTCCAGGGCCCGCCAGCCGGCAGGGACGCCGTCGGCCGTGGCCAGCACCTGGCAGCGCGCCGCCGCGTCGAAGGCGTCGGCAGCCACCAGGTCCGAGGGCACCAGCAGCTTGGGACCGGCGGCCGCGGCCAGGCGGCGGGCATCCTCCAGGCGATCCTGCTCCACCAGGGAGTCGCCCATGGCCACGCCGGCGGCCGCCAGGAAGGTGTTGGCCATGCCGCCGCCCACGAGGATGTGGTCCGCCTTGGGGATCAGGGCGTCCATCACCGCGATCTTGTCGCCGATCTTGGCCCCGCCCATGATGACCACGAAGGGCCGACGCGGCGCGTCCAGGGCCTGCCCCAGCACCGTCAGCTCACGCTCCATCAGGCGCCCGGCGTAGGCCGGCAGCCGCTCGGCGACGGCCACCACCGAGGCCGCCGCGCGATGCGCCGTGCCGAAGGCATCGTTGACGTAGGCGTCGGCCAGTCGGGCCAGCCGATCGGCGAAGGCCGGGTCGTTGTTCTTCTCCCCCGGCCCGAAGCGCAGGTTCTCCAGCAGCAGCACCTCGCCGGGGCCTAGGGCGCGGCAGGCGGCCTCCACCTCCGGCCCCACCGTCTGGTCCAGGCTCCGCACCGGGCGGCCGAGGAGCCGGCTCAGGGCCGCGGCCACCGGCTGCATCCGGTAGGCGGGGTCCGGCGCGTCCTTGGGCCGGCCCAGGTGGCTCATCAGCACCAGGGCGGCGCCCTTGTCCAGGAGCTCGGTCAGGGTGGGCAGGGCGGCACGCAGCCGGGTGTCGTCCGTCACCTGCCCGTCCTTCAAGGGCACGTTGAAGTCCACGCGCACCAGGACGCGCTTGCCGCGGGGGTCCAACTGGTCGAGGGTCTGGAAGCTGGGCATCTTGGGTCGATCCTGGGTGAGGGAGCTTCGCCGACCGCGCTGCCTTCAGCCCCGCGCCACGTGCGCGGCAGTGTCCACCACGCGGGCCGCGTAGCCGGTGACGTTGTCGTACCAGGCCGCCACCTTGACCAGGGGCCCGATGGCGATGGTCGTCGGCAGGTCGATGACCGCGGACTGGCGGCAGCCGCGGAAGTCGGTGCTGACCAAGGGAGCATCGGAGACCGCCATGACGCGGCCCATCGGGCCTGCCGCCGCGGCGCGGAAGGCCTCGTTGACCGCCGCCGGGGTCTGGGCCGCGTCCAGATGGGCCGTCACCTGCAGGATGGACACCGCCGAGACGGGCACCCGCACCGCGTAGCCGCCCAGCCGGCCCGCCAGGTCCGGGTAGACCTGGCCGATGGCCTGGGCCGCCCGCGTGGTCGTCGGCACGATGCTCGTGGGCGCCGAGCGGGCCCGCCGGAGGTCCGTGTCCGGCGCGTCGATCAGCTTCTGCTCGTTGGTGTAGGCATGGACCGCCGTCATCATCGCGTTCCGCAGGCCGAAGGTGTCCTGCAGGACCCGCACCACCGGCGCCAGGGCGTTGGTGGTGTCTGAGCCCGTCGAGACCAGGCGATGCCGGGCCGGATCGTAGGCATCTTCGTTGACGCCGTAGATGATGGTCAGGTCCGCATCGTCGCTGGGCGCCGCCAGGAGGACGCGGCTGGCGCCCGCCTCCAGGTGGCCGGCCGCCCGCTGGGCCTTGAGGTTGTCGCCGGAGGCATCGATGACCAGGTCGATGCCCATGGCGGACCAGGGCAGGGCCGAGAGCTGGTCGGCGGCTACCAGCGGGAAGCGCCGGCCGTCCACCTCCAGGCCTCCGTCACGGTGGAGGACCCGGGGCTTCCACTGGCCGTAGTTGGAGTCGTACTTGAGCAGGTGGGCGCCCGCCGGAGCGTCCTCCGGCTGAGAGAGACCGATGGCCGCCACCTCCATACCGGCGGGCGCCAGGTCCCAGAAGGCCTTGAAGATCTGCCGGCCCACCCGGCCGAAGCCGTGGATGGCCACCCGGATGCCCTGGCTCATGCGATCACCTCCAGCAGCCCCGCCTCCGGGGCGCGGTCCATGATGTCGGCCCGCACCGCCGCGTGGGGGCGACCCTTGATCCGCTCGGTCAGGTAGTAGACCATGTCCGCCACGCGGCAGGAGTAGCCCCACTCGTTGTCGTACCAGAGCACCGTCTTGACCATGTTGTCCTGCACCATGGTCGCCGGAGCATCGACGATGCTGGAATGCGGGTTCCCCAAGAAGTCCACCGAGACCAAGGGGGCGTCGGTTACCGCCAGGACGCCGCGCATGGGCCCGTCGGCCGCGGTGCGCAGGGCTTCCTTGACCGCCGCGGCCGAGCCGGGAGCCCGTTCCACCAGGGCCGTGAAGTCGGCCAGGGAGACCGAGGGCGTGGGCACGCGGAGGGCGTCGCCGTGGAAGCGGCCGTTGAGCGCCGGGATCACCTGGCCCACGGCCTTGGCCGCCCCGGTAGAGGTGGGCACGATGTTGAGGGCCGCCGCCCGCGAGCGCCGCGGATCCTTGCCGGCATGGTCCAGGAGCACCTGCGAGGAGGTGTAGGCGTGGATGGTGGAGAGGAGGCCGTGCTGCACGCCGAAGGTGTCGTTGATGACCTTGGCCGCCGGCGCCAGGCAGTTGGTGGTGCAGCTGGCGTTGGAGACGATGAAATGGGCCGCCGGATCGAACTGCTCCTCGTTGACCCCCATCACCAGGGTGGCGTCGGGGCTCTTGCCGGGGGCGGAGATCAGCACCCGGGGGGCACCGGCCAGGAGGTGCTTGCGGGCGGCCTCGCGGGCGGTGAAGATGCCCGTGGCCTCGACCACCAGGTCCACGCCGTAGCGGCGCCATTCGGGCACCGGCCCGTAGAGGTTGCGGCCGAGGACCTCGATGGGCCGACCGTCCACCTCGATGGCGTTGGTCCGCCCCTCGACCACGGCCCGGATCTCGGCGTCGAAATCTCCGTAAAGCGAGTCGTGCTTGAGAAGCTGGGCCCGATGCTCCGTGATGTGGGAGTTGGTGATACCCACGACGACGATCTCGACCTGGTCCCAGTAGCGCTCGTGGATGGCCTTGACCAGCTGCTTGCCGATCCGGCCGAAGCCGTTGATGGCGATGCGGGTGCTCATCGGCGGGCGAAGCTCCTTGGCTGAGGCAGGGGGGAGGCGGGGAGCCGCAGCGGCGCGCGAACAGGACGACAAGGGACGCCGAACAGGCCCGCCAGGGGGGCGGGGGATTGTACCCTAAGCCTCGGCAGCCATCCCAAAAAAGCGGCGGATCCGGCCCAGGAACTCCTGTCGCAGCCCCTGTTCGGCGATCGGCGCGCCGGCCTGGTCCTGGACCGCCTGCAGCCGGCTCTTCTGTTCCATGACCCGGCGCACCAGGATGGTGCTCAGGGCCTCGGCGATGGCCGGATCGGCCAGGAGCACGCCGGCGAAGACGTCCTTGTCCAGTTCCAGGACGCGCGTCTCACCCAGGGCCCGCAAGGTGGCCGAGCGGGGTTCGCCCGTCAGCAGGCTCATCTCGCCGACGATCTCGCCCGGGCCGCGCTCGGCCACCAGCTGGTCCCGGCCCGCGGCATCGCGCGCCGAGACAGCAAGGCGGCCGCTGAGGATGACCAGCAGGGAATCGCCCGCCGCCCCCTCCCGCAGGAGGACCTCGTTCGGGGCGTAGGACAACTCACGGGCGCCCCCCGCCAGCTCGGCCACCTGCGCATCGCTGAGGGGGGCCAAGAGGGCCAGGGGGCGCAGAGCGGCCTGCCGCTCGGCCCGCTGCCGGACCTCGCGCCGGGCCTCCGCATCCTCCGGCACGGGTCTCAGGTTGACGTCGCGGATCGGGAAGGGAACGACCATCCCCGCCCGGCGCAAGCCGTACCAGTAGCGGCTGAGCACCCGCTCACGGATGCGCGGCGCCACCTCGGGGTCCTCGATCCAGTAGCGCAGGCGGTAGGCGATGCTGAAGTCGTCGTAGCTCGTGGTGAAGGCCCGCGGCGCCGGCTCCGGCACGATGCCTTCCAGTCCGTCGACGGACGCCAGCAGGACGGCCTTGACCGCTTCCGGCGGGTATTCATAGCCCAGCCCCACGAAGACGTCCTGGGCATGGCGCGGATCCGGGCGGCTGAAGTTGACGATGTCCTCGCCGGTGATCTTGTCGTTGCTGATCACCACCAGGTTGTTCTCCCGGGTGCGCAGGGAGGCCGTGCGCCAGTTCAGCTGCTCCACCCGTCCTTCGTGGCCGGCGATCTGCACCCAGTCCCCCAGGGCGAACGGTGCCTCGGTCTGCAGCACGAGACCGGCCACCACCCCGCGCAGCACGTCCTGCAAGGCCAGGCCGATGGCCGCCGAGGCGATCGTGGAGGTGACCAGCACCGTGCGCAGTTGACCGGGGAAGTAATGGTCCAGGGCCACGAGGGCCACCACCGCCAGTGCCAGCACCTGGAAGACGTCCATCAACAGGCGGGGGAAAGGACGGCCGGGCCGGTGGGCGAGGTGCCGCTCCCAGACCAGCCCGTCGACCAGGCGCAGGACCAACTGCACGAGGCTGAGCCACCAGAAGGCCGCGGCCAGCCCATGCCAGGGAGCGGGGTGGCCCAAGGGGCCGTCGACCAGCCAGAAGCCCAGGGAGGCCAGACCGAAGAGGACGACCGAGAGCAGGCTTCGCCGCCGACGGGCCGGGGGCAGAAGACGACCAAGCAGGCCGGCCAGGGCCGCTGCCACTGCCAGGGAGGTCAGAAGCTGCGGCGTCGTGAAGTAGGGGATCATCGTCCGGAAGACCTTGCCGCGCTCGGTTCAGGCTGTCAAGCGGCGCCGGCGGGGGCCAGGGGCCCCGCGCGCGGCGCCGCGGATGGTCGTCAGGGCTGGGGCTTGGTCACGGCCTCGCCCAGGGCCAGGCCGGTCAGCAGGTCCAGTTCCGTGTTGTCCACCCCGCCTTCGGCGCGGGCCACCACGGTACCGCGGGCGTCCAGGACGAAGAGCCAGGGGTCGCTGCTCAGGCCCCAGGCCTTGGCGGCGGCCGAGAGCTGCGTGGGGTCGGCGGCGTCGCGGGACTCCACGTGGATGAAGGTGGCCCGGCTACCCCGCGTGGCCTGGACCGCCTTCATGCCGTCGAGCGTGGCCTTGCAGTCGGGCTTGGGGCAGTGGGCGGGCGAGGCGAAGAGGACAACGGCCGGCTGCTTGGCCTCCTTGGCCTCCTTCAGGCTCCTGGTGTAGAGGGCCTCCAGGGGTTTGGGGTCGGATGTCAGGGCCTGGAGGTCCCCGCCGGGGCTCAGGCGGGGCAGATCCACCGCGGGGGCCAGCATGCCGGCCCGGGGGGCATCGGACTTGCCCACCACCTCCACCTGCGTCTTGACGGTGCCGGACCAACCGTCCGAACGGACCAGGTCGACCTGCAAGGCCCAGGGACCGGAGGAGTCGAACTCGGTGTAGGCCACCCAGGAGCCGCCGTCCGGCATGCCCTGGCCGAAGTAGAGGGCCTCGCCGTCGGCTGCCTTGACCTCCTGGCCCGTCGCGGCCACGATGCGCGAGAACTTGACCGTGGTCGAGCCGTCGCGGATGGGGCTGCCGTTCTCGTCCTTGAGCAGGAAGGCGAAGCGCTCCAGGCCCAGGGCCAGGCCGCTGTTGAGCACCTGGATGCTGAGCGGATGCGGTGTCCCCTGCGGCTGCGCGCCGCCGGCGGCGGGGGGCGCGGCCGTCCCGGCGCCCGGGGTGATGGTGGCGGGGGCCCCCTGGCAGGCGCCGATCAAACCCACCAAGGCCAGGGCGCCCAGGAAGGTGGCAGTTCGGCTGCCGGGGCGGGCGCTGGGATGAAGTCTGGTATTGCGGAGCATCGCTGGGTCCTCCGGGTGGGTCCGATCGCTGGCAGGGGATTATAAGGCAGTCGTGGGCTGATACCGAGGCCGCCCCATCAGGGCACCCGCTCCAGCCGCCATGCGGTCCAGCCGTCGCCGCGGCCCAAGGCGGTGGCTCGCCAGCCGGCCGGAGGGGTATCGGCGGCCGGCGCCAGCAGCCAGAGAGGGCCTGCGCTCTGGGTCAGGTACCAGTTCAGGGTGTCCGGCTTCACCTGCTCCACCGCCTGGTCGCTCAGCCGCAGCAAGAGGTCGAAGGCCCGGGCGGGATCGCCCCCGCCGCCCAGGTCCAGGTCGCGCAGCGCTTTGGCGATGAGGACGGGTCCCGGGTCCCGGGCCGGGTTCGGGTTCGCGCTCCTCCCGGTCATGGCCGATCCGGCGGTGGCCGCGGAAGCCGCCGCCCGCCGGTCGGCGACGACCCCGTCCGTGGCGGCCTGGATGGCACGGTTGTCCCGCCCGGCGGCCAGGACCCGCTGGGCGTAGGCCGCCTGGGCCAGGAGGGGGTAGCCGGCCAGGAAGAGCAGGCCCAGGGCGGCGAACCGGGACCGCATCCGGTTCCCGGCGGCCAGGCTTCCCCGCCCGGCACCGGCTCCGCTCACCGCGCTCGCCCCGCTGGGCCGCGCGGCCCACCAGCCCCCCGCCGCCACCTGCGCCAGGAGCAGCAGGCAGCCCAGGTAGCGGGCGTCATAGAGGTTCAGGTAGCTGCGGTTGATCAGGGGCAGGAGCAGGACCGAGGCGCCGGCGGGCCAGGTGACGAGGGCCAGACCGGGGCGGCGGACGCTCCAGCCCAGGGCGCCCAGCAGGAGGAGGGCGGCGAGGGCGGCGGCGGCGGGGCGGGCGGCATCGGTCAGACGCGTCAGGGCCGTCGGGCTGGGGTCGCCCGGCTCCCAGGGCGGCCCGGCGACGGCGGCCCGGCCCAGCTGCCCGGCCAGACCCAGCAGGTTGTCGGCCAGGCGCCGCGGCCCGAGGTCCCGATTGATGGGCTGGTCCGCCGCGGTGGCCTCCGCGGCGCTGGCCAGGCGGTCGCCGCGCAGGTAGGCCAGGGCGTTGTGGGCCAGGAGGGGGGCCAGGCCCAGGCCCAGCCCAAGGAGGGCACCGGCGAGCGCCCGGACCAGGGTGCGATCGTCGGGCAGGCGCAAGGAGCGTCGATCTCCGTCCGCATCCGCAGGGGGCGTCGGATCCGCCGCGGCCCGCAGGCGCCGCCAGCCCAGCCAGGCGCCCAGGCCGACCAGGGGAGGGAGCGCCGAGGGATGGGTCTGGAGGGCCAGGCCCCAGGCCAGGCCGGCGAGCAGGCTGCGGGGAAGGGACCAGGGACCGCCGTGCCGGCTCCCTCCGGCAGCATCGGTCGCGGGCGGCGCCGGCCATCCCAGGGCCCAGGCCGTGACCAGGAGGGCCAAGGCCACCGCCAGGGGGGTCAGGTGGTTGCTCCAGGCGATGTGACTGAAGAAGGTGACGGGGGCGAAGGCCGTTGCCGCCAGGACGGCGGCCGGAGCGGCGGCCCGGCGACCGGCCAGGCGGGCCGCCACCAGCGCGACAACCCCCACCGTCAGGACACCGATCCCCAGGGCAAAGGCCCGCGGCAGCCAGGGACGGGACCCCGCCAGCCGGAGGCAGAGCGCCAGCAGGTAGGCCCAGAGGGGGCCGCGGTAGCTGTCGTTGTGCACGAGGGGCCGCTCCCCCTCGAAGGCGATGGCCAGGGCCGCGGCCACCTCACCGGTCTCATCGGTCCAGGCCGGCCAGGTCTGCAGGCCCGGCAGGCGCAGGGCGAGGGCCAGGAGCATCGCCCCCAGGGCCGCCGGCAGGCCGCCCGCCGGCCGGGCGGGCGAGGTGGCCGGGCCGGGCTCGTGGATCGGCCGAGTTCGCGACGCCACCGGCGAGGGGGGCTGCGGGGGTCGGGGCATGGGCGGCCCTCCTCAGCCGAGGGCCGACAAGGGCACCGGGGTGAAGAGCAGGAAGAAGAGGAGCAGGGTCAGCCACCCCAGGACCTGGCGGCCTGGACCGATGGGGCTGAGGTCGTCCATCGCCGGCGGGTGATCCAGGCCCATGTACAGGACCAGGAGGAGCATCACCAGGTAGCCGGGGCTGGCGACGGCCACCAGGAGCGCCGCCACCACGAAGAAGGCCCGGGCCAGGAGGCGGTGCCCCTTGCCCAGGAGGCCATAGGCGATGTGGCCGCCGTCCAGTTGCGAGAGCGGCAGCAGGTTGAGGGCGGTGATGAAGAAGCCCCACCAGCCGGCCATGAGCAGGGGGTTCATCAGGATGTCCTGGCCCGGAGGGCGCGGGCCGAGGACCAGGTAGGCCAGGGCCTGGAAGAGCAGCGGCTCGCCGAAGCTGATGCTGCTGGCCGTCGGGGCGATGGTGATGAGTTCGGCCCGGCCCAGCCCGACCAGGACCACTGGCACTGCCACCGCCAACCCGGCCAAGGGTCCGGCGATGCCCACGTCGAAGAGCGCCTTGCGCGACTCGAAGGGCGACTGGATCTTGATGACCGCGCCGAGCGTGCCGGTAAAGGTGTTCAGCGGGAAGGGGATGAAGTAGGGCAGGCTCACGTCCAGCTTGTAGTGCCGGGCCACGAAGTAATGCCCGAACTCGTGGACGCCGAGGATCCCGAGGAGCGCCGCCGTGAAGGGCAGTCCCTTGGTCCAATGGGTCAGGGCCAGCCGCAGGAGCTCCAGGGTACCGGTGGATCCGGCCGGGTCCAGCCCCAGCTCCGCGGCATGCTCGCCCAGCCAGAGCATCGTGCCCGCCAGGCCCGTGCTCAGCACCGTCAGGCCGAAGAGCAGGAGGTGCAGCCAGGGCGAGGAGCGCCGGCCGGGCGGCTGGGCGGGGTAGGCGATGACCAGGTCCCGCCCGCCCTCGCGACGCAGGACGGCCTGGTAGCCCAAGGCCTTGAAGCGCGGCGCCACCTCGGCGTAGAGCAGCTGTGGGCTGCGCCGGAATCGGCCGCGGAAGACCACGGCCTCGCCCCGGTCCTGCTGGTCGTGGACCTCCAGGGTGTCGCCCAGGGCCTCCTCCAGGCGGAGCAGGCGGTCGGAAGAAGGAATGTCGAGAGGGATCACTACGGAATGGGGGCCGCGGCTGGTTGGGATGCGGACGAGGGTCGGGCGCTGAGGGTGCGGCGAGGCGCGCGGGGATGCGGCGGGATGCGGGGGTCGAGGGGCGTCACGGCGAGGTCCGGGCCTCAGCGGCCCAGCTGGAGGGCCGCCAGGTGCAGGTCGTGGCAGCGCAGGTAGGGGTCCTGCATGTCGGCGGGCAGGTCGGTGTCGCTCTCGGCCTCGGTTACCTGGCGGAACCAGTCCAGGAAGTTGACGCCGCGCTTCGAGATGAAGGGCCTGGCCCCGGCCAGGGGGTTGCTGGTGTCGGCCACGATGCTGAAGACGTGCTTGTCGGTGGCCGGCACATAGGCCCGCAGGTTGGTGGGGCGGTCCAGGAGCCCTTGGCGCAGGCCGAGCTGGTAGCCGCAAGGCGAGGTCTCGAGGTAGGGGACGAGGACGTTGTCCTGCTGGCTCTGCAGGAGGCCGAAGGGGCGCCAGGGCCCGCGGCGGCCGTCGAAGTGCCGGGCGTGGGCGCCCAAGAGGCGCTGGGTGGCCAGGCAGTCGGCGCCGGGGCACCAGGCAGGGAGGAGGGCGTCGGCGCCCCAGCGGGCGGCCACCGTCTTGCCCTCGCGGTCGAAGAGGCTGTCCTCGATGGCCGGCGCCATGCCCGAATCCGGCAGGAGGACCGTGCGCGGCCAGCGTTCGATGACCTCAGGGAAGTTGAAGACCGCCCCGAAGCCGCCTGCCGAGAGCCCGCTCAGCACCACCGGCACGTCGCCCGGCACCCGGCGCTGCAGGTCGGCGAGGACGGCCATCAGGTTGAGGTGGCCCCGATGGGTGACGGGGAAGTCAGTGCTGGGCGACGGATCGTAGTCGTAGGGCTCGGTCATGCGGCCGGCGAAGACGTCGCCGGTGCAGTAGGGCACGGCGACGAAGTGATAGGCGCGGTAGGGGTTGGTCGCATCGCTGCGGTTGAAGTAAGGCACGACCGTCCCGACGAGGCCGGAGAGCAGGCCCGTGAAGAACTGATCGTTGACCGCCGGATCCTCGAAGTTCCCGAAGTCCATGCAGTAGAGCGAGCGGGCGACCCCGGCGCTGCCCTCCGGCGCCGGCCCTTCCTTGAGGCAGGCCCCTCCACCCGAGAGGAGGATGAAGATCCCCGCCTGCGGTTGGGTGGCCGGGCTGTAGTAGTACTTGAAGGGGGCGCCGCGGCCGCAGGTGGCGCCCTCCAGGGCCACCGCCTGCCAGGTGGAGAGCTGCTGGGGCCGGGCATGGCCCATCGCCGGACCGGCCGCCGCACGGCGCAGGGCGGCCGCGAGTTGGGTCGCCGCGTCCTCTCCCCGCGGGGCCTGAGCCAGCGCCGGGCGGGCGGCTTCCAGCCCCATGATCCCGATCAGGGCCATCGTCAGGGCCGCCATCGGCCTTCGTCGCTGCATCGTCATGGCTCGCTCCTTCCCCATCTGCCCCGCGTCGCGAGGCCCGGCGCGGGCTGGTGCATCCCACGCCCCTTCCAGTGTAGCCTGCGGCAATGCGGCTTGCCAGCGCCGGCGCCGCAGGGGGCGCCACCGCGGGCAGGATGAGGCAGAATCAGCGGCATCGGACGATCGCGACCGCATCATGGGGGCCGGGGCATCCCGGCGATCCCGCCCCACCAGGAGGCAGCTTCCCGCCATGCAGTACCGACGACTGGGCCGTTCGGGCCTCAAGATCAGTGCCGTCTCGCTGGGCGGCTGGCTCACCTTCGGCTCCCAGGTGGACGAGGGCGGGGTCAAGGCCGTGGTCGCCGCCGCGGTGGAGGGCGGGGTCAACTTCATCGACCTGGCCGATGTCTACGCCAAGGGCGAGGCCGAGCGGGTCTTCGGCCAGGCCCTCGCCTCCTTCCGGCGCCAGGACCTGGTGATCAGCAGCAAGGCCTTCTGGCCCATGACCGACAATGTCAACGACCGCGGCCTCTCGCGCAAGCACCTGTTCGAGAGCGTCGAGGGCTCCCTGCGCCGCCTGGGCACCGACTACCTGGACATCTACTTCTGCCACCGCTTCGACGAGGAGACGCCGGTGGACGAGGTGGTCATGGCCATGGACGACCTCTGCCGCCAGGGCAAGATCCTCTACTGGGGCACATCGGTCTGGTCGGCCGCCCAGATCACCGAGGCCGCCCTGACGGCCCGGGCCCTGGGCGCCCATCCGCCGCGGGTGGAGCAGCCGCGCTACAACCTCCTGGACCGCCACATCGAGCCGGAGATCCTGCCCACCTGCCAGGCCCAGGGCCTGGGCATCGTCTGCTGGAGCCCGCTCGCCCAGGGTGTGCTGACCGGGAAGTACAACCGCGAGGTGCCGGCCGGCAGCCGCGCCGCGGACCTGGACTGGGTCCGCAAGCAGATCACCGAGGAGCAGCTGGCCCGGGTGCGCCGCCTGTCGGCCCTGGCCGACGATATGGGCCTGCCCCTGGGCCGCCTGGCCCTGGCCTGGTGCCTGCGCCAGCCGGGCGTCAGCGCGGTCATCACGGGCGCCCGCACGCCCGAGCAGCTCCGCGAGAACCTGGCCGCCGCGGAGCTGGTCTTGGACGGCGAGACCCTGGCGCGCATTGAGGACATCATCGAGCCGGCCCCGCCGCTGCTCAGGATGTGAGCGGTCAGCTCCGGTTCCGGTCCGCCGCTCCGTGGGCCGGGCTCAGAGCAGCACCCGGTCCTGCAGCGGCACGCTGAGGACCTCGCCCGTCGCGCCGCAGTAGGCCGTGAGCCGCCCGCCGTAGACGCAGGCGGTGTCGATCTGCACGTAGCCCCGGGCCGGGCGGCGGCGGGGCCGGCCCACCGGGGTGTGGCCGGAGACGTGGAGCCGGGCAGGGTCGGCCCGCCGTTCGGGCGGGATGCGGTTCCAGATCAGGGCATCGCAAGCCTGTTTGACGGCCGACACGTCGGGCGCCTCGGCGCCGGGCGGGCCCGGAACAGCCGCCCGCTCCGCCCCGGTCGACCACGAGCGCCCCGCGGCGAGGCGGCCCAGGGCCAGGGTCTCGGCCGTGGCCAGCGCGTGGGTGACCACGAGGTCGGCATCCTCCCAGACCACCGCCAGGCTCAGGAGGTAGGCCAGGTCAAGGGGGTCGATGCACCAACTCTCGGGCCGGGCGGGGTCGCAGCCGTAGGCCGCCAGGGTCTGGTAGCCGCCCTGGGTCAGCCAGAGCGCCTTGCGGTAGGCGCGGTGGTCCTCCGCCGTCAGCCAGCGGGCCGAGCGATCGCCGGCGGCCTGCAGGTCGTCCACGTGCAGGAGGTACGCCGGCCAGGCGATGGGCTGGGGGCCGAAGACCGACAGGGTCTCCAGCAGGAGGAGGTCGTGGTTGCCCAGGACGGCCCGGTGGGTGCCGGCCAGGGCTCCGCGCCGGAAGTGGGCCACAACGGCAGGCGAGGCCGGCCCGCGGTCCACCAGGTCACCCACCGAGACCACCAGCGGTCGGGCTCCTTGCCGCGCCGCATGGGCGTGGATGCGCTCCTCCAGCGCCTGGAGGCTGTCCCAGCAGCCGTGGATGTCCCCGACGACGTAGGTCCAGAGGGTCCCGGGGCCGAGATCGGGCGGGGACTGGACGGCGACGACGGGACGTTCTGCGGCGCGCGCGCCCTTACGGCCGCTCCCGGCGGCCGTCGACCCGTCTGCGTCGCGCCGGCTCACGGCCGGCCTTGCGCGGCAATCCGGCTGGCCGGGCGCCCGAGCCTGCGCTGCTGCTCCTGGCGCGTGATCCGCATCTCCAGCTCGTCGTGGGCGCCCTGGGCCAGGGAGAAGCGGCGCACCAGGCGCTCGTGGCCGAAGCCGGCAGCGCGGAAGGCCTGCTGGGCCCGCGCATTGTGCGGGAAGGTGTAGAGGACCACGGAATCCAGGTCATGGGCGGCAAAGGCATGGTCGACCAGGAGGCGCACCGCCTCCCGCCCCAAACCCTGCCCCCAGACGGCCCGGTCGCCGATCATGATCCCCAGTTCGGCCTGGCGCGTCGGCCGCCAGGCGCCGGCCCGGCCGGTCAGACCCAGCGGGTCCACCTGCCGGCTCAGGCCGAAGAGCCCGATCCGGCCGATGATGCGCCGGCCGCCTTGCAGGATGGCGAAGAGCTGCTCGGCGCCGGCGGCGGAGCGCCGGGCCTGCTGCAGGAAGAGCTCGCGGAAGCGGCGGTAGCCCAGCTCCAGGGGCTGGGTGCCGCAGAGGGCCAGCAGATCCTGGTCCCGTGACCAGGCGTAGAGAGCCTGGATCTCGGCCTCGCTGAAGCCGGCCTGGTAGGGTCGCAGGCTGAGGCTGGGCCCCCGCAGGGTGGGCGGGTCCAGGGGGGCGCCGATCACCTGCTCAGCCCTCGGCGCGGCGGTAGAAGGGGCGCTTGACCACCCGCGCGGGGACGGCCCGGCCGCGGATGTCCACCGCCAGCTCGCGGCCCAGCACGGCCTCGGCGGCCGGGACATAGCCCATGCCGATGGCCTTGTCGAGGGTGGGTGAGAGCAGGCCGCTGGTCACCGTGCCCAGCACCCGGTCGCCGTCCAGGATGTTGTATCCCTGGCGGGGGATGCCGCGATCCAGCAGCTCCAGGCAGACCAGCTTGCGGGCCAGGCCCTCGCTCTTCTCGCGCCGCAGGCGTTCCCCGCCGACCATGGCCGGCTTGTCCAGCTTGACGAAGAAGCCGAGGCCGGCCTCCAAGGCGCTGATGTCATCGTCCAACTCATGGCCGTACAGCGGCATGCAGGCCTCGATGCGCAGGGAGTCGCGGGCCCCCAGACCGCAGGGCTGCAGGTCGTGGGGAGCGCCGGCCTTCATCAGGGCCTCCCAGACGGGGGCGATGTCCTCGGCGGCGGTCATGACCTCGAAACCGTCCTCGCCGGTGTAGCCGGTGCGCGAAACCAGGGCCTGCACCCCGGCCACCGCCCCGCGGGCGAAGTGGTAGTAGGGCATCTTCCATACGTCCAGGCCCGTCAGCTCGGCCAGGATCACCGGCGACCGGGGCCCCTGGATGGCCACCAGGCCCGTGACCGGGCTGCGGTCGTCGATCTTCACCTTCTCCCCGGCCTGCACCTGGCCCCGCAGCCAGGCCAGGTCCTTGGCGATGTTCGAGGCGTTGACCACCAGGAGGTAGACCTCCTCGCCCTTCTTGCCCTCCGGCAGGCGGTAGACCAGGAGGTCGTCCACCGTTCCGCCCTCCGCGTTGGGCAGCAGGCTGTACTGAGCCTGACCCACCTCCAGGGCCGTCACGTCGTTGGTCAGCACCCGCCGCAGGAAGGCCGTGCTGTCCTTGTCGTAGACGATGAACTCACCCATGTGGCAGACGTCGAAGAGGCCCGCGCGCTGGCGGACGGCCTGGTGCTCGGCCTGGATCCCCGCGTACCACACGGGCATCTCCCAGCCGCCGAAGTCGATCATCCGGGCGCCCAGGGCTGTGTGGGCCTGGTGGAGGGGGGTGTGCTTCACGGTGGGGGGCTCCTGGACGAGTGGGCGAGGGAAGGGGGGTACGGACGGAGGCCACAGGGCCGAGCTGCGTGCCGGGCGGGGTCGACGCGAGTCGGGGACGGACGCAGGGCCTCGATTCTAGTACAGGGGTGAGGAAATGCCGTGCCGCTCTTCAAGGACATCCGACAGCAGGTCTGGTCCATCTCCCCCGTGCGTCCGCTATCCTTAGCCCTTCTCCGCCCGTGGTCATCATCCCGTTCATCACGAGGGGGTTCCCATGCGCTACGCGCAACGCATGCTCATCGGACTGGTCCTCGTCCTCGTCGGCTTCGCCCTGCTGGTGCTGGGCAGCCCGGACCGCACCGGTCAGGTGGACGTCAACCCGGCCTTCGTCTACGGCTTCGTCTTCTGCTTTGCCCTGGGCTTCATCATCGGCACCATGGGCCTGCTGGGCGCTGAGGGCGACTACCCCGGCCTGCTGAGCAGCTTCGTCCTCTACTTCATCGTCGGCGCCCTCATCGCCGTCTTCCTCTACGTCAAGCGCGAGGGGCAGTGGACCCTCGCCGAGGCCGACGACCCCAATTTCTGGTTCTTCTGGCTCAGGCGCATGGCCCTCTGGCCCCTGGAGCTGGTCCGCCTGACCGGTTTCCTCGGCTACCGCCTGGACGCCTGAGCAGCGGCCAGCGCGATCGCCTGGCCGCGGCAGATCGGCATCGTCACCCCGATGGACCTCTCCTTCCAACTGCCGGTTCCCACCGGGCAGGCCCTGGCCCAGGTGCTGGCCCTGGGCGGGCTCGCCGTCCTCCTGGCCCTGCTCCTGGCCTTGGTCAGCCTGCGACGCAGCGGGCGCATGCTGCGCCATTACCGAGCCCTCACCACCGGTGCCGACGGGCGTGACCTGGCCGCCCTGCTGGAGGAGGCGACCCGCTGCCTGCGGGCCGCCGAGGGCCGGCTGGAAACCCTGGAGAGCGCCACCGCCGACCTGGAAGCCCTGCGCCGCGGCCTGCGCGAGGACCGCAGCGCCATCCAGGCCCTGCAGGCCGACACCGCCGACCTCGGCAACCAGGCCCGCCGCCTGAGCGGCGCAGAGGGCGGGCTGCAGCAGCTCAGCGGACGCTCCAGCCAGTTGGCCACGCGGCTGCAGTTGGCCCTCAAGCACGTGGGGCTGGTGCGCTACCGGGCCTTCGAGGATGTGGGGGGGGACCAGAGCTTCGCCCTGGCCCTCCTGGACGACGACCGGAACGGCGTGGTGCTGGCCGGCCTGCACGGCCGGAGCGGCGACCGCATCTACGCCAAGCCCGTACAGCAAGGTCGCTCGACTTATGCCCTCAGCCAGGAGGAGCAGGAGGCCATCGCCCGGGCCGGTCGGGGCCAGCCCCCGGGGCCGGGAGAGGCTTGATGTTCGACTGGCAACGCCATCCGCAGGACGGGCGCTTCCATCTCCAGTTCTCCGGCACGCTTGCCGGGCTGTTGGCGGCCCTCCTGGGCGCCTGGCTCCTGGCCGGGGTCGCCCTCCTGGTCCAGAACCACCGGCTGAAGGCCGCCCTCGCCGAGCAGGAGGAGTCCCTGGCCCAGGCGCAGGCCCGCGAGCGCGACCTGGAGGACGCCGTCGTCGATCAGCACCATCGGATCCAGACCGAGACCCAGGACATCGAGGAATTGCAGAGCGTCGCCCAGCAACTCGCCCAGATCGAGTTGCAGCTCGACGGCATCGACTTCCTGGCCAACCGCCTGCGCGAGGGCTTGGGCCTGCCGCCGGGCACCGGCACCTGGGATCCGGCGGCCATCGGGACGCCGCAGGGCGGGCCTGACGGAGGGGCCAACGTCGAGTTGCAGCGCCTGGCCCTCGTCCAGCGGCGCCTCCTCACCGGCACCCAGGAACTGCTCAAGCTGCAGGCCGCCATGGATCGCCGCCACCAGGACCAGAGCCTGCGCCGGGCCGCCGCCGCGCAGCTCGACCCGCTGGTCTACGGGCTCCCCGCCAACTGGCCGGCCCGCGGCCCGGTAACCTCGGGCTATGGCTGGCGCAGCTTCCGCGGGCGGTCCAACTTCCATTCCGGCATCGACATCGGCTTGCCCCTGGGAACCCTGGTCCTGGCCACCGGCGCGGGGGTGGTCGTCGGGAGCGGCTGGCAGCCCAGCTACGGCTGGTGCGTGCTCATCCAGCATGCCGGGGGCTACAGCACCCTCTACGCCCACCTGCAGAACACGATCGCCGTCAACGGCCAGACCGTCCGCCAGGGAGACGCCATCGGCTATTCCGGCAGCTCCGGCAACAGCACCGGGCCGCACCTGCATTACGAGCTCTGGAAGGACGGGGCCACCGTCGATCCACGCTCCAGCATGGATGGGGGCCTTGCCCCATGACCCTGGACCTGCCGGGCCGCGCGGCCGCCTGGGAACTGGTCTGCCGCCATACCGAGAGCCCCTCCCTCCGTCGCCACATGCTGGCCGTGGAGGCCGCCATGCGCCACGTGGCGCGGCTGCGCGGTGAAGACGAAGAACTCTGGGGCTGCGTGGGCCTTCTCCACGACTTCGACTACGAGCGCTTCCCGGACAGCCATCCCATGGCCGGCGAACCCATCCTGGCCGAAGCCGGCTGGCCTGAGCCCCTGCGCCGAGCCATCCTGTCGCACAGCGACGCCAGCGGCGTTCCCCGTCGCAGCAGCCTGGAGCTGGCCCTGCATGCCTGCGACGAACTCACCGGTCTCATCGTGGCCACCGCCTTGGTGCGCCCGGACAAGGACCTGCGCCAGGTGGGCCTCTCCTCGGTGATGAAGCGTTGGCGCAGCCCGGCCTTCGCCGCCGGCGTCGATCGGGCCGAGGTGGCTGCGGCGGCCGAGGCCTTCGGCGTCCCGCTGGAGGAGCAGGTGGCCACGGTGCTGGCGGGGATGCAGGCGGCCGCGGAGACCCTGGGGCTGGCCGGCGCATAACGACGGCCGGGGGGCCCCCGTTTCCCAGAGGCCCTCGCCCCCTCGCCGACCGTCCCGACCCGGAGCTGCCGCCTTGTCCTCGCCAGCCATCTCCCGCCGCGCATTCGCCATCGGCGCCACCCTCTCCGGCATCCTGCTGCTCCTGGCCCGTGTCCAGGCGGCCCCTCCGCCTCCCGCAGGCCGGCTGGCCTTCACCGACCTCCTGCCTGACGGGTCGCAGGAGGTCTATGTCAGCGCCGTGGACGGCTCGGGCCGCCGGGCCCTCACCGCCGTCGACGGCATCTCGGCCTTCGATCCGCGCTGGTCACCCGATGGCACGCGTCTGGCCTACGTGGTCAAGACGGCGCCCGAGGGGCAGGGCGTCCGGGTCCTGGACCTGGCCCTGGGCGAGGAGATCGTGGCCACCGATGGCTTCATGGACCTGGACCCCGCCTGGTCGCCTGATGGCCGGGAGCTGGCCTTCATCCGACAGGTCAGCTTTCAGGGCAGCCTGCAGTTCTCCAGCCTGAGCCTGGCCGAGGTGGGCCGGAGCGAGATCCGCGACCTCCTGCTCTTCGAAGGGAGCACCCGCTACCTGCGCAACCCCGCCTGGGCGCCCGACGGCAAGCGCATCGCCTTCGAATTGCGGCAGGCGGCCGGCGGAGCCGACGTCTACCTGCTCCGCCTCGCCGACGGGTACCTGGAGCGCATTGCCAGCCCCGCGGGCTGGGACGACCTCGAGCCCGCCTGGTCGCCCGACGGACGCCTACTGGCCTTCGCCAGCGGGCCGGCCGGGGCCAGCTCGGAACGCAGCCGCCACGGGCTTTGGCTGGCCGACCTGGAACGGGCCTGGGTCGGGAGCCTCCTGCTGGACGCGGGCCGGGACCTGCGCCGTCCGGCCTGGTCGCCCGATGGCTTCTACCTGGTCTTCGACAGCGCCGACGACGCGGGCGGCCTGCGCCTCGAAACCGTTGCCTGGGCGGAAGCGCAGCGAGGGCCGGCCCTCGGCAGCGGCTTCCAGGCCGACTGGGCCGGGCCCGAGGGCACGGGCCCCACGCCCACGTCAGGCACGGGCCCCACGCCCACGGAACAGGTTCTCCCCACGCCCATCAACACCGGCACGCCCATCGTCGCCCCCACGGTGCCGGCCCTGCCCACCCTCGTTCCCTTGCCCACCTTCCCCCCGGCCGAGCCGCCTGCGCCGGAGCCTGGGCCCACCTTCCCCTTGCCGACCGCCACCGCCAGCAGCACGCCCAGCCCCACGGCCAGCCCCAGCAGCAGTCCGACCCCGCCGCAGTCGCCCACCGGCGGGTCCGGCGACCGCAGGCTGTGGCTGCCCTTGCTCGGCTGGAGCTCCGATAGCCCTGCCTGAGGTCAGCCTGCCGTCAGCCGGCGGTCAGCCGCTGGTCGTCGGGCGGCCCAAGTCCGGTCAAGCCGCCTCCTGTGCCCTCGACTATCCTCCCGACGCTGGTCCGATCGTCGCCAATCAAGCAGGCGAGCGGCCGGCGTCCCACTTGAACGTTCGACCCTTGCAACCCGCAACACCCCCTGTTAGGAGATCTGAACCATGAAGCGCACCCTTGCCACCCTCTTGTTTGCCTTGGCCTTCGCCTTCGTCACCCGGCCGCAGCAGGCCTGGGCCGACATGGCCGATGAGGATCCCTACCGCTACGGCATGCCCGACCTGATGGTCTTCATCGACGGCTGGAACGCCGAGACCGCGGCCTTCCTGAACTCCGTGAGCGCCAAGCCCGAGTTGGCCTGCAGCGCCGCTCAGCGCGAGCTGGTCTTCCGCGGCCAGTCGATGGTCAATGATCTGGTGGGCACCGGTCATTGGGCCCCGGCCAACCTGCGCAGCATCCATGAAAGCGCCGCGCAGGGCCTGCAGCGCTCGGTCGACGGCCTGACCCTGGCCGGCCAGGACTGCTCGGGTGGCGCCCTCGCTCAGGGCCTGCAGCGCTTCGAGCGCGGCGTCTTCCGCTACGAGCTCTACGGCGCGGCCATCGACCGCTACCTGAAGGGCCAGACCCTGGGCAACTGACCCGGCGCCGGACCGACGACGATCCATGACGAGGGGGGTGGCTGCGGCCGCCCCCCTCGCTGTTCGTGTGCGCGGAGTGGCAAGCCCTTGCCGCCGGCTTGCCTTCCCCGGCGCCCCGCGCTATACCGCCTCGCATGTGCGGACGCTTTGCGCTCAACGTGTCGGCCGAGGACCTGTCCCGGCTCTTCGGCATCGCCCCTGAGGGCTTGCCGGAGTTCGGCGCGCGCTTCAACATCGCCCCCACGCAGACGGTGCTGGCGGTCCGGCAGGTGCCGGATGGACCGCGCGAGGCCTGTCTTCTCCGCTGGGGCCTCCTGCCGCCCTGGGCCAAGGACGCATCGGTGGGCGCGCGGATGATCAACGCCCGCTCCGAGAGCGCGGCCGACAAGCCCGCCTTTCGCTCGGCCTTGCGCCGCCGGCGCTGCATCGTCCCCGCCAGCGGCTTCTACGAGTGGCGGGCCGAGGGCGACGCCAAGCAGCCCTACTTCATCCATGCCCCCGAGAACGCGATCCTGGGCATCGCCGGCCTCTGGGAGCGCTGGCTGGCCCCGGACGGCATTCCCCTGGAAACCTGCGCTCTCCTGACCACCGCCGCCAACCCCGATGTCGCCCCGCTCCACGACCGGATGCCGGTCCTGCTGCCGGTCGCGGACTTCGAGCGCTGGCTGGACCCCCGGCTCAGCGATCCTCTGGCCCTGAGCGATCTCCTGCGGCCGGCTCCTCCCGGCAGCCTGGTCTGGCATCCGGTGGCTCGCCGCGTCAATCGGGCGGGCGAGGAGGGTGCCGATCTCACCGCACCCCTGTCCTCCAGGACGCCCTGAGTTCCGGGCCACGCAGCCGCCGGGCGGACGGTTGGGGGCGGATCGTGGACCCCGCGCGCGCCCGATCTGCGGCTTCGCCGATCCTCCGCGGCGGCTCAGGCGGGGCTCATCCAGCGGCCTTATCCTCTGCCTCAGTCCGCAGCGGCGAGACGTTTCCTCCCAGGACCGCCCGCGGCCTCACCAGCGATCATCATCTCCCCCTTGGAGACGGCCCGGGCCCCCAGCGGTCCGGGCCGCTTCGTGTGTCGCAAACCTCACCGAAGCTCACCAGGCACACCTGAGGTCAGACCGTCTTTGGACTGCCACTCAGCCGCTTTGGTGTTACCATCGCCGGTCCATGACCCTGCTCTGCATCGGCCTCTCGCATCACAGCGCCCCCGTGGATCTCCGGGAGCAGCTCACCTTTCCGGCCGAACGGTTGCCGCAGGCCCTCGAACACCTGGCCGCCGGCACCGGCCGACACGATGGCCTGCGGGAGGCCGTCCTTCTCTCCACCTGCAACCGCACGGAGCTGTACGTCCTGGTCGATGCCGCGCCTCCCGGGGCCCTGCAGGTCTTGACCGAGCGTCTGATCTCCCTGGGCGGAGCCGATCCCGACGCTGTCGGGCCCCATCTCTACTCCCTGAGCGGCCCGGCCGTGGTTCGCCACCTGATGCGGGTCACCGTGGGCCTGGATGCCATGGTGGTGGGCGAAGCGGAGATCCAGGGACAGGTCCGGCTGGCTCTGGATGCCGCCCTCGCGGCCGGGGCCGCCGGCCCGGTGCTCGACGCACTCTTCACCTCCGCCCGCCGCGCCGCCCGCCGCGCACGCGCCGAGACCCGGATCGGCCAGGGCGCCGCCTCCGTCCCCTCGGCGGCCGTCCAGCTGGCCGAGCGGCTCACCGGCGGCCTGGCCGAGCGGGAGATCCTGCTGGTAGGCGCGGGCAAGATGGGCCTGCTGACCGCCCGCCAGTTGCTGCGCCTGGGCGCGGCGCGCATCGTGGTCATGAACCGCTCGCTGGAGCGAGCCCAGGAGTTGGCCGCCCAATGGGGAGGCGAGGCCCTGCCCCTCGCCTCCCTGGCGTCAGGCCTGCGCCAGGCCGATGTCGTCCTCTGCTCCACCGGGGCTTCGGGGCTGGTGATCGGAGCCTCCCTGGTACGGGCGGCCCTGGCCGATCGCGCGTCGGCCCACCCTCTGCTCTTCATCGACATGGCCCTGCCGCGCGACGTGGACCCGGCCGTCCGCCACCTGGCAGGGGCGACCCTGGTGGACCTGGACGACATCCAGTCGCGGGTGACCGCCACCTTGGCCGAACGCCACCTGGACATCCCCCGGGTCGAGGCCTTGATCGATCAGGAAACGTCCGCTTTCATGCGACAGCTCGCGCTGCGCGAGGTGCAGCCTACCATCGCCGGTCTGCATCGCTGGGCTGAGGCGCTGGGGGCGGCCGAGTTGACCCATGCCCTGCGACGCCTCGGCCCCCTGGGCCCCGAACAGTCCAGGGTGATCGAGGACCTGGTCCAGGCCCTGGTGGCCAAGCTCATCCACCCGCCCATCGCCGAGCTCAAGCGCCAGGCCGGCCGGCCCGAGGCCCGGCTCGCGGCCCTGGCCCTGGCCCGGATCTACGCGCTGCCGGAGGACCGGCCCGTCGCTGTGCCTACCGCCGCGCCGCCGGACGAGGCGCCGGCCATGCAGGTGACCTGGCTACCCACGGTCTTCCTGCCCGAGGACGGAACCTGATGGAGACCTTGCGCATCGCCACCCGCGGTTCGGCCCTGGCCCTGGCCCAGAGCCGCTGGGTGGCCGAGAGGATTCGGTCCGCCTGGCCCGATCGGCCGCTGGCCGTCGAACTGGTGGTGTTGCGCACGCAGGGTGACCGGGTGCAGGACCGGCCCGTGGCCCAGATCGGCCAAGGGGTCTTCGTCACCGAGGTCCGTGCGGCACTGCTCGAGGGGAACGCCGACCTGGCCGTGCATTCCTACAAGGATCTGCCCACGGCGCCCGCCGAAGACCTGGCGGTGCTGGCCGTGCCCCCCCGCGAAGACCCGCGTGACGCCCTGATCAGCCGGGACGGCCGGGTGCTCCAGTACCTGCCAGAGGGCAGCCGCATCGGCACGGGCAGCGGACGCCGCGCCGGCCAATTGCTGCGACGCCGCCCGGACCTGGAGATCCTGCCCATCCGGGGCAACGTCGACAGCCGGCTGTCCCGCCTGGAATCCGGCGATCTGGACGCCATCGTCCTGGCCGCCGCGGGCCTCAGGCGCCTCGGGCTGGCTGAGCGCATCACCGAATGCTTCGACGTGGACCAGATGATCCCTGCCCCCGCCCAGGGTGCCCTGGCCATCGAAGGCCGCGCCGGTGACGGCCGCGTCCTCGAACTCCTGGCGCCTCTGAACGACGAGGACAGCGCCTTCGCCATCCTGGCAGAGCGGACCTGCCTGGCAGCCTTGGAGGGGGGCTGCTCGGTGCCGATCGGCATCCATGCCGCGGTGGAGGCCGAGCGGATGCGCATCCTGGGCGTCGTGCTCACCCCCGACGGCACACGCACCGCCCGGATGCAGTGGTCGGGCCCCCTGCGCGCCGCGCGGGAGATCGGCGAAACCCTGGCCGAGCTCCTGGTGTCCATCGGGGCCGACCGCATCGTCCGGGGCGAACCGATACCGCGCACGGTGCGCTTCTCCACCCGACCGCCGAAGGACTTCGTCGACCTGGACGAGGACCTGCCACCGCTGCCTCTGCGCCCCGTCGACGGCGGCCGCGCCGGCAGCAACGGGAACGGCACCCACGGATGAGCGGGGCTCCGGACGCGACGGCAACGGGGGCCGAGACGCTCGTTCCGGCAGCGATGACGACCTCGGTCGCAGCCCCGGCCTCGCGCCACTGGCCGGGCCCCTTGGCCGGCCGGCGCATTCTCCTGGTCCGCGCTGAGGATCCCGGCCGCGGGCCGGATCAGCTGGCCCTGGCCCTGGAGCAGGCGGGGGCCGATTGCCAGGCGATCGCCAGCACCCGCTTCGCGCCGCCGGTCGATGGGGCGGCCCTCGCGCGCGCGCGCGACGACCTGCGCCAGGGCGGCGCCTGGACCTGGGCGGTCTTCACCAGTCCCCGCGCCGCGGCCGCCCTGGACCCGGGCGATGCCCGTCCCTGGCCCCGCGTCGCCTGCGCCGCCGTTGGGCCGGCCACGGCGGCGGCACTGCGCGCTGCCGGACAAGAGGTGGCGCTCTGCCAGGAGGAGGGGGGGGCCGAAGCCCTGGGCCAGCGGCTGGCGGCTCGGCTGCGGCCCGGCGATCGCGTCCTGTTGCCGGCCGGTGACCTCGCAGGAGAGGCTCTGGCCGAGCGCCTGGCCGCGACCGGGGCACACGTCCAGGTCCTGGTGGCCTACCGCACGCTCCCCCGCTGCTTGAACGCTGTCGAAGAGGCCGGCCTGCGCGGGGCAGCGGATGCCCTGGTCTTCAGCAGCGGCTCCGGCGCCGCGGCCTTGCTCCCCTTCCTGCGCGAGCGCGTCGCTGCCGGGTGGCCGGTCCTCTTTGTTGCCCTGGGGCCTCGGACAGCCGCGGACCTGCGAGGCCTGGGCCTGCCTGTCGGCGCCGTGGCCGCGGCTCCCAGCGGGGCGGCCCTCGTCACGGCGCTCGTCAGGGCCTTCGAACGGAGCGTCGCGTCGATCGACGGCGCCTCCCCACACCTTTGAAGAGGACCGAACACATGTGGGACCGATTCCTCAGGGCCTGTCGCGGCCTGGACGTCGACCGGACGCCGGTCTGGTTCATGCGCCAGGCCGGGCGCTACATGGCCGAGTACCGGGCGCTGCGAGAGCGCTACGGCATCCTGGAGCTGATCAAGGATCCGGCCCTGGCAACCGAGGTCACCCTGCAGCCGGTCAAAGCCTTGCCGGTGGATGCCGCCATCATCTTCGCCGACATCCTGACCCTCTTGGAAGGCCTGGGACTGGACCTGGAGTTCGTCCGCGGCGAGGGACCCGTCATCCACAACCCGGTGCGTCGCGCGGCGGATGTGGCGGCCCTGCGCGACCCGGCGGTGGAGGAGAGCCTGGGCTACACCCTGGAGGCCGTCCGCCTGACCCGCGGTGAGTTGGAGGGCCGCTGTCCCTTGATCGGCTTCTCCGGCGCGCCCTTCACCCTGGCCAGCTATGCCATCGAGGGCGGCGCTTCGCGCAACTACGAGCGGGCCAAGGGGCTCATGGGCGAGGACCCGGCGGCCTGGGACCGCCTGATGGGCCTCCTGGCCGAGCGGGTGGGGCGCTACCTCGCGGCCCAGGCGGCAGCAGGCGCGCAAGCACTCCAGCTCTTCGACAGCTGGGCCGGCGCCCTCAGCCCGGCCGACTACCGCCGCTTCGTGCTGCCTTACAGCCGCCAGGCCATCGAGATCGCTGCCCGCAGCGGGGTGCCGGTCATCCACTTCTCCACCGGCACCGGCGCCTACCTGGAGGCCGTCACCGAGGCCGGCGGCGATGTGATCGGGGTGGACTGGCGCATCGACCTGGCCGAGGCCTGGCGCCGCATCGGCGGGGGACGAGCGATCCAGGGCAACCTGGACCCGGTCCTGCTCCAGGCCCCCTGGCCGCGGCTGCGCGAGGCCGCCGATGCCGTCCTCCTGGCAGCAGGGCAGCGGCCCGGTCACATCTTCAACCTGGGTCACGGCATCCTGCCGGCCACCTCTGTGGACCAGGTGCGACGGCTGGTCGAGCACGTGCACCAGGCATCGGCGCGGCCCTGATGGCGGCACCCGATCCACTGCGCATCGCGATCGTCGGGGGCGGCGTTTCCGGCCTGGCAGCAGCGGAGTCCCTGCTGCGGCAGGCCCAGGCCATCGGCCGGCGCCTGGATCTGCGGGTCTTCGAGGCCGCCGATCGCCCGGGGGGCAAGGTCAGCAGCCGCCTGGAAGACGGCTGGCTCACCGAAGGCGGGCCGGATGCCTTCCTGCTGGCCAAGCCGGCGGCCCTCCAGCTCTGTCTCGACCTGGGTCTGGCCGATCGGCTGATCCCCACCCAGCCCGCGGCCAGGCAGGTCTACGTGCTCTCCGGCGGGCGCCTGCGCCCCCTGCCGCTTGGTCTGCGCCTGACGGCCCCCACCGCCTGGGGTCCCTTCCTGCGTTCGGATCTGTTGAGCTGGCCCGGCAAGCTGCGGATGGCCCTGGACCTCGTCCTGCCGGCCCGCGCCTGGCCGGAGGGCTACGACGAAAGCATCGGCAGCTTCGTACGGCGGCGATTGGGCAGGGAAGCACTGGCCAAGCTGGCCGACCCCATCATGGCCGGCATCTACATGGGCGACCCCGATCAGCTCAGCCTGCGCGACACCTTTCCGCAGTTGGCCCAGCTGGAGGCGCGGCATGGCTCGCTGATCCGCGGCCTGCGCCAGGGTGCCCGGGCGGCGGCGGGGCGGAGCGGAGGATCGGCCGGCTCGGCCACGGGCACCGCCGCTCTGGCCGGCAGCATCTTCTTCAGCCTCAAGGGGGGCACGGGAGAGCTGGTCGCGGCCCTGGCCCGGGCCGTGGGAACCGAACGACTGCACCTGGGCAAGGACCTGCGGTCCCTGGAGTCAGCAGCTGACCCTGCCGCACCTGTCTCCGCCCCCGCATCGCCCTACCGCCTGCGCTTCGCCGACGGGGCGGCCTGGGAGGCCGACCGGGTGGTCCTGGCGGCACCGGCGGCCGTGAGCGCCGCCCTGCTGCGTCCCCTGGCCCCGACGGCTGCAGGCCTGATCGCGGCCATACCGCACAGCTCCTCGGCCATCTTGAACCTGGGCTACGATGCCGCCGCTTTCGGCCATGACCTGCGGGGCTCCGGCTACGTGGTGGCCGCCGGCGAGCCCCATCCCCTGCGCGCCTGCAGCTGGAGCTCGACCAAGCTGGCAGGCCGGGCACCGGAGGGCAAGGTGCTGCTCCGGGCCTTTTTCGGCGGCGTGGGGCGGGAGGCCGATGCCCTCTTGCCCCAAGAGGAGCTCCTGACGCGCGCCGAGGCTGCCTGGACCGCCCACCTGGGCCTGCGCGGCAAGCCCGAGCTGGTCCGCGTGGACCGCTGGGTGGGGGCCAACCCGCAGGTGCCGGTGGGCCACGCCGCGCGGGTGGCCGGCATCACAGCGGGGCTGCCCTCGGGACTCCACCTGTTGGGTGCGGCCTTCCACGGGGTGGGGGTTCCGGATTGCGTCAAGGCCGCCCAGGCCATGGCCACCGTCCTCCTGGCCGGCGACAATTCTTAAAGATCTGTTGGGAGAGGCGCGAAGGCCTTGACAGCGCGATCGGCTCTTGTTATCTTTCTCCACAGAATTAAGCTATTTGTTACCATCGTATCTGCACGGTGCCTGGGTGCTTCGCCCATGGAAACGTCGTTGCGGTGGCCCCTTCCCCTCGTTCAAGGAGAACAGAACCTCATGAAGCATCGGATTTGGACCTTGGGCCTGGCGCTGGCCTTCGCGTTCGGCCTCTTCGCGGTCGCGGCCCCGACGACGGCCAGCGCCAATGGTGGCACCGTGCACTGCGTGAAGTACGGCGAGACCCTCTACGGCATCGCCGCTTACTACGGCGTTTCGGCCCATGCCATCGCCCAGCACAACGGAATCTGGAACCCCAACTACATCCGCGCCGGCCAGTGCCTGCGCATCCCCGGCGCCTGGCAGGGCGGCCATGGCGGCCAGGGCGGCCAGGGTGGACACGGCGGTTGGCAGGGTGGCCATGGTGGCCAGGGCGGCCAGGGTGGACACGGCGGCTGGCAGCCCAGGCCGGGTGGTCACGGCATGCACTGCGTCAAGTACGGCGAGACCCTCTGGGGCATCGCTTGGCAGCACGGGGTGTCGGTCCACGCCATCGCCAAGGCCAACGGGATCTGGAACTACAACTACATCCGCGCGGGGCAGTGCCTGACGATCCCCGGTTGGTGAGTTGAGCCGCGGCGATCAGGTGCCGGCGCCGGCTCGCGATCGCCCATCTTCAAACCACCAGGAGCCGGAGTCCTCGTCACGAGGGCTCCGGCTTCTTCGTACATCGGAGCCGTTCGTCCGCCTCTACGCCTGTCGAGCGTCCCTCTCTTGCCGGAGCCGGCGTGGTTTCCGCGTGCGTCTGCGTGGTGATTTCGTTCGCGCTATCTGTCCGTGGGCTGGCCCTTCGCGTATAATCCGGCCATCCGTCCCCTGGTCTGCCCGTGACCTCTGCTTGGGCGACGGTCCTTCGGTCCCCACCCGAGCCCGGCAGCCCTTCTGTGGTCCGGCGGGCGCTTTGGCATTTTGGAAGGTTGCCCGCGGATGGCCCTGGGCCCCAAGCTGTTCTGGACGGCGAGCTGCCTCGGTCTGGGCCTGCTGACGGCCTGCGCTGCGACCGACCCCGGCAGCGGGACCGAGCGCGACGCCGGTGTCGGCAGCGACACCCCAGGCCCCACCCTGGTCCTCTACGCTGCACCCAGCCTGCTGCGCGACTCCCTTCTCGAGGCCTTTCAACGCCGTCATGGCATCGCCGTGGAGCGGCGGTCCTACAGCGTGCCGGAGCATGCCGCCGAAGCCATCCGCGAGGGCAGGGCGCTCGACCTGGCCTTGCTTCCCGGCGAGCAGATCCCCGGCCTGGCGGCCGATGGTCTGCTGCGCCGCATCGACGGAGCCCGGCAGCTGACCGGCTTTTCCCAGGTGCCTGTCGCCCTGCGCGACCTGTCCGTCGATCCGGCCAACCGCTACAGCGTGCCCTTGGCCTACGGCAGCGTGGGCCTGGTGCTCCGCCTGGATCGTCTGGCTGCCGTTCCGGTGCGCTGGGCCGACCTCTGGGCCCCTGCCTACGGCGGCCGGCTGGTGGTGCGCGACCGCCCACGCGACCTCCTGGGCGCCAGCCTCCTCGCCTTCGGACAGGATGGGGACAGCGAGGATCCGAGGGCCCTCAGGCAAGCCGCCGACCACCTTGTCGACCTGCCCCCTCCCGGGCCCCGCATCATCCCCGTGGACCTGCCGGCCGACCAGGCGCTCTCGGCCGCGGGCGCCGCCATCCTGCTGGGCCGCGCCGCCGACTACTGGGAGGCCCGGGCGGCCGGCCTGGACGTGGCCTACGCCCTGCCGATGGAGGGAGGCCTGCTCTGGAGCGAGCATCTGGTCCTGCCTTCGTCGGGCGAGAACCCGGAGGCCGCCTTGGCCTTCATCGACTTCTTGCTGGATGCCGAGATCAGCGCCCGCATCATCCGCGATGCCCGAGTGGCCACTGCCCACCAGAGTGCCCGGGGGCTCCTGGTCCCCGAGTTGGCCGAGGACCGCATCGTCTTTCCGGCCGGGGAGAGCCTGGCCCGGAGCCGCTTCCAATGGCCGCGCAGCGCCGCCGGCCAAGCGCTCTACGACAGCCTGTGGCCTGAGGTCAAAGCCTCCCTCAGCGGCCGGGGGGGGCAGCCTTGACTCCGGCCGAGCTCGGCCGGCAGCTCCGCAGCCCTGCCGGCCGACGCCTGCTGGGCCTCTGGCTCCTGGCCCTGGCCCTGGGCCTGGGGGCCTACGCGTGGCTGCGCGGCGTCGAAGAGCGCGCGGCCCGCGGGCACCTGGCGGACCGGGCCGGCGCGGCGGCCTTGAGCATCCAGGCCCACTTCGCCGGGCTCGAGCAGCGGCTGCGCTGGGCGGCCGGGTCGGGCGGATCGAATGCCGCAGCCCTCGACTCCTTGCTGGAGGCGCAGCCTCCCCTGGGTGAACTCCTGCGCCTCGGGCCTGACGGCGAGGTTGCCGATGCCAGCGGCCGGCCCCCGGTCCTGGCCCGGCAGTTCAGCCGCAGCCAGGCCAACTGGCAGCTGGCAGCCGCAGCGGGCCGGCCCTACTTGGGTCTCCTGCGCGAGAGCCAGGAGACCGACGCGGGCTTCGTCCTGGCCCTCCCGGGCCCCCGAGGGGGGGCTGCGGTCGCTCGCGTGGGAGCCCAACTGCTGTGGGAGCGGCTGGAGGCTCTGGCGCCGGCCGGGGGGCGCTTGCTGCTGCTCGATCAGGAAGGGCGGCTCCTGGCGCGTTCGGGGTCTTGGCGGCCCGAGCTCCAGGGGCTGCGCCCAGCCGACGAACCCGGGCTGGCCGAGGCCCTGGCGAGCGATGCCGCCTGGTGGGGACGGATCGAAGGCCCCGGCCGGGGCGTTGCCATGGCCCTGGCCCAATACCTGGAAGCCCCTTGGCCGGGGGATCCTGACGGGGGTCCGGGGCGCTGGTTGATCTACGTCGAGGCGCCGGCCGCGGCCCTCCTGCCGTCCAGCCGTCTCCTGGGCCAGGTTCTGCTCTTCGGCCTGGCGCTGCTGAGCCTGGCGCTGGTCGTCGCCGTCCTGACCGGGCGGCCGGCACCCGCGGGCGCGGCGATCACGGCGGTCGAGGGAGAGGCGGTCTCCCTCGACCGGACACCGAAGGCCGCAGGCGTTGCCGGCCCCGCGGTGCAGGAGGCCGCCGACCTCTCGCGCCAGGACCTGGAGCAGGTCCTCCGGCGACTGGACGCGATGGTCGGGCGAGCCAAGGAGGTGGACCGGCTGAAGAGCGAGTTCCTGGCCACCATCAGCCACGAGCTGCGCACCCCGCTCAACTCGGTCATCGGCTACGCCGAGCTCATCCTGAGCGGCATCAACGGTCCGGTGGACGACGAGACCCGCCAGGACGTCCGCGCCATCCACGAGAACGGCCTCGTGCTTCTGCGCATCGTCAACGACCTGCTGGACCTGGCCAAGATCGAGGCCGATCGCCTGGAGCTGGAGCTGAGCCAGCTGGATCCCGCGGCCCTGGTCCAGGCCGCCGTCGACCAGTGGCGGAAGGCGGCCGAACAGAAGGGCCTGAGCCTGACCTGGAGCGGCGAGGCTGATCTGCCGTTGATCTGGGGCGACGGCGGACGCTTGAACCAGGTGTTCTCCAACCTTCTCTCGAACGCCATCAAGTTCACCGACCGCGGTGGGGTCACGGTCACGGTGGCGGCGGAAGGTGGCGAGGTGCTGATCCGGGTGTCGGACACAGGTCCGGGCATCGCGGCGGAGGACCGCGAGACCATCTTCGAACGCTTCCGGCAGTTGGACGGCTCGCTGACCCGCCGAGCGGGCGGCACGGGCCTGGGGCTGGCCATCAGCCGCCACCTGGTACGCATGCACGGCGGACGGATCGAGGTGGGCGCGGAGGCCGGGCAGGGCGCGACCTTCACGGTGGTCCTCCCGGTGGAAGAACAGCCCAGTCACCTCCGCGGCCGACGGGTAGGGCCTCTGCTCTGGTAGGGCGTCGGACGTAAGGTCCCGCGTCCGGAAGCCGTCTTCCTTCGGCCGGCGCTGCGGTTCGCGGTGACCGGCCCGGGCCGCGCCCTCGGGGAGATCTCGCCCCCGATGGTCGCCCGTGATAGACTCGGCCCCCTTCTTCGCTTCCACAGGCATTGCATGAGCCTTGAACCCACAGCGCCCGCGCGCGCCAGCCACCGCCACGAGGACCCCGCCGACCTGCGCGCCTACCTGACGCAGGTCCGCATCCTGGATGACCCCATCGACGGCCGGGCGCTGCTCGACGCGCGGCCGGAGATGGAGGAGTACGTCGAGGTGCACGGCCGCTCGGCCGCTCTGTCGCTGGCGATGCTCCGCCGTCTGCTGCCGAGGGGCCGGCGCCTTCGGGTCCTGGAGCTGGGCGGGGCCCCCTACTACTTCAGCGCCCTCATGGCCCGCAGCTTCGACGTCGACCTGACCGCCGCCAACGTGCAGGCCGGCGCCTGGCCCGGCGCCCCCGGTGGACTGCAGCGCGGCGAGGTGGTCCTCGGACTGCCGGAGGGGGAGGGCCGGCTGGCCATCCAGGTCGAGGTCTTCAACATCGAGAAGGACCCCTTTCCCTTCCCCGACGACCACTTCGACGTGGTGCTCTGCATGGAGGTCCTGGAACACCTCTGCTACTCCCCCAGCCAGATGCTGGCCGAGAGCCATCGCGTCCTGGCCCCGGACGGCCTCTTCTTCCTGACGGTGCCCAACTTCCTGAACATCAAGCGCCTGGTCAACATGGCCTTGGGCCGCCCCACCGAGTATCCGTACAGCGGCTACGGCGTCTATGGGCGCCACGCCCGGGAGTTCGCTCCGGGAGAGGTGCGCCGCCTCTTCGAAGCCTGTCACTACCGGGTGGTCGATCTGGCGACGGCCAACGTCTGGCCCACCTTCAAGGGCCGCCGACCGCGCCAGATGGCCAAGGGCATCGGCAACGCCTTGCTCAACGCTCTGACGGCCCTGCCTCTTCCCTTCCTGGCCGCCAAGCGGGAGTACATTCTCTGCGCCGCGCGCCCCGAAGGAAGCCCGCTCTGCGCCTACCCCGACTGGCTCTACGTGCACCGGCACCTCTACCCCGATCCGCCCAACGGCATCGCCAAGGGTCTATGAGTTGGGCGGCCCCGCGCGAGGCGGGCGAGGATGTGGACGGCCGGCGGCGACTTTACCGGCGCTGGAGTCTGCTGAGCCTGGTCCTCCTGACCGGACTGGCCTGGGCCGCTGTCGCCGCCTGGCAGGCGTTGCCTGGCGCCGCCCGTGAGGCCTTTCGCCCGCGTCCGGCGTTCTGGATCCTGGCCTTTCTCGTCCAGACCCCCGGCTGGCTCCTGGCCGTGGATGCCTGGCGCCGCATGCTCGATGCCACCCGCCCCAACGACATGGCCGGCAGCGACGGGTCGCCGGATGCCCTGGCGGCCCTTCCCTTTTCCGAGCATCTCCTGGGCCACGGCCTGACCGCCCTGGCCCAGGTGCTCCCCGGCAGCATCTGGGCGCCGCTCACCCGCGTGGCCTACTACCGCGAACGGGGCCTGGGCACCCTGTGGACGGCGGGCGCCATGCTGCTGGAGATGGTCCTCCTCGGTCTCTCGGGCCTGCTGCTCTTTCTGTTGGCCCTGCCCACGATGAGCGGCCAGGCGCCCTCGGCCCTCCCCGCGCTCCTCGCCGCGGGCGGTGCAGCGCTCTGCCTCCTGCATCCCCGGGTCTTCGGTTCGCTGCTGCGCGCCCTGGCGCGGGGCCTGCGCATCTCGCCCATCCCGGCCGCACCGCCGGGACGGCTCCTCGCGCGGCTCCTCGGCCAGGAGTTCCTGGTGCTGGCCCTCAGCGCCTGCGCCCTCTTGTCGATCGTCCAGGGCCTGTTGCCCTCAGCCGCGCGGTGGCCCAACCTCGCCGCTGCCTGGGGCCTGGGCGTGGCCATCGCCAGCCTCCTTGCCTGGCTGCCGGCCACCGCCCTGCTCAAAGACGGGGGGATGCTGGCCCTTCTGACCCCGCTCTGCCTGCCGGCGGCCGGCGGCCGGCTGTGGGTGGCCGCCGGTCTGGCCCTGGGTCTGACCTTGGCCTGGCGGCTGTGGACCCTGGTGGTGCTGCTCGTCTGGACGGCCCTGGCCGCGCTCTGGGTGCGCGTCCGCGGGCACCGACGGGTGGGCCCGGTATCCCTGGGGCGCGAGGTAGGAGCAAAACCGTGAGCGCCGAGGATCGCACGGCCGGCGCTGTCGCCGGGATGATCGAGCTGCGGCACGTGGCGGACAGCGATGCCCGCGGAGCCTACGATCGGCTCTACGGGCAGGCGGGCATCCAGAACCTGGTCGGCCACCTGGACTGGCTGCTGGACCGGCTGGACTGCCGGCCGGGTCAGAGCCTGCTGGACGTGGCCTGCGGCGACGGGACCTTGGTGGGCCTGGCGCAGCGCCGAGGCCTCGCGGCCCAAGGGGTGGACCTGTCCCTGGTGGCCTTGACCCGGGCCCACCCTCCCTTGGCGGGCGGCAGCCTCGTCGCGGCCGATGGGGTGGCCCTTCCTTTCGCTGATCGCCGTTTCGACCGCCTGACCAGCGTGGGCAGCTTGGAGCATTACGTCGACATGTCGGCCGGCCTGCGCGAGATGGCGCGCGTCCTGCGCGAGGATGGCCGGGCCCTCATCCTGGTGCCCAACAGCTTCGGCCTGCGCTGGAACGTGTTGCACGTGTGGCGCACGGGCGAGGTGCACGACGACGGCCAGCCCATCCAACGCTACGGTACCCGTGGCCAGTGGCGGCGCCTGATCGAGGCCGCCGGCTTCCGGGTGCTGCACTGCCTCGGCAGCGAGGGGGCGGAAGGATCCCGCCTGCGGCTGGGGGATCTGCCGGGCCTGCTGCGCCATCCCAGCCGCAGCCTGGCCGCCTTGGCCGGCATGCTACCTGTGGACCTGGCCAGCATGCTGGTATTCGTCTGTGCCTTGGATACGACCAAGGGAGCAGCGGATCGGTCTCCCTGAAGGCTCGCCCGAGGGGTCGACAGGCCTCGGTTACGACCAATGGCGTATTGTCCGGCGCCCGAGCCGGGCCTAGGCTGCTCTGCCGTGCAGGAGCCCTGCTTGCCGGAGCGACACCCCACCCCATAGAACCGACACCGCGCGCCGCGCCCCCGGCCGGTCGCCCCTGAGGAGCTTCCCCCATGTCCGCCCGTCACCTCGTCAGCTTGCTCTCCTTGTCTTTCGGCCTCGGCGCCTGCGCCTTGCTGCAAGCCCCCCACGCGCGCGGCACTGCGGCCCTGAAGGCCGGCGACTACCCCACGGCCATCGAGGCCTTCGGCGAGGCGATCGACCAAGGTGATCACGTGATCATCGCCCTGATCAACCGCGGGATCGCCTACGAGGCCAGCGGCCAGCCAGAGCAAGCGATTGAGGACTACAGCCGGGCACTCGCGTTGACCGATCCGGCCCCGACCGACACCGAGCGGGCCGAGATCCACAACAACCGCGGCGTGGCCTATCTGGAGGTGGACGGCAAGCAGCAGGCCGCCCTGGAGGACTTCGACAAGGCCATCGAGCTCCGCCCGGACTACGCCGAAGCCTATGCCAACCGAGGCAAGGTCAAGATCGACCGCGAGGCCTACGCGGATGCGATCACCGACTTCGACAAGGCCATCGAGCTCAAGCCGGACCTGGCCGAGGCCTACGGCAACCGCGGGCTGGCCTACCAGAACCTCACCGATGACGAGAACGCCACGCGGGATTACACCAAGGCCATCGAGTTGGGCCACTCCCCGCAGGCATACTGGAACCGCGGCATGTTGCGCTATGCCCTGGGTTGCTTCAACCTGGCCTACGAGGACTTCTCGGCCATTCTGGAGGTGACCCAACCCTCGGACCTGCTCTACTTCCAGGCCGAGAGCCAGAAGGCTTTCCTGGAGGGACGGCCCAAGAACGAAACGTCCTGTCGGGGCATCGAGGGAACGCGGGACGAAGACGAGGACGCGGCGGACGGGGACGCCGGCGGCCCCACCGAAGACGCCGCATCCGTGACGCCCGATGCCACGGAGAACGCCGCGGTCGAAGACCCGGCGACCGCATCGACCGAAGATGGCGCCGAAGCGTTGGAAGCTGGGCCGACGCCGACCCAGCCCTGATCGGTTCACCGCGATCAGTCGGCCGCGGCGCTGCCCACCGCAGCTGCGTCGTCGCCGGAACTGAGCCAGGGGCGCGGGTCGGGCGGGTCCTGGCTCCCGTGCCGCCGATGGGGGAGGGACCCGGTCTCCGTGCCTAGCCGCCCTGGCCGCGCTGCAGCGCGGCCAGGGGCCTTGAGCGGGCGCAAGGCCGAAGGCGCCGCGGGCGGCCTCGGCAGGCGGCAGATGCCCTGAACCGCCAGGCGGACTGTGTGCACCGTCCCGCCCGGTCGCAGCATCGGCAGGCACGTCCTGGCCGCCAGGGCCAGGGGTCGGGCCCCCAGCGCCTCCAGGTGGTCGACCTCTTGGCGCCAGGTCTCGCCATCGGCCTGGACGACCTCCAAGCGCAGCCGCGCCATGAGCCGGTAGCGCTCGCGCAGGCCCAGGGCCAATTCGGCAGCCAGGCGCTCGACATGGTGCTCCAGGCTGCGGGGGTTGCGGATGCAGGGGCCCAGGTCATGTCCCGCCTCCAGCCAGGGTTCCTCCTGCCAGGGTTGCAGCGGCGGCTCCTCGACGGTGTGCAGCCGTTCCCAGGCCCGAAGGGCCGCCGGTCCGAAGGACCTGTCCACCTCTGCTCCATCGAGCCCGGCGAATTGCCCCATGCGACTGAGCCCGCGGGCCTTCAACTTGCGCCGGACCCCGGCGCTCAGGCCGAGGCACCCGACGGGCAGGCCGCCCAGGAACAGCGCATCCATGCCCCGCGGCAGGACGGCCGCCTGGCGCCCTCCCACGAGGTAGCGCGTCATGAGCTGGCCGCTCCAGCGCCGATCGGTCAGGGCCACCCTGGCCTCGATGCCGACCGCCCGCCGTGCGGCCGCCAGAATTCCGGCGGCGCTCTCCTGCTCGGCCGCCAGATCGGCCGCATCCGGACCGACCTCCATCCAGACAAGGTCGAGGCTGCCCGGTTCCAGAGCGCCTGTCAGGGGCTGGAGCGCGGCCAGGAGGGCGCCGAAGACCTCGCGGTAGGCCGCTGGCCGCGCGGGGTAGGCCGACAGCCCGGGGCAGACGCGTTGCGCCTGGCCCAAGGTCATGCCGGGCAGCACGCCGCAGAGGTCCGCGGCATAGGAGCGATCGAGAACCCGGGGCGCGCCCGATCCCTCGTCCGGCTGGACGATGACGAAAGGACGGCCGACGCGGCGCAGATCTTCCCGCTCCTCCAGGGCGATGCCCACATGGGGCAACCAGACGCAGGCAATCCGGGGGCGGGGGGCTTCTGCGGGGAGGGTATCCATCATGGCGGTCAGTATATAGAACAAGTGTTCTGACGTCAAGACAGTGGCGCGCTTGCGTCCTGATCGTGGCGCGCAGGGCCTCGCAGTCCCGGCAGTCTGCCCTTATGCTCCTGGCATGTTGGCAAGAATCTGGAGCTGCGCCCTCAGCGGCCTGGACGGCGAGATCGTGCAGGTGGAGGTGGACATCCACAACGGTCTGCCGGCCACGACCATCGTCGGCCTGCCCGACGCCGCGGTGCGGGAGTCCAAGGACCGGCTCTACGCCGCCCTCCGCAACGCCGGCTTCTCCTATCCCATGTCGCGGATCACGGTGAACCTGGCCCCGGCGGACCTGCGCAAGGCCGGGCCCTCCTATGACCTGCCCATGGCCCTGGGCATCCTCTTGGCCTCGGAGCAGCTGGTCGCCGATCTCAGCGACGCGGTGGTGGTGGGCGAGATGGCGCTCGACGGGGCCCTCAGGCCCACCCAGGGCGTCCTGCCCATCGTCCAGGCCGCCCGTTCGCGCGGCTTCCGGCGGGTCCTGGTCCCGGCCGACAACGCGGCGGAGGCCGCCTTGGTCATGGGGTCGGCGGTCACGGGCGCCGGCCACATCGTGGACCTGGTGCGCCACCTGGAGGGCCGACGGCCCCTGCCGCCGCCCGTGGTGCCCGACCTGGTGGCCGAGGCCGCCGCCGCGGTGGACCTCGGTGTGGTGCGGGGCCAGGAACAGGCCCGCCGCGCTCTTGAGATCGCCGCCGCCGGGGGACACAACCTGCTGATGTCCGGCCCCCCCGGCTCCGGCAAGACCCTGCTCGCCCGCTGCCTGCCGGGCATCCTGCCCCCCATGGACCTCGACGAGGCCCTGGAGGTCACCGCCATCTACTCGGTGGCCGGCCTGCTGCCGCCCGAGACACCGCTGATCCGCCACCGGCCCTTCCGCAGCCCCCACCATACCATCTCGGCCGCCGGTCTGATCGGCGGCGGGCCCTGGCCCGGCCCGGGCGAGGTGTCCAAGGCCCATCAGGGTGTCCTTTTCCTCGACGAGCTGCCGGAGTTCGACACCCGTATCCTCGAGGTGCTCCGCCAGCCCCTGGAAGACCGCCGGGTGACCATCGCCCGGGCGGCCGGATCGGCCACCTTTCCGGCCAGCTTCACCTTGGTCGCGGCCCGCAACCCCTGCCCCTGCGGCTACCACGGGGACCCGGGGCGCAGCTGCACCTGCAGCCCGGGCAGCGTCCAGCGCTACCAGCAGCGCCTCAGCGGCCCGCTTCTGGACCGGATCGACCTCCATGTCGAGGTGCCGCGCGTCGAACATGCCCGGCTCATGGACGCCCGCCCCGCCGAGGGATCGGCCGAGGTGCGGGCCCGGGTCCTGGCGGCCCGGGAGCGGCAGCGGCTCAGGCTGCGGGGCCTGAGGCCCGAGCCTGAGGCACCGGTGGTCGCCCGCGCGGACACCCGGATCGACCCGGCGGCGTCACCCGACAAGATCCTGCTGCCGGCCGGCGTAGCCCCAGGGGCGGGGGGTCCTCCGGCGGAGGGCCCGACCGGCCCACGGACCCGCGCCGGCCGCCTGGCCCGCGCCACGCCGGACACCCGCCCCCCGCCGCGCCAGGCGCCGCGCCCTCAGGGGCCGCGCTGCAACGGCGAGATGGGGGCGGCCGAGATCCGGGCCTGCTGCCGGCTCAGCCCCGAGGCCGCCGAGCTGATGCAGGCCGGCCTGCGCCAGCTCAGGCTCTCGGCCCGGGGCTTCGACCGCGTGCTCAAGCTGGCCCGCACCATCGCGGACCTGGACGCGGCCGCGGACATCCAGGCAGCCCACCTGGCCGAGGCCCTCCAGTATCGGCCGCGGGCAGGGCCGGCGATGGGCTGAGGCCGGCGGGCAGGTCGTCAGCCCAGGTCGACCGGGCTATCATCCTGCCCCGCCCAAGGAGGCTCCATGCACGCATCCGCGACCCCCAGGCCCTTCGACCGAGCCGCGGTCAGGTTCCGCCGCGCGCGGATCCTGGCCTTGGCGCTGCTCCTCGCCACCGCGGCCCGGCCACCGGCCCCCGGCTTCCCCCGGGCTGCGGCCCAAGGCACGGATCCCCAGCTGGATGTGTGGATCCACCAGAGCATCGTCGGCATCAAGACCGCCTCCACCCAGCACCCGCGCCTGCGCCTCTTCGATGCCGAAGGCCGGCTGAGGGCCCAGGTGGCGGCGGGCGGCCAGTGGGGCGGCGGTCGCTGGCAGTTGGACCTGTCGGCGGGGCGTCCCGTCGAGCAGCGCGTCCACACGGAGCCGGGCGATCGGATCGAGGTCGAGATCGACGGCGTCGTGACCGGCTTGAACGTGCCGGTGATCAGCGCCACGGCGGACAGCGCCCTCGACAGAGTGCACGGAGAGCTGCCGCCGGGGATCTTGGCGGTCTTCGTCGCCCTGCACCGCGATACGGCTGTCCTGGACGGGCCTGCCGACATCACGCCCAAGTCGGGCATCCCCGACAGCGAGCGACGGTACAGCGTCGACTTCCGCGGCGAGGCGGACCTGGGGCCCGGGGTCTGGGGCGAGGTCGCCGCCGTGGCCCGGGCCGGCCACATCTTCGTCCAGCCCTTCGCCGTCCCCATGGTCAGCCTTGACGTCGGGGCCGCCATCGCCCTGCTGCGCGCCGACCCGCAGGTGGGCGATCTGCGCCTGGTCAGCCGCAACAACCTGGGAGCCGACCTCTTCGCCTCGGGTCCCGCCTACGCATTGGGAGGCTCGCTCTACGCCGTGCCCCTGCTGCCGGGCGGCCTGCCCGAGAACGGGGTCTACCGTCCGGCCCCCGGCGAGGCCCTGGTCATCATGACGCCCCGCGGCGAGTTGCCCGTGGGCCCGGTCCCGCGGCTCCTGGTCAGCCTGGATGGGGAGAGGTCGCGGGCCTGGGGGCATGCCGATGCCGGGGCGCGCCTGGCCATCGCCCTGGACCGCGACGGCGACGGGCAGGCGGACGAGAACGCCATCGCCCTGGCGGCCGCCGACGGCGCCTTCGCCCAGACCTTCGCACCCGCCCTGCAGCAGCGCCAGGCCAAGGCCCGCATCCTGACCTGGGCAGGGAAGGGCGTGGCCCGGCTGGAGACCGCGGTGCTGCCGGAACTCCTGGTCCGCCTCTACGGGCATGTGGTCACCGGAAGCCTGGCGGGCTGGGGCAAGGTGAAGGTGGAGCACCTGGACACGGCCGGCCGCCAGCTGGCCTGGACCGAGGTGGAGACAGACCCGGCGGGCTTCCTGCTGGCCGAGTTGCGCTCGGGTCGCGGTCAGAACTCGGCCTTCCGGCCGGGCGAGCGCCTGCGGATCAGTCCGGCGATCGGCGAGGTCCTGGACCTGGGCGTCCCGGTGGTCAGCGCCGCCGTCGACGCACCGGGAGGCAAGCAGCTCAGCGGCGAGGCGCCGGCCGGCGCCCGGCTGGACAGCGCGGTCTACTACAGCGCGCCGGACTTCTTCGGCCCTCAGCCTTTCCAGGAGGACAACCTGGTGCTCAGCGGCCAGGCCGGCGCAGACGGGCGCTACCGCCTGGCCTGCGGCGCTCCCCCCTGCGCGATGTACTACGGCATTCTGGCTGCCCACCTGGGTCCCACGGCCTGGATCCTCGAATGGGTGGACCAGCCCATCGTCGGCATCGGGATCAGCGACCGGACCAGCCTGGGACGGGCGACCGCTGGCCAGCCGGTGCGTCTCTCGCTCGTCGAGGGGGCGGGCCTGGAGCGGCTCCTGATGGAAGACCTGGTCCGCCCGCAGATCAACGGCCAGCTCCCGCAATGGCTGATGGACCTGTCGACCGCCCTGCCGGACGGCGTGGCCGCGGGCCAGAGCCTGCGGCTGGAGGTGGGGGAGCGGCGCTACGACTTCCTGGTCCCCGCGCTCAGCTTCAGCGCCGACAACCGCGACGACACGGTCCGCGGCAAGGCGCCGCCGCTCAAGGCCCTGGTGGCCGCCGGCTTTGCCCGCGGGGATCTCCAGGGCCGGGCGCCGGCCGGCAACGCCGCCACCCTGAGCGGCCTGACCGGCGATTTCCAGACCGGGCTGGGAGGCTTCGACCTGCGCGCCGGCGACGACGTGGAGGTCTACCTCTTCGAAGGTACGGACCGCTTCCTCTGGTGGAGCGAGCGGGGCATTCCGTCGCTGGGGCCCGAACCGGTCCGCCCCACGCCCAGCCCGCCGCCCGCAAGCCCGAGCCCGAGCCCAAGCGCCGGCCGAACCCCCAGCCCGAGCCCCGGCCGACCGACCGACGCCGCTCCTGCGACGCGGCGGCTCAGCCTGCCACGTCTCGGCCGTTGAAGTCTCGCGCACGGCCTCGGCGGCGCGCGAGCCCTGTCAGGAAAGGAGATCCTCGATGTCCCAGACCGCAAGCTCCGCGCCGGACCGGTCCAGTGCCGAAGCCGCCTGCTGGCTGGCCCGCCTGCATCGGTTGCTGCTCATCCAGTCGATCTTCATCGTCCTGGTCAGCCTCAATCGACTGGGCCCCTGGACCCTGGGCGAGCTGCCGCCCAATGGCTTCCTGCGCTGGGTGGACTTCCACAACCTGCTGACCCTGCCGCTCTTCAGCCTCGTCGGCCTGGTGCTGACCTGGCAGCACCTGGAGCGCGGACGGGGCGAGGCCGATCGCCCGCGGCGGCTGGTGGCGCTCTGCTTCCTCCTGGGCCTCTACCTCTACGGCGCCGGCTACGGGGCCCACGAGGTGACCAACTACCTGCATGCCCGCTTCTGCGAGGCGGCGCCGCTGGACGCCCGCCTCTGCGACATCGTCGTCTTCAACGACGACAGCTTCTCGCACTGGGTCTACTTCCTGGGCTTCGCGATGGTCAACGCCGCCCTGGTGGGCCTGCAGGCCCTGCTGCCCTTCGGCCATGCGCTCCCGCGGCGGGACCTCCTGCTCCTGGGCGCCAACGCCCTCCTGATCGGCCTGGGCATCTTCGCCAACCTGGCCTTCGAACAGATCGGCCTGGACCTCTACGTGGTGGCCTTCCTGGCTGCTCTCTCCTTCTGGCTCTGGCGCCGCGCCGGCCGCCAGCCGCTCATCGTCTACTACAGCCTGGCCTACGCCCTCGGCCTGGCCGGCACCGCGCTCTACAAGCTGCTGGCCTGACCGCGGCCCGCGGCCACCGGATCGTCACCCGCGGCGAAGCGCCAGAGCCCCGCGGGGTCGGCGGCCAGGCCCAGGCCGCAGCCGGCGCAGGCGCGCTCCGACGCCTGGCCCGTCCAAGCCCCCGCCCGGCCGCAGCGGGGGCAGCGTAGGGCAGCGAGCCAATCGGTGTCTGAAGCGGGCGGGCGTGGCGAGAGCTGGCCGGATTTCCGGGCCCAGACAAGGTCGTAGTAGGCCTGCCAGGGCTGGGTGCGGATCTCCACGAGGCCCAGGCCGGCGAGGCGGGCCTCGAAGGCCGCGGGGGCCTCGGCGTGGCCCAGGAAGAGGCGGCGTTCCCAGCCGGTGCGGTTGGAGACAAGCACGAAGCCTCCGGGGGCCAGCACCCGCACCAGCTCGGCCAGGGCGGCGGCGCGATCGGGCAGGAACTCGAGGGCCTCCATCAGGCAGACGGCATCGAAGCTCCCGTCGGCGAAGGGCAGGGGAGGTACCGAGCCCAAGAGGCGATGGTAGCGCGCCGCCTCGTCGGCCAGGCGGCGGCCGGCCACCGCCAGCATCCGGGGCGAGGCGTCGATGCCCACGATCCGGCCCTCGAAGAAGGGCACGGCGAAGAGGGCCGCGGGCAGGCGGCCGGTTCCGGTGGCCACGTCCAGGATCCGGGCGGCGGGGCCGGCCGTCTCGTCCAGACGGTGGAAGAGCGGCAGGGCGAGGAAGTCGCGCTCTTCGCCCTTGTCGAAGCCCTTGATGTCCTCGTAGCGCTCGGCGTCGCGGTCGTAGAACCAGCGCACCAGCCGCGGCCCGATGAGGACGCCTTCGGTGGCCTGGAGGAGCCACCAGGCCAGGAGAACGAGCAGGAAGCCGCCTCCCAGCAGCCAGCCGACCCATCCCATGGACACCTCCGCCCCCCCGCTCAGGCCGAGGCCCCGGCGTAGCGCCGGAGACCGGCCAGCCAGACGGCCCGAGCCAGGAAGAGGAGGATGCAGGCCAGCCAGCAGGCCAGGAAGAGGCTGCGGACTTCCAGGCGGCGCGTCAGGGTCTCGGCCGGCAGGGTCACCGCGAAGGCCAAAGGCATGAGGTAGCTCAGGCCCAGCCGCAGCCAGCCGGGGTAGAGGTCCACCGGCCAGCGGCCGGCTTGCTGCAGGCTCGCGAAGAGCTCCAGCAGGTCCCCGCCGCGCAGCACCCAGAAGGCCGAGGCGCTGATCATCAACCAGATGCAGTAGAGCATGACCAGACCGAGGGCCAGGAGGGCCAGGAAGCCCAGCAGGCGGCCGGCGTCCAGGCCCACCCCGCCGGCCCTGAGCGCCAGCGCCAGCACGGTGCCGCCCACCAAGAGGTCCACGAGCTGCCAGGGGCGGAACTCCCTGAGGCTGACCAGGAGCTGGGCATCCAGGGGCCGCGTCAGTGCCTGGTCCAGGTTGCCGTCCCGCACATCCTGGATCAGCCGGGCCATGTTGGGCTGGACCCAGGCCTGGATGAGCCCCCCGACGCAGAGCTGGGTGCCCATCACCGCCAGGAGCTGCGGCGCCGTCCAGCCGTTGAGCCGGTCCACCTGCTGGAAGACCAGCCCCAGCGCCACCAGCCCCGTCGCCAGGGCGATGAGGGACTGGCCGAGCTGCACCCAGAAGTTGGCGCGGTACTGCAGCTCGGCCTGCAGGGCGAGGCGGAGTTGGGCGCGGGCGACCCGACTAGCCTTGCTGTACAAGGGTTTCTCCGTCTACCGCCTCGGTTGCGACGTCGGGCATTGCAGCGCCAGGTGCAGCGTCAGCGTTCAAAAGCCCTGCAAGGGCCGACGTCGCGCTGTCTACCAGCCGGGCAATGACGTGGGAGTAGGTGTTCAGCGTGACGCTCACATTGGCGTGGCCCAGCAGTTCGGCGACGGTCCGGACATGGACCCCCTGTTCCAGCAGGATCGAGGCCGCGCTGTGCCGCAGATCGTGGACCCGCATCCGCGGGAGGCCGGCCGCTTTCAGGATCCGACGGTGGGCCTCGGTCAGGCGGTCGTTGGTGAACCGCTCCCCGTCTGGGGCCAGGAACATCGGCCCCTTGGCGGCGTATTGCCCGGCATCTCGCTGGCGCTGACGCTCAGCCTCGATGACCACGGCGAGGGCGGGATCGATGGTGATGGTGCGGCGGCCGGACGCCGTCTTCGGCGGGCCCTCAAGCCAGGCGCCGCCGCGCTTGATGGCCGTGCGCCGGACCTCCAGCTGGCGGCGCTCAGGGCTGTAGTCGTCCCAGTGCAGCCCCATGGCCTCACCCGGCCTGAGCCCCAGGCAGAGCGTGGCCTGCAGGATCGGGCCCCCTGGATCTGCGCGGCTGGCAGCCAGGTACCGCTTCCCCGCCTCCACGTCCAGCCAGGTGCGCGTGGTCTTCTCGCGCTTGGGCGGCCGGGCATGATCGACCACGTTGCGCGGCAGGGCCCCATCCCTCACGGCCGCCTCGATGGCATGGTGCAGGATGTTGCGCGTGAGGGCGATGCTGGAGGGGGCCAACCCTCGCTCCGCCAGGCGGCTCATGAGCGTGTGGACATGGCGAGCCGTGAGGTCAACCAGCCGCAGGCGCCCGATCTCGGGGACGATCCGGTGGCGGACGATCATCTCCTGGGACGCCCAGGTGCTGGACCGCACCTGGTGGCGCCTGGACTCCAGCCAGCCGTCCAGGAAGGCGGACAGCAGGGTGTTGCCGTCCTGGGGCGCCAGGCCTTTCCGAACCCCGACGGCCAACTCCTGAACCTTGGCGGCCGCCGCGCCCTTGGTCTTGCCGGAGACGTAGCGCCGGCTGCCATCCGGCATCGTGACCGCGCCACGCCAGAAGCCGCGCTGGTCCTGGTAGATGCTGCCCTCGCCACGGGCCCGCCGCTTGCCCATGCCGCCCTCCGTGGGTACACTGGGCCGGCCCTTCAAGCCAGGCTGGCACCAGAAGACCCCCGCGCCGCCCGCGGGGGTCTTCGCATTCTACCACCCGGAGTCCGTACCCGGTTAGGTCGCCAGCAGTTGCTTGATTCCGTCGCAGACCCGGCGGAATAGGGCGCCTGGCATTTGCCCGACTCGTTTCTCGATGTCCGTGTTGTCGATCATCGCGAGCTGGCCAGTCCTGACATAGCTGTCTTTTCTGAGTCCACACCTCTGCAGCTCGCCCCCTTTGACAAACACGTCAAAGGGGTTCCTCTTGGTGCCGAAGATGCCGGCAACTACCAGGTCTCCACGGCATTCATTGAACTCCGTGGACGAGACGATGACGGCCGGGCGTGTCTTGGGGCCATCCTTGGTGTTTATGGCGACGAGGACTATGTCGGCTGGCTTATACGATGTACCCATCAGGGTCTTCCATGGCCCACCGGCGCTCGAGCATCAAGCGAAGCTCGCCCCAGAACGTGTCTCCGTCGTCGGAGATGAGGTCGTCCAGATCCTGCCTATGTGCATCTGGATGGAACACGTACCCAATCGTCTCCCGACGGGCGCCTTGGCTTCGAGTCGTCCCGCGAGCCACTTGGGTGGCCTTGCCCATGCTGTCAGTGCCAGCAAAGAAGGCGGCCCCACCTGCCAACAGGGCCGCTGTGCGGTTGCTACTCTCCATTGTCCCCGTCCTCGTTGATGTACTCGACCATGATGGGTGTCGATGCCATGACCTGTCCGTGGCAGCTCAGTTCCAGGCGGTAGAGACCAGGCCCCTTTGCCTCGAACCGGAACGGCACATGAGCGCTTACCGTCCCTATCAGCGGCAGGGCGTCGTTGGGGGCTGGCGTCAACGTTCCGCCAACCACCTCGTCGCCGGTCGGTGTCAGAAGGCAAAGCCTTAGGGGGTCTGTCCTGAACCCCTCGACCGAGAAGTAGACATAGAACCGAGGGGACATCAGGTCTGGCGGCCGCACGATAACCTGGTTGAAGACCCCCATCACATTGTGCTTCCCCTCGTCGCTCATGTTGGCGTAGTCACAGACCAGCAACGCAATGCAGCGTGGGAGGTTCTGCGGCGCCGAGGCCTCCACCAGCCCTGGGGCCATGCTCTCTTCAGCCATCTCCAGCCTCCTCTAGGGGGCAATCCGGCCGCTCATAATAAATAGAACTCCCGCGGGGCGCAAGCCGTCACGATGAGAAAGGCCTGAGTGAGCAGCATTCGGCCTCCCCCTCGCCCCCCCCTTGCGCCGCCCCCTCCCCCGCCCGGCACCCCCGCAACAAAACCCTAATGTGCGCGTCCTTGACGCCATCGCCCGGCTCGGCTATCCTCTGCTTACTGAACTTTTGTTCTGTCGGATCGCCGTAAGTGAGGCCGGCGCGGGGTGCAACCCGCCCGGCCTCGTGGTCACAAGGGGGTGCCTGGTGACGACGTGCATTGTAGCCGGATTCGGGCCGGTTGGTGTAGGACGAACAATAGAGCTAGAGCGCCGCGCCGACCCCCCGGCAGCAACAGGCCCGGCGCGCCGGGGTTGGGGGCTTGGCGGCCGGGCCTGGGGGGAGGCGGGGGGTCAGGCGCTGGGCCGTTCGTCCTCGACGATGATCTTGATGGGCCGAGGGACGAAGCGGGACCGCAGCTCCTTGATCTCGTCGACCGCAACCTGGATGTCCATCGCGAAGGTCCTATCGTCCTGCCGGCTCTTCCAGGCCAAGGCGCCGGCGATCAGCAGGAAGAAGGCCGCCAGGGCCCAGAAGACGGCCGAGGTCATGGCGGGCAGGTTCTGGGCTCCCCTGACCTGGACGGCGGCGATGGCCAGCGCCAGGGCGGCCGAGAGACTGCCGCTCGCGACCGCGCCGGGCAGCTTGCTTGGGGGCCGGCAGCGTGACACGGTGCGCTCGATCCTGGTGAAGTCGCTCTCGAAGACCATGAGGGCTCTCGTCCTTCCTCCGTCAGGCTGGATCAGGTCGATGTCGTGGGGAATCGGGGCCGCCCTGGGGGCCACAGCCGGGGCGACGGCGGGTGGCAGGGGGGGGCGGTGTTACGGGCGGGTGCAAACGCGAATCGAAACCGCATCCACGTACCACCACGTCGAGTTCGAGACGTCGTTCGATGCCCCAAAGATTAGCTGCCAGCCGCCAGTCCAGGAGGCCTTGGTCACGGACTTCGTAATATCGAAGCTCCTCGTCTTCCATCCTCGTTCGATGTCCTGGTTCCTGACGTACTCATATGTGTCGGTGCAGGCGGCCCCTTCACATGCGTCGAGATCCGCGGACCAGATGCCAACGAGGATGCTGTCACGGCTGTCCAGTGTCTCCAGGGTGTGCCCGTCGATTTGGTATGAGAGCGTGGCTGACTCGATTCTGGCCGGGTCAAGCGCGGCGTATGCCTTGTGCATGAGGAAGGCGCTCTTGCTGTCGTCCGGCCAGATCCGAGCGGCCCACTCTCCGTCGGGGGGAGAGACAAACTGGTCGCGCCTTACAACCGTGACCCCTTTGCCCAGCGTTGTCCAGGCCTTCAGCTCTCCCTCGAAGCTCCCATCCTCGATCAGCTCGCTGCATGCGGGTGACGGTTTGACCGTGGGCGCCGGGGTCCTGGTCCTGGTAGGGGTGGGAGTGCGGGTCCTTGTTGGAGTGCGGGTGCTGGTCGGGCGTGCCTCGGTGGGCAGTGCGGTGTACGTGGGCAGAGCCGTGTATGTGGGGAGCGGAGTGTACGTGGGAGGTGGGGTGTATGTGGGGAGCGGGCCAGCGGTAGCGACAGGCGCCGGGCTCTCCGGGAATCCGTCGCGCAAGGCGAAAGGGATGTACACCTCTGCAAGCGGCTCATCGGCGAAGGCAACCCGCCCTGTGACCAAGGCGACGGCACAGGCGAGACAGGTAGCAAGCAGCGGGCGAACATGCATCGTCGTCACTCTCCGGTCGAAGTTCGAGGTGACCAAGCGGCCACCAGCGCGAAGCAGCCTGTCCCCTTATACCCCCCTCCGCCCCGCCCGTCAAGTCGGCCCCACCACCCGAAACCCCGCATTCCGGCGCCATTCCCTGCCCGCCGCCCCCCTGGCCCGCCCCGCTCTCCGTGCTACCATGCCCCCGAGGACTGGAGGGCACACCGGAGGACATGGGCAGGGGACCGTCGAAGAAGGGCATCGAAGCTCGCCAGCGCATCCTGGCAGAGCTGGCTCGGCGCTGGGAAAACATGGAGCCGGAACCTACATTAGAGACTCTCGGCGCAGTTGTTGGCGTGGGGCCGACGGCAATCAGCTTCCATCTTGTAAGGCTAAGGGCTGGCGGCCTTGTCAACGCGGACGCCGTTCTTATCACGCCAGCAGGCTACGCGGAAGTCCGTGGACGCAATCCCTTGACAACGTAGGAATTCGGCGCTACAATAGCCCACACAGAAATAAAGCGGCCCTGGTTGGTGTTCGAAGCACCGCCCAGGGCCTAGGCCAAGCGAACACAGGAGGTTCACCGGCCATGACCCCGCAGTATAGCACCCGCCTACCAGTCGCCCCCGTCGCCCCGCCGCCCTCGCGGCACACCACCCTTGCCCCGTTCATTGTTTGCGCGGATGCCCAGGTGTACCACTTGGCTGAGGAAGACGCCGAGGGCAACACCCTCCGGACCAGCATCTGCGGTCAGGTGGAGCAGCACCCGGAGGGCGGCAGGTACCGCAGTGGCCGCCGCAAGCCCCAGGGCTCCTGGTCCACCCCCCGCTACTACCGCTGCTGCTCGGTCTGCAGCACCATCGCCCAGGCGAGGGACCAGGCCGAGCTGAGCGAGGAGGCCCGGATCATGCGGTCCCTGACGGCGATCGCCCGCGACCGCACGGACGACGAGCTCTGGCCCGCGGCGAAGTACGACGGCAACCACCCTATCCGCCTCATCGCCCGCGCGGTCGCCGTGGCCGAGCTGAACCGCCGCCTGCGCGAGCAGACCGGCCGGCGGGAGGTGGCAGCGTGATTTCCGCCGCTGACCTGGCCGTGACCCAGGCCGAGCCCTGCCGCATCTGCGCCGGATCCGGTGGCGAGAGTGAGCGCGAGGTGTTTGCCTACCGGGACAAGTTTGGTGCCAGGGTCCAGTCGCGAGGCTGGGTGCGGTGCGAGCACTGCAAGGGCACCGGCACCGAGCCGGCGGCCCCTGTTGTCCAGCAGGGCTTCTACACCGTGGCCGACCTGCACCGGGGGCTGTGCCAGCAGGAAGGCGGCGCCGCATGAAGACCGTCATCCTGGCCCTCCTGACTGCAGTCCTGGTGGTCGCCGTTATCAACGGCGGCCTCGGGGTCTGGGACACCGACATGGACGCCCGCGAGGCGATGGACCGATGCCTGGCCCGCGGCTACACGCTGGCCGACTGCACGAAGGGAGAGTGACGCATG
>WBZV01000129.1_pt1 | contig 51935 bp, 36 predicted proteins | sample 5204221 | NCBI WGS metagenome assembly WBZV01 (sample SAMN12344360, study PRJNA552823) | activated sludge metagenome | biome: Activated sludge suspended growth; feature: Nitrification reactor; material: Wastewater; isolation source: activated sludge from nitrification reactor of wastewater... | reverse complement strand
CATTGCGCGTTCCTTTGATAAAGACCACAAAGCATTTGGACATTTGATGATTCGAGAAGTGGAGAATGGCCAAAAGGTGCTTAAAAATCCACAAAAGCCTTGCACCGCCATCCTGGGTGGAGCAAAAGTATCTGATAAAATTTTGTTGATTGGAAATTTAATGAACTTCTGTGATACCCTATTGATTGGAGGCGGTATGGCTTTTACTTTTCTCCGGGCTATGGGATTTAAAACAGGGCGTTCACTATGCGAAATAGACAAACTTGATCTTGCTCGCGATCTCATGCGTCAGGCTGTGGAACGAAATGTAAACATTTTATTGCCCCTAGACCATGTTTGTGCAGACCATATTGATAACCCTTCAAGCATATTGCAAACCATTGACCCTAATGCACCCGATGACCTGATGGGACTCGACATAGGACCGAAAACCAGGGAATTGTATGAAAATACCATTCGCCAGTCAAAAACCATTATCTGGAATGGGCCGGTTGGGGTTTTTGAAAAATTTTCATTTGCAAAGGGAAGTGAATCCATTGCCCATGCAATCGCATACGCAACTCAAAATGGAGCATTTTCATTAATCGGTGGCGGAGATTCTGCTGCAGCCATTAATCAATTTGGTCTTTCCCAACAGGTTAGCTTTGTTTCCACCGGAGGAGGTGCTATGCTTGAATTATTGGAAGGAAAAATCTTGCCTGGTATTGAAGCCATCTCAGGTGAATAATTATTCTGCTTAAGATTGGTGGTCTGACCAGGACCTTTCTCAGTATTTCAAAACACAAATCTGATGGCTAAAGATCCAATTAAGTCTACTAACAAACGTTAGTTTAATTCAACCGGTCAATCAATAATATGAGCGATAAGATTGCGGTGGCCTGTGCAATAGAATCTGCTACCACTTTTGCCCAATCCACGTCTTTCTTTTCTTTCTTTGCCTTTTCTGGTTTTATGTCCTTATAACCCACATGAATGACCGCCCCATGGGTAACCTTGGGGTAAACTTTAAAAAACAGAAATTGTTTGGTGCGGTCTATCCTACCGTTTGCATGTTCAACAGTTACTTTATCCGCATCACCTGAATTGGATATCCCAGCAGCATAATGATCGATATAAAATTTAGCTGATTTACCATCCTGATAAGCTACCGATATGGTATTGTTATTCGATAACATCTTCTCCGGATACAAATCCTGTGCATTTGTAGCACCGGCAATCCTGACCAAATCCTTTTGTTTTGGAATGTAGATGTAATCACTCTCCTTTAAAATGATATTCGCATGTGATTTGACCCGCATCAGCGCTTCGTTTAAATCTATTACAACATAACCAATACTGTCACTGGATCTGTAAAGCGTTGCACCAGCTGTAAAAGCTTCTGCCGTTAACCCTCCGGCTCTCTGAACAACATCAGACAAACGTTCGTTAGGAGCTATCAAAGCATATGGACCAGGAAATCTAACTTCCCCCCCGATATGCACCATTTGTTGGAACTGGAAGCCGGGTTGATTTCGTACGATAACAATGTCAAATGGACTCAACACAAACGAGGTTGAATTGACACTGTTCTTCAAAGTAGGATCAAGACTTACCGATTGCACAGTCACCTTACTGGGTAAACCATCTTTCATTTGCATTCTGAATACCTCAATCCGGTTAGAAGCTGCACTATAGGTAAAGCCGTTGGCCAATTGGATAAGATCTTCCACTAACATTCCCTTACCAAATGGATAACGACCCGGATTTTTGACTGCACCTGAAATTTCGACATATTCCGACTGATCAAAACTGCTGATGGATTGTATAACTAAACTGTCAAAGGGTCTAAGAAAAATATTCTGATCTGACTGATCCGCAGCCATTACTTCCTGCACATTTATGCGGAGAATTTCAAGTTCCTTTGAATTGTTTGGATGTTTTCTAAACAACAATGCATTTGGAAATGCGTCTGCCTTCAAACCACCGGACAATAACAATAAATCCTTTACACGTGTATCGGCGTTGGGATTAAATTGATATAGACCTTCGACGCGCACGGCACCTACAACGTGTACATAAGCTTGGTCAACAAAACTACTGCTCTTAAAAACCATCAACTCATCTCCTCCCTTTAATTGAACATCCCCAGACAGGTCACCGCTTAATAATCGTTGCAGGTTAACCCGCAATAAAGTATAGGTCCCATCGGCATTTAGACGTTTGATAAAGGCAATTTCATAATTGGTCTCAGGAATAAAATCCAACTTCATGATCAATTCCGACAACTTTATGCCTTCTACATATTGATACTTAACGTCCGCTCTTACCGCTCCATTGACATAAATAAAATTTTCTGCCTGTGTCCGAATGAAATTAACCCTCACTTTATCTCCACGCTTCAACTGGAAATCACCGTTTTTTTCCCGGATTTGCAAATAAGGTACGTCCAGTATGACTTTACGGTCGTTTTGTGTACGTTCAACCTGAATTGTTTTTACAATAGCATCCTCTTTTAATCCTCCGGCATATATGATCAACTGGTTGAGATGCTCACTGTCCAATAATTCATAGACATGTGGTCTACCGATTGCTCCTTCAATACTTACTGTTTTGTCGGCTACTCCAACCTGAATGATATCATTGTGTTCTAAATAAAAATCAGGTTCAACTACAGGTAGACGGATAAATTTATACACATCCAATAAGGTAGTCTTGTTTTTTCGAATAACTTTTATTTTGCGAACACTCGCCAAATTTGTCAATCCACCGGCTGCCGTCAATGCATTAAAAGCCGTATTCATGGCTGAGATCGTGTATCCACCGGGTTGGTTCACTTCTCCAAAAATATTGACATTGATGGCACGGGTTTGCTGAAGGGCAAGTTCAAATTGCTGGTCTTCAAAACGGTAATATTTCCTGAAAAAGTTTTTTACCATTCCTTTTGCCTTTTGCAGACTAATGCCTTTTAAGAAAATTCTTGGCATCCTTGCTGGTTGGATATATCCTTCATCGTTGATGACAAAAGACTCATTGTATTGACTCATCCCCCAAATACTAATGGCTAATTTATCTCCACTTCCAAGTATATAGCTCAAAGGAGGATTGGAAGATCCAAACGATTCAACCAACTTGAATTGTTGGTTTAGAAAAAATTGTTGCCCCCAAATCGCTGGCACACTTTGCTGCATGGTTAAAGGTATCAGGCTGTCTTTTGCAGAAACCTTAGGCTTAGGAATGGTGTCACTTACCACCATTGTTCCCTCTTTTCCCTGTTGCACTGTATTAGATTTTTTTTCCAGTGCTGAAGGAAAATTGTTCCGCTTGTTTTTTACACTATGCTCTGCTTCAATTTCAGCGATGATTTCTTCAAATGTATTTCTCATGCCAGCGGCTTGTTCAGCTGACATACTTTCCAGATCAGACATTCTAATCCCTCGATCCTCTAACTTTTTTTGAAATTCTTCTTCAGGTATGCCTTTTGCAGCCAATGCCGATTTTGCTGCTTGCTCCATTTGAAGATTTGACTGGGCAGATAAATTTGCACCGCATGACATCTTCAAACCCAATATTAAAAAAATATAGAAAAAAGTTCGTGGTTTCATGGAAGAAAATATGGTAAACAAATAAGTCATCACATTAATTTATTCCAAACATACAGTTGTTAGTTAAATTCATTGAATCTCAACTCAATGCCCGTAATGTTGCTCATAATAATCCCTGTAAGCTCCTGATGTCACACGACTTAACCAGTCACGATGCCCCAAATACCAGTCAATGGTTTCAGCAATACCTTCTTCAAGTGATTTGGATGGCATCCAACCCATTTGCTCCTTCATTTTTGTTGCATCAATGGCATACCGCAAATCATGCCCCAATCGGTCAGGTACAAACCTTATGGTCTTTAGGATACTTCCTGTTTCTCTCTCCAGCTTTTTTTCCATCAACTGACACATGAATTCAACCAATTGAAGATTGGTCCGCTCACAGTTACCTCCAATATTGTATTTTTCACCCGGTATTCCCCGATGAAATAAAAGATCAATTGCTTGTGCATGATCGCCCACCCACAGCCAGTCTCTTACATTACTTCCCGTTCCATAGACCGGTAACTCCCTGCCTTCTAGAATGTTATTAATGATCAAAGGAATGAGTTTTTCCGGAAACTGATAAGGTCCGTAATTATTCGAACAGTTGGATAAAATTACAGGCAATCCGTAGGTATGGAAAAATGCAGACACCAAATGGTCAGATCCTGCTTTTGACGCTGAATATGGCGAACGTGGATCATAAGGCGTTTCTTCAGTAAACGAACCCTCGGGACCCAATGAACCATACACCTCATCCGTGCTGATATGATAAAACCGATGGTTTGGTAAATCACTTGCCCAGCCATCTTTCGCAGCCAATAACAAATTAAGCGTTCCCAATACATTGGTTTTCAAAAAGGATGAAGGATCGTGAATGGACCTGTCTACATGTGATTCTGCTGCCAGATGAATTACGTCCGTAAGGTTTTGTTCTTTGAAAACTTTGCGGATAAAATCCAAATCCGTTATATCTCCTTTAATAAATGTGTAATTGGGCTTCCCTTCGATTTCTGTCAGGTTTTCCAAATTTCCTGCATAGGTCAAAGCATCCAGGTTGACGCATTTATATTTTGGGTATTGTTTCACCATTCGCTTGACTACATGCGAACCAATAAAACCTGCACCCCCCGTGATCAAAACATTTTTAATATATTGTTCGGACATTTTTTTAAGATTCGGAAAGGATATGTTTAAAATATTGATAAGTCAAGTTGAGTCCTTCCTGGCGATTTACCCGGGGCTCCCAGTTCAATAAGCGTTTTGCCAAACTTATGTCAGGCCTCCTCTGCTTTGGATCATCTACCGGCAGGGGATGGTAACCTATTCTTGCAACCGGGTTGTTCACCAATTTCAGAATTTCTTCGGCAAATTCCCGAATGGTTATTTCCTGAGGGTTTCCAAGGTTGACAGGATAAACATAATCACTCAATAACAATCGGTAAATTCCTTCAACCAAGTCTTCTACATAACAAAAGGATCTCGTCTGCGATCCATCTCCAAAAATACTCAACTCCTCACCTCTGATGGCTTGTTTAAAAAATGCAGGTAATACTCTTCCGTCATCAACGCGCATTCTGGGACCATAAGTATTGAATATTCTGACCATTCGCGTTTCCAATCCATGATACCGATGATAAGCCATGGTAATGGCTTCTTGAAAACGCTTGGCCTCATCGTAAACTCCTCTGGGTCCAATGGGATTGACATTTCCCCAATAGTTCTCGGTTTGAGGATGCTCCAATGGATCTCCATAGACTTCAGAAGTTGAAGCAATGAGAATCCGGGCCTTTTTTTCCTTGGCCAGACCTAATAAATTATGAGTGCCTAAGGACCCAACCTTCAAGGTTTGAATGGGCATTTTCAAATAATCGATGGGGGACGCTGGAGATGCAAAATGCAAAATATAATCCAGGCTTCCAGGCACATGTACAAACCGGCTTACATCATGGTGGTAAAATTCAAATTCCTTTAGTTTAAACAGGTGCTGGATATTTTGCAAGTTACCCGTCAACAGATTATCCATAGCAATGACCTGAAATCCTTCCTTGATAAAGCGATCACACAAATGTGATCCAATAAAGCCGGCAGCGCCGGTAATGAGAATTTTTTGCCCAGACATAAGGCACAAATGTACAAAATTGGATTAAAATAATTGATTATCAATGATCAATACAATAAATAAAAAATATATGTTTTTTCAATTCCATTTCACTTTCCCGATAAAATCAACCTGCAAGACTTGATATACCCCCAGCCTCGGTCGATCCACCTGTTCAAAATGCTTCAATTGACTTAATTTTACAACTTTCCAATGCCAAACATGTCTCTCTTGGATAATATTATCATTGAACACTTCACCAGACTTGCCCGCCAGATTGCAATTGCAGGATTTTCTGCTTGTGGTTTGTTTTCTATAAATCAAGAAGTCTATGGTCAATCCAATCATCCCGCCATTATTTTTCCGGAATTTTCCTACCAGATGGGAATCCCGGCAGGAGATTTCTCCAATCGTTTTGGAAATCATCTTGGACTCTCCGGCGGAATAAACTATCAAATTGGCAACTCTCCTATTAACCTGGCTCTCCGCTATTCCCTTTATTTTGGCAATCAGGTCAAAGAAGATGTATTATTTCCATTTCGCACCTCCTACGAAGGTTTACTTATTGGTTTTGACCAGTTTCTAACCGAATTGAAATTGCGGGAACGCGCTTTTATGGTCCATGCTTCTGCCGGAAGTTTAATTCCATTGGATCATAACCATTCTTACAGAAAATCCATCCGGTATCAAATGGGTGTAGGATTTTTCGAACATAGAATTCGTTTTGTCGATGATGCCAGTGCACTTCCTCAGTTTACCTCTTCTTTGATTCAAGGGTTGGACCGTCTGAGCAACGGACTGGCTCTGATCCCATCAATCGGTTATGAAAGCCTTTCGGATCTCGGTAAATTTTCCTGGTATGCAGGAGTAGAAAGCATTTTTGGCTTCACAAAAGATCGTCGCAGTTATTCTTATGATCTCGGACAACCAGCATCATCAAAAACCCGACTTGATATACTTCTTCAATTTAAACTTTCCATCTACCTTCCTTTTTCCTTGTCAAACGTTGCAGAAGAAATTGAATATTGATGTGGCAATTCACTTTGTATAACTTGCTGATCCAATTTTATTTTGAAAGCATCCGAATGGCTTCTCTTTTTTCCAAGTCCGCATTTAAATTCACAAGTGGTCGGAAAGATTGGAAGTTCAGCCTTCAAAAATTTCAAGAAGAATATGCCAAGAGGAAGCAGCGGATCTGGATCCATGCTGCATCATTGGGTGAATTTGAGCAAGGAAGAGAGCTCATCGAAATGATTCGTAAGCACCATCCGGAATGGGTGATCATATTGAGTTTTTTTTCTCCTTCCGGGTTTGAGAAACGGAAAGATTATGATCAGGTAGACTGGGTTTGTTATTTTCCTTCTGATAGGTTTCATGATGCAGAGACCTTTATTGAAGGGGTTGCGCCATCTTTGGTTCTGTTTATTAAATACGATTTTTGGTTTAATACTTTACAAATTCTCCATAAAAAGAAAATTCCATTTTATTTTGTTTCAAGCCTTTTCAGGTCAAACCACTTTTTGTTACATCCACTGCTGAAACCATTGCTCTACAGTGTACTCAAAGCCCAAGCCATTTTTGTGCAGGATCAAAACAGTAAGAGTTTACTCGAACAGTCTGCTGGTAAAGTACCGGTGATTGTTACCGGTGATACCCGCATCGACCGGGTCATGCGCATTGCAAGGCAAAACTTATCTTTTAACTGGGCCATTCCATTTTGTTATGGTAAGAAGATACTGGTTGCAGGAAGTGTATGGAAAACAGACCTAGAAATGTTGTTACCTGCCTTTAAGGAACTGATTCGCCACGACTGGAATATTTTAATGGTTCCACATCAGTTGGAACATGGTGAAATGGAGTGGGTTGAACGAAAATTCGGCACAGCTGCCTGCAGACTCAGTAATTACCACAACGATGCGAACATTAGAATCTTAATCATCGATCAGGTAGGTCTTCTAGCTCATGTTTACCGCTATGGAGACATGGCATTGGTGGGTGGAGGATTTGGCAAAGGAATCCACAATATCCTGGAACCCGCTGCGCATGGATTACCAGTCCTTTTTGGGCCCCGTTTCAATAAATTTCCAGAGGCACAAATGTTGATAGACTTTGGTGCAGCATTCTGTGTAAACCATTCAGAAGCGTTTTTACAAGCCAAAGATCATATCTTTGAACACCAGGAAGCAATAAAAGAGAAAATCCATGCTTATTTTGCAAGCCATTCCGGTGCCACTCAAAGGGTTTACGATTACATTAAACATCATTTAATTGCTTGAACAATAAGCTTTTGGCCGAACTTAACCAATTGAAAGGTGATTTATCAGGATTGCACATCCTGGTAGCAGGTGACATCATGATTGACCGCTATGAGATGGGTACAGCACAGCGACTTTCGCCCGAAGCACCAGTGCCTGTTGTCTTATGGCGGGAAACCATTGACAAACCAGGAGGGGCTTCCAATGTTGCAGCCAATTTGAAATCGATGGGATGCCGGGTAAGTTTGATGGGATTGTGTGGGATGGATGCTGACGGACAGCGGATTCATCAGTTACTGACAGATTCAGGCTGTGAGGGAATTTACTTGTTACAGGACTCAAAGCGTCCCACGACTGTCAAAACCCGCATTGTTGCAAACGGCCACCAGATTACCCGAATGGATATTGAAAAAGAAACTCCCCTGTCCCTTGATTTACAACAGTCTGGTTTAGACCAACTTTCTGCCATTTTTACGGCCGACAGACCAGATGTCCTCGTGCTTCAGGATTACAACAAAGGTTTTTTTACTACAGCTTGGATTTCCCAAATCATGGATATGGCTTTAAAACATGGGGTACGGGTAGCGGTGGACCCGAAAAAAGACAATTTTTTCAGTTTTCAGCATGCAGAATTGTTCAAACCCAATTTAAAAGAAGCCCAAAACCAGTTTCCGGGAAATTATACCGGAATTAAGGATCTCGAAGGGCTTTCTGCTTATCTAAAAGAGCGGCTTAATTGTAAAACATTAATGATCACATTGGCTTCAGAAGGCCTTTGGATAGATGGTGAAAACCTCAAACGCATCTTTCCCACAAAAGCCCGCAGGGTTGCCGACGTAAGCGGTGCCGGAGATACTGTAATTAGTCTGGCAGCGATTTGCATGGCAAAATCGTTTACCCAAGAGTTCATGGCCATTTGCTGCAACGAAGCCGGGGGGCAGGTCTGTGAAAAGCCAGGAGTGGTTCCAGTGGATAAGACCTTACTAATTAACCAATTGGAAGATATTATTTGTTAAATAAAAGGGCAAACGATACAGTTATACTATATTTGTGCGCCTTTTTGAAAAGTATTATTATTCACTTTCATCAATTTACCGTTTTTATGAAAAGAATCTTTACCGTTTTTACACTTCTTTGTCTGAGCATAGGTATAATGAATGCACAGGCTATTTTGTGGGGTGGACCCAATGATCCAAACTCCACATTTGCAGGAGGACTCAATGGCTGGACTACTCAAGGCTTGAGTTCTAATGATCCTGCCAAGGCTGATTCAGCCATTTGGTATTACAGCGCGGCTGCATCAGCTGCAGGAGGCGCTTACTGGGGAACCAGAGGCCCTATCCAATCGACTTCACGTGCAAATGGTGCAATGGTCTTTAATTCAGACCTTTATGACAATGCAGGTATTGCCGGAAATTTTGGAAATGGAAAATGTCCATCCCCACATACCGGCGTTTTGACCAGCCCTGTCATTGATTGCTCAACATTTCCGGGCGTAGCTTTAAAATTTAACCAGTATTATCGCAATTTTCAATCCACAACTTTTGTCGATGTTACCAATGATGGTGGTGCAAACTGGACTTCTTTTCAGTTGAATACCGACATCGCGGTAAATCAGGAAACTCGCAGCAACAGCCAGGTGACGATTGACATCAGTTCTGTAGCAGCACAACAAAAAAATGTGCAATTCCGCTTTCGCTTTGAAGGAGAATACTACTATTGGATCGTTGATGACGTACAATTGATTGAAGTACCCGCTTTCGACCTTGCGCTCATTAGCCATTTTTACACTCCAGCTGCCTATCGTCAGCCTAAGACTCAAATTTGTACTGACACCATGATTTTCCAAGCCAACATTGGCAATAAAGGAAGTTCAGCCCAAACCAACGTCGTTTTGGTTGGTGAAATTTTGGATATAGATCGCAGAACTGCACTATACAGAGACTCAGTAATTATTGACAAACTGGAGACCTGGGATGATGATACTGCATTTCAAACGGCCAATTTCTTTGTTCCTAACAAATTGAACTTTGGTCGTTATTATTTCCGCTATACCATTTATGGTAAAGATGCAACGGGAGATTATAACCAATTGGATAATATCCGCGTAGATTCATTTGAAGTTTCTTTGGATGATTATGCTAAGGCACCTCGCTCCACCAGTGGAGTTAGAGCAGGTAGTGGTGCCGGTTACATTTTTGGTAACCTTTACCGTACCTCAGGTTGCTGGAATGCCAATGATAAATTCTGTGCAACTAAAACGCGTTTTTCAATGGTAGCAAACCCAGGAGGATCACTGGATGGCTATGCCGTTTCGCTTTACTTAATGAGAGTTTTGGATGACGTATTACCCGATTGGTCAAATTTTGAGGGAACTGGTGGAATTACTTCACCTTCAGTTGAAATTCTTTCCGCTGAGTCCTTTACCGGAACCACTGAGCAGAATTTCCAGTTGATCGAAGTGGACCTTACCGACTTTAATACCGGTGAGCCAGGCATTATGTTATTGCCTTCAAGCCGCTATTTTATAGGTACTGAGCACCCTGCAACGCCTACTGGTGCAGTGCCCATTTTCCATGCCATCAGCAATGAAAAAAGCTACAATGCTCAATCTTTTTCAACTTTCGTCATTGATGATGCAGGTGAATGGTTTAATGGATTCCAGGGAGTGAATACGCCTATCCAGGAATTGGTCATCGTATTAAAAACCAGCACAGATGAAAAACCACTAGCTGAAAACGTTATGTCCGTTTATCCTAACCCTGTTGTTGGAAATGAATTAAAAGTTTCTCTTAACTTTGATAAAGCAACTAATGCTAACTTGACCATTGCTCAATTGGATGGAAAAGTAATGAGCTTCGAGTCTCACAAAGCGATTGAGAAGAGCATAATTCCTGTAAACACCAGTGATTTGAATGCTGGTACTTACTTGATCCGCGTTTCTACTGATGAAGGAACGTTGACGAAGAAATTCACTGTAGTGAAATAATATTTTAACTTCTTATTTTTATAAGCCGGATGAAAAAAATCATCCGGCTTTTTTTTTACAAAAAACTGGAAATTCAAATTATCCCAACATAACCTGTTTTTAAGAAAAGTTTTGATTTGACTTTAAAACTGTATGCTAAATTCTAAATCTGCCAGGGTCTGAATATCTTCAACATTTACTGCGGTAACTTTAGAAGCCGGTGAACCCTGATGACACCATTTGATAAAGGCTTCAATGTTTTCAGGTAGGCCTTTGGCTTCCATGAGTACCGAGCCATCCGCTTGATTTTGAACCCATCCTTTTAGCTCCAGGCGACGAGCTTCCTGTACCGAATACTTTCTAAAGTACACGCCTTGCACTTTTCCAGAGACCATGATTCGCACAATCCGATCCATATAATTTCATTGTATCTTTGTAGGACACAAATTTACTATCAGCCAATGCACTATTACTCATTGGGGCTTATCCCACATAAAAGGCATACCCAATTCCGAAAACCGGATGGAAGCTTATATCAGGAAGAATTATTTTCCACCGAGGGATTTTCTGATCTATATTCATTGCTCTACCATTGTCAACCACCTACCCAAATATTGCAAGTAGACGAACCAGTTTCAGTTCAACCGAAAATTGTACAGGATCGCCAATTAAAACATCGCTGCCTAAAAGGTTTTCAACTCAAAGCAGAATCCGACTATCTCAAGAGTAGAAAGGCCGTATTGGTCAATGATGATTGTAAAATAATTCTCAGTGCACCCACCAATAGTCAAACAGCCTATTTTTATAAAAATGCAGATGCCGATGAGGTAATATTCGTGCACCAGGGCTCAGGAATTCTTCATACGATGTATGGTCAACTTAGCTTTGCCTATGGGGATTACTTGGTCATTCCACGTGGTACCATTTACAAAATACATTTTGATCAGCCCGAAAATCGTTTGTTGATTGTGGAGTCAAATGGACCGATAAGTTTTCCTAAACGATATCGGAATGAGTATGGTCAATTGATGGAACACAGTCCTTTTTGCGAGCGCGATATTCGTAAGCCGGTTCATTTGGAAACCAATGATCAGCAAGGTGATTTCCTGGTTTATATTAAAAAACAGGACATGCTGTACCCTTACCATTATCAGAACCACCCCTTTGATATTGTTGGGTGGGATGGTTATGTGTACCCATTCGCATTTTCCATCCATGATTTTGAACCCATCACCGGAAGAGTACATCAACCTCCGCCAGTCCACCAGACCTTTGACGGTAAAAATTTTGTTATTTGTTCCTTTGTACCCAGGTTGTTTGATTACCATCCTTTGGCAATACCCGCTCCTTATAATCACAGTAACATTGACAGTGACGAAGTACTGTATTACGTCGATGGCGATTTTATGAGCCGCAAGCATGTAGAGCGGGGCATGATCACCTTACATCCTGGTGGGATTCCACACGGACCTCACCCAGGAACCATTGAAAAAAGCATTGGGGCGAAAGAAACCAAAGAACTTGCCGTAATGGTCGATACCTTCCGACCTTTATTGATGACTGAATTTGCTGCAGGTTTAGAAGATCCGGATTATCACAAATCCTGGCTTACACAAAGACCTGCTGAAGGCGGCATTTTGATGAATAATATAACCTCATAACCATTCGTAAATCATTCATTTACTTTCAACGATTAATTCATGCAAACACTTACAAATCTCAAGCCACAACAACAAACGGATGCCTTTCCCATTTTAGGCACTGATTACATTGAGTTTTATGTGGGTAATGCCAAACAGGCGGCTCATTATTACCAAACAGCCTTTGGTTTTGAGTGGGTTGCTTATAAGGGACCAGAAACTGGGAATAAAGAATTTTGTTCCTATGTTTTACAGCAAGACAGGATCCGGTTTATTATCACTTCAGCACTCCATCCTGAACATGAAATTGCTCAACATGTTTTAAAACATGGGGATGGTGTAAAAGCGTTGGCTCTTTGGGTGGAAGATGTTGAAAAAGCCTTTTCAACGGCAATAGAACGAGGTGCCGAAGCTGCCTTTGAACCCCTTACGCTTGAAGATGCAGATGGAAAAGTGGTTATCGCAGGCATTAAGACTTATGGTGATACCATTCATACACTGGTGGAGCGAAAAAATTACCGAGGGATATTTTTACCTGGATATCAAAAAAGGAACAGTTTGCTGAAAACCAAATCAACAGGGCTTAAATATGTTGACCATTGTGTGGGCAATGTGGAATTAGGAGATATGAATCGATGGGTAAAATTTTATCAGGATGTGTTAGGGTTTAAATTGTTGATCACCTTTGATGACAAAGATATTTCCACAGAGTATACTGCACTGATGAGCAAAGTGGTATCTAATGGCACTGGATATGTAAAATTTCCCATCAACGAACCGGCAAAGGGAAGAAAAAAATCGCAAATTGAAGAGTATGTGGAATTTTATCGGGGTGCTGGTGTTCAACACATTGCCATTGAGACGGACAACATTCTGAACACCGTTGATCAACTTCGTAGCAATGGAGTGGATTTTTTATATGTTCCGGATAATTATTATGACACCGTAATGGAAAGAGTGGGAACCATTGATGAAAACCTGGACGAGATCAAACGACTTAATATATTAGTAGATCGCGATGAAGACGGTTATCTGCTTCAAATTTTTACGAAACCTGTACAGGACAGGCCTACGGTTTTCTTTGAAATCATCCAACGTCGTGGAGCGAGGTCTTTTGGCAAAGGCAATTTTAAAGCCTTATTTGAAGCCATTGAAAGAGAACAGGAGCTGCGAGGTAATTTGTAAAAATTTATTCCAAAAGTGCGTTAGTATTACTGATTTGAACTCAGTAATCATATCATAAAGAAAAGGATTAATTCAATAATAACTAACGAATGTTAGTTTATTTTTCTGCAGGATCCTGTTTGGGTTTTTCATAAGGAGTACCATCTTTACCAAAAACTGAAATTTGGACATATCTCTTTGGGTTCAATCTGAGATCCTGCAAGAGCAGATCAAGATTTTTGCTAGAGCGATTCAGGTTATCGTAAAGTGCCGGATCATTTATCAGTTTTCCCAGGCTACCTTTTCCTTGATGAATATCTTTTAAAACACCATTGAGTTGATCAAGGGTTTTTTTACTTTCAGCCACCGCTTCAGTTAACTGATGAATTGTTTTTTGACTTTCACTTAGCGTTAGGTCGGCGGTTTTGATCAGCTTTCCCGGCTCTGCGGCGGCTATACCCGAAGAAAGTTTGTCCAGGCTTTTAATTGAATTGGAAAGTGCCTGAGAATTTTGGGCCATTGCAGTGGTCAATACATCCAAATTCTTCATCGTATGCTCAAATCCAGAAGATGAATTCGCCAACACCGTGTTGAGTCGATGAGTTGACTGTGCTAAGTTATCCAAAATGGTATGAAGATTCTTGACAGTCCCTGCCAGTTGAGTTTTCTGATTGGTCCCAGCGGTATCCAACATTTGGTTGAGTTCTTTTCCCAGAGTATTGGCGTAATCCTTTAGTTCGTCTTTGCTAAACATACTCGATAACATGCCGGCAATTTCTCCCGGAATAAAACTTTTATTTTCCAAACAATCTTCTGTACAAAAGGCAGGATAATCCAGAATCAACGCCTTACCCCCCATCAATCCTTGACTGGTTAAAATGGCTTTGGTGGTTTTGGGCAATGAAATTTCTCGTTTGACTTCAATGGTCACAAGTATCCAATCAGGACTTTCAGGATCCAATCCGATTTTTGTTACTGATCCAATTTTATATCCCCGGATCAACACAGGTGCAGAAGCATCCATCTGAGCGATGTCGTGAAATCGGATATAATATGTATTGGCTCTCTCAAGGATATTACTTCCTTTCAAATATTTATAACCGAACACGGAAACCAAAATGGTGACCAAGCTCAGGATTCCAACTTTAACTTCGTTTCTCAAAGTAAATTTAACCTTAATGAGCCCCAAAAATAGGAAAATCGAAGCACAATGAAATTAGTGGATCTCATTCCTGCTGCAAACTAACTGTTAATCTATTTGTATCAACCTTTCATCTTTCAGACTTATAACATCATAAAACATCCATCAATCGTCTGGTCAATATGAACATTGGGTTTGCAGTGGCGGCAAAACTGCCGGTTCAACATTTCATGCATCGATACTCAAAGCCCAGAAACTTTCCTTCGCTCTTTTTCAAAATCAGATTAAGAGGTTATGGGATCTTCCCCTTTTTGAATTACTCAGCTGGAGAACGCACCACAAATGCATCATTAAATCCTTTACTTCTCCACTGGTCCCTCGCAGCCAATGCCATGTCTTTATTGGGAAAAGGCTTGGAAAAAATCTTATAAACCTCTCCATCGAAGATGATATCCAAATCAGAAAATGAGGACCATTTGGCTTCCTTTCGGGGATCTGTCTTGAGTGCACCAAGTTGAATTTTATACTGCATTTCCGGCGATTTTATCACACGGGTGGTGGTTTCCGAAACTGCGGCTATAATTCCCCGCTCAGGGACTTTTTCAAAATAAGCCATAATAGCGTCTGCTATCATGGAAGCAATTTCTTCTTGTCCAGTTCTCGAACATAAATAGGCAGATTCTATTGGATGGCTCAAATAGCCTACTTCAATCAATATGGCGGGCATGCTCGCTTGATGCAAGACCATAAAACCTGCTTGTTTAACACCTTTACTTTTCCCCGGATGTTGCGCTCCGAATCTGGATTCCACCAAATTCGCCATTTGAACACTTTGTTGCAGGAATCGATCTTGCAGATGATTCAGGAGAATCAATGATTCGGTAGCCAAATCTTCATGACTGAGTTCCTGGTTTTCATAGCATAAAGAACGATTCTCCCTCAGGGCTACTTCTAAATTTTCATCTGATTTATGCAAGCCCATCACATAAGTCTCGGATCCCCGAGCTGCATGAGCTGGGCCAGGATAGGCATTACAATGGATGGACAGGAAAAGATCGGCATCTAAAGAATTTGCATATTCACTGCGTTGGGCCAAAGGAATAAAACTATCCTCATCCCTTGTGAGGTAAATGGCGGCTGAAGGCATGAGCTCAGAAAGGCGCTCTCGTGTGAGTTTGCAAATCGAAAGGCATATAGATTTCTCTAAACAAGCTCCGTTTGAGGTACCCACATCCTTGCCTCCGTGGCCGGGATCCAATACGACCAATGGGCCATTGGTATAACTTTGTGCGAAAATCAGGGAGTTCGCCATGATAAAAAAGGCACAGATGGGTCGAAATATCGTGCCGATTGCAAGCGTTGCAATGGTATCGTAGTTTTGCATTTTGAGACAAATTCAATTTCAAAGATATACATTACAATTTATTTAATGTATAAAACATTATAAATATTTGAATAAAACATACTTAATATATTTAATTTATATTTTAGGGGCTTCAGCGTGGGCCCAGGAGGGAGTCCCTGACAGTATTAAAGCATCCCAAGATAGCCTTATTTTATCGACGGATTCATTGTTTACCTTGTCCCCGGACAGCCTTACGGTCCCGGTCCACTATGGTGCCAAAGACCGCGTCCGTTTTGATTATCAAAACCGCATCATCCATTTATACGGTGATGCTTACATTCAATATCAAACCATGGACATCCGGGCTGCTTATATCAGGGTGGAATTGAAAAACAATCTCGCCATAGCCGAACCTTTTGTGGATAGTACAGGTATTAAAACCGGAATACCGGAATTTAAAGAGGGTGAACAATCGTTTAAAGCTCAACGAATAGCTTATAACTTCAGTACGAAAAAGGGATTTATTGAAGAAATCGTGACCCGCGAATCAGATTTATACATACACGGTCAAGTAACGAAATTCATTTCTAAAAACAGTAAAGACAGCGATGGAAATGATATTATATTTAACCAGAACGCTATCATCACCACCTGCGATGCGGAGCATCCTCATTACGGCATTTACAGCACACGTCAAAAAATTGTTCCTGATAAAATTGCAGTCATTGGACCTTCCAATGTTCGCATCCAAGGCATACCCACCCCACTTTGGCTCCCCTTCGGTTTTTTTCCCATTACAAAAAAAGCAAAAGCAGGACTTATCATACCGAAAGAATATACTTACGATGATCGAGGATTCGGATTAACCAATTTTGGCTATTATTTGCCGGTAAGTGATCATCTGGATTTAAAATTTATCGGAGACGTTTTTTTTAAAGGTTCGTTTCGCATCAGTACCAGTGGTAGCTATAAAAAACGGTACAAATACAATGGCAATTTCAATTTGCAGTTTGAAAACAGGATTCAGGAACTTCCCGCCTCTTATAAAACAAATATCAATCGACCCATCAGCTTATACTGGTCACATAATCAGGATGCTTCCGCTCACCCTTATCAAAGTTTTGGTGGCAATATCCAAATTGAAACCGGTGGTTTTTCCAAACTCCAGTATTACGATGTCAGGCGCTCCTTGCAAAATATATTAAGATCCTCATTGAAGTATTCTTTTCAAATTCCCAACAGTCCATTTAACTTGACGGCTGCTCTTTCGCATTCCCAAAACCTGATCACAAAAGTTGTCGAATTAAGTTTTCCCGATGTCAGTTTTCAAATGCGAAGCATTAATCCCTTTAAAAGTAAAAACCCTCTGACCAGTACGGAAAAATGGTACGATCGCATTACCACAAGTTATTCCGCCCAATTTCGAAACAGTGTCAATACCTTTGATTCCATCCTCTTCACGCCAAAAGTACTGGATGATTTACGTTATGGTTTTCGTCATGGTGTTGATGCCAATGCAAGTTTTAAACTTTTAAAATACTTTAGCTTCAATCCCAGCTTAAATTACGATGAAGAGTTTAGTTTCTTCCAACAGGAAATTCAACTTAAGGATACTACATTTCTTGGCCCCAACGGAATAGACAGCATTTATGGTTTACTGGATACAATCATTTCCAATCGTTTCAATTCTTTTCGAACGGTTTCACTCAGTGCAGGGCTTAGCACACAAATATTTGGACAGATCCTATCTTCCAAAGGCTGGTTTAGGGGTATTCGTCATCAAATGACACCCACTATCAGTTTAAACTTTTCACCGGATTATCACAAAGCACCATTTGATTATTTCGGAAGGGTAAATTCAGACACCCGACCTGATAAAAATGAACCCAGAGAGTACATCAGGTTTACCAATAGTCCATTTGGTGGTTTCTCAACACCTTCTGAAAATTTTAACGTCTCTTTCAATCTCAATAACCGGGTGGAATTAAAATATTTCTCGAAATCGGATAGCAGCTTTAAAAAAATTCCACTATTTGAAAATCTCAGCCTGAGTACAAACTACAATGTATCCGCAGATTCCTTCAACTTAAGTCCGATCCAAATCGGTGGCTCTAATCGTTTTATCAACAGTATGATGACAGTTTACTACGGTTGCACTTTAGATCCTTATGGACGAACTCTCATAGATGGAAAGGAGAAACGTAGTAAATCCTTTGCTTTGGATCAAAATCAAAAATTAGCCATCCTGTCCAATGCATTCATCAATACTACGTTTTCTGCTTCACTTGAAAAGCTCGCTGAGTTGTTCCGAAAGCCAAAATCAAATGCAACCGGACAACTACCCAGCCTCTTTGAACTCTTCAATAATTTTACACTCCAATACATCCTAAATTACCGACATTTCAGGGATGAAAAAGGTCTGGATCATTTTGATCAGTCTGTACACAGTCTTTCCATTCAAGGAAATATTCCTCTTACCAAAAACTGGCGTGTTAATCTGAGCAATATTAGCTATGACCTTAAAACAAAGAGTGTACAATATCCAACACTGGGGTTGGAGCGCGATCTTCATTGTTGGCTAATGCGTTTTGACTGGTCTCCTCAATTCGGTTATTATACTTTCTTCATAGGAGTTAAACCGGGATCTCTTGAATTTATCCGTATACCCAGCAATCAAGCATTTACCGGGGCTAGCCGTTAATCAAGACTGGTTGATTTAAAATATTTTAAAATTTTTACCCGTTTTGATTCTGCAAATGCATTCATTTCAGGGGAACATTTGGACCAAAACATAATGGCTAGGTATAATGATGCGGCGCCTATGGATTTTGCTAAAAGGTCGATTAAGTGATTCGATAATGTAATAGGGAATGAAAAAACTACGACAATACTAACGCCCGTTAGTAAAATAATCCAAGTGCTACGCGTAAATGGCTGAATCCTAAGAAAAAACCACACCAAAATCGTTTTAAGAAGGTTGTAAACGCCTATTGAAATTAAAGTTGCAAGGGCCGCCCCACTGATTCCCATAGCTGGAATCAGGCTTAAATTCAATAAAACATTCATAATGGCCATTCCACACAGCAGGTACAGTTCAAAACGATATTGTTTAGAGTAAGATAAAATGTGATGATTGACACCTGTTCCGGCATCCATGATCCGAGCCAAAAGTAAGAAAAGTAGTGCTGTTTTAATGGTATTGATTCGATCGGAATGTGGCATCAACCAATGCAGAGGTTCAAATGAAATCCACAAGATCACTGACATAAAAACTGTACTGAGCAGCATATTGCTGGAAGACTTCTTGTACAAATCTGAGAGTTCCTCCCGATTGAAGGTATAGCTGGATTTGGCGACAGATGGATTCAAAGCATCGGTAATGGCAGTTGCCGGTATAAAGACTACGTTGCTCATGAACATGGCAAGCGTAAACAAACCATTTGCTTCAGCACCCTCCAGACTTCCCACAAAAAATGAATCCATTCGAAGTGCAATGACTGAGCTGGCACCACTCAATACAGAAAATGCAGCAAACTTCAACAACGAATTTCTTCGTTCTGCATTAAACATCGCAGGAATCCAGCGAAACCCCAATTTATCATGATCCATCAATTTCCAAATAATCCAGCTTACCACCAAAAGGTAATACATACAAAGTCCCACAATAAACCAAGCTCGGGACAAGAATTGCCAGAATGTAAAAAGAAATACAACCGGAAGAATGAATTTAAACAATAATGCCGCCCACGCAGTCCATTGAATTTTTGAAAAATTGATACACAGCTGTGCTGTGAAATCATATAAAACCAGTACGACGGTAAAAGGCCATAAAAACCAAATGTAAGCCTCCAATTCACCTCCTGGTTTAATCCAGTTAACGAACCCGTGTAACCCAGGTAAAAACAAAAGACTAAAAATGGTTATACCCATCCCGTAACCCGAAAAGATAAATCCAAAGAAACCATGTCGTTCTGCAGACGATAAATCTTTATATTGTGGGTAAAATCTTAGAAGGACCGCTCCAAATCCAATAGAAATAAATGGAACCAACAGAGATGCTGTATTGGTCAGATACCCATAAACTCCGTACAACTCCAAATCAAGTGGATAGATGAATAATGTACTGATTACACCCAATGCAGAACCTGCAAATTGTATCACAGTGGATTGAAAACTTAGGTCTTTTATTCGAGGCAAATTCAATGGTTAAACGAGGATAAAATATAAGTAAAAATAAGATCAAACAAATATTCTAACAAAAAACTGCTAAGAAATCATGATAAAACCGCCTCTAACAATGACATTAGGGAAATTCGGGGAGCTCAATTCGACACCGCTATATGTATAGATTTAATAATCCACAAGTGAATAATCAAAAATAAAAGTAAAATTATCCTTCCCTATTCTATGAACACACCCTAAGTAAAGTCAATTTCAGAAAGAATGCATATGTCATAGCATAACAAAAATATACCTTGTTTTACCACTTGTACATTCATTCATTCCATTCGTCAAGGCAATAGTGATTCTTTTTAAAGTTTGCTTCCGAGAATTATCTTTGAGGTGCATGCTTTCAAGATTGATAACCCTATTGCTTGTTTCGAGCCTGTCACTCATTTCAACTTATCATGCTTTTTCTCAACAGGGAGCCATTGTCTTCCAGCATCTTGACGCTGAAAGTGGATTATCACATAGTGATGTCAATTGCATCACCCAGGATAAAAAAGGCTTTATTTGGATTGGAACGAAAAAAGGCCTTGATCGATATGATGGCCATTTCGTTAAATCCTTTAAAAACTTACTCATAAAGCCCAATGACTACCAGGATGATGAAATCACTTGTTCCTTTGAGGATCATAGTGGAAAACTCTGGTTCGGTACAACTGGGTTATTATGGTACGATCCTCAACATAAAAAACACCAAATTTATCGAAAGGGTGATGGTTGTGCTTTACCGAGCAACGACATCATTTCGATAGTTGAAGATGAAAATCACAAACTTTGGGTAGCTACTCGACGTGGCTTGTGTGGATTCCATGAAGGAAATCAAAATTTCATCACCTTTCTGCATGACACTACCGGAAATACCCAGGAAGTATATCTGAGTAACAGGATAACGGCGATTATTCCTGATGGCAAAGGTAAATTGTGGATAAGCTGTTTGAGTGGATTATACAGCTTTGCTTTAAGCAGCCGACAATTTTCTTCGAACTTATTAGAAAATTGCAATTCCCATATTCCACCCAAAAGTCGAATAAGTACGATGTGCATGGATTGCAATGGAAACCTAATTCTTGCCATCCCTGCCATGGGTATATTTCAATTTGATACTGCAGCAAAATCATTGAGAAACTTGGATCCTCCAAAAAAAATGGCAGCAGCCAGTAAAGACATTGAACATGTCATTTGTAGTCATAACGGAGACATTCACTTTGCTAGCAAATATTCGGGTTATTTGGTAAACTTTTCAAATACAAACCGATGGGCACAATACAGCCATGATCCCTTCGATAAAAGAAGCTTAATACAAAATGGCCTAAAATCACTTTACGAAGACAAAGCCGGTATGATCTGGATTTCCACTCAGGGAAAAGGTGTAGACAGATATTGTCCAAATGGAGAGAAATTCAAAACATCATTCAAGCAATATGGTAAACCAGGTGGAATGTGTTATGATGATATTACAGATGCCTTCGAAGACGATAATGAAACGCTTTGGCTTGGAAGTAAAAGTGGCTTAATGAAATATGACTCAAAAGATGAAACGTTTATTTGTTATACAGAGTCAACTCAAGGAAGCCCAAACTTAAATAATCATTATATACATGCGCTGACTGGTGATCATAAAAAAATAATTTGGGCTGGAACTGAAGCTGGCCTGGCTCAGTTTGATGTTATAAACAATAATTTTAAATATTTTGAAAACGTACCCTCCATTTTATCAAGTATCAGTGGATCTGTAATCTATGACGTCTTAATCGATTCTCAAGGAAGGCTTGTAGCCGGAACATCCAGTGGAATAAATCGTATGATAGGGAACCAAAAATTTGAAAACTTATGGAATAATTTAAATATTCAAAATTTATTACACGAATTCTATACAACCCTTTTTCAAGATAGCCATTCCGATTATTGGCTTTCAACCAGTAGATCAGGTATTTTTCACACCGATAAGGAGTTCAAGGCAATTAATTATTACAAAAATAACCAAGAGTTTAAAGCGACAAAGGCACATCACTTTTCAGAAGACTCGCTAACCAATATTTGGATGGCTACAAATTGTGGAGTTTGGATTTGGAGTAGAAGAAATAATTCAATTTTTCAGTTAATATCCAGCGACCAACTATTAAATGAAGAGATCAATTCAATGGTATTGGTGAGTAATAAGGAAGTATGGCTTGGAACGCATAAAGGTTTGCTACAGTGCTTTTATAATTTAAATTACATTGTAGATTCCATAAAACATTATGATCATCGAGATGGATTACAAGGGAATGTATTTTATCCGGGATCTGCGCTACGGTTAAAAAATGGTACTTTGTTCTTTGGTGGGTCAAATGGTTTTAGTGTGTATGATCCTAAAAATGCTCCCCTGAATACTTATGTTCCCCAAGTAGAGGTTTCATGTTTTAAGATATCTGGTGAAGAGTTTTCATTGGATGAATTCGACAATGGCTATCTTAAGGTTGAACTTGAATACTTCCAAAATGACATTGAAATTGAATTATCTGCATTAAGTTATAACCATCCAGAAAAAAATACATTCTACTACCAATTGAATGGCTATGACAAGGAACTTAAATCCAATGGAAATAATCCTGTCTTAAGTTATGTCAAACTACCACCAGGAGACTACAACTTAAATTTCCTGGCTAAAAACAACGATGGAATTGGAAGCTATAGTGTCAAACAACTGAGAATAATAATCCATGCAGCATTTTGGCAAACCAACTGGTTTTATCTTCTCTTGATATCTATTTTCATCGGTTTCACCATTCTCTTATACAACTTGCGAGTGAAAAATCTGAAAAGAAGACAAATACTTCAAACCGAGACCATTCGAATGATTGCTGATGCAAAAATGTCTGCCTTAAGAGCACAAATGAATCCCCATTTTATTTTTAATTCCATAAATTCAATTCAACAATTAATCTCAGTTGGTAATAAAGAACAGGCATTAAAATACCTTTCCAGGTTTTCCCGCATGGTTAGACTAGTCCTAGAAAGTACTCGGTATGATACAATAAGTATTTCAGATGAACTAAAGCTGATAAACTTATATCTGGATATGGAAACCTTACGATTTCCTGGAAAGTTTAACTATTCTTGCAAAATTGATTCTAACATTGATATTGAAAAAATAAAAATACCATCCATGATGATCCAGCCGATTGTTGAAAATGCTGTAATTCATGGATTGCTTAACAAAAAAGGTAGTGGAGAAATCTTGCTGGAAATAATTAAAGAATCAAACATAATTGTTTGCATGGTAACGGACAACGGAATTGGTCGATTGGCAGCAACAAATATTAAGAATTCCAGGCAACAAAAATTCGATTCAATGGGTCTTCAAGTTATTAAGGAACGTATAGATATGTTGCAATGGTATTCCTTTAGAAAAACAAAGTTGATAATCAAGGATTTAGTGAATAATGATGGAAGTGCAGCAGGTACTTCAGTTCGTTTAGAAATCGTTATTGAAACATGAAACCATTTCGTGCGATCATCATAGAGGACGAACCTAGAAGTGCAGAGCTTTTGGAATATCTTATTTTGCAATATTGTAGTGACCTGGAAGTCATTGCAAATGTGAATGACCTGGAAAAAGCCTTCAAACTGATTTCTGTTGAAAAGCCAGATTTACTCTTTTTGGATATTGAGATGAATCATCAAACAGCTTTTGAGTTACTGCCTCAACTAAATGGTAAAAATTTCGACATCATTTTTACAACTGCCTATGAAAGATATGCCATCAAAGCCATCAAGGTAAATGCATTGGATTATTTATTGAAACCCATTGACATAACAGAACTTCAAGAAGCCGTTGAAAAATTTAAAGAAAAAAAATTAAAATCTGAAAATTTAAATAGAGGGGATAAATCAAACATAGTTGACAATACCCCCAATGCAGAATGCAATTTAATTTTATCAACCCTTAAAGAAAAGTATCTTGTTAAACCAAGTGAAATTCTATATCTGCAATCAGAAAGGCAATATACCAGTTTTTACTTGAAATCTGGGAAAATGATCTTAACCTCAAAAAACATTGGTGAATATGAACAAATTCTGACGCCCTTCAATTTTTATAGATGCCATCATTCCTTTTTAGTTAACTTGTCAGAAGTAAAATCCTATTCTACTCAGGGTGGTTATTATGCCATAATGAGCAATGCCTCAAAAATTGAAGTTTCTAAAAGAAAAAATGTTTCATTTATCCGACAGTTCCAACACACCCATTTGATTTCACATCGTCAATTTGATATCGACCCGGTTGTCAATCCATTGCTTCCGGATATCAATTGAATTGTACAACACATTTGAAAGCGGATACTTTTGCTTTCAAATAATTGTATATGTCAATAAAAAATGTTATTTTCTTCACGTTATGCCTGAGTTATTCAGCAATTTCTGCTCAAGAATGGTTACAAGATCCTAATTCTTTAGTAAAAGGATCAGAAGCATCAGAGAATGAATTAAATTTTTTTGAAGTACAAAAAGCATACAGAACATTTCTGCAAGATACATTAATACAAAATCATCCACAGGAAGACCAAATGTGTTTCACCAAAATAAGTGAAAAAGAAAATCAGTATCGGAGATGGGAGTGGTTTACTGAACAACGAGTTTACCCTTCGGGATTCTATCCTCAAGCCACTGAATTTTGGAAGGACTTTCATCACAACAGGAATTCACTAATAAACAGAAATGAGCTTAGTCAAAATTTCAATTCGCAAATTTGGCATCCTTTGATCTCGGCCACTTTACCTTCAGGTGGAAGTTCTACTGGAATGGGTCGAATCAACTGTCTGGCTTTTGTTCCAGGGAGTCCGGGCACCTACCTGGTTGGAGCTGCAACTGGAGGGCTTTGGAAAACTACGGATGATGGTTCAAATTGGATATGTTTGAATTCAGATTTATTACCCGCTTTAAGTATTACTGATATTGCCGTAAATCCCATAAACAATAATGAAATATACGTAGTTACCGGAGATATGTTTGCAGGTTTTCCCGGGATTGGTAAAAGTCTGCAAGGCCATTTTAGTGCGGGTGTACTGAAATCAAGTGATGGAGGACTGACATGGGGACCTACGGGTATGTCATTTTCACAAAATCAAATGATCGTACCCCAAAGAATGTTAATACATCCTACAAATGATGACTCCATTATTGTTGCATCATTCAACGGGGTGTGGAGGAGTGTAAATGCAGGAAAGAATTGGACTAAAGTTAAGGATGGAACTTTCTTCAGCATGGAAGCTAATCCTAAAAGATCAAATACCTTATATCTGACCGATGCAAATGGTTTGTGGAGATCGGATAATTTTGGAACCAGTTGGACTTGGAAAGGTGGGGGTTATTCCAAAACAGGTAGTTTTAGAGTTTCACTTTGCATTTCAAAAACAGACACAAATATTGTATATCTCTGGGGGCAAGGAGGAGCCTTTAAAAAATATAATTCTACCACCAAGGTATTTACAACCTTAATTAGTCCGGATGGCCTAGTTCACCCATATGGCCTATATGACAGGGCATTGGCGGTAGCTCCATGGAGTTCTAATATTCTCTTAGTAGGAGGCAGCGAAGCTGCGAAATCCACAAATGGAGGAAATAGTTGGAATTTAACTGCACAATGGACTGATGAAAAGGCTACCAATTACATCCATCAAGATGTAAAACGATTTTATTTCATACCATCTTTAGACAGTTCAATCATTGCGTTGACCGATGGTGGAATATTTAAATCAATAAACTTAGGTGCAACATGGACCAATATAAGTAAAGGAATTAACATTGCACAGATTTACAGAATTTGCAACCACCCTAACAGTCCTGATACCATTATCCTAGGGCAACAGGATTGTGCTACCAACCGCTTTGTTTTAAATGATTCCACTATGAACCAGGTCTTTGGTGGAGATGGCATGCAATCCTTGTTTGACCCAAACTCACCTTCCACGTTGTTTGTCTGTGGTGCTTATGGATATCTGCAAAAATCAAAAGATGGAGGTAAAACGTTTAGCCTGGCATCTCCCGGCCAATGTATGTGGATTGCGCCATATGCCATGAACCCGAAGAATTCAAAAACGATGTACATAGGTGCTAAGATTGGTGTTCGAAAATCAACCATTGGAGGTGAATTCATGAGTTGGACAACCATGTCCACTTCTCCTATACTCGATTCTGTAATAGCAATTGCAGTTTCCGACGCTGATACAAATGTTGTATATGCTGCCAAATACAATAAAATTGTTCGGTCAGATGATGGTGGTATTACATGGGTAAATGTTACAGCTGGGCTACCCACCTCATCAGCTTCAATTAGTTTTTTAGAAGTCAGTGCAACAGATCGCAATCGGGTCTATGTTTGCTTTTCAGGTTATTCAGCTCAAAACAAAATTTACGTATCGACTAATGGTGGAACAAGCTGGGACAATTACTCAGGAAGTTTAAGCAATGTGCCAGTAAATTGCATTTTACACTTAAATGATAGTCCAACCAATGAAGTTTTTGCTGGCACAGACTTTGGCATTTATTACCGAAATTCTAATTTAAATGATTGGATTTCCTTCAATGCCGGATTACCCAATGTAATCGTCAATCACCTCCAAATTGAAAAAAGTTCGAAAAAACTAAGGGCAGGAACGTATGGAAGAGGCTTATGGGAGTATAATTTGCCGAATAATGAATCTTCGATATTACCGGTAAATGATCTCCATAAAACTCTAAATGACGATGCTAAAATAATCGCGAAAACAAATAGCCGTAATGAAAGAAATATCCAGGGACAACCATTATTACAATCAAAGAATCCGTACCAGCAAATTATTAATTTATACCCCAACCCCGCAAAATCAAAATCCTATCTTGAAAGCTTATACAATTTAGACCAGTTTAATATTAAGCTTTATTCCGCAGAAGGAAAGGATTTTAGCAATTCTTTAGTCATTGACCGAATGGGTGAAAAACGTTGTCTTTTAAAGTGGGATCAAATTAGTCCGGGACTTTATTATGTTGTTTTAGTTAACGGTACTGATGTCTTTGCCTCAGCAAAATTATCCGTATACCCTTAATAATCATTTTAATCATTAACATTCTTGCTGCCTATTTCAAAAAGACGAATTACAATAATAATAACTCGAACTGTATTGATTTGAGTTAAGATCTTCGAAAGAATGATTTTAAGATTCATTCCAATGACATTGATTGAGGAGGCTGTTAAAGGGTGTAGCTCTAACGCCAGTCCAAGGAAACCAAAATATGAATTTACTTTTCATGTGAAAAAATACAACCATGGAAATATTTTAAACTAAGCAGAAATACTAATTACCTTAAACGCACTTTGAGATTTCCAGAGAGAAGTGTAACATACAATTTAAGGTTAGCGTTGATTTAAAGCACAAACCATCCAGAGAGACATTCACAAAAGGCGTTTCTTCCATAACTTAAAGTAAAAGTATCAAGGCGACATTGTACATTTGAGCAGTACATTCAACAAATGTCTTCCAGGATTATTCCACTGCATAAAGAGTTTATCGCCGACACATGTATGGAGGCCTTGAGCAAGATGATCACTTCCGGATCCTTGCAAACGGAGCATTCCTGTAGAACAGCAAGTACCCAATGGCTTTTACAACATTTCGACACCAAAGCAGTCTACCTCAATCCAAGTTGCACGGATGCACTTGAAATGACCTCGCTGATCTTGAATCTTGAGGCTAGCAGTGAAGTCATCGTTCCTTCATATACCTATGTATCCACAGCAAATGCCTTCCGTTTGAGAACCCCAAAAATAGTTTTTGCAGACTGCCTGGAAGAGTTGCCTGTCGTTGACTTGCAAACCATTGAACCTTTGGTAAGCAGAAACACTAAAGCCATTGTGGTCATGCACTATGCAGGTATTTCGGTGGATATGGATCCACTCATACAATTTTGCCAAAGTCATGGTATCACCCTGATTGAAGACGCAGCACACGCATTTGGCGCCAGGTACAAATTAAAATCCCTTGGTACGCTGGGAAGCCTATCCTGCTTTTCATTTCACTATACAAAGATCTTGTCGTGTGGAGAAGGAGGTTGTCTGTTGGTGAATGACGAAAGTCTGGTCAAAATCGCCGACGAGGTCTTTGAAAAAGGAACCAACCGCAATGCCTTTCAACAGAAACGGGTAAATCGATACGAATGGTTGAGAATGGGTTCTTCCTTTGCCATGTCTTCCCTACAATCCTGTGTATTGCAAGAACAACTCAAAGTCGCAGAGAAATTAGTTTCTGAACGTATAATGTTGTGGAACCGATATATGGAATTACTTGCTCCATTACAGGCCTCTGAGTATTTTGAATTACCTAGGCTTAAAGCTTATCACAATATCAATGGTGCATACTTTTACCTGGTCTTACCTCATACCAGGATGAGAAGTGACCTCCAAATATTTCTAAGTCAGCATGGCATCGAATCAGCTGCTCATTATCCTGCCCTTCACCTGAGTCCCTTTGCAAAAAATTTCCATAATAGCGCACTCCCCAATGCGGAAAAATTTGAGACTTGTCTACTTCGCCTCCCTATTTTCAATGGCATGACATTAGATGAACAGTTGTTCGTATCTGAAAAACTGACAGTTTTCTTTAAAAATAATAAAATAATTTAAATCCCGCTCAGCCTATGCCTAAGTTTAATTGAACTCACCCATGATCAGCTGATAGAGACTTTTTACCTTCCCCTGTAAATGCGCTTTTAATGGTTGATCCAATGATCGTCTTAAGGGCTTGAGGAAAGAAGAAAAGTCCAGAAAACGAACAAAAGCGTAAAGCGACAATTGCAATAACAAGATTGCCATCAGAGCAAACCATACACCATATTGGTTCCAAACCACGGAGAGCAACAAAATTGAAACCAAGGCATGTAAAAACATCGATATGGCAAGCCGAACTGGTGCAAAAAATTCAATGTGCCGGATTTTTTTCAAGGTAAATGATTTCGCAAGTGCGAAAGGAATACCGTAAAAAATCACTGCTGGTAACCCTGCAAAAAAAAGCAATACCATTCCCTTTGCATAAATCAATCGCATCCACAGACTCGAAAACAATCTGAATACCATGGAAACTGGAGAAGGATCTAGATGATGAATGGATTGGATTTCATGACTTATCTGATGTAATCTATCCCCATGCAATTGGCGAAATCCATTAGCCAACTTGTTTAAGCTAACAAACGTTTGTTCATTAGTAAATATACCTGCATTTTTGCCAGGAAGCACCAACGGTTCAAGTAAAGTCAGGAGTTTTTCGAAAATCATAGAATCCTGATCAGGGCGAATGCTGATCATTACATCATCCAAGGTATTCTGAAAGTCTTGAGTCAATTCGGTTAATTTATCAGTTCCTTCGGGACATTTTGAAAGCCAGTTGCGTATTTCCAGAGGTTTACCAAAACGAAGTAAAACTTCACTTCGAACTTTATTCGCAAACGTATAAAAAACACCTGTTGGAACTACATATAATTCTTTTACCTGATACTCTTCAATTGCTCCAATGGCCAACCGCGCGGCCCCTTTTTGCAAAGGCCTAAGAAAGCGAACCATTTGGGTTGAGGCTTCCGGAAAAATCAGTAACGCCTTATTTTGTTGCAATACTTTAAAAGATTCATCAAATGTGCTTTTATTCTTTTTCAATTTTGAAAAACCATCCTTAAACCTGAAAATCGGAATTTGATTCGACCACTTTAAGATTGGCTTAAGCCACTTTTTTTCAAACATATCCCCTCGCACCAGAAAGTGTAGTTCTCTGTGCTGGAAACTGGCCACCAGGCAAGCTTCCAAAAATGAGTTAGGGTGATTCACGATAAACAATACCGCAGCATCCTTAGGAATGTTTTCAACGCCGAATAAAAAGATGCGACGGAAATATATCCGAAAGCTTAAATTGGCCCATATTTTTAGAATTTTGTAAATCATGAGATTTATTTCACCTTCTATAGATCCTTGGGTATAATATGAAAAATGGCAAATTGATGGTCATCTCCGGCCCAACAGCCAGTGGCAAAACGCAACTTGCCTATCAACTGGCTCAAGCCTGGAATTGTCCCATCTTGTCAGCTGACAGCCGGCAAATTTATAAAGAAGTTGACATTGGTACTGGAAAGCCCCCACAATATATGTTGGAATCTGTTACCCACCATTTTATAAACCACGTTCCCGTGGATGGTTCATACTCGGTAGGCCAATTTGAAACAGAAACCCTTCTTTTAATCAACCAACTGTTTGAAAATCACAAAACGATAATTCTTTGTGGAGGCACAGGATTGTACCTGCAAGCTATTGTGAAAGGATTGGATGCCTTACCACCAAGCGATGATGATTCCCGGAGGTTTGTCCAATACCTGTTGGAAGAGGGTGGCTTGATCGCTCTTCAGGAAAGGTTGAAATCAATTGATCCGGAATACTATGATGAAGTTGACCTCAACAATTTAAGACGTGTTAGCCGTGCATTGGAGGTCTACCATATGACAGGAAAACCATTTAGCAGTTTCAGAATTGGAACGCCCATCGTTCGTCCTTTTCAAATCCGGGAATTGTGTTTAATGCCAGATCGAGAGACACTTTATTATCAAATCAATCAACGGGTACTCAGCATGATCCAAATGGGTTGGATTGAAGAAGCTAAAAGACTTTCATCCTATCATAATTGTCATGCACTGGCCAGCGTAGGATATCCCGAAATTTTTAACTATCTACGGCGACAATCTTCACTTGAAGAAACCATCGCTTTAATTCAACAAAAAACCAGAAATTACGCGAAAAGGCAAATTACCTGGTTTCGAAAAACTTCATTGGAAAATTTTGTGGATCCTAAATCCATTGATGTTGAGGAATTGATGAGATCAATGTAATTTATTCTTCTCTGGGTAGAATTTTACGGTTAAAACTAACATGCCGGATACCATTTTTTTTGCGCAATGTAACCAGGATTTCATAGCGCCCAATTTTCTCTTCGTTGTAACGCAAATGCCACAAATTCATCAAGGGAGATACGCGTGATATGCGCATTAAGTCGTAGTCTGCATACATCTGTTCCAGCATTTCCACCGTCAAGGATGAATCCATATCTACCATCAATTCATTGTACAATAATTCCGGATTGTTCATCTCACTCTTGCGTTGAACCAGAGTCCATTTTTCTTTATCAATGGTTTCACTTGCCGTTTTGATGAATTCATGCAAAGCATCAGGTAAGTTGGAATTTGCCTGAATTGATTTTAACCGTGCTCCGTTCATGTCGTGATATGTGATGTTCATCATCGGCAAATCAGCAATATTGACCAAATATTCATTTTTGATTTGATTCCACTGCACACTGCGTTCCTTAAATTGTAAGTTTTTAACTTTTTCTTTGCTGAGCTCTGTAAAAAACACACCTTTTTTATCCATGTGATCCTTTCCTTCAAGGATCACTAAACCATTTCGGTAAAGCTTCAGCTGAAATACCTGGCAGTGTCCAAAACAAGGCAATTTCTCAATGGTTAACCAATGATTCAGTTTATCTTCTGATGCATTTTCGGCCATTTTACTGCTGCTGCAAGAACTTAGCAGTGCAAGGCTCAGGGTTAAAATGGATAGGTTTAGTAAAAAGTTCATGGTTCATTTACGGTGTTACTAAAATGAATCGTTTTTTCTCAGAATTATTGTGCAATATTGCATAAAAGATTCCCGGTATCATTGCATGATGGGCGTACGGTATAAATCGATAGGTCGCCGTTTTGGAATCTTCTTTCCAAATTAAACGCCCCATTGCATCAAATAACAATATTTCGGCTGTCCAGTTTTTGTGCTCTGGATGAAAAATCATCCAATGTCGATTGTCATAAATCCAATTCAATCTTTGAAGTGAATCTCCGTCGTTAACCTTGCAAGATCCAATATCCAATCCTTGACGATATTGCAGGATCATGGCATTCATCCGTTCAACCTGGCCGATGGTAAAAAAGTGTAAGCAATCATCATTCACCAGGCTCATAAAATTCATGTACATATTGGTTTGTCCGCAGGTAATGACCGGAGGTTGAGGACAACCAAAATATTCCTCTGATTGTGTTGGAGTATCCGCTACCAAGTCATCGCCAGTGCAATCTTTTAGACCATTTGAAAGATGAAACAATCCGAAGTAATGACCCAACTCATGTACCAGCGTTTTTCCGACCTGAAATGGATAAAAATCCGCTGCGGTTCCCGTAAAACCAACTGCCCGGTAGTGTAAAATGATTCCGTCTTCATCGGATCGGGCCTTCCAAGGAAAAACTGCCTCGCCCAAAGCCGGACATTGAATACGGTTAATTACATAAACATTGATGTATTGAATTGGATCCCATGGATCAACCCCTCCCAACGTTCTATGCATGATGGAACGCCTGCCAAACTCGCGCTTACAGGCCAGTGACAAATCTGAAATAAAATGCCTGGTGATGCCCTCTGTTGGATTTCCTGATGGGTCTGTGGACGCTAGACAAAACCTAAACTGAGGCTTAGCCTGTAAGGGTCGAAACTCCACCGGTATGCCTATATTTTGATCATTGACTTTACCGGAAAAAAAATCATTTAATATTTGGACCTGGGACAGAATCTGTGCCATAGAAAGATTTTCCTCAGATGAAGAGTGGAAAATGTGAAATACCAACTTAAAGGTCATTGGACTCCTTTGGGCCAGATAGTTTTGGTTTCCAACTGAAGTATATGGTCCTTCTGAATCAGACAATGAACAACGCAGGTACTGAGCGTGTGTTGAGCTCAGTCCCAACAAGATGATCCATAAAATAATTCCGATTAGATTAGTGCGCCTCAATTTGAAATTCAATTCCCTGCAAAGGTAGATGCTCTTGCTCGTTTGTACTCAAGTAACGGGCTGCAATTTTCATATGAACCGGGCTTGTTCCCAAAGCACTGAATAATTTAAATACCGTGCCGGCATTTCTAACCATTTGATCGACGGAAAGTGATTCCGCGGTCAGCTTATTCGAAAATCCCGAGATGACCAGGTTTACAGCGTTTTCCTTATTCAAAATTGCCTGAAAACGGGATAACCAAGCGGTTCCTTCCTCGGTCATTGCAAAACTCTGGGGATGAAATAATAATTGCTGTGAAATCATCAATTGAATGGGCTGCCCTTCAGGTGAAAGCCTCCATTGGTTCTTTGGGTACTTGCTCAGGTTTTTTAAAATTTCAGCTCGAAGCCTAGGTGAGTCATTCACATTGTCCTTACGTGGTTTAGTGCTTTGGTCAATTTTATTTTGTTGGCTTTTCAAGAGCTTAACTTCCTGCTCGGTTCTTTCAAGTTGTTGTTTAAGAAATTGTTGTTTGTCTAAATTTATTCCAACTACTGCTTTCAATGAATCGTTTTCATGCTTCCATACATCAATAGATTTATTCAAGGTATTATTTAAAATTACGAGTTGTTTGATACTGTCTAAGCCATTGTTTTTGCTGCTTTTTTCAAACCCCATTTGTTGAATTGATCTGTCCAAATTTTCAATCTGCTGCTTTTTGTTGTACAATTCTCGTCTAAGTTCATGTAGGGTATCTTGCTGCAGCGCCATTTGTACCCTCTGTGCCTCTGATGCATGCAATGTTTGGTCAACTATACCATTTTTTTCTTCCAGTTTTTTAATGGTTTGAACATTTTGCAATTGCCATTTATAAAAATAGCGAAGACTATCCTCCCTGGAAGCCAACTTGGTCTTTATGTCTTCCAATCTTAGATTCAGTTCATCAACCCTTTGGTTTAATTCCACCACTGTTGATTGGAGTTGAATTTCTTTTGATTTGGTGGGATCCGATCCAGATATTTTACTTTGAGATTCTGATAATAAGCGATTTAAATATTCAATTTTTTGCAACAACATCCCATTCTGTGTTTTAACTTGCTCCAGCTCTACCACTTTGTCATTCATCTCTTTTTGAAGACCTTCCTTTTGTTTTGCCCATTCGGTTGAAATAGGTAAATCATTCTTTGAATCATTGGATAGGATCTGCTGCTGGCTTTGTGACTGAATCATTCGGTAATAGGAATCACTTAAACGTTTATTGACTTCTTGTATGCTATCCAAATAATCCTTCAACATTTTTGGTGATTCACCACCTGACGAGTTTTCATATTTTAAGTAAAACTGGATCAGTGTATTTTCAGTTTTATCTAATTGTTGTTTTGTTCTAATGCATTCTAACCTCATCAATTCGAGTTGCATATTTTGGTGAATAAGGCTGTCCTGCTTAATCAATAACTTGTTTTGATCAGCCTGCAGCCTCTTAATTTGATCACCATTTGCACAAGCCAAAACACTTAAGACCCAAACAATACCAGAAAATCGAATTAAAGCATTCATAATAGGTAAGATACATATAATATTTCATGCAAATATAATTAACGCGTACCTTAATTTTGCAATTTTATGAAAAAACGGATTTATTCCAACGAACCGTTATGGTGTGTAGGGACAGGCATCAGGTTCATTGGGTCAACGCAAGCAAAAAAAAACCTTACATACAAAGCAATGGGTTTTTCCTTTTCTTTTTCACTAACATTAATTAACCTCATGAATGCAAAAGCATTCATTGCGCAGAGCGCTGTCGAAATGAATAAAGCACTTTCAAGGAATTATGAGATTCAGTTTGCATAACCCAATAGAGGCTTTATTCATCCAATTTATGCGGTGCATAAATTGCGCATGGCGCTGACGAAATGAATAATGCGCATTGATTCAATCCATGAAAACAAAGTAAATATCGCGCTTTATTCATTTGTCAGGATGAACCCCGACAAGCCCTTTATGCAAAGGGCTTCGTCGGCTCTCCATGCAGAATGCATTATTCATACATGGTCTTGGGTTCATTGGTCAGGGTTAATCCCGACAAGTCCTTATGGTCTTTTGGCCAAGCCTCACGAAGTATCGCTCGGTTCCCTCATGATCAAGCCATTTTGTATGGCTTGATTAGCTTGGCTACCACTCGGTCATGTCAGCCATGAGGACAATTCTTGCATCACTCATGCATGATTGGGAATATCATTCAACATACCCTTGTCCTTGACTTATTTCTTGCGAATGGATTTATGATTAAAAAAAATACTTGGAACGAAGAGCATGATTTCATTTTAAGGTATTGAACAAACAGGCATTATTTAAGGTTATTTCCTCAATCTTTTGATGTTGAAAACGCTGATTGAAAAATCCGGTTATTCCTTCCAGCTCACCGAATCATTGGGAGAGTTTTATAAAGAGTGGGACAGTATTCAACCCTCGAGCTTGCTTTTGAATTCAGATTACTTACTGGCAATTGAAAAGTTTCGCCCGGGTAACATCCATTTTAAATATGCTTTAGTTTATGATACACAAGGGCTTGCGGCAGCATTTTACTTCCAACTCCTTCCCTTCAATGCTGCCCAACGATTGAAATTACTTGACAAGCCAAAAAAATCATTGAGTAAATGCTTTTATGATCATGTGAAACGTCTTGTTGCTTCCCAGGTCGACTTTGTGACCCTGGTAAACGGAAATTTATTGGCTACAGGACCCTATGGATTCAAATACAGGCAAAACCTTGATTTACTGGATATTCAGCAAATGTTGGATCAACTGTTAAAAGCTCTGTTTGACGAACCTGAACTCATTCACCGTGCATCCGTCTGCCTCATCAAGGAACTTCCAATAAAACATTCCTTTACTTCTTCACCAGAATTGCCATTAAACTTCATGCATCCATTTTTAGTGCAACCTTCCATGTGGATTCAGGTGAGGCCTGATTGGGTAAATTTTGATCATTATCTCAATGACCTCCAGTCAAAATACCGTTTGAGACTCCGAAAGGCAATGGAAGCATCCGCAAGCTTGATTCACCGTGAAATGGAGTTATCAGAAGTCCAGGAACACGAGCTTAAAATTTTTGAACTTTATAAAAAAACGGCTGACCATTCTGATTTCAATTTGGTGGATTTACATCCTAATTATTTTTCCGGTCTAAAATCCATGTTAGGTAACAAATTCAGGGTGTTTGGATTTTTTAAGGACGGGGAATTATTGGCGTTTTATACCTTTTTGGACGATGGTAATGACTTGGTTGGTCATTTTTTAGGTGCTTCGACTGACATCAACACTAAATATCAACTTTATCTCAATATGTTGATTCACTACATCCGTCATGGCATTCATGGAAGATTTCAACGTATTTTGTTAGCCCGAACGGCCATTGAAATAAAGAGTTCTGTGGGCGCTGAACCTGAAGAAATGATGTGTTTCATAGCACACCGCAACAAACTATATAACCGCTGGGTACCCAATCTTTTAGAATTTCTCAAACCCCGAAAACCTTATATTCTGAGGACACCATTCAAGGAATTTGTAACAGCAGCAGACAGCCGTTAACCTCCTGTTAAAAGAACATTCTCGAACGTATTGATTATCATTGTATTCTAATTTTGCAAGCATTGCATAAGGAATGAGCCTCTTCAAGCAGATTTTAATCGCGGTGTTCATCTACAACTTGCCATTCGGTTTGTTGGCTCAAAGTAATTTGCCAGTGGTGAAAGGCGCTTCCCGTGATTTTGTTTATTTCAATCGTGGTGACAGTTTGTCAATAAGCGAAGAAAACGGTCAAATATTACAACCCGTATGGATGATATATCATGCAGAAGAGGACACCATTGGTCTGGACCCAGGTTTGAGTACTCGCGGAAGGTTCAGGGCCATTCACCTGCAAAAGATATTTAAAGAAATCGCCCTATCAGCATATTATTCCACACCTTTTCGAAACAACATTTTAACCTTACAGCCGCTTATAGATTCGAGAAGTGCCGAATTGGTTTATTATGACCAGGCCGATATTGCTGCATTGGTAAAGAAAATTGACCATCTTTACCCACAACCGGTCATCATTGTTGTACACCCTGAAACGGTGGGAAAAATTATCTTCCAATTAAGTTCTTTGGAAGATGCCACCAAGCCTGTGGGTTTTTTATCAGATAAAATTTTGCTGTTGAAAAGAAAACTTAAAGGACAAGCAAAATTGCATACCCTGACTTATACTGTTCGTTAATTCTGTTCACATTCCCATTATGGAAGCACATTTTAATCCTGGTGAAATTGAAAAGAAATGGTATTCCCTTTGGGAATCTAAAGGTTTGTTTCATTCTGAACCAGATTCCCGAACTCCCTTTACCATTGTCATACCCCCTCCTAATGTTACGGGAGTTTTGCACATGGGGCACATGCTCAATAATACCATACAGGATATCTTAATACGACATGCAAGGCAAACAGGAAAAAATGCATGCTGGGTCCCCGGCACCGACCATGCTTCGATTGCCACTGAAGCGAAGGTGGTTCAAATGCTGCGTTCAAAAGGTATTCGAAAATCAGATTTGAGCCGAGAGCAATTTTTAGAACATGCCTGGGAATGGAAGGAAAAATATGGAGGCATCATTCTCGAACAATTAAAACGTCTTGGAGCATCCTGCGACTGGCAGCGTACTTCGTTTACCATGGATGAATCTCGTTCGGAAGCCGTTATCCAAGCTTTTGTGGACCTTTATAAAAAAGGAAAATTATACCGTGGTAAAAGAATGATTCAATGGGACCCTGAAGCCAAAACCGTTTTGAGCAACGAAGAAGTGATTTATCAACAAGAACAGGCACAGTTGTTCCATATTTTGTACCGGTTCGAAGACGACCCTCTTCATGGGATTACCATTGCTACACAACGCCCTGAAACCATAATGGCGGATACAGCGGTATGTGTTCATCCAGATGACGAACGATATCGATCTTGGGTCGGTCGAAAGGTTTTGATTCCTCTTATACATAAAGCCATACCCATCATTGCGGATCCTTATATCGATATGGAGTTTGGAACCGGAGCTTTGAAAGTTACGCCTGCCCACGATCCAAATGATTATGACCTGGGTATTCGACATCAATTGGAAATCATCGATTGTCTAAATGAAGACGGAACTTTAAATGATGCAGCGCAAATTTTAGTGGGCGTTGATCGGTTTGAAGCACGAAAAAAGATCGGACCCCTGTTAGAAGAAGAAGGTGTATTGATTAAGATTGAATCCTATACAACCAACATCGGCAGGAGTGAAAGAACACAAGCGGTAGTAGAGCCTCGATTAAGTTTGCAGTGGTTTGTCAACATGAAGGAACTTGCTAAACCAGCGTTGAACGTAGTGGAAAATGATGAAGTTAAATTTATACCAGAGCATTTTAAAAATACCTATCGTCACTGGATGGAAAATATCCGCGATTGGTGTATCAGCCGACAGTTATGGTGGGGACATAGGATCCCTGCTTGGTATCTGGGTGAACAAGTGTTTGTTGCAAAAACAATCGATGAAGCTTTAGCAGAAGCTCGTAAAATTACCGGTGATCCCCAACTCAACAGGGAATCGTTGAAACAGGATGAAGATGTGTTAGATACTTGGTTTTCCTCCTGGTTATGGCCGATATCGGTTTTTGATGGACATCGCCATTCCAGGGATTTTCAATATTACTTTCCAACCAGTGTATTGGTCACCGGTTGGGATATCATTTTCCTTTGGGTTGCCCGAATGATTATGGCATCCTGTGAGTGGGAACAAAAGATCCCCTTTGAAAAAGTTTATTTCACAGGAATGGTCCGCGACAAACAACGACGTAAAATGTCTAAGTCATTGGGCAATTCACCCGATGCACTTCAACTCATACAGGATTTTGGAGCAGACGGTGTCCGCTTTGGAATTCTGGCAAGTTCGCCAGCTGGTGGGGATTTGTTGTTTGATGAAAAACTTTGCGAACAAGGCCGCAATTTTTCAAACAAAATGTGGAATGCGCTTCGATTGATAAAAGGTTGGGAAATTTCGGAAGATACCCAGCAAGACTCGCTTGTGGATGCATTGTTAATCCGCTGGATGGAAGCCCGGCAATTGGAAGTGTCAGATCAAATTGCTCATTGTTTCGAGCAATTAAAGTTATCGGAGGCCCTCAAAACACTTTATAATTTTGTGTGGGACGACTTTTGTTCATTTTTCCTCGAAGCAGCCAAGCCACCCAAAAGCGAAAAAATATCTTCAGCATTGTACCAATGTGCAGAAAATACCTTTGCCAATATTTGCTCAATGCTGCATCCATTTATGCCTTTTATCACAGAAGAAATCTGGCACCTGCTTAAATCAAGAAGTGAATCTGATTATTGTATGTTGAGTCCCTATCCTCAAACATTAAACTATGACCGGATGCTTTTGGAACAGGTTCAGGAACTTAAGGAAGTCATCAAAAAGGTAAGGGAAATTAGAGCTAAGCATCAAGTCAGTCGTGATGCTGATTGTTCATTGTACATTTTGCAAAATAGCCAGGAAACATTACTGGACATTCCCGGTGCTGATCGTTTGCTGATCAAGTTTGGGCAATTGCGTGAAATCAGAAATACCAGTAATGCTATTGTTTCCGCCCAATCGTTTTTAGGTTTAAGAAATACTTATTATTTGGACATCCCGGTAAAACTGGATGTAGCTGCCGAAAAAACCAAACTGGAAGAGGAAATCCGTTATGCCGAAGGATTCATCCAATCCGTTCAAAAGAAACTGGACAATCCAAAATTTGTAGGTTCTGCACCTGCTGAACTCGTAGCGAAGGAGCAAAAAAAATTAGAAGATGGTACGCTTAGGTTAAATTCACTATTGGAAAGGTACAATAGTTTGTAAGGAATGAGGTCCATCCAATCCATTGTCGATTCTTACACAACTTATTTTTTTGGGTTAGTCAAACTGGTTTAGGGCTTCAAATATAGTTTTTTCAGGTGAGTATTTGGTAAGACAACACTGCTATCCATTGACATTAAAATTAAAATTCCCAGTTTGCCATTTCGGTAAGCTTTCTTGAAGCAAGATCTCAAACAAGTAATAGCTTATTCAATCGGTGGAATTACAAACGTTCGTTAGTTTATGGGCATATGAAAATCATGAAACATTTGATGCTTAATGGTTGCTTCTGATTTTAAAGGATTCAACTTTTTATTGAAACGACGACATCCTTACCAATTCCAAGAATTCGATTACCACTTATTATCTTCTTTGTTTAAATTCCCTGGCTAAAATTCTTTTTTCGTCCTTTTCCCGGATAGCTTCACGTTTATCATAAGCCTTCTTTCCTGATGCAACAATCACTTCCAATTTAATATGACCACGGTCGGATAAATAGATTTTGTAGGGGATTAATGTAAAGCCCTTTTCCGATATTTTGCGTTCAATTTTTCGAATCTCTTGACGATTGAGTAAAAGTTTTCTGGGCCGTTTAGGATTAAACTCTTTGTCCTGACTCTGTTTGTACTCCGAAATATGCATATTTCGTATCCAGATTTCACCCGACTCTACTATACAATAAGCATCACTCAAATTGGCATTTCCTCCTTTTATAGATTTCACTTCACTCCCCGTGAGCACTATACCCGCCTCAAAGGATTGGTGGAAGTGATATTCATGACTAGCCTTTCTATTTAATATTTCCAGTTTACTCACTTGGTAGAATAACGCATATAATCAGAATGAATAACCTGATCTCCCTTCAGATTTGAAATGGATCCAGTCATGACATCAAACGCTTCCCGTTTATACATGACCACTTGAGGATAATCGTGTTTCTCATTGACAAATTTCAATTCAATAACAGGATCAGGTACCCATTTAAACAGGACAGGCTGAAAATTGTTCTCCTTAACTTTTGCTTCAAAATACCATTCGGATTTTCCTTCTCTGTAAATCTTCATATATTCTTGAATAGTGGCATGACCCAAATCCAGGTCATATGCAACACCGGTATATTCTGAATCGGATAATTTGATCCATTTCTCATAAAACTCCTTATCCTTGTGTTTCCACACCCCAGTTATCCATTCCACCTGAATAGGAGTTGGATTGACCAAAATCACCGACGGTTTACATGACATCCAAAAAACGATCAAAGCAAGAAAGATAACTGGTCTCATGATTCCCTTTAAATTTTATTGAATACAAAATCCGTCATTTTGGTAAATAAGTGCATTCTTGCCTGTACTCCACCAATACCATGATTTTTATTGGGATAATAATAAGTGTCAAATTGCTTCTTATTTCGTATCAATGCTTCCACCATTTCTACCGAATTTTGAAAATGCACATTATCATCTGCCATCCCGTGAATCAACAGATAGTTCCCTTTCAGACGATCGGCAAAATTTACTGGTGAATTCTCTTCATAACCTTTTGGATTATCAGAGGTTCTTCGCATGTATCGCTCAGTATAAATGCTATCATACCATTTCCAGTTGGTTACCGGTGCTACCGCTATGGCCGATTTAAATACATCATTTCCTTTTAACAGACATAAACTGGACATATAACCGCCATAACTCCATCCAAAAATTCCAATCCTCGTTGCATCCACAAACTCCAAAGAACCCAAATGTTTTGCTGCATCAATCTGGTCTTCTGTTTCCAATTTACCCAATTGCAGATAAGTCATCTTCTTAAATTCCTCACCACGCCCACCAGTTCCTCGGTTATCCACAATGCATACCACATAACCTTTTTGTGCTATCATTTGCAGCCACCAATAATAACCGAATGAATTCCAACGGTTCATTACCTGCTGACTTCCAGGGCCTCCATATAAAAACATAAATACGGGGTACTTTCTTCCCAGAATAAAATCCTTCGGCTTGATCATCGCTGCATTTAACAGGACACCCTGCCGATTAGGTATTTTGATCAGTTCTACCTCAGACAAGGGGTAATCTGCCATTTTTTTAGTTAATGCTTCATTCTTCTCCAAGTCCCGCACGACATTCCCTTCCATATCGGTAATGCGGTAAGTGGTTGGAGTCCTTATGTTTGAGGCAGAATGAACGAGATATTTTAAACCCGTACTTACCTGGGCGGAATGGTATCCCCCATTGGGAGAGATCACTTTACTAACACCTGTTAGTATATTGACCAGACGGAGTTCGCGCTCCAGTCCGTCCTGAGTTGAAAACTGACAAAGCGCCAAAGACTCCTGGCTATCCAATCCATAACATTCAGTCATTTCCGCTGTGCCAGAGGTAACTTGTTTTTCAAGAACACCATTCAACCTATACAAATAAAGATGATTGTATCCATCTTTTTCACTTGCCCATAAAAATTTATCTCCATTGAGGAATTTTAAATGATCGTGTAATTCAATGTAATACTTGTTCTTTTCCTCGAGAAGTAACCGATGAGTATTTTTTAAAGTATTTACCAGGATAAGTTTGAGGTGATTTTGATCTCTGTTCATCCAGGTTACGCACAATTCATTGTTGTCCCGTGTCCATTGAATTCTTGGCAAATAATCATCTTGCCGGTTACCAATATCCAATGACTTCAATTTGTTCTTGTTTAAATGATAATTCCATACTGTTAGTGTTGCATTGGCCTCTCCCACTTTTGGATACTTAAAAGTATATTTTTCGGGATAGACTTCATTGCGATAATAATCAAGTGTAAACTCTTTGACTTGACTTTCATCAAATCGCAAAAATGCAATCTGATCACCAGCCGGAGACCATTCAAATGCTTGGGTGAGGGTAAACTCTTCCTCATATACCCAATCAGAAGCTCCGTTGATGATGGCATTTTTCATACCATCCCGGGTAATTTTTTTGATTTTACCATTCAATAGATCCTGGAAATACAAATTGTTTTCATAAACAAATGCCACCTTCTTTCCTAATGGATCAAATTGTGGATACATGATTTTACCTTGGTCAAAAATGCGTTGTATTTTAGACGTATTCCGATCCCAAACATAATACTCAGCTTTTGAAGAATACCTGTAAATTCCCTCTGTTTGCTTGGACAATAATAATTTTTGTTCGTCATCGCTAAAGGTGTATGAATCAATTTTACCTGCAATTTCTTTAATGGATTCACCATTCAACACCGTATCCTTAGCAATACCATCGATGATACTGTATCGAATAAGGTATGCACCCATTAAACGCGTGTAGTGTATGCCATCTTTCATAAAATTAAAATGAGGTACTCCTCGAGCAGAAAATGTTCCTCGTTCATAAATATCTTCCAGCGTAATACTCTTCGTTTGTGCGAAAAGATTAAGAAAAGCGGGGCACATTAAAATCATTAAAATTAATGGTCTCATATTTTTTCTATCCATTTAATCAAAAAATTCATCAATTTATATTTCGTTTCAGTATAAGGTGGGTGAAACAATCGCAATGTATTTAACCAGTTTCCCTGGATGCTGATGCTTCTCAAATGTGAAAAAGCTTCAAACCCAAACTTGCCGTGGTTAAATCCCATTCCGCTCTCCCGCATCCCACCAAATGGTAGGTTGAAATTACAATAATTAAGCAAACAATTGTTTATAGTAATTCCGCCTGAACGAATGAGCAAACTTTTTTCATGTAACCATTGGCTGCGATCACTAAATAAATATAAAGTCAGTGGAATTTTAAGATTCCGCAATGCCTCAATCCATTCGTTATCTTCTTGATAAACAATGACCGGCAACACAGGACCAAAAATTTCATCTTCCATTGAACGATGGTGCCACTTAGTATCCAATAACAATACCGGATGAATTTTTCTTCGATCGCGATTTATTATTATTGGTCTGTCCAAGCGGGCTCCTTGCGATTTGCTGAGTTCAATTATTTGAAGAATTCTTTCAAAATGATCCTGATGAATTATCCCACAATAATCATCATTCTCTATAAGCTCATTACCGTAAAGATTGACAAGACTCTCATTCCACAACTTCACAAATGCTTCTCGTTGTGATTCATGGATTACCAGAAAATCAGGACCAATGCAAGTTTGTCCGGCATTCAGGCATTTGGCAAAGACAATATCTTGAACATATTGCTTTAAATCAGTTCCCCTATCCACAATGACAGGACTTTTCCCTCCCAATTCGAGGGTGACTGGTATCAAACGATCCGCTGTCATGTGGAGTAATTTCTTTGCTTTTTCTTGTGATCCTGTAAAAAATATATGGTCGAAAGGGAGTTCAATCAATTGTTCGACAATTTTTTTATCGCCATTTACGACGACTACTTCATCTTCTCCAAATGCAGATTTAACCAAATCCTCAATACATGCCGATGTATTGGGCGAAAATTCCGAAGGTTTCACCACCACTTTGTTGCCTGCAGTCCAGGCTGCTGCCAAGGGAACCAAACTTAGGTTGACTGGATAATTCCAGGGGGCAATGATCAGAACGACCCCTTTGGGTTCATACCTGGTAATAGAACGACTACCCATTAGTTCTGTAGGTGTTCTGACCGGCTTTGGAGCCATCCATTTCTTTAAATTACTTCGCGCTTTACGGATTTCCACCAGAGAAGTCAATAACTCAGAGCCCAAAGTTTCAAAAGCAGGCTTTTGGAAGTCTTTTTGAAGTGCCTTCTTTAAATCATTTTGACGCTTCAGTAACTCCTCTTCAAGCCTTTTCAATCCATTTAATCGTATTGACTTTGAAGGATAAGGATTCTCTCTGTAAGAAGTTTGAAGCCTACTAAATATTTCCCGAATGTCCATCTTTTAAATCCGTCTGCAAAAATAAAGTTGTAATAACAGACGTTGGTCTTGAAAATTAGTGGTGCAAATAAGCCTCTGAAACTGCTTTGGCTACTTTTAATGCCACCGTTTCATCCAAGGGAGGAGGAATGATGCAATCCGGCCTGGGTTCTCTAACAGAAGAAGCTATCGCCTCTGCGGCTGCAAATTTCATGGAAAGCGTAATTTTCCTTGCTCTTGATTGAAAAGCTCCTAAAAAAATGCCTGGAAAGGCAAGTACATTGTTGACTTGATTGGGAAAGTCAGATCGACCGGTACAAATGATGAAAGCTCCCCCAGCTTTGGCTTCGTCGGGTAAAATTTCCGGAATGGGATTGGCCAAAGCCAATATTAAAGGATCTTTGGACATGATTTGAATGTGCTTGCGATTCAACAAATTGGCTTTGCTCACCCCAATAAAGACATCCATACCGACCAATGCATGCTCGACAGTGCCCGACAAATTTCTTGGGTTGGTGTAACCCAATAATTCTTGCTTGATCCCTTCAAGGCCCAGCCTTCCACGATGTATAATTCCCATCGTATCACACATGATAATTTCCTTAACGATTCGTTGCCTCAAAGCTGAAGGGTCCCTTCTTCCCAAATAACGGGCAATGGCAATTCCTGCAGCACCGGCACCGTTGATCACGATCTTCAAATCTTCAAGATTTCTTCCCGTAAGCCTGCAATAATTCATCAACGCTGCCAGGACCACAATGGCTGTCCCATGCTGGTCGTCGTGAAAAACTGGAATGCCGATATCCTGAAGTTTTTCTTCGACTTCAAAACACCTTGGAGAGGAAATGTCTTCCAGGTTAATACCACCAAAAACAGGAGCCAGGTTTTTTATAATATGGATCAATTCTTCGGTCTTTTGTGTCGCCAGACAGATTGGAAACCCATTGATCCCTGCAAACCGCTTAAATAGCATTGCTTTACCTTCCATCACAGGAATCGCTGCATGAGGACCAATATTTCCTAAACCCAACACAGCTGATCCATCACTGACAATGGCTACGGTATTCCCCTTGATGGTATAATCATATACTTTTTCAGGATGTGCATAAATTTCTTCACAAGGTGCAGCTACTCCCGGTGAATAGGCCAAAGACAAATCCTCAGTAGACTGGATGTCCAGCTTGTTTTCAACTGATAACTTACCCCTCAGCTCTTCGTGCAACTTGATTGACCGTTCAAATACGTCCATGGTGTCCATTTATCTGCAAAAATATTGCCATAATTGGTCTTAGGGTTTTAAAGTCAAATTTAACTTCATAAAAACCTAAAGTTATCCTTTTGAAAAGTCATTCCTTTAAATCAAATTTGAGTTTTCATCTACCCATGACGTCCAAATTGTTTCAAGACTTTTTCCAATCAGAGAAAAATGCAGGAATTCTGTTGTTGGCCGCAACTTTTTTATCCATGATCCTTGCCAACTCCAACCTTGGACCTGACTACCTGCTCTTATTGCAATCCAACTTGCTTGGCTTTACGCCAGTTCAATGGATGAATGAAGTGTTCATGTGTTTCTTTTTTCTAATGATTGGTCTTGAAATCGAGCGGGAACTCTATGCCGGCGAACTCACACATATCAAAAAATCCATGTTGCCGATTTCAGCAGCCATTGGGGGTATGGTGGTCCCTGTATTCATTTATTTGCTTTTCAATAGCCATACTCCCTATTCCCGCGGATTTGGAATTCCCATGGCCACCGACATCGCATTCTCTTTAACCATCTTATCCCTTCTGGGTACCCGGGTACCTTTGTCCGCTAAAATATTTCTTACTCTACTGGCCATAGTGGACGATCTGGGAGCCATTTTGGTGATTGCGTTGAGTTATCATAAAGGAATTCATTGGATTATGCTTGCTTTGGCAGCACTTACCCTTTTGATCATGTGGGTTATGCAAAAATGTAAATTCAATCGTTGGTGGCATTATGGGTTACCAGGAATCGCACTTTGGTATTTTATTCATGAAGCAGGATTACATGCTACCCTAGCGGGAGTCATACTCGCATTTATGATTCCATTTCACAGGGATGACCCTGATTGCCCTTCCTTTCGATTATTACACTTGCTACACATTCCAGTTGCTTTTGGGATATTGCCTCTGTTTGCCTTGGTCAACACGGCCATGGTGTTAACCCCCAACTCCCTAAATACCATATTTCATGCCTTTCCAATGGGCATTGCCTTAGGAATGTTAATTGGAAAGCCTTTGGGTGTATTTCTTTTTTCCTTTTTAGCAGTGAAGTTTCGAATTGCCATTCCCTGGGATGATTTGTCGTTTTCACAAATATTGGGTTTAGGCATACTTGCCGGTATTGGATTTACCATGTCGATTTTTATCTCAACCCTTGCTTTCGATCAGCAGGAATTGGTTGAACTTGCTAAATGGAGTATTTTGATCACTTCAACAATTGCAGCAAGTCTGGCCTATTTTTTTCTTAAGAAAATGTTCAAACAAGAAATTCGAAACTAACAAATGTTTGTTAGCACAGGGTTTTACACATCCAACAAATGCTCTTTCCCTCCTGCATGATGAATAAGTGCGTCCGTCAAACTTAATTTCCTCGCTGGCTTTGTTGCATTGGATTAGATGAGTTTGCTTCTGTACCTCTGCGACGACCTCTTCTTTTTTCAGGAGAATTCAATACTTCAACTTTTTCAGGATCTTTTTCTGCTTTCCATAGATGATTACCGGTATCAATGTCTGCAGTTTCTAAAAACGGATCCAATTCTATGGAACTAACTTTTTTGTTTTTCAAAAAAGTTTTAACGCATTTATCCTCATTTTTCCTCCAAATTTGTACACTCAGTTTTTCATCTTCGAATGTGCTGTCGGCATAATTCCAACGGATGAATATAGGCATTACCATTCCTCCCTTATTGGAGAAATGTACTTCATATAAATAAGAACTGTCTCCTCCGGATTGAAATGCTTGATCCGCTAAAACATAATTGAATGGAACCTTAGGGGTGGCTTTGGGAGATTTGTAATGGTAATAAAAATCTCTGAGGCTGGTATCTTGTTCGACCAGAAATGGTGCATTGGCCACTCGGTTTCGGTGCTTGGAAATGGTTTCATTGGCATTGGGTTGTTGCCAATAGTATTGCACGGGTCTAGGAGGCGCACTGATAAGTGCCAGTTTGACGTCAACACTATCAATGGCTATGTCCACTGGTTCAATATCAAAAAACCAACCTCGCCAAAACCAATCCAGATCTTCTCCTGAAGCATCTTCCATCGTTCTAAAAAAATCAGATGGGGTTGGATGTTTGAACGCCCAACGTCTGGCATACTCGCGAAAGGCCATATCAAATCTTTCTCTCCCTAAAATGGACTCCCGTAAGATATTCAGACCAGTTGCCGTTTTTGCGTAGGCGTTTTGGCCGAAGTGAATTAAATTTTCACTATTGGTCATGATGGGTTCCAACTGGTCCTTTTCCAATTTCATATAATCCACAATGTTGGCTGCCGCACCACGGCCAGCTGGAAAATTGTAGTCAAACAATTCCTGGGTCATAGTCTGAATAAATGTGTTTAGGCCTTCATCCATCCAGGTCCATTGTCTTTCATCACTGTTGACGATCATTGGAAAAAAATTATGACCCACTTCGTGGATCACCACACCCAACATACCATTTTTGGTACCCTCTGAATAGGTACCATCTTTGGCCGTTCGCCCGAAGTTGAAACAAATCATGGGATATTCCATTCCATTGGAAGCCTCGACAGAGATGGCTACCGGGTAAGGGTAGGGAATACTGAATCCAGAATACGTTTTTAGCGTATGCGCTACCGTTTTGGTTGAAAATTTGCGGTACAGTCCATATGCTTCTTTTGCATAATAACTCATGCACATAATTTTTTTGCCATTGATCATCGTAGGCATTGCATCCCAAATAAATTTTCGCGAACTACCCCAAGCAAAATCCCTAACATTCTCTGCTTTATAAACCCATGTCTTGGTTTGTTTTGATTTACTTTGTTCTGATAATTTTGCCTCCTCCAAAGTAACGATCTCCACCGGCTCAGTTGAATTTTGAGCTTGTTCCCATCTTTTGAATTGAGAAGCACCCATAACTTTTTTATAATTTTGACAAACACCTGTTGCCGCTACAATGTGATCAGCCGGGACTGTCATGCGGACTTCATAGTTTCCAAAAGGCAGTGCAAATTCGCCCCTTCCAGTAAATTGTTTGTGTTGCCATCCTTGAAAATCCGAATAGACACATAACCTGGGAAACCATTGGGTAATGGTAAATAGATGGTTGCCGTCTTCTTCAAAATATTCAAATCCACCTCGTCCACCAATATCCAATCGGTCTGGAATTTTGTAATTCCACTGGATATAGAATTTAATGCGTTGTCCTGGCAATAAAGGTTTTGGCAAATCAATTCGCATCATGGTTTCATGTATGACATACGGAAGAGCTTTTCCATCGGCATCTGTTATGGCTTCAATGTTTACACCAAAGCCTTCCAGTTTTTTTCTGCGGTCCAGGTCTCTTAGATTTCCAGCCGTAATTTGTTTTCCAAGCTTCGTATCTAAGGCACTGTAGTTATTCCCTGAGTTTGGATGGTGCTCATTTTCATCAAGCTGCAACCACAGGTAGGGCAATACATCCGGTGACTGATTATGGTATTGAATCCATTCCGATCCATACAAATGCAGGTTTTCTTCATCCAATCTGGCGTCAATTTGGTAGTCGGCTCTCATTTGCCAATAATCGCGACCCGGTGCTCCAGAAGCAGTACGGCTTTGATTGGCATCCGGTAATATGATGCCCAATTGCTCAAACTTATTCCCATGGTTTGAATTTGGGTTATTGCGTAAGTTCTGTCCCCATAACAGACTGACAGATAACACCATATGAAAAGTGAAATGGATAATAAATTTCATGATTCTAAAATCAATTGTATGCGTTGATAGATATAAAACAAAGATAACAACAAAATTACGAAACTTATCGTAGTTGTAACAATATTTTCCTTATCTGGCCAAACAGCATTCAACAACAACTTTCCCCCCATAACCGTAATCAAGATCAAACACTGCCCTGCCTCTAGTCCCAAATTGAAAGCCAGTAGTGGCCACAGGACTTCCCCTTCTGAACCTAACATTGAACGTAATAAGAATGAAAATCCCAAACCATGAATACAACCAAAAAGCGTGGCCAACAGGTAACGCTTAGGTAAACGAAACAACTGTTTTTTCAGTTCGCTCAAATTAAACCAGCAAGATATTGAGATGGTTGCAGCAATACAAACTTCAACCCAGGATGCCTTTACTTGTAACCAGCCAAACGTACTGAGAGCCAATGTTAGTGAATGCCCAAGAGTAAATGCCGTGACCAACCACAACAAAGATTTCCATTGCCGAAAGCCAAAAGGCAACACCAGAACCATTATATACAAGATATGATCCAGTCCACCCGGATCCAAAATATGCGTTAAACCTGTCCTAAACCAAAGACCAAAATCCGCCATTGTTATAAATTTACATCGTGCAAATGTATAAAAGCCCTTTCAGGTGGATCTTGTTTGGATGTGGAATCGCATTCTTGATATTCCTCATGGTAAGCTTCCGCCATCCATTCTACCTCGGTGTTACGGAAATTCTATACAAGCAAAATTCCAGTATCATCGAACTTAATGCAAGGGTATTTACAGATGACCTTGAAGCCAGTTTACGAAAACAATTCAATCTGAACATTAATTTAACGGCTTCCACCAATCAGGAAACCACTGATAGTTTAGTACGGTTGTATGCCTTGCAACATCTTGGTTTGACTGTAAATCAGAATACGCTTCCTCTTCTGTTCCAGGGTTACGAGCTCCATGAAGACGCAACCTGGATATATTTTGATGCTCACTGTAGCCACATTCCAAATTCCGTAAACGTAAAAAATAGCTTGCTATTTGATCGCTTAAAAGAACAAAGCCATATTCTACATTTTACAATTGGAACTCATAAGAAAAGCCATAAACTTGAATATCCGGATTCCAGTTACACCTTGCAAGTAAAAACAAACTAACACTCGTTCGTAATAACGAACTTTCCTTTTAAGAAATGTTAAATCAACTGTGAGCAGAGAGATCATACCAGAAGTCATTTTGTGGTCTTACAAATCCTATATCAACAAAAAAGCCCTGCTGTTCAACAGCAAGGCTTTAATCATGAACAGATTTCTCTGTGTTTTTACATCATTCCGTCCATTCCTCCACCGTGGTGGTGATGGCCGCCTCCGGCTTTTTCTTCTTTCGGCATTTCGTTTACAACGCATTCGGTCATAAGGATAACGCCCGCAATTGAAGCCGCTTTTTCTAAAGCAATACGGGTAACTTTAGTGGGATCTATTACACCTGCTTTCTTCAAATCTTCATACTCACCTGTCCGTGCATTATATCCGAATGAACCTCTTTTAGCGGCTACATTCATATAAACCACAGAACCTTCAACTCCAGAATTTTCTGCAATTACCCGGATTGGAGCCTCCAGCGCTTTCTTAACGATTTCCAGTCCGATTTTTTCATCCTCGTTGGTAATCTTAAGTTTTTCCAGAGAGTTGATACTTCTTACCAATGCAACTCCACCACCGGTAACTATACCTTCTTCAACCGCAGCGCGGGTCGCGTGCAATGCATCGTCAACGCGGTCTTTTTTCTCTTTCATTTCTACCTCGGTTGGAGCTCCAACATTCAATACTGCAACCCCTCCAGCCAGTTTTGCCAATCGCTCCTGCAATTTTTCTTTGTCGTATTCAGAAGTCGTGGTTTCGATTTGCTGTTTGATCTGATTGATTCGGGCTTCAATCATTTTTTTCTGCCCTTTACCTTTTACAATCGTAGTGTTGTCCTTGTCAATATTGATTTTTTCACAGGTTCCCAAATGGTTGAGTTCTGTATTTTCCAATTTGTATCCCTTTTCTTCGGAAATCACT